>Ga0316204_10001415_pt1 | contig 65461 bp, 55 predicted proteins | sample 6monrhotite_MG_2_FD_205661 | JGI IMG/M metagenome (GOLD analysis project Ga0316204, IMG submission 205661) | Microbial mat bacterial communities from mineral coupon in-situ incubated in ocean water Damariscotta River, Maine, United States -... | ecosystem: Environmental > Aquatic > Marine >... | reverse complement strand
TGTCCGCGTGCATGCGATTGTTATATTTCCACGGCCTTGATGCCAAAGTCTGATTCCACCTTGACAATTTTACAATAATCAACTGAATATCCAGTACTGTCAATTATCTTTCTAATGAGTTTTTTATCAGAGTCAGATGTATTCAGCCCAAAACAGACTTGTTTTAAATATATATTTGGAACTGAGAATTCTCCCGCCCGTTGTCGAATTATCCTAGCTTCTTGTTCGTAAGACCAATCGGCACTTTTGATGACAAGAACTCGTTTTAACAATTCCGTAGTGAAGTGATCATAAAAGTCATCTTGGATCTGATCAGGAATATTTTCTATGAACCAATTTGATAGTGGATTCTCGCCATATGTGACATCACTCACGCCAACGATTTCATTTGATTGGTCGGTTAGGAAATCTTCTGTGAATTGATACATCAGCGATACACCACGGTGTTCGTCTGCATAGTGAGACCACAACGTCGGTTCTTCGAGACTCAATGAAAATGAACAAATTCCGATCTTCGTCATTCTTCGCTGGATATCATCAAGGTAACCATCTACATCCGCAATTCGCTCTAAGACCTCACGCTTGACACCAGACGTTTGAGACATGGCATACAACGCTGATTTTCTGAGGTCCACCTGGCAGTCGAATGGATCGTTCAATCGAGATGGATTTGCACATTACAAGGCCCCGTTTACGATTGAGTCTATCAAGAACTTGTTGACTGCTCTAAACTTAAAGTATCTGTAGTCATCCATAGGAATATAACGCTCATTTTACTGGTAATTTTAAGCTTAGCATTTTTGTGTTATTGTTTGAGCGAAGCGAGTAGCATAAAATGCTAAGCTTAAAATTATCCATGTGGAAATGCTTGTTAGAAGCAAGATTCATATTGTTTGGCCTCTTTGTTAATGCTGCTTTCAACCGCTTTGATTAGTTTTTCGATTTCCGGCAACTGCCTGAGTAAACCCAAATAGTCAAAAGATTTAAAGGACATTGGGTAGGCTTTACCAGTATCGCCGCTCCAACGCATGACCTTGGGTTTGTGAAATCGAAAATCAGTGTGTGCAAATTGCCTATTTCGAAGTTCGAGGAGCTTTTTATGTAAGGACTTAAATTGTTTTGGTACGTGGCTTTCAGATAAAAAATGTTTTGAGATTTTGATTCCTTTGTTTCCCGTAAATGGACGCGCGTAAGTAACCGCAATGTCGCGTAACAAAGCAACTTTAATGTCATCTCTTTTGTAGCGCTTTATCATTTTAATCGTGTGGTATGCAGTATCCATATCAATCGAATGTAGCCTCAAAAAACAATATTTTTCGAACTCTTTCTCTGTCATATTGATTCTAACGTCTAGCATCGGCGGTTTTCGCCAGCGTGGTTTGAGTGTGTCAATTTTGTTTCACTCCATTTTGGCACACTCAAACCACGCTGGCGAAAATCCGTTGTATGTTATTGTTAGATGTATACTGCCAAGATCTATAATTCACAATATTTCCCAATTTCCCTAAAATATTTTCAAATCTCCAACCATATTTATCTCATTAACTCCACCATTCATCAAGTCTTGCAAATCGCTTGAGAATACACCAAGTAATCTATTTCTAACTTTCAACTCCCCAGACATCTTCAAAATTTCTTGTGCTCTGCTATCAGAAGAAGGCCGCTCTGACAATGTAATATGAACACCAACAATACCATTTAATTTACTTGCACATAATACGTAGACTCTTATGCACATTGTCTCGAGGTAATCACTACCATCAAGTCTTTTTTCAGTCCCAAGTAATTCAGCTTCACCCTCCATTTCCACTGAAATAGACGATAACTTAGAGCAAAATTCTTTGATATCACTATTGTTAAACCATCCTTCACCGTAACCGGAAAAGCCGTTAACATTAAGATAACTTTTCAAGCCAACTGCATAATCTTCTCTATCCGCAGTAATTTTCAAATTATTTTTACTCATGATTTTCTCGTTCATCTAACATCTAAGCATTTAAACCGCGTGCGTAGTCCAGCATGCGGTTTAAATGTCTGTTGGGCTATGCCGCGTGGTGGTGCGAGCACTTATTTATGGGGATTGTATTGAAGTCGGTGGGGTTTGTCTAAGCACGTCGGACTTTGGCGGGGGCAGATGTTGAGCCCATGAGGGTGTTTTAGGTCGGCCATGCATCGAGTATATCATTGTATTTGAATCACTTCGGGTTTTATTCCCGGAGTATAGAGGTAAGTACCCATAAAATTGTCTAGATGCGATATTCAAACAAGAGAGGGTAGAGGGTACGCGACGTGAGCTGCAATATTCCGTTCCAGGGGCATTGGCCCATGTTGTCCTATAAGTAAATAATCAAAACCCCATGTTTTTCGATGATGTCGGCTATCAAGTTTATTTTGCTTGATTTAATGAAACGGTCGAATACAATCAATGTATTATTCACGCTGATGTACTCATGGCTAATCATGTGACTGCCATGGCCACTCCAAAAGAAAAATCTGGCCGTAATGGCGCTATCTGTGGGAAGACATTATGTGTCTTACATCAAATATACCGACGGTCGACGTGGTGCATTATTGGAAGGGCAATAGGCAATATAAAGGTTGCCTGATCCATGAAGTTTATCTTTTGGTCTGGATGCGCTAAATAGACCCAAATTAGGGGCGCGCCAGCGCGGCAAACAGGATTACCTTTGGGCAATGATCGATTTAAGTAGAAGGCCGTACTGACCCCTTATAGTCCTTATAGTCGAGAAAATAATTGAGTTTCCGTGATGGGGCTGCTATTGCCACAGGTTGTTAATTATAGTATCCACGCTGAAGCACCTTTCCTCCTGGCGTTCTTCCAGGAAGATTTTTAGCACCTTTAGATTGCGCAGTTCTTCAATAATTCCTAATGTTTGTTCCGCCTCGGCTTTCAAGTTGTATTTCCACGCCTGGATTCTTTTCTCGCGGGTTTTCCGCGAACCACTGTAGAAGAGGTCATGAACTAGCTCTCGCAGCGGGTGCTCGTAGATGAAGGCAGCTTTTTCCAATCGCAGGTCATCCAATTGCTCTTTCATTAATTCACAGGCGCTTGTTATTTCCTGTTCGGCCAGCACCAAATCGTCGCCGTCGATACACTCGCTGTACAAGCTCAGCAGAGTCAATATATCGCCTTGCTTGCGTGCTGCCAGCAGTTGCTGCATTGACCTTTCTTTGGTTTGACGTTTTTTTGGGTCCGGTTCCCTATCCGGGTGCAGGGCCTGCGCTGCACGTCGGAACAGGTTTCGCACCCACGAGCCGTCCATGAGTTGTTTGCGGCGTGCTTTGCTATTTTCTAGTTCAATTCCGTATGTGTTATCGCCAGCAAAAAATTGCTCGTCAGCGGCTCCTTCTGCGAAGTTATCGTCAAATCCGAACATGCCTTCCTGGGGTTCGTCAACATTGAACATCGTCTCTGCTGCTGATTCCGTATGTTGCCGCGCTTCTTCATCCAATTCGGCTACGGTCATGTCCATCTGGCTGGCCACTACCTGGCGGAGCAGGCCATGTAGTTCGTCAGCCGTTTCAGGTTCTACGCGTCCGATGCGGCCAAGTGTCTCGAAAATCCAATCCCAGAGTTCTTCCCTGTGCCAGCGGGATAAGCTTTTACGGCTATAGAAATCGATCAGCTTGGTGACGAGTCGGCTCAGCGGCGCAACCTGTTCGGTGTCTACCTGTAATAATTGGGTTTGATAAACTGTCACCAGCTCATCCAGCTCGTCCTGGAATTTCTGGTTGAGTGTTTGTTGTTTCAACAGCTGATGCCGCAATTTGTCGAAGCGGGTTTGCAGCTTGTTTTTTAAGGGCTTGCCTATAGGTGAGGGATTGATAACGATATTCACGAAGCACCTTTAGTTCATTGAGGGTCCATTGAGCATTCATTGAAGCTCTATTGAGCAATTAATGCCCGGCTGTGTATCGGGCAGCGAAATTACGAGTAAAATAACTGTTTTTTCTGCGTAAGTCCATTTTGCACTAGTACTTCGTCAATATGGCCTTGATGGTGTACTGGCTGGGCACCGATTCAAGAACCAAAGGGATCTCATTGTAGGAAAACTCCTCACCCAGGCGCGGTTTTATCGCTTTCATGCTTTTCTTACATTTTTCGTCGAAAGCTTGTTTGATGATAGCGATTTTCTCGTCGAGCATATGAGGGCAGTATCCTTAAGTTTGTCTAGATGCGATAGCCAAGCAAGGGAGGATAGCGGATGCGCCACGTGAACTACAATATTCCGTTCCAGGGGCATCGGTCCATGTTGTGCTATGAGAGAATAATCGCGGCTCCCATGTTTTTCGGTGTAGAAGGCCGAATAGTAGAGTCAATAAAGGGTACTGACCCCATTAAAAGCTTTAAAAGCTGACCCCATTAAAAGCTTGCTGGCACCGGTAATGGGCGTTGGTTTACAGATAATTAATGACTATGCCGAGAAAAATGCTGGCGCCCAGCCAGTTGTTGTTTTGGAAGGCTTTCATGCACTGTTCCGGCTCGTAGTTGCGAATCAGGTATTGCTGGTAGGCGGCAAAACCCGTCGCAGCTAATAAGCCTAAATAATAAAACCAGCCCATATCCAGTTTGTTACCCACAATCAGCATGGTTAGCAGGAACATCAGCTGGATTAGGCCAATGATTAATTTGTCAGCTTCGCCAAACAATATGGCGGTGGATTTTACGCCGATACGCAGGTCATCTTCCCGGTCCACGATGGCATACATGGTGTCATAGGCGGTCGCCCAGAGTACGGTTGCTGTTAATAATAACCAGCTTATTTGAGGCAGTGTGCCCGATTGTGCCGCGAATGCCATGGGGACTGACCAACCGAATGCCAGGCCGAGAAACGCCTGCGGCATATATGTGCAGCGTTTCATGAAAGGGTAAATAATGGCGAGTAATGCGCCTCCAACGGATAACCAAATGGTTAGCCAATTCATGGTCAGCACTAATACAAAGGCGAGTAGCAATATACCGGTAAATAAAATGAGCGCTTGTTTGGGCTTAATCTGGCCGGTTGCCAGGGGCCTGAATTGCGTTCGGGCAATTTTATCGTCAATGTTTCGGTCGGCGTAATCATTAATAATGCAGCCAGCTGCCCGCATGAGTATTACGCCGCTGATAAATATTAATGTGACAAAGGTGTTGGGGGAGCCACTACCTGCGATCCACAATGCCCATAGTGTGGGCCATAATAACAGGAAGAATCCGATAGGCTTGTCAAAACGCATTAGCAGCGCATAATTTAGCCATCGTTGTAAAATAATCGGTTGTTGTGGAGAGGCTGTTGTCATATTTTAAGCTTATGTTAAATGGCGTTTTGTGGTTAGGGTAATCTATTTTTGATTATGCATTTTCTGATTCAATTTGCGACGTATTTTGTAATGCATTTTGTCATATCTTTTATAAGGTTTGTTATAAAGCTGCTTTATTAAACTTTCGTCAAAGCTCGTTACAAAGCTTTATTCAACGTAATGACGCTGGGTAAAAATATTTCACATACTAAAAGTGGATGCCCACTTAGGTAAAACACCGAGCGTCTGCCCCAAATGACGCGATTTTCCTGGGGGAGATGCCGGGTTGCCAATCGATATAATAGCTGTCCTGGTTCGATGCGGGCAATTTCCATTTCAGTTCTTCGCATGGATTTATCGGCAAATAGCACTGGGCCTAAAGGTTTTTTACCGAGTTTTGTGAGCCAGGGCGGTTTGCCCCGTGGGGTGACAGTGCGCGCAAATACCACGGGGTTGTTATTGCACAATAGATGAACCTGCCGCACCAGCGCTCGTGTGAATCGGGATATGGTCAGGCGTTGCGCCTCGTTTAGCGTGGGCTTTGCCCAGGTTTGCTGTAATAGGTCCACATCAAACGCGTGTGGACAACTTTCTCGCAAGCGCTGTGTTAACGAGGTTTTGTCCAATAGCCAGCGGCTGATGGATGGTGACACATTAAGGCCATAAATTTGGCTAACCGGTCGCCAGACTGGTTCATTGCGGTAATTACACGATTTGGAAGTCGTCACGGTGTTGCTTTATTTGTAAGAAATGTTGTTAGGGGCATTCTCACACATAATACCGTACGGCATTATGTGTGAGAATGCCCGCTAAGTTAATGCGAATGAACAATAAGGTTATTTTTCGTCTCAAGCAAGCGGCATTTTAATCAATGCCTGAGGTGTTATAGCCCCAATGGGTATTTTCTGCCAAATTCAGGTTATTTACAGTGTATTTCGTGATATTTATGAGCACAATCGCCGACGTTTTGCTGTGTTTCGATGGTGGCTCTGTATCGCCAACATCAATACATTACACCAGGATAACGATATCTATTCTTCCGGTTTTGAGGTGAAGGAGATGATTTGGCGCCGTTCTCGTTTAGTGGGGCGGCCTTGCCCAGATGGTCGCATTGCCGGTTGCGATTGGCGAATTTGCGCCAGACGCTGCTGGTTTTTAACGCTATCGGGGGTTTCTTCGTAAAGTGTTGCTGCCACTGTGGCGGGCCCGCGGCGGTGAGATATTCCGAGTACGACAACCTCAGTGTTATAAGGCGATCTTTTAATGCTTAGCATTGTGTTAATGGTGATTTCCTTGCTGGGTTTGATTTTTTCACCATCAATGCAAACTTTGCCGCTTTTCACTGCATCACTGGCCAGGGAGCGTGTTTTATAAAAACGTGCTGCCCATAACCATTTGTCGATACGGATCGATTCGGGGGTGGAAATATCACTTTTGGTGGGGTTATGGGATTGACTGCTTCGGTTTGTGCCGGTGTTACGTCGGGTCATGCTGCCTCCATAGAATGCGATACCTTAAGTGTCTTCGGTGCCGCGCTTGTTCGAAGGGAAGCCCGAGCCTGGTTGGCACTAACTATCGCTGGAATGGCAACAATTCCTGCCCTGTTGTTTGCAAACGTACAGGGACTTATCGGCTCGTTGAAATGTGGAATCGATACTGTCATTTTTATGAAATTGGGCGGCCCCACAGGAAATAGTTATTTTAACGTCCTTTCCTTCGTAATGAAATTGGTTATTTTCCACCGCCTGGCGTAGTTTATTGGCGGCTTCCAGAGCATCTTTAATGCTGGTTTCCGGCATAATCGCCACAAACTCTTCACCACCAAAGCGGGCGATAAAGTCTGATTCACGGACATTGGTTTGTAAACATTTAGCAATGAGTTTTAAGGCTTTATCACCTGCTTTGTGGCCATAGGTGTCATTAATGCGTTTGAAGTGATCAATATCGAATACCAGCAGCGATAATGGGGTTTGATAGCGCTTCCAACGGTTATACTCCTGTGCAATGCGTTCTTCGTAAGCCAGACGGTTAAACATGTTGGTTAAGGGGTCATGAATGGCGTGAGCATGTTCTTCAATAAGCCGTTGGCGTAGTTGCTGGGATTCCATTTCCAGCTCCTTCAGGCGGGTGTTGGTTTTTATCAGCTCTTCTTCCAATTGTTGATGGTGAGTAATTTCACCGTCGCGATGATGGAATACGTGGTCGCGTATGGTGTCGATTCGTTCCCGAATGATCAGTTTGAGTTGCTCCGGGTCGGATACATCTTCAAGGGAAGACCGAATATCCTTAACGTGGGCGTCAAAGGTGTTTCCAAATGCCTCGCTGCTGGCCATGGCCGCTGCACGATGGGATTGCGCACCGGCAATATACTTATCAATGTCGTGCAGGTTTTCCGTGAGTTGGTGTAAAAAGTCCTGCAGGTCCTGTTTTTCCTGTTCGATTGTGCTGCGTGTCAGGCTAATCAGGTCGGCAATGCCGTTCAGTATTTTTGGCGTGTCGATAATCCTAACGCCAAAAATCAGTTGGTCACGTAATTGGGTTACCTGGTGTTGCAGTTCCACGGGAAAGTTAAGGCTATCAAGTAATTGCAGGGAGAAATTGCAAATGCCAGGTTGCTCATCAGCGCCAACGTCTGTTTTGGCTTCCGAGGCTGGGTGTACCAACACCCTGACGGTTAATGCCGCGATTTCGCTACACAGTGATTCCAGCTCTTCTGGTAAGCGGGCATCCGAAATTTTCGCGATTAAGGCATTGGTGCGTTGAGGCTGGGTTTCCGTTAGATTTAATGCTGCTAAGGTTTGCTGGAGTATGTTCGAGCCAAAGGCAATAGTTTGGTCTGTATCCTCCAGCGTATTGTTGTGTGCCTGTGGTAACGCCGGGGTGTCCGTCGCTGGGTTGGTGGCCACGGCTGCATTTATTGTGGCGGTGATTTGGTTGGCAATTGCCTTGGCGATTGGGGTTAACTCATGAATCCCTTGTGATTGTGATAATTGTTGTCGTTGTGCCGCAAGGTCTAGTTGCCGGCTCTCTACACTATCGACGATCAACTGCAGCAGGGTGATTGCCTGTTGGTATGCTGCGGTTTGTTGTGCGGCTGTCGGTGATGGTGAATTGGTCAGTGCAGGATTAATAGCTTGCGCCACAAGCTGCGCCAGTTGTTCTACTTGGTTGCGTAGGGTGTTTTCGTCGTCTGCACGTCCAATGGATTGCTGCAGGCTTTCTAATTGGGCATCATCCAGGCCGTATTTACTTAAATAGGTAATAAATTCTATTAAGATTGTTGCGGTGGTGTTTATGTCTGCGTTGTTGCCTGGTTGAGGTGTACCGTGGCTGCTTTGGGATTCAGCGGCAGCGGGTGTTTCTGATTTTGTGTCAAAATCGAATAAGCGATTTAGCAAACCTTTTTTAGGGTCTGTTTTATTTTTGTTTTCCGTTATAAGGGAGTCATTGATAAACTCCGCCAGCTCTCGAAGCAGGCTGTCCAACGGAGTATTATCGTCGGCTTTTTTCAGGTTTTTTCGTATAGTTTTGGCGCGACGCTTATTGGCGCCGGGTAATGACGTTGACTCCATCAAACGTAATAATATGGTGGCCGGTCGGTTGTCGACGGTCGCTTCTTCTTTGCGGTGTTCATCAATACGCTTTACTGAATCAGAGATACCATCAACGATGGTGCCGAGTCCTTCATAGTTTTTGCCAGAGCGAATTGCCTTACGTAAGGTGTTGAGCTGTAAGTCTAAAGTGTCGTCGACCCCCTGCGCCGCCAGCGCAACACGCGTGATTCCCATGCGCAGCAGTTCTTCCACACCATTCCACTGTTGTTCCATTTTCTCCAGCTTATCAAGGCTGGAAAGGTATTTGTGCTTCCATTCGGAGGGGTCGTTTGAAGTCATGAGTAATTACATTTTTCTGTCAACAAGTTTTTGGTTAGATGTAATAGCGGCATGGAATGAGGTGAGGTTGAGGGCTACAGGCGGTGTGATGCCGGAGCACTCGGGGAGTGCAATTCGTGGGTCAATATTTCAAACGTTTACAACGAACGCAGTCCAGACGCCGCGATCACGGTGCGCGACATATCGTAGCGTCTTCGCCCAATGGGTGAGCAGATCAATGGCAACAAATTGAATAGTCATCAAGCGGTTAATGCGCTTTTGTGGCGGTCAACAGTGGAGTCCAGGATGATGTACTGAACCGTTGCGCAGTTAGCGGCTAAGTAGTTTAATACTAAACAATTAACTACTAAGTAATAAGCCGTGACGCAATTAATGTAAATATTCTGAAACTCACTTACCTTAGTGGCTCAATACACGATCCTAGGCTGCCAGTTCAAGTTCTGAGGGTAGCTGTATCTCCATGGCAATGGGTAAGTGGTCGGAGAACAGGTGGTCAAGTACGTGTACATCGTATATTTCAATACTGGGTGATGCCAGAATATGGTCGATTCTTTTCACGGGTCGCCAGCTGGGGAAGGTTTTTAAGCCATGAATGGGTTCGCAGAGGTTGGTGGTTTCGATCAGGTAACGCAACTCCGGGCTTTCGGGTTGGCAGTTAAGGTCACCCATAACAATTACATGTTCGTAACAATTGACAATTTCACTCACAAATTCCAATTGTCTGGCGCGGGCGCGTCGACTGAGGGCCAGATGCAAAATCAATAATATAAGCGGGTTGTCAATATGGCCATAACGTACGACCATGGCGCCACGGCCCGGAATAAAGCCTGGTAGTTTATAGTCCACGATGTCGGTGGGTTTGAATTTGCTGAGAATTCCGTTGCTGTGTTTGGTTAGTTTGGCAATTTTGCGGTTCGTTTGATGGTACCAAAACGGAAAACCGGCATGTTTGGCAAGAAACTCGGCTTGATTGATAAAACTGCTTCGAATGCTGCCTGCATCCATTTCCTGTAGCGCAACAATATCAAAACCGCGAATGGCGCGAGCAATTTTGTTTAAGTTTTCATAGATTTGGGCGTGTGGCAGCACGTGCTTCCAGGCTGTAGTGAAGTATTCACGGTATGAGGTTGAGCCTATTCCGACCTGAATATTGTAGCTCAGCAGTCGAATGCGCTTGCCGTTTGCTTTCGCAGGGACGGTATTCTCATGGTGGGTGTGGTCATTGACAGGTACGGAACCTGTCGTTCCCAGGTTATCATTTTTACTCTGCACTGCTACTGCTTCCTTCAATCTGCAAACAAGCTTTATGTTTTATTTAATCAGTATTATTTAAAATGGGCTAATCATTTCACCTAATTTTTCTGTGAGTTTTAAGTTTTCACTATAATCCACCGGGCAATCAATGATGCTCACGGTATTATCGGCCAGTGCCTGATTAATTACAGGCATTAATTCGTCGGCTTGTGTGATCTTGTAGCCTTTGGCGCCAAATGATTCCGCATATTTGGCAAAATCAGGGTTGTTGAATCCGACATGAGACGACCGGCCAAACTGGCTCATTTGTTTCCACTCAATAAGGCCATAAGCTGAATCATTCCAAATGAGAATGACGATCGCAATATTCAGGCGTAATGCGGTTTCTATTTCCTGGGAGTTCATCATGAAACCGGCATCACCGGTAACAGCCACCACGTTGCGATTTGGGTAGGCCAATTTTGCCGCGACGGCGCCGGGTACTGCAATTCCCATACTGGCAAACCCATTGGAAATAATGCAGGTGTTGGGTTGCTCGCAACGGAACATTCTTGCCATCCACATTTTATGGGCGCCTACATCGCAAATAACGATGTCCTCAAGGCCCAACGCAGTACGTAGATCCCAAATGATTTTTTGTGGCTTCATGGGGAAAAATGTGTCGTGGCTGTGTTGGTGCATTTCCTCTTTAAGTGCCTCGCGCAACGTCCGCAGGGTATGGCCCTGATGGGCCTGGCTCAGTTCAGCAATGCGCTGTAGCGAATGGCTTATATCACCGACTACCTCGACGCTAACGGTATAGCTTGCGTCCACTTCGGCTGGCACGGCATCAATATGAATGATTTTCCGATCCCGGCTTGGATGCCATAAATAGGGGTGGTATTCAACTAAATCATAACCGATACAAATAATTACGTCTGCTTTGGTAAAGCCGAAATTAATGTAATCCTGGGACTGCAGACCGGCGCTGCCTAATGCCATGGGGTGCTTGAAGGGAATAATACCTTTTGCCATAAACGTGTTGGTTAGCGGGATGTTCAGGCTTTCGGCAAAGTCCGCTAATACGCCACTGGCATTGGCTCGCACCACACCATTGCCAGCCAGAATAATGGGTTGTTTAGCTTGTGATATTAATTGGGCGGCCTTTTTTACTTGTGCGGCAGGTGGCTCGGGTGTGGTGGGATGCGTGACCGGCAGGGGCATTTCCGGGCAATTCAGTTTTGCAATATTTTCAGGAAATTCAATGAATGAGGCGCCGGTTTTTTGGGTCTGCGCAACTTTAAAGGCTTTGCGGGTTACTTCCGGGATAATTTCTGCCGCCAGTAATCGCGACGAGTATTTGGTAATTGGCCGGAAAATTTCTTCCAGATCCAATGCCTGATGGGATTCCTTGTGCAGCCGGTGGGTGTCTGCCTGTCCGGCAATCGCCACCAGTGGCGCATGGTCCATGTTGGCGTCCGCAACGCCGGTCATTAAATTAATGGCGCCAGGGCCGAGGGTTGACAAGCAAACACCTGCCCGACCGGTGAGGCGCCCATAAACGTCGGCCATAAACGCGGCACCTTGTTCGTGCCGTGTGGTAACAAATTGAATGGGGGAGTCGAGCACTGCATCCATGACATCCAGAATTTCTTCGCCTGGAATGCCGAAAATGTATTCAGTACCTTCATTTTCCAGGCACTGAATAAATACTTCCGCCGCTTTCATAGTCGAGTCCTACATCAATGGGGTCTATACGTTGCTGGGCATTAGGTTAAAGTAATTAACGTTATTTTCAGCAGCACCTATCGTAAATGCGGCGACAAAAACGATTATTCGATCGAATTTGTCGCCGTGCAGCGTTATTACTTTTCCTTGGCTTCCTGCTCGACCAAAAAATCAACCACGCGGAAAATATTGGGATTGCCCCCGGCTAATTGACTGCCGGTGCGGTACTTACCATTAACGATTAATGCCGGAACACCCTTGATGCCGTAGCGTTCGCTCATGTCTTTGGCGCGCCGTACTTTGGCTTCAACGGCGAAGGAACGAAATACACGTTTAAAATCTTTTTCGCTGACACCGTGTTCTGCAAACAAAGCCTGAATTTCTTTATCGCTGGAAAGTTTGCGTTTTTGTTTGTGTATTGCGTCAAACATGGCTTCATGTGTTTTTTCAAGAACCCCTAAAATTTCCGCCGTATAAAAAGCTCGGGCATGCAATCCCCATTCGGGACGGAAAATAGCGGGCATGCGCACAAATTCAGCATTAGCCGGTTTCTTCTTCAGCCAGCGGTTAACATGAGGTTCAAGATTGCTACAGTGTGGGCAGCCGTACCAGAACATTTCAACCACCTCAACTTTCCCTTCGGTGCTGGTAGGTTGCACAGGCAAGACGCGCTCATAGTGGATTTTTTCCTTGTAACTGGTGGCGGCTAATACCAGGCCAGGGAAAACGCATAAGCTGCACAACAAAATTGCCCATTTCTTCATATAGTCTCCTCGTTCCATATATGTCAATTGATAGTTTTCTTCGGTTTGTTATTGGCGCGGGTGTGTTTCGTTGACACGTTGCAACATTACTTTACCGCCAATTCTTATCTCGTCAATTCTTTATAGTTAACAGAAAGCCTTGTTGTAATCTATTGTTGTAACTCATTGTTGTAGCCCATTGTTGTAACCCATCGCGAGCCAGTGGCTGCAACCGTCTGGACTGTGAAACGATTGTGCCGACGTTCGCTTAGCAAGTATAACGTGAATGACAACGTTTTACCGGTTAATGAAAATGGTTTATTTATGAACTTACAGCTGGTTCCAACAGGTTAATTGAAAACAGGAATTACGCTTATTTTGCCTTAGTATCCTGCATTCTAAAGCCAAATCTGCCAATATTCACCACAAATATTTAATCCGAACATATTGTTAGCTTAATAGACTCCCGCTTGGGTGCTGCAGTTCAACTTGAGATGGGTACTGCCACCGATACGAGTGAACAGTGTGAAATTTCGTCAATATGTCATGCAAATATGCGATAATTTACCAATTTCGGGGGCAATGCCGAACCAATGAATAAAATCGATGCCGTTATAGCCAGAAATATTCTAATGGCATATTCCCATTGGCACAGACGCGCCTGTTCCTAAGCTCGGCTAACGTGTTTTGGTTATTGAGATTTGAGTTATATATGTCAGGCGCTGTTTCAAGTGGCAACGAATAGATTAAAACGACGGTTAGGATCATTAAAATATTTTGTTAGGAGCGTAAAACCATGACTGCGGATAAAAAAGCAGAAAAAGATAGCGATGTTGATCTGATACAATTTTTAAAAGGCCAGGTATGGTGCGATTCACTAACCATTGGCGAAGTAAAAACATTTTTGGAGTTTACCCAGTTGGTAAGCTGCAAGAGCAATGAGGTGATTGCCGAGATTGGTGAAGTGGGCGAGGCGCTCTATCTGGTGATTAGTGGCGAAGTGGCGTTGTATCGCGATAAAAACAACTCCACTGACGTAGGGCGTATCAAGGAAGGTGAAATTATGGGCGAAATGTCCTTTTTTGATCGCCGACCACGTTCGGTACGCCTGGAGGCGGTGAAATCCACCCAGTTACTGAAGCTATCACGTGCCATGTACCAGCGACTGCGCGTAGAGCATCCTTATATTGCCTTGAATCTGTTAGAGCATGCGGTTGTCAGCCTTGATCACTTATTTCGCCGCGCCAGCCATGATATGTCGACATTTGCCAATTATCTTTATGCCTTAGGGCGCAAATAGCGTTAGACTCTCTATGCGGCATGCAAGCTCACTGTTGTATGCCGTGTTTTACTTTACGTAATAAAAAGTCAGGTAATAATAAAGTCAGGTAATCAAGTTGGGCTGTAGCCGGTTATTGTTGTAGTGTGGTTATGTAGGCTGCCACAGAGGCTATTTCAGAGGCGGTCATTTTAGACGCTATTTTGCGCATAATTTCATTGTAGTCATTATTACGCGAGCCGTTTTTAAAATCATTTAATGTTTTAACCAGATACTGTTGTTGTTGGCCGGCCAAATATGGGAATTTGGCGGGGCCATTGCCCACACCATTGGGTCCGTGGCAGCCAGCACAGGCGGGAATACCGCTGTAAGGGTTTCCTCCTTTATATATTTTTCGCCCGGCTTTTATTTTGGTTGAATCAATGGCTTCGTTCGATGGCTTTACTTTTTGAGATGCAAAGTAGGCGGCCACGTCAGCAATGTCTTTTTCGGAAAGTCCACTGACCATCGCATTCATGGTTTCGTTTGTGCGCTCACCTTGCTGGAAGTTTTTAATTTGTTTTATAAGGTATGATTCATGCTGATCTGCCAGATGGGGCCAGTCCGGGCCATAGCTGTTGCCGTCTGCACCATGACAGCCCTGGCAGGATTCGGATTTAACCTTTCCTGCTGCGGAATCACCACTTTCTTCAGCTGATGTTAATGAGGTAATTGACAAACTACTTGCGAGTACTGCGACTAAAAGCGGGATTTTATATTTCATGGGCTACCTGTTAAGCAACGCATTCAATGCGTTATCCTGGTTATGTGTTTGAATAATGGTGAATTGCTTTCAATGTCATGGTAGAAAAAAATAGTAGTCGTCGAGTGTTATTTATTGCTTTCAAAGAAGGCGGCAACATCCTGCATATCCTGCTCGCTGAGTGTTGATGCCATTCCGTTCATAATAGGATCTTTACGTGTGCCCGATTTAAAGGCTTTAAGTTGCTTAATAATGTACCTGGCGTGTTGCCCGGCCAATTTGGGATAGGCTGGGTTTGTGCTTAGTCCACCTTTTCCATGGCATACCTGGCATGCCCTTGCCTTACTGGCACCGGCTTTAACATCACCTGCGGCACCAACCATTGTGCTTATTAATAGTAGTGATAATAACAGCCATCCTTTGCCCCCATAATTAAAAAGAAAGATCATAAGACGCATATTATGCAACTCCGGTGTTATAACCAGTACCAGCACACTGTTGTGATAATTGTTATCTATTCATTATTATTATTTATAACAAGAGATCAACTCAACAGTATTTTCTTACGCTCTATTGTAGAATCATTAGAATCAAAAAAAAACGGCTAATACTGAGTATTATTTATTTAAACTTATTAATATTCTTTATTACTATAAGCGCATTATTCCTTTAAAGTCATTAACTTTTTATTATGGAAAATTATTATTTAAACGCAAGCTTTCTTATTAGTGCTGCAAAATTGGCCCAGCTCCCTGTTGATGAAGGCGGTGAAGTCGCTTTTGCGGGTCGTTCTAATGCTGGAAAGTCAAGTGCAATCAATGTGTTGACCAACAACCAAGGCTTGGCTCGTACAAGTAAAACACCAGGAAGGACACAATTAATTAACTATTTTCAACTCGATGAAAAAAATCGGATTGTGGATCTTCCTGGTTATGGTTATGCAAAAGTGCCGCGCAAGATTAAACAACAATGGGGAAGTTTGTTGGATGAGTACTTACGTACGCGAGAATCACTTAAGGGATTAATTCTGTTAATGGATTGTCGCCACCCACTCAAGGAGTTTGATCAGCAACTATTGGGCTGGTGTAACCAAACTCAGTTGCCAGTGCATATATTGTTAACTAAAAGCGATAAATTTAAACGAGGTGCTGCGAAGTCGGTATTGCTTTCGGTTCAGCGGGATATAGCCGGGTTATTTGATAATAATGCCGGCATTATTAGTATTCAGTTATTTTCAGCGCTGAAAAAAACGGGTGTTGATGAGCTGATTATGACACTTGATAAATGGTTAAATATTAAGCACAATGGTTCATGATTCTGATATCATTGGGCAACACAGTACATGGTTTTAATCGTGTAATAGATTTGTCCGGTTATGTTTCGGTTAGATTCTGGTAATACGATTTATCGAAGGATTTATCGAAGTGTATGCCAAAGGGAGGGGAGTGTACTATCGCTGGGGTTAATCTCAGTGGGGTGATAGAAGATAGGGTAACAGTCGGGGGGCTGAAAAAAGAAGAAGCCCCGGGTGCACAGTTAGGGTTGTGTATGCCGGGGCAAAATTTAGTGCCCAGTTATGGGGAATAAGCTGGGCTCTATAGCAACCCGCTTAGGGAGGAGCAGCGGGTGAGTAGTAGCATTATCCACTCAGGTAATATGACGAATGAGATAGGATAAAGTTCAGCGTTGTGTAAAAATAATTTACTGTTTTGCAAACATCGATAAATTTTATCCAGTTTATCGATGTTTTAAGCTTTAATAGCGAAATTTTAGTCTGATTTTCCTTGATAGTTTTCTTTTTTTTGAGTTTCACTCACGAACAGACAATAGCGGGTATTTTGGATAATCAGTGCGCTTCGTCCCAATTATCGCCAATTCCAATTTCAACTTTTAAGGGTACCTTTAATTCGGCCACCGAATTCATGCAGATTTCAATGTGATGAATGGCCTGGTCCACTTCCGCTTCGGGTATTTCAAACACCAATTCATCGTGCACCTGCATAATCATTTTAATATCGCTTGATTGGCTTTCAATCCATTGTGCGGTTTTTATCATGGCGAGCTTAATGATGTCGGCTGCCGTACCCTGCATCGGGGCATTAATGGCGGTGCGTTCGGCATACTGGCGACGTTGTGCATTGCTGTGTTTAATATCGGGCAAATAAAGACGTCTGCCAAACACGGTTTTGACAAATCCGGTGTCGCGCGCCAGTTCGCGGGTATCGTCCATGAAAGCTTTGACGCCGGGGTAGCGTTCGAAATAAAGGTCGACGTATTGTTGTGCTTCAGCACGAGCTATTCCCAGTTGTTTACCCAGGCCAAATGCTGACATGCCATAAATCAGGCCAAAGTTAATGGCTTTGGCGCGGCGACGTTCTTCGGTGGAGACATTGGCTACTGTGCTGCCAAATACCTCTGCCGCAGTGGCGCTATGAATGTCCTCATCATTTGCAAATGCCTTTAACAGACTTTTATCATCGGATAAATGCGCCATAATCCGTAACTCTATTTGTGAATAATCCGCGGCCACTATTTTATAGCCCGGTGGCGCAATAAACGCCTGGCGTATACGCCTGCCTTCGGGGGTGCGTATGGGAATGTTTTGCAGGTTGGGGTCTTTGGATGCCAGGCGGCCGGTGCTTGCGGTTGCCTGATGATAGGAAGTGTGAATTCGACGGGTTTTTTCGTTTACCTGCAGTGGCAGTTTGTCGGTGTAGGTAGACTTTAGTTTGCTGAGACTGCGATGTTCGAGTATTAACTTGGGCAGAGGAAAGTCCAGCGCGAGTTCCTGTAACACCTCTTCTGCCGTTGATGGTTGGCCTTTGGGGGTTTTTTTCAATACGGGCAAGCCCTGCTTGTCGAACAGGATGGCCTGAATTTGTTTTGGCGAGGATAGATTAAATTCCTCGCCGGCAAGTTCAAAAGCCTGTTGTTCCAGATCGGTAATTCCTTTATCCAGTTGCTTGCTTTGTATGGCCAGCATTTTTACATCAATATAAACACCATTGCGTTCAATGCTTGATAACACCGGTATCAGTGGGATTTCGATATTTTCATAGAGCGATTTCAGTTCGCTTTCGGCTTGAATTTTTGGCCATAATGTTTGGTGAAGCTTTAAGGTTATATCGGCATCTTCAGCCGCATAAGGGGCTGCCTGCTCAATGGGGATTTGGTTGAACGTTAATTGGTTTTTGCCTTTGCCTGCAATGTCCTCAAAGTGAATGGTATTACAATTGAGGTATTTCAGCGCCAGTGAGTCCATGTCATGGCGGGTGGCGGTGCTGTCGATCACATACGATTCCAGCATGGTGTCGTGCAGCACGCCATTGAGTTTAATGCCATGGTTGACCAGTACATTCATATCGTATTTTAAGTGCTGCCCTAATTTGAACAGCTTACTGTCTTCCAGCAAGGGTTTTAATTGCGCCAGCACATCATCACGCTTTAACTGTTCGGGCGCACCTTCATAATCGTGGGCGAATGGTACATAAGCCGCTTCATTGGCATTAATTGCAAATGAGACGCCAACAACCTCGGCTTTCATATAATCCAAATGCGTAGTTTCGGTATCAAAGGCAATCAGGTCGGCTTGTTTTAGTTGTTGTAGCCATTCATCCAGGGCTTTTTCGGTTAATATGGTCTGGTAATTGTTTTGGGAGGTTGCTGACGTGTCCGTGGCATTATCGCCACCTGACTCGTCGCTGGATAATATTTCTGACAGCCAGGTTTTAAATTCCATGCGGCCATAGAGTTCAGTAAGGCTGACGGTGTCTGGGGAGTTTAAGGTTAATTCAATTGGCGTTAGATCCAGTGGAACGTCACACTTTATGGTGGCCAGTTGGTAAGACAGGGGGAGCTGTTCCAGCGTGTTTCTAAGGTTCTCGCCTGCTTTACCTTTAATCTCAGCGGCATTTTTGATTACACCGTCCATGGTGCCAAATTGTTCCAGCCATTTTACGGCGGTTTTAGGGCCAACGTTGGGAACGCCGGGAATGTTGTCTGACTTGTCCCCCATTAATGCCAGGTAATCAATAATTTTTTCCGGGGGTACACCAAATTTTTCGATGACAGCATCCCGTGTCAGTATTGAATCCTTCATGGTATCCATCAGGGTGACGTGCTCGTTGACCAGTTGAGCCATGTCTTTATCGCCGGTGGATATGAGCGTGGCCATGCTATTGCTGGCCGCCTGTGACGCCAGTGTGCCAATCACATCGTCGGCTTCCACGCCATCCACAACCAGTAATGGTATGCCCATTGCCTTAATAATGTCGTGAAGGGGTTGGATCTGGTTACGCAATTCGTGCGGCATTGGCGGGCGATTGGCTTTGTATTCCTTAAAGAGCTCGTCGCGGAATGTTTTACCCTTGGCGTCAAATATAACGGCCATGTGCTCCGGGTCGAAATCCCTGAGTAATTTGCGCAACATGTTAATGACACCGTATACGGCACCCGTGTGTTCGCCCTTGGAGTTGGACAGGTTGGGCATGGCATGGAATGCGCGGTATAAGTACGCGGATCCATCGACTAAAATAAGTGGGCTAGGTTTTTGCATATTCCTTTCCTGATTCCATTGGATGTTGGGTCAACAAGCTGCGACCACAATATACTTGAAAATACGATTCAATGGGACTGTCTAATTAATATACTTAAAACAGAACATGCGCTGTAGTTAGCTTTAGGGTATTGTTACTGCTTAAAAATGCCGCTGACATGGGTATTTATCAACGATTAAACCGGCGCTCGTGAGCATAAAAGCAACAAGATCTGTGGAAATAGCGAATTATGACTGATCAAGATAAATCGTCACACCCTGGGATGTCTCCCATCAATGATACAACACTGACTCGTGAATCCTGGAAAATCTTCCAGATAATGGCTGAGTTTGTGGAGGGCTTTGAGCGCATGGCTCAGGTTCGTCCCTCTGTCAGTATCTTTGGTTCGGCCCGTACGGCACCGGATCATGAGTATTATTTGTTAGCGGAGAAAATTGCTCGTAAGTTGTCAGACGCCGGTTTTAGTGTGGTGAGTGGCGGTGGCCCCGGAATTATGGAAGCCGCCAACAAAGGGGCTTATAGCGGTAAATCTCCAAGTATTGGTTTGAACATTCAATTGCCGCACGAACAATCGGGCAATGGTTACCAGGATATAGCGCTGAGCTTTCGGCACTTTTTCTCCCGCAAAGTCATGTTTGTCAAATATGCGGCAGCCTATGTCGTTATGCCGGGTGGTTTTGGCACGCTGGATGAGCTGGCCGAGATTTTAACGCTGGTGCAGACCGGCAAAACGCGACGTATTCCCATTATCCTGGTGCATACGCCATACTGGACGGGGCTGCTCGACTGGTTTAAACAGGCGATGCTTATGGAAAAGATGATTGATGAAAAGGATCTCAATTTGTTTCAGTTATTGGATGATCCGGATGAAGTAGTAAACGCTATATTCAGCCATTACGAACACTGTGGGTTTGAGCCATCGGAAGAGGAACAGCAAATTATGCTGGACTTATAATCACTAGGATAATCCAGATTTTTCGGTTCGACATTCAATTGTACGTTACCACCCCCTAGCTAGTTGGGGGTGCAGCGCCTCGGTCAAGGCTCAAAATCGCGAACGCGATACTGGGTGTCACGAGGCGACCATTTTAGCCCCACAGTGCCTGAATCATTAATCTACAGAGAGGGGCTGGCCTCTCGGGGAACCGCCTCTGTCCATCGGTACTTTCAAGATCCTGCCAGCCAGTCTGCAGTACCTAAACCATACATGGCTCTACGGGAATAGCCCAAATTCGTTGCCACCGCAGTAGATTCTTCCTAAGTCCGACAGGCGCCTAGGTATTTGCGCTTCCGGGACTTCGAAAGGGTTATCTTCTTCACTATCAAGTGCAAGGTCGTCGGTATAGGCAAGTCCCTGCCACGCTCCATGCTCCTCGTTATTGCTATACACGTCGCCGATCCAAGCCCAAATCGCAACAGCACTACCGCCATCGTTAACTTGAAGATTAAGCCACAGTGGTACAGTATTAATTCTGACATCATCAGTTATGCTGCGGATATTTGCTGGTTAGCTAAGGTTGTAAACGCTGAGGATGGAAAAGCTCAGCAGGCTTTAGGGGCGGTCTTATGCTTGCTTGTGCTTTTCAGGTAAAATAAAGACAAAGAAAACAATTATTCGAACCTAACAGGCAGTGTGTTAAAAAATCCATGTCAGTCTATACAACAGTAACACAATCACAGCTCGAGCAATTCTTAGCCAACTACACTGTTGGTTCATTGGTTTCATTTGAGGGTATTTCAGCCGGTATAGAAAATACCAACTATTTTGTTACCAGTGGCGGCGGGCAGTATGTTTTAACCTTATTTGAGGCGCTTAGCCTGAGTGAGTTACCGTATTTTCTCAATCTAATGGCGTTTTTAAATGAACATAATATTCCTTGTGCACATCCCATTGCGGATAAACAGGGCAAATATTTACAGTCCTTAAATAACAAACCAGCCACGTTGGTGCAGCGTTTGTGCGGTGCCAGTGTGGAAGTGACAACGGTGGCTCATTGCCAGGCCATCGGCGCAGCGCTTGGTAAAATGCATCGCGAGAGTGCAGGGTTTAACGGCTGGCATGATAATAGTCGCGGATCCCAATGGCGTAAATCGGCCGCAAAAACATTATTACCACTAATGTCCGTAAAAACGTCTAAAATAATAGCGGCAAAACCAGATGAGACACATGCCGATCAGTTGTCAGAACCGGCAGATGACGTGGCTTTACTTAAGGAAGAATTACGTTTGCAGTTGTTGTACCAATTTTCAGATTTACCCGCAGGGGTGATTCACGCCGACTTATTTCGAGACAACGCGTTGTTTTCTGATGAAAAACTAACCGGTGTCATTGATTTTTATTACGCCTGTAATGACGTGTTTTTGTATGATATTGCAGTGACGGTTAACGACTGGTGTGTGCGGCAAGATGGTTCGTTGGATTTTGAGAAAGCAACGCGATTGCTGGCCAATTACCATCAAGAGCGTCCGCTCAGCGCCATCGAACGCGGTGCCTGGCCGGTGATGCTGCGACGCGCGGCATTGCGTTTCTGGTTATCGAGGTTGATGGATTTACATTTTCCTCGTGAAGGCGAAATTACGCAATATAAGGATCCGTCGGCGTTTAAACGTATTTTACTGGCTCGCATTCATGAGGAAACGCAGCTTGACGATGTGTGGCCAGAATAACTGCCTGGCCAATTCAGCTGAATGCGATATTCGCAGTTCGCTGTGAAACGGTAGTGTGGCAAGTAAATAAACTAAGCGGCAAGCCCTCTGAAGAGGATCGTTAGTTGCGTGCCATCGTCTTTATCGATGTGTTTAGGCATTGTTGCACGTTAATTATTCAGTTGTAACTCGCTAATAGAGGTTGAATCGCGTTAACAGATAACGCTTATGAGGATATGGCGTCAGGTAATAATCCCTTGACATACGTAGGGGTAGATGGCATAAAGATCGCTTTAGTCTGTCCGGGGTGCGGGCAGATTCCTCAACCTGCACTATCTGTAACGTTAGGTCTGGAGGCTGTACTACACTATGTATTGCAGCTTAAAGTTGAGCCTAATTTGTCTTTGCCGCGTTTGCTTTCTGTTGATGTTATTTAAAGTGAGCGTAACAAGCAAAAAAGGTCGACAGAAAATAAGTACTCGAGAGGCGTTGTTGCAATGGGCGCTTGGGTCGTGCAGTTCTACTTCTTAAGCGTTGTTCATTGTCGGCGTTTTTAGTCAATCGTTTTATTATAAAGTTTTTTAATTATAAAGACATGAGGGGATATATTCAATGAAAGTAAAATGGTTAGGTATACCTGCAGCTGTTGCTATTTTAACCTTATCTGGTCAAGCTAATGCGATGGATAAAGATGGCGCGTTAGCGTTAGCTAAAAAAAGCGGTTGTTTGGCATGCCACAGTATTGAAAAGAAAGTGGTCGGCCCGGCTTGGAATGATGTTGCTGCTAAATACAAAGGTGATGGCGGTGCGAAAGCATTGCTAATAACCAAAGTCAAAAAAGGTGGCAAAGGTAACTGGACTAAAGTGACAGGCGGCGCGCCTATGCCTCCCTACTCTCCACGCGTCAAAGATGCGGATATCGAGGCTTTGGTTGATTTCGTCTTAAGCTTATAGACGCATATAATCGTTAATTCTATAACACGAATAATTATATTAACTATTTGCGCAGTCGCGCTTGAAAGCCAGCAGATTCTGCTGGCTTTTTTTATGCCGTAGTGTTTATGCACAATAAAAATGAAGCACCCACTATACCCATGCAAAATAGGCGTTTATTGTACGTTCAGAATTGAAAGGCCTGTAACACATTGTTTTATATGGATAAATAATACGGTTAAAAATTGATCAATTTAATCAATTGCTAGCAATAGTGCTCGTTTCGGAACAATTTTTTACCTTTATCAACAAAGTTATCCACAGTATTTGTGGATAACAAATATAGCCAACGAACGAGCAAGACCTTATGTCTTATAACTAGAAATGAATTTAACTCGCGCCATATAATTGACGCATGGAAAGCCAGCGCAAGCTGACTGGAAATGCAATGCTGAACTCAGGAGATTCGGACTCATGGTGAAAAATCACGGAGTTGTCCATGTGGCAGGGTATTAGTCAACAAATTTCTAAGGTGACGGGCAAAACATTTGCTATTGCAGACAAAGCGTCAATTGGCGGTGGATGTATTAACGCCGCTTTTGTTATCTCAGGCAGTTGTCAACGCAGGTATTTTGTAAAAACCAATCTTTCCTCTATGCTGGATATGTTTGAGGCGGAATTTGAAGGATTGCTTGAGATAAGTAATAGCAATACGGTTCGTACCCCCAAGCCCATATGCACAGGAATTGCGGATAATTCAGCATTTATTGTAATGGAGCCTTTGTTGATACACGAGGCACGGGCAGGGAACGAAGGCGTTGGTCTCGAACGCCTGGGTACCCGTTTGGCTGCCCTGCACCGTGTTGAGCATGCGTTATTTGGCTGGCACCGACACAATACCATCGGCTCCACGCAACAGATTAATCAACAAGATAATGATTGGGTGGCATTTTGGCGTGAGCATCGATTGGGGTTTCAACTTCAGCTCGCCGGCCAGCATGGTCATAGTGCATCGCTTTTATCGCAGGGCGAGTTATTGATGAGCAAGATCAGTGCGTTTTTTCAATCGTATCAACCCAGGCCATCGTTACTGCATGGTGATTTGTGGTCTGGTAACGTCGCAATTGATGCCTCGGGTGAACCCGCCATATTCGATCCCGCTGTCTATTACGGTGACCGGGAAGCGGATATCGCAATGACTGAATTGTTTGGCGGATTTTCGTCGCGCTTCTATTCCGCTTATAATGACGCCTATTCACTGGATAGTGGTTACAAGGTTCGAAAAAACCTATATAACCTATACCATGTGCTTAACCATTTAAATTTATTTGGTGAAAGTTATCTGGGCCAGGCGCAAAGAATGACCGGACAACTGTTAAGCGAAGTGGCATGATTGGTGTTGTGCTGTAACACTAACCGGCGCGTAAAACAGAATTAAGGTTTATCGCTAACAGGGCTTGCTACCAATAATAACCGTCACTGGCAACTGTAAATGATCGCTGTAACTATTGACCGTAAATAATAACTGCCAGCATTAACTCACAGGAATTTGTATTAACGCATGCTAATTACCATTATCCATTCCGCTAACCTTAATGATGCCATAAAGCAACAATTGCTGAAGGCGATGCCCGGCGAATTATCGCAAAAAAATCAATATTACGTATTAAAGCATCAATCAAGGCTGTCAAAAGACGCACTACGTGCGTTACGGCAACAGTGTGAGCTGGATATTAATACCTTACCCGAGCAGTTTCAGCCCGAGCAAGTGAGCCTGCTTATCACTGATATGGATTCCACGCTCATTTCAATTGAATGTATCGATGAAATAGCGGATTTTTTAGGCATTAAGTCAGACGTAGCGGCAATTACCAGTGCGGCCATGCGAGGTGAAATTGATTTCAATACGGCGTTGCAGCAACGAGTGAGGTTATTACAAGGGCTTGATGCAAGTGTGTTGGAACGAGTGTACAGCGAACGTTTGCAATTAAATCCGGGAGCGGAAGTGTTAATGTCATCACTACGTACCAAGGGCATAAAAACAGCATTGGTATCCGGGGGGTTTACCTATTTTACCGCACAGCTGGAGCGTCGTTTAGAACTGGATTATTCCCTCGCTAATCAATTGGAAATAATTAACAACCAATTAACCGGTAATGTATTAGGTGACATTGTAAATGGTAGTACCAAGGCGGTTTATTTACGGCAGTTAGCGCAGCAAAACAATATTCCCCTGTCGAGCACCATTGCCGTGGGGGATGGTGCCAATGACCTGGAAATGCTGGGCTGCGCCGGACTGGGTGTTGCCTATCATGCAAAGCCAACGGTGCAACAGCAGGCGGATATTGTCATTAATTACTCCGGCCTGGATGCGATCTTACATTTATTAAGCGACAAGTGATGTCATTATATGAGTATTTTGCCCAACGCAGTCATTAGTAACATATTCGGCGATCGTCTAACGGTTAAGGCGCAAGCACGGTTAGCTGTGTGCGTGTTGGCGTTAATTTATGCGATGTATACTGTCAATGCGCATGCAGTGCCTTTTCCGCTCATGAATGTCCGCAGCGCCGCGTTGGGTGGTGTGGGGGTTGCGCACAGTTATAAAAATGCCTCGTTTTATAATCCTGCACTTGCTGCGCTAAAACCTGAAGGATTTGGTTGGTACCTGATGGTTCCAAGCAAATCTGAATTTGAAACAGACCCGGATGAAGTAAACGATGGCGTTAAGCAGATTGCCAGTGGTGCAGCGAGCAGCCAGGAGGCTGTCGACCGTATCATTAGTCGTATCGATAACAAAACCTATGAAAGCTATGAGTTCAGTAGTTTGCAGCTGGTAATACCAACGCCCACACTGGGTGGCGAAATGCATTTTGCTGATTACACTTTCCAAACCTCAAAAATCGTAACGGACTCTATTGGCAGTAGTGTTGACCATCAGGCGGTTTCAGTCCGAGAAACCGGTGTATCTGGCGCGCAGTTTGCTGACATAAAAATGTTGGGGCTGACGGATGTGCTGGTTGGTGTATCCGCCAAGCTCTATTTGCTTAGGAGTTATGCTTATCGTGAGCCAGTAGCCAGCGCCAGCTTCAGCCTGGATGATGACCAGGCTAGTCGTGACTCGGTGTTGAATTTTGATGTCGGACTGTCAAAAGAATACGGTGTGTGGAAAACGGGGTTAGTGGTTAAAAATATTTTAAACAGTACCAAAAAAATAGGTGATAGTGACGCCGAGTATAACCTGGGGCCGCAAGTAAGAATCGGTCTTGCTTATCAGTCTCGGCGGGCCATTGCTGAAATAGATCTGGATCTGACTAAAAACAAAGGTGTCGGTCATGCTTCGGATACGCTCTATGCGGCTTTTGGCTGGGAGTGGCGTGTCTTTAGTGGCTTTTTTCTGCGCATGGGTTTTAAGCAAAACCTGGTGGATGAAGCGACCAGTGTGGTGAGCGGTGGTATTGGGCTTGAAATATCTAGTTTCCTTCTGGATTTTGCCACTCTTTCTGATGGCAGTAGCACCAGTGGTGCCGCACAATTAAGTTTTAAGTTTTAGTTGCATCATTGGGTCTATAATCGGTCATTTGTTTAGGAGCCCGCCCAATCGCATCGAAAAGCTTGGGTCTTGTTGCGCCTGATGGAGAGGCATGCTGCCTTACGCGTTTGCTACGATACTAACAGGGAATATGCCACAAGTCTTACGACAACACCGGCCTCGTGACTGTTTGTAGGTCGCTAGCCAATCTAATTTATGATAGCCCCTGGTCTTGCCTGTTGCCTCATCAATATCGCTACTCAACCGTTGCTCGCACTTATATATATTCGTTATTTAGAATGGCGATACGCGGCCCCTCTTTTCCAAATTAGCACGTAGTCAAATTATAATCCCAGATTCCGCCGTTGAACACGGTGATAAATCGTGTAATGCCTCGCTGTTTGAGTAAACGCCAGAGACAGCACAATGATTTGATTTTCCATGGTGTTGGCCCGAGCTCAGCGCGGTCAACGGCGGAATCTAGGATAATAGTGATGAGACGCTAACGCCAATGGGGCTCGGCATAATTCTTACGGGGGCGTAGGGAATATCCGTATCGCTTCTTTGTGAAACACTTCCCCGAAAATTATCCAATGGCATGTTCGCTATATTGTTCTTGTTTATGGGCGTGTGTGATCACGTTTTACACCGATCATTATTGTGTTTTAGTCGCTGTGTGAAATTCATGCTAAGTGTTCTCGCGGGTATTTATTGCCGCGTCGTGTTATCGAATACGCGGTAAAAATAGGGCTGACCATGTATTCGGTTGTGCTGGGCCATTGTTCGAACCTTATTTGAAAATCTAACTTAAAATATTAGTGTTATAGATTTTTTGCAAGGGCGGGTTCAGTAACGTTGGCATGCCAGGTATTAATTGCGCGTCATTTCGGTGTTCTTAAAGAACCTACTTTAGGTGCTATGAAATAAATAGCAAGTACACTTAACATCTAAATCATAAACGCCACGGGTATATCCATCGAAAACGATCATCCGTTACGGCTTATGTGATGTAATCCTATATAAAAGGTCATGGGTTAATCTTTACGTCTGTATTCAGCGAAAATTGTCTGCACCTAAATACCAAATAGTTATTAACAGGTTTTATTTGTTCGTTTGGTTGTATTTTGAAAGTGCTTGATCAATCTTTTGCAATGTCGTATTTTGTAGCCTGACCTTCGCGGTAGAAGCTGCCAATACGTAATGCTGCTAACATAAGTGCTCTGTTATGCTCAGCTTTTAAGGTTTAAGTGATGCAGAAGCCAACTATAAAAAAGAATGAATTGATGGTTGTGGTATCTAAAACGCGCTTCGAAGGTCTTGGGTGGATGATCTTAATATGATTACGGAATAATAATTAATGCTTTTCCGTAGCTTGATGCAAAGACTATGATAGCGATTTATTATAGTAATTTATTGAGATGACTTAATTGTGGTAACTTATTGCGGTAACTTATTTTGCGTTAATAATAATCATTGAAGATCGATTGATCGTGTTTTAGTACAAGGATGTTGTTGTGTGGTTTGTTAGTCTGCTAAAGAATTCTGTCGTTACCAGGTTAAAAAATGTATCAATATGGAGTGCATTATTCGCCGGGTTAGTGGTGCTCCTTCCTTCGATTATGATCATTCCCTTAGTTGTTCCCTATCCCTCGCCTGTCGATCAGCAGGAACAATTTCTTGGCCAGAAGCTCGCACTCATTGGTAAGGATGATGTTCCCGCGTGCGCTACCTGTCACGGTCGTGAGGGTGAAGGTGATTTTAAGATTGGTATTCCCCGGCTGGCGGGCCTGAATCCGGATTATATTAAAAAACAACTGGAAGATTTTGCACGCAACCCGATAAAGACACGGGTTGTACTAGAGCCTATTGCACGCGATTATGTTAAAACGCCACGCACTTATGGTGACTTGACGGTATTTACGCCGGGTACCCGAAATAACCCGGTTATGAACGAGGTGTCCAGAAAGTTGAGCCAGGAAGATCGGCACAACCTTGCGATTTACTTTAGTAAGCTGTCGTTTATTGCAACACCGAGAGCGTTTGACTTTGAAACCCTGGAGCGGGGAGAAGACCTGGCGTTGCGCGGTAAACCTGAGTATGGCCTGCCTGCGTGTGTTTCCTGTCATGGCCCAAAGGGTGAGGGTTTTGGTGCTGTTTTTCCACCGTTGGCCGGTCAGCCGTTGCAGTACTTGATTCAACAAATCGATAAATGGCAGACCGGAAAGCGCGATAACGATCACTTGTCATTAATGAAAAACGTTGCTGTCCAACTCACGGACGGGGATAAAGTCAATGTGGCTTCATACTTTAGCAATCAATCATATTCAATAAATCGAGAGTAATGGTAGTGATACGGCTTTATATGAAGTTGATATTGGCGCGTGCAGGGTACTTTTTTTGCTGGTCATTACTGGTAATGACGCAAACGGTCGTGGCGCAGGGGTTGGGTAACGATCTCGACAGTCTGGAGGTACGGCCCAGCCTGGTGAGTCCTCAATTGAGTTTGCCGACTCAATTAACACAGGTGCATGTTGTCAGTCCCGGTGAATATTTTGCACCACCGTTGGTGGCCAATATTCCGGATGACAAGTATGGCGATATGGTGAGAATGGGTCGGGATATATTTGTAAATACTGCCAAGTATGCCCGGCGTTATACCGGCAATGGACTGATGTGTACAAGTTGCCATTTGCAGGAGGGGCGTAAACCGCATTCGGGTCCCTTGTGGGCCGCCTATGGTATGTATCCGATGTATCGTCACAAAATACGTACCGTTGTCACGTTTGAAGAACGAATACAGGATTGCTTTTTGTATAGCATGAATGGCATCGCACCAACGTTGGACTCACCGGAAATGAAAGCGCTGGTAACCTATGCGCAATGGCTTTCGAAAGGTGCGCCAGTCGGCGTGGACCTGCCAGGGCGTGGCTTTCCGAATGTCAGTCGCTCCCAGGATCTGGATCCCAAGCGGGGTAAAATTGTTTACGAAACGCGTTGTGAAATTTGCCATGGCATCAACGGGCAAGGCCAAAAACATAATAACGGTGATGGTTACATGTTTCCGCCGTTGTGGGGCCGCCATTCATACAACAAAGGCGCCGGTATGCAGCGCATTAAAACACTGGCGCAATTCATCAAAGGCAATATGCCTCTGGGGGCGAGCTTCAGTTTGACGGATCAGGCATCGCTGGATGTGGCGATGTATATTTGGTTGCAGGATCGCCCCAAGAATCCAAAAATGAGTTGGGTGATGGATTTCTTTTTTCCCAACATGGCACATTAAAGCGCGGCACCAAGCAATGCTGATTTCGCAGGGAGAGTTAATGTGAACTGGGTTTATGGAATATTTCCATTCCTGCGTTGGTTGCCAATGTTAAACCGCGAGATAGTAAAAGCTGACTTTATCGCCGGCGTCACGGCCGGTGTATTGGTGCTACCACAGGCAATCGCGCTCGCGGCATTGGCAGGTATGCCACCTGAGTATGGGCTTTATACCTCAATATTTCCGGTAATATTTGCGGCATTATTTGGTTCGTCCTGGCATGCCATGGCCGGTCCGAATACTGCGCTGTGCATACTCATCGCGTTTACGATTGCGCCTTATGCCAGCGTTGGGTCGCCCGAGTGGATTCAATATGCGATTACATTGGCGTTCATGGCAGGAGTGATACAAATTGCCTTTGGTGTTTTGCGTTTGGGTATTGTGTTTAATTATTTTTCCAAGACCGTTACGGTAGCGTTGGTAACTGGTGTGGGTATCATTATCATTATATCCCAGTTGGGTAACTTCATGGGGGTGCTGATGAATACCGCTGAGCCATTGGAGAATGCGATACCGCAGGTGATTTACGGTATGTCGAGGGCTAATGGGTTTGCAGTATTGGTTGGTGTTGTTACAGTCTGTTCAGGCATTTTTGTTAAACGCTATTACCCAAAATTACCTTTTCTGATCATTGCTGTTATTACCGGAATTTTGTTTTCAATGATGCTTGAGCTGCTTTTTGGTGAATCAACTGTTGGTTTGGATAAACTAGGCACCATGTCATTGTCGGCATTACCGTTGTCAGCACCGGATTTTAGTCCGGAGAATTTTGCCGAGGCATCCCAGGGGCTATTGCCGGCGGCATTTGTGATTGCGTTTTTAGGTTTAATACAAGCATCCGTTATTGCACGCGCCATCGCAGGCAAGTCCGGCCAGTATGTGGATATTAACCAGGAGGTGCTGGGGCAAGGCGTTTCGAATCTCGCCGGCAGTTTTGTATCTTGTTTTCCCAGTTGCAGCTCCTTTAATCGCAGTGCCTCTAACTTTGACTCAGGCGGCCGAACGCCAGTCGCGGCGTTGATATCCGTGGTTACGCTGGCGGTGCTGGTGATATTTGCAACACCGCTGATTGCGCTCATGCCAATTTCGGTTATGGCGGCCATACTGCTATTGGTCGGTGCCGGGCTTATAAAGAAAAGTGACATCATGCAAATTCTAATGGATTGCTGGGAAGCCCGAATTATTTTTATTATGATCCTGGCAACAACAATTTATGGTGGTGTGGATGACGCCGTCTTTTTGGGTATTGTCTTATCGATTATTGCATATTTAAAAAGTGTATCAAAACCCAGTATAGCGTTATTAAATGGTGATGCGGCTATGCAGTATTGCGCCAGGTTTGATGCGGCGGCGTCAGGTGTAATCGCTGTTCCTGGTAATGATAGCAAAAAAAGCAGTCACCGCGACTATTCTGAAAATAAGCATAACGACAATAAAAACCAGCAAAAAAACGAACGACTGCATGAATTGGATTCGCATAAACCCTCTGGTCCGCAATCATCTCAGCATGTCATTGGTCAGGAACCGGTGCCAGAGGAACATCGCTTTAATGTGGCCATACCGGCACAATTTTGTGATACCACGGTATTGCAAATTTCCGGTAGTTTGTTTTTCGGCTCGGTATTTTCGTTGGAGCAGGCGCTAACCAAACTAAGGCAGCAGGATGGCGGCAAGGGTGATTTGATTATCTCGGGTGAAGATCTTCACTCGGTTGACAACACGGGTGCTGAATTGTTGACACGCGAGGTGCAAAGCCGAATCAAACTGGGGGCACATGTACAACTGTGGCTGTGTAATCACAATCATGATGCAGTTTTGTTATCCAGTGGGTTAGTTGGTTCCATTGGTAAGGAAAATATTCTATACAGGTAAAGATGTAATGGGATCCATCGATCTCATGTGGTTTAGCAAAGGACGTAAATGATGAATGTTCAAAAACTATTGCTCGGCGTTTGTTTAATGCTGTTTATTAACACAGTCTGGTCCATAGAGGCGCCGCGCTATCGTTTGTTGCTGCAGGTTAGTGAAGATAGTTTGGATAAGCTTAATCTTGCATTGAATAATGCGAAAAACGTGCAGCAGGCATTTGGTCCTGAGAACGTCGAAGTTCAAATGGTGGTATTTGGGGCGGGTGTCAAAACGCTAAAATATTATGTGCCATCACCTATAGCCGATAAAGTGAAGGCTTCAGTTTATAGTGGTGTGCGCATCGTGCTTTGTGAAATTGCCATGCGATCGGCTAAACTACGTCCATCTGATATGTTGCAGGAGGTGCGTTACGTACCATCGGGGGCCGCTGAAATTGTAGAAAAACATACCCAGGGGTGGGCGTACATCCGGCCCTGATGCAGCCAGGCGTGAAGATGTACATGAAGGGTTTGGCTTATCGGCTTTGTTGTCTGGTTTTGTTTGGATTATGCCTGCCCGTGGCCCAGGCCGGCAATGGTACCATTACCCTGATTCACATGGGTGATATCCATGGTCATCTTATTCCTCGGCCTAATCAGCGCGATGGTGAGGCTACGTCCCACTATGAGGTGGGCGGGCTGGCTTATCTGTACAGTGCAATAAAAGAAGTACGTAAACGACAGCCGAATAACCTGTTGATAAACACCGGCGATACGATTCAGGGTTCGGCGGAGGCGTTATTTTCACGCGGTCAGGCAGTTGTTGATATATTAAATAAATTTTATATTGATGTTTATGCGCCGGGTAATTGGGATTTTCTATATGGTACCGAGCGTTTTATTGAGTTGTTTGCGGGTTATAATCCAAAAGCCAACTGGAATGCACTCGCTGCAAATCTGTATTATACCACGCTATACCAGTTTCCCCTTTCGCCTTATCCGGAACGAGCCGGTCAACGGGTGCTCCCTTCACATATTATTAAGCAGGTTGGTAATGTACGGGTCGGGATCATCGGACTAACGGCTGATCGTGGTCCCCAAGCCGTAAGCCCGTTTATCATGGATGGCTTTTATTTAAGTCCCGGTGAAGAGGAACTTGCGCAGGCGATTCCATTGTTGCGTGAAACCAATGGCGTTGATTTGGTCGTGCTTATTTCAGAACGTGGCCTGGCCGCCAATTTGGATATCGCTGAACGCATTCCCGGAATTGACATTATATTGTCATCAGACATGCATGAGGAAACCCGGGAGGTGCTGCAAACAAAAAGCGGCACATTATTAATTGAAGAAGGTCAGGATGGCACGATGCTGGGTGAGATCACCCTGACGGTGACAGATAAAAAGATCAGCCACTGGAATTGGCAGCCACACTTTATCAATACCCTGGATTATCGGCCTGACCCCGACGTTCAAGCCATGATTGATGCAGCGCGGCATCCTCTGGTTAAGGGCGAGGGGTTTGTGCCACATGTTAACCCTATAAACGCGGCGTTGCTGCGTACCCCCATTGATACGATAATCGGTCATACCAGCGTGCCACTGCACCGCGCCAATTTTACGGACGCGCAATCCATGCCAGCGGTCATCGAGGGTTCATCTCATAACTTTTTGTCTGATGCGTTCAGGATGGCCTGTAACGCGGAGGTGGGTGTCATAAGGGGGTTTCGTTACGGTACTCACATTGCACCAGGCCCGATACGCCTTGAAGATATTTATCATTATATTCCGATTGGGCCACAAATTGCCTGTGGTAAAATGTCCGGTGACAGCCTGCACCTGGCGATCGAAAAATCGGCTGATAAAGTCCTCAGTGGTTGGGTGAGTGCCTGGGGTGGGGGGTGGTTGTTGGGGCTTTCAGGTATTACTTATACGCTTGACCCCAGTAATGAATATCGGCGGCGGGTATCAGATTTGCGAATTAACGGTGAGTTGTTTGATACAGCCAAAATGTATAACGTTGCCGGTTACTGGTATCTTGACAGCTCGAACAAAATTAATAGCATGACAGCACAAAACATTAAGGTGCTTAAGGATCGGTACGGTAGTATTGTCGATGCCACCGAAATTGTCGCTTATTATCTACAGTCATTGCCCTCTAAATCGGTAGATCCGACGCCGAACCGTGTGAAATTGCTGACACCGTTGCCAGGGGCTGTGGGCCGTAATAAGGAACTACAACCACTGCGGGGTGCGCCAAGGCCGGAGTACTAATGTGTTGTTAGGATCATGAGATGTCGTCATGTCTCGTTATTGGTCGAAATTATGGTTCTTGAAAAACACGTTATAACGTGACTTCAATGCCAAAGTTAACAATGATGCTGCGCGGGAGCTTATCACCATCCACTACCACTTCGTCCAGGCTATATGCAAGATCAAAATTAAGGAATTTAAACAGGGTGGCGCCAAACGTCAGGTAACTTAATTCACTGCCTGATAGATTGCCGCGGTAGCCGGCCCGTACTGCGGGAATAATCCAGCCGGGCGAGGCATATGCTGCACTGATGGTGGCCCATTGATACTCGTCACCAAAAGGGTCTTTGGCGGAATTGGCGTCAAGCCCTGCTGCTAATACCCAGTTTTGGTTTTGCGAAAATAATGCACCCTCCAGCTTTAATTGTGTTTCCATCACATATTTTTTTTTGCTTTGTAATCGCAAAAATACCGGGCCGGCGGTGTTATAGCCTGTGCTGTTCAGGTTGTTGTATACAAATTCAGGTTCATTAATATTGGTTAACGTGGCGCCGGCGCGATAGTGCATACTTTTCCATAGCAGGCCGATATCCAGACCGAGTCCGGTGTCATCGGTAAAGTCTTCGTCTCCGATATCATTAAACAAATCTTCTGAATTATCCACGTCGCCCATACGAACATTTTGTTGCGTTAATCCCACGCGGTAAAATTTCCCTCTTACCCCGCCATATAAATCGCCGTTTTGCGCTGATAATACCAAACGGCTGTAGCCAAGTGCCAATTCAGCGGTTGCAGCCGCTCTTACCAATACCGTGTCGTCATTGTCGACACTAAAGCTGGTTTGGCCTGGGGTATAATTAATGTCATCTTCAGTGCTTGAAATGTTATCGGAGTCAAACCGGATATTGGTGTGCAATATTTCTGCGCGGCTGGCGACTGAAAAATTGGCATCAAATACCAGGCTGCCGCCGAGCCAGTCAGTAGAAACAACGATCGGCATTAATGGCACATGAAAAGAAACATAGGCCTTGCCATAGCCATTTTTCTCAATGGTGGTTAGCGTTGCGTTCAGTGAATCAATTGCCACGCCAATTTCGTTTGCGGTTTGGGCGAGGTCAGCTGGCGAGGTTATAACATCGATATTGATGTCGTAGAAATTATTCACCTGGGCATCAATGACGTCGTACATGTTGTCGATGGAACCATATTCAACCCCGGCACCTAATGAGCTTAGAATACCAAATCGGTATTGATTACCACTTTTTTTCAATACCGCTGCACCGGCGGCAGGGTTGGTAATGTTGGACATTATGGTCTGGCCGTTGCTGATATCGCCATAGGTTAAATTGGGGCCTAATGGATGATACACCGGTGTTGCATAAGCTGCGGACATGAGCGAGATTACAATCGCAATGGTGAGTAGACGTATCATCTTTGTTCTCCAAATTTAGCCTGTTTTCGGTTCGATATTCATAGCGGGTATACTTCGGGTGCTGCCCCCGCGTAATTGACTGCAGATAAATTAAGCAATCAAACGGCGAGGTCGTTTTTCAATACGGTGAATCGTAGAGTCCATCGGCAGTGGCGTTAAATCCTTTAATGACAATATGTCTATTGTTTCAAGGTTTTGGTCTTTCCTGCCGCCGCAGTAGATTCTTCCTAAGCCCGATAGGTTCCTAGTATAGTGTATTGAACAGAATGGTGATTCAGCAAAGCGCTAAAAACCCATTTGTGTTGTTGCGCTTTTTCGACGTAGGGTCACTAAGCGTTCGCCCTGGTTTCGACAGCGCGCTTAACAGCTGAATTTTTAGCGCTTTGCTGAAGTTTAATTCACTACACTAGGCTTCAGTGCGCTATGTTGTTGTCAAAACAGTCGGTATTCTGGGTGTATCTTTAAGTCTAAAAAATACAACAGAAAATCAAAGATAGTATTACCATTCAAGCGATCCACTAATTGACCGCTAATATTTCAGATTATGGGTTTCGTCCGCTAATTATTCGTCTTATCGTACATTCGCAATATATACCAGTGGGTCGAATCAATAAAGTTAGTTTTTACACTAAAAAAAGGTTTTTACACGGACATGGAAGACTCAGCTCAGCCTGATTTAATTTCCGACATCATGGACCGCCTGGAAGAAACCGGCGATTTACCAATTTTTAGTGCCAGTGTTAACCGTGTGCAAATGGTAGGAGAGGATCCAAACTCCGATGCCATGACGCTGGCGGTAGAGATGCTAAAAGATGCCAACCTGACAACAAAACTCCTCAAGCTAGCCAATTCATCGTATTACAATCGCGGTGCCGTAAAAATTGGTGCATTATCCCGTGCAGTGGTGCTGCTGGGTTTCGAAGCAGTTAAAAGTACAGTGCTGACAATGAAGTTGTTGGATAGCTTTCAATTTGATCATCCCGGTGTGGATCTTAGCAGCAAGCTGGTGGGGTCGTATATGTCGGCGGGTTTCGTAAAGGAAATGGCGGCGGAATGTGGCATAAAAACGATTGAACAAACCTATGTCTGTGGTTTATTGCATAACCTGGGTGAAATCATTGTCGGTTATACGATGCCTGAGGAATATCTGGATATGCAAAACATCGTATCAAACCAGGGCGTATCCTGGTCTGAAGCACAAAAAGAAATATTGGGTATGTCGTTCCAAAGCATTGGCCAGAAAATTGTTGAAAGCTGGGAGTTTCCCGACACTGTTACTAAAACAATGACGGCTTTCACGTCTAAAAAAACCAAAGGGCCAATAAAAGATAAAAATGAATTAAATCGCTCGCTGGTTTCACTAACGCATCAAATGATGGAGTTACTCTACTCGGATAACCCGACAACCACACTTAGTTTTTCTGAAATCCGGCGCCAGTTGTCGTCGGTAAGCGGTGTTAATGTGGATGCTATTAGCAACTGCCTGGAAAAATCATTCAAGCAGTCTTACGAGCTGGCAGAGGAATATGGCGTTGATAAAGCCAGGTTATTGCCAAAACAGAACAGAAATACCAACGATGAGGCTCGGAATAAGGTTGCCAGCGAGCTAAGCGCTTATATATCTGTCGACGCAGTGGAAGAGAGCCTGGCTGATGAGGAATGCCATGATGATGATGGTTATGATGAGGAGCCGGAAGATATTAGCGCGGAAGGGCATGGTGTGCGTGGTCGCGGCGCTGGTTCTGCCAGCTCCGGGGATTCCAGTGTCATGCTGGAGGTGCTGGACGAGCTCACAGGAATGATTTCAAGCAAAGCGCATATTAATTCAGTTTTTAATAAAGTATTGGATGGCATGCACCGCGGTGTTGGTTTTGACCGAACCATGTTAGCCTTGCTCAGCCCGGACCACAAATATTATTCCGGTCGCATGGTTGCCGGGAAAGGTGTGGATATGTTGAAGTCGTTTTTTCTGCAGGTTAAGGTAAATGCTAATGATGACCTGTTCTCCTCACTCATCATGAAGGGAGGGGAAATGCTGGTGCCGGATGTCTCTAAAGGTGACTGGCGGAACTTATTGCCGGACGGGTTTATCAATAAAATAGGCGCCAAGTCGTTTCTGGTTGCTTCTGTGCGTGTTAATGACAGGCCGGTTGGTTTATTTTACGGCGACAAATTTAAAACAAATACAAAAATTACCAAGGACGATCAGCGTGGATTTATCCAGTTGGTTGCCCAGGCTCAATTAGCACTGCAGATTCGCTGATTGTATTGTTTCACACTTCCCCTCTGTACTTGTCGGATTTACCTATATTTTAATTGAGCTCCAGGGTGGGGCCAGTTAAAATACGCCTGTTTCCCATTTTTGGTTTTCAGATTAACAGACACAGCTTTGTTGAGGCTGGCAATGAATGCCGGCAGCCAAAGCCTGTGGTTAGTGTTTATGGGTAATTTTTGTGGTTAATGTTTGTAGTTGATGCTTATATACCCAAATGCTTTGGGTATTGCTAAGGTTTTATGGCCAAGGTTTTAGAGCCAATGGTACTTTGGTTTCTGTGATGTTGGTTGCTCTTACTTTGGTGGTTGTAAAAAGAGTGATTGTTGCACCATGAATGTTGTCGATCAATGCAAAGGGGTACTATGCAGTTATTGTTAAATTCTATCGCCGAAACCATCGACCGCCTTAGTGAATGGTTTGGCCGCGTTGTATCTTGGGTTGTGATCCTGTTGGTGTTGGTCATTGTCTATGATGTGGTTATGCGGTATTTATTTCAAATCGGGTCAGTTGCATTACAGGAGTTGGAGTGGCATCTGTTTGCGCTGATATTTTTACTGGGGGCATCTTATACGCTTAAGGAGGATGGTCATGTGCGTGTGGATATATTTTATCAAAGCGAATGGATGACTGATCGTCGACGAGCCTGGATTGATTTGTCAGGCAGTTTGTTTTTTCTTCTCCCCTTTAGTCTGATTATTATTGTGTCATCCTGGTCGTTTGTGGAACGATCGTTTTTAATTGCCGAGGGTTCGCCCGACCCCGGCGGATTACCCTATCGATTTATGCTAAAAGCCGCTATTCCCCTGGCATTTACGTTGCTGATTATCCAGGGCGTTGCGGTTGTTATACGCAGTATCAGTATCATTAGGGGTGCCACTGATATAAATGATAAGTCAGCAGCCACTGTTGCCATCGATAATAATAAAAATAAGGATACCTAATGGAAGTTTGGGCTATTGTCATGTTGGCAATTGCGATTGCCGTGTTATTGCTGGGCTATCCGGTTGCGTTTAGTTTGGGGGCTGTATCGCTGTTGTTTGGTGGTATATTCCTGGGGCTGGAATTTTTCTCCTTATTGCCACTACGCATTTGGGGGATTATGACCAATTTTACTTTGTTGGCAGTGCCGCTGTTTGTGTTCATGGGGATTGTGCTGGAAAAATCCGGCCTGGCCGATGATTTATTGAATACCATGGGCGAATTATGTGGCAGGCTCAAAGGGGGTCTGGGCATTTCCGTTGTGTTGGTTGGTGCGTTATTGGCGGCAACCACCGGGGTGGTCGGCGCAACCGTGGTTACGATGTCGGTAATCGCTTTACCGGTTATGCTTAAAAGTGGCTATAAGCCGGAACTGGCCACCGGCACTATCGCCGCGGCAGGAACCCTGGGGCAAATAATTCCCCCCAGCATTATTCTGGTGTTATTGGGGGATGTAATTGGTGTACCGGTGGGACGCTTGTTTATGGGTGCCGTTACGCCGGGGTTGTTGTTAATATTTTTGTTTGTCGTGTATATATTAGTGATATCCCGTCTAAAACCGGCATATGCGCCAGTGTATTCACGTAGTCGTGACATGCCAATGTCCCCCGATGGAGCGCTCGATTCTGTTGACTGCGAGCCAGTAGCCCATCTTTATGTGCGGGTGATGAAAAGCCTGGTGCCACCGTTATTTTTAATAATGGCGGTGTTGGGTTCGATTTTTATGGGCGTTGCATCACCCACCGAATCGGCGGCAGTCGGTGCGTTGGGTGCATTGCTGCTGGCGGCAATGCATAAAAAATTAAACCTCGATAATCTGCAACAAGCCATGCGCAGTACCACGCGAATGACCAGTATGGTTTTTTTAATCCTCATTGGTGCCACAGCATTTGGGTTGGTGTTTCGCGGTATGGGCGGGGACGAGTTAGTGGAATCCGTGATGACAAACCTGCCGGGCGGTGAGTGGGGTTTTTTGTTTGTTAGTATGGCAATTATTTTTATATTGGGCTTTTTTCTGGATTTTATAGAGATATGCTTTATCGTGGTGCCTATACTGGCGCCGATTGCGCAATTGCTGGGAATCGATTTGATGTGGTTTGCCCTGCTGATTGCGGTAAATTTACAGACCTCGTTTTTAACACCGCCGTTTGGTTTTTCGTTGTTTTATTTGAAAGCGGCGGCACCACCAGGGGTTAAAATGCAGCAAATATACCGTGGCATTATTCCCTTTGTTGTACTTCAGGTTATCACCTTGGTGTGTATTATGCTCTTTCCAGTGCTGACGTCCTGGTTGCCGGATTTAATGGATAGCCTGCGAACTCGTTGATTAATTTAGGTTTAACAATCCTCGTTATCGGAAAACCGGTTGAGTTTTTTGGCCACCGCGGTGCGTGTGGATGTCGCTAACAACAATCCTGCGAAGGCTAAAATTAATATAGCGCCGGAAATGACCAGTATTTTGTCCCACTCCATGGTTTTAATGTCCACGGTTAACACGCGAGTTAAGGCGGTAATGGCAATATAAACCAGGAAAATGACCGGCAGCCGCCTGGTTTTGAAATAAATCCCCACCATCGCGCCTAATTCCAGATAGATAAACAGCAGTAATATGTCCTTTAAACTGGCGTGGCCCCTGTCAATGATGATCAGATACTCATAAACGGCCGACCAGACGACCGTGGCGCCAATCGTAAACAAGCCGAGGATATGAAATCCATCCACAAATGCATTACCGATAATTTCAAAACGTTTGTGTAAATCTTGCATATCGACCTTCAGTTTGTTGCGGTAATCTGGCGGTTATGGGCGTATTTTACCGTTAAAGCGTATGTTTTTAGGGTGTTTTGCATACGGTTAGTCAGATTGCCGGGCTTTTTGATAAGCCGCTTCTGACAGTGTATTCCAGCCATCATTGTCCCGGCTAAAGGCGGTGTAGGCGTCGTACACTTTTTTAAACTCAGCATCCTCGGCAGAGATTTCGTCCAGCACGATTTTGGTATAGTGTCGTAATGCTTTGATGACGTCGTCAGGAAACGCTATAACCTCTACTTTATGCTCTTCCTTGAGTTTACGCAATGCTGCCAGATTTTTGGCTTCAAACTGGGATAACATCCACATATTGGTGGAGGCCGCCGCGACGTCAATGATTTTCTGTAGATCTTCAGGCAGGGATTCCCAGGCGTTTTTGTTGGCGATTAGTTCCAGCACGGGGCCTGGCTCATGCCATCCGGGATAGTAATAGTATTTAGCGGCGCGGTATAAACCCAGACGTTCGTCATGAAAGGGCCCCACCCATTCGGTGGCATCAATGTTGCCACGTTCCAGCGATGTATATATTTCACCGCCTGCAAGTAGTACCGGTGTGCCGCCAGCTTTGGCGATGACTTTGCCCCCCAGCCCTGGGATGCGCATTTTCAGGCCCTTTAAATCATTGACGGAATTAATTTTTTTGTTGAACCAGCCACCCATTTGTACGCCAGTATTGCCCATTGGGAATGGCACCAGATTGTGTTTGCCATATATTTCCCGCCACAATGCCAGGCCTTCACCGCCATAGAGCCAGGCATTCATACCTTGTGCATTCATGCCGAAGGGTACGGCGGTAAAAAATTGTGCGGCGGGAATTTTGCCTGCCCAGTAGTAAGCGGCGCCATGGCCTAATTCAACGGTGCCCTGGGATACTGCATCAAATGTTTCCAATGGTGGAATAAGTTCGCCACCTGCAAATACTTTTATTTTCAGACGGCCGCTGCTCATGGTGCTGACATCAGTAGCAAAACGTTTGACGCCCTCCTGGAAAATAGGGAAATTTGGCGGCCAGGTTGTTACCATTTTCCAATGGTAGGTTTTTAGTGCGGCCGCTGTGCCGGATGTTGTTGATGACGGTGGCTGATTACAGCCGGTAAGCATAATTGCCGACAATAAAATTAATGCAGCCGCAATGAAGGTGCAATTGGTTTTTATGTTGCAGGTCGAAATGCGATGCATTAGCGGCCGGGATAAAATATATGTAGACATAGGGGAAAGTTCCTTTTAGAAATTAACGTGTCTTTCTATGAATGATAAAGTGTAAGCGTTTTATTGTTCGAGGATCTGCCTGGGTGTGACCCATGCCGGTCGGCATGGGGTGTCGTAGGGCGCTATGCGGCACTTAAGTTGGCATAGGCTACCACTAACCATTTGCTGCCAACGTCGCTAAAGTTGATTTGCACTCGTGCGTTGGATCCTTTGCCTTCATAATTTATTACCACGCCTTCGCCAAATTTTGCATGGTGGACATGTTGGCCAAGTGCGAACTCGGTGTCATTGTTATGAGGTTCCGAATAGCTGTCTGAATGAGTTGCTTGTGTTACTGACCCTCTTATTTTTATTTCATTAATCAGCTCTGCAGGAATTTCCCGAATAAAACGTGATGCATGGGGGTAAGATTCTGATCCGTATAAGCGGCGCACCTCAGCATGGCTGATATAGAGTTGTTCTTTGGCGCGAGTCACTCCCACATAACAAAGCCGTCGTTCTTCTTCCAGTCTGCCGGGTTCTTCCACTGAACGTTGGTGTGGGAAGAGACCTTCTTCAACACCACATAAAAACACGATGGGAAATTCCAGGCCCTTGGCCGAATGCAGTGTCATTAATTGCACGCTGTTCTTCTGGTCGCCAGACTGGCTTTCGCCGGCTTCCAGTGCGGCGTGTGACAAAAAGGAGGATAGTTTATCCAGTTCTTCTTCGGGGGCTTCGAATGCTTCAGTATTGTTGTCGGTATAATCCTGTTCACGGTATTCCTGATCGGCGCGCTCAGTATTTTGGTTATTCTGTATTTGGTTATTCAGGCTTTGGTTTGCCAGGCTTTGGTTTTCAGGAGGGGAATTTTCAAAGCCTTCGTTTTTAAAATCGTCGTTTTCAAAGCTTTCTTTTTCAAAACTCTCTTTTTCAAAGAACTGTGCCGCGCTCAATAACTCCTGCAGGTTTTCAATGCGGCCCTGACCTTTTTCAGATTTATCTTTGTCATAATAATCATAGAGCGTGCTGGCATGAATAATATGTTCGATGAGTTCATGTAGCTTTAGGCCATTAGTGTCACTAGTGATTTCATCCATTAAATCCAGGAATGTTTTGATCGCATTGAGCGCCCTGGCGCTCAGTAGTTTGTCGTCAATAACGGCATAACTGGCTTGTATCAGTGATACGTTGCGTGTTCTGGCGTAGTCCCGAATCAATGATAAGGTTTTGTCGCCAATGCCGCGTGTGGGGGTATTTACAATACGTTCGAAGGCTGCGTCATCATTGCGATTTGCAATCAAGCGGGCATAGGCCAGGGCATCTTTTATTTCAGCGCGGTCAAAGAATCGTAATCCACCGTAAACCCGATAGGGTACACCGGAATGCATCAGCGCTTCTTCAATGACTCGTGATTGTGCGTTGGAACGATATAATATGGCGGCTTCGTCGTGGCGTCCACCTTGCTCAATCCAGGTTAACACACGATTTACGATAAAACGGGCTTCATCGTGTTCGTTGATCGCACGATAGAGTTGGATTGCTTCGCCATCATCGTCAGCGGTCCACAGGTTTTTACCAAGGCGTTCCAGGTTGTTGGAGATTAAGGCGTTGGCCGCTTTCAGGATATTGCCCTTGGAACGATAGTTTTGCTCCAGGCGTACGGTCTTGGTGTGGTGATAATCGTTACTAAATTGTTGAATGTTTTCGATGCGTGCGCCACGCCAGCCGTAGATGGATTGGTCGTCATCGCCAACCGCGAATACATTGGATTCTTTGCCGGCCAGCATGCGAATCCAGGCGTATTGGATGGCATTGGTATCCTGGAATTCATCAACCAGGATTTGGCTAAACCGCTGTTGATAGTGTTGTAGTACCTGTGGTTTATGTAGCCACAATTCGTGGGCGCGAAATAATAATTCCGCAAAGTCGACCAGACCTGAGCGCTGGCACATGGTTTCGTAGGTTTGATAAATACGCAGCATTTGTTGTTGATGGGGGTCGTCATAATGCTCTACGTGTTGCGGTCGCTGGCCTTCGTCTTTTCTTGCGTTTATGAACCATTGCGCTTGTTTTGGCGGCCAGCGGGCTTCATCCAGCTCCAGATCCCGAATAACACGCCGCACGGCGCGATATTGGTCATCGCTGTCTAGTATTTGAAAGCTTTGTGGTAAATTCGCATCTCGCCAGTGCAGACGGAGCAGGCGGTGTGCCAGGGAGTGAAAGGTGCCCACCCACATACCGCCTGCGGGCATTTGCAGTAGCTGCTCAATTCTAGCCCGCATTTCTCCAGCAGCCTTGTTGGTAAAGGTTACTGCCAATATATTGAAGGGAGAAACGCCCTCAGTTTGTATTAGCCAGGCAATACGGTGCACCAATACCCGGGTTTTGCCGCTACCCGCACCTGCCAGTACCAGCGTATTGCGTTTAGGTGCACAGACCGCTTCGCGCTGGGCATCGTTGAGTTCATCAAGAATATAAGAAACATCCATGGGCGCATCTTAGCAGATCTCAGCGTGAAACTGACCATTCGTGTTGATGAAATTGGTGGTGGGATTTGCTCAGTGGTAAAAGCGGCGAATCTACGCTGGTTTTAGTGCATCGATGGGTTGTGGTGAACATTAACTTAACAATTGGTTGACCTAATGTGTAAATAATTATACTTTATCCCCGAGAAATTAGCCTTGCAAAAGAGCGAAGTGAGCTCACGGAACGGTAATAATCGCGGTCGATTTGACATCGTTAACATTCAATTATTTGCAAAGGCGGCATCACCAGCGGTGTCGTTGTATTAGATTATATCTGGTCTAAATGTGGTTCTAATTGTTTGAAAAATATAATATTGGAGGGGACATTATGAATAAAACAGTTTTCAGTGCAATATTTGTATCATTATTTGCGTCAACAGGTGCTAATGCTGGAGATGGGCATGCCCATTGGGGCTACGAAGGTAACGTCGGGCCTGGGCATTGGGGGGATTTAAAAGCAGAATATTCCACGTGTAAAACCGGCTCGCGCCAATCCCCTATCGACATTGATCACTCAGAGCACCTTGAAGCCAGTTTGGGTAACATCAAATTCGATTACAAAACCATCACTCCTGAAATTTTCAACAATGGCCATACCGTTCAGGTTAATTACGATAATGGCAGTAAAATCAAAGTGGGGGAGCGGCATTACAATTTGGCGCAATTTCATTTCCATGCCCCTAGCGAAAACACGGTGAATGGCAAGCCATTTAGCATGGAAATGCACTTGGTCCATAAAAATGATGACAACGAACTCGCCGTTGTTGGTGTGTTTTTTAAAGAAGGCAAGCATAACGACGAGCTGCAAAAGGCCTGGGATAAAATGCCGACCGAAGCGGGCTCGCGTGAAATGCTAAGTGGAATTAACATCAATGCAGCCAATTTGCTACCAGCCAAACGCGACTATGCGCATTTTAAAGGTTCCTTAACCACGCCGCCTTGCAGTGAGGGTGTTAACTGGTTTGTGATGAGGGACCCCATTGAAGCCTCCAAGGATCAGATTGCACAATTTTCCGATACGATTGGGAATAATGCCAGACCGGTACAGGAAAAAAACAATCGGTTTATTTTAAAGACGAATTAAACGTTGCCGTAATTAGCTTGAGCGCAATAGTTTTGGTCGCGATAGATGTGGCTACGGTACTTGTGGTTACGATAGTCTAAGCACTATTTTTCTAAAATCGCCAAACTGCATCATGCTTATGCGGTTTGGCGGCTTGAAAAGGATCGTTTGTTGCTCGGTTCTATAATCGGATGTTGCTAGTAAGTACGGTATTTGGCATGTCCTTCCTGTACCAGGGTGTCACTAATATTAAACCACTCATCTTGCGCGTTTAGTGCCCAAATTTCACCAATATATCGGCCGTATTTGCCTTTTTTATCCTTTATTGTTTCCAGAATAACGTCTTTATCAACGATTAGGTTGCGTAAAAAATCTCTTGATTCTAACCCTAATGGTCGCTCAGCCCCTCTGACTTCGGGGGCGTTAATACGCGCCAGGCGAATTTTCTCGGCATGAACCCAGGTGCCCAGTCCCAGGTCTATGTCGAGGGTGCAGGTATCACCGTCGTAAGCGTAACGAACAATGCCGCGATAATGGTATAGCTTGGATTCCATATTATTACTCCCAAAGTTGGTATGGTTGGTGGGTAAAAAAATAGCTTAACTATATGGTTATTCCTAAGTCTGACGGGCGCTTAGAGCCAATTGGTAAACATGATGCCTAAGGCAAGGCGGTTGGAGTACAGGTTATAATCAATCAGGCTTTCGCCATAGCCGTTAAAATATTGTACGTAACCAATAAGCCGGCGGTGCAGCGGAAACGTCCAGTCCAGTTGAATCGCGCCTTTATTCTCACTGCTCCTTAAGTTATTTCGTAACATAAATCCGTAAGTCTGTTCGTCATGTTTGTAAATCCCGCTGAGTTCGCCATAACCCACATATTTTTCAATATTTGGGTTATCGTCTCCGGTTGGGTCCAGGGGAGTATCTTTGTCGTTTTCGGGAAAGCGGTACCAGGGCTTAATGCTGAGGTAAAAATTCTGTTTTTCGAATACAAAGTCCACATAGATTCGATTCCAACTGCGCGATTCCAATTGTGACTTACCATTGGATTGATGTACCAGTCCGATGGTGATTAATCGATTTTTAAAATTCATAATGTGTGTACTATTTAAAAACGTCAGCATCAATTCGGGCTCAAAATTAGTTTCCCTGAACACCGCTGAAGCCTCACTATTATAGGCTTGCCAGTAGGACACCTGGGTGTATCCCAATGAAACAAAGCCATTATCGCCAAAAATACTGCGTGTTAATGGCACCCGCAGGCTGAATTGAAACTTTATTTCAAGATTGTCCAGTGATTTTTCCTGATTATTTTGTTTCTTATCGTAGGCGATCGGCAACACATAGGTGGGCTTGTAGGGGGTTATAACAAACTTATTCCATTGTGTGCGCCGCTCATTGGCCAGTCGTTTATCAAGTGGGGTTTGGGGGGAGAGTAATTCATGTTGAGGGGGATGTTTTTCTCCCGATGTTTCATTATTGTCAGCAGGTGTGGAGAGAGGAGAAGCGGAAACATTGCTGCAATAATAAAATATAATTATCAGGCACCCGAATATTGTTTGCAGCATGGTTAGTCCGTTTTTCGTTTTGGGCAGAACATTTTTATGTTGCGCGTAAGCGGGTCATGTAAACTAAGGTCACTCGATAAATACGTATAGCCCGATAAATACGTATAGATAGTTAGTGCTGGATAAAAAGTAATCACTGTGTCGTGTGCTAAGAGGTTATTCTCTATGTCATTGCACGTTACGGGATTCTAATGAGTAAGAGGAGAGATAACAATGGTTAGTCTGGAAACACCGGTTTGTGATTTTGGTAAAGAAGCAGTAGCGTTTTCCCTGCCTGGCGTCGATGGCAAGACCTGGTCATTACAGGATTGCAAAGGTGAGCATGGTCTATTAGTTATGTTTATTTGCAATCATTGCCCCTATGTTAAAGCGGTGCGCGATCGTATTGTGCGTGATGCCGCTGAATTACGCGATTATGGCGTTAACAGCGTAGCGATCATGTCCAACGATGTGGCTTTGTATGAAGAGGATTCCTTCGAGAACATGAAAATTGCAGCAGAGCAATATCAATTTGGGTTTCCGTATTTATTGGATGAAACGCAAGCGGTTGCCAAGGCTTATGGCGCGGTATGCACGCCGGATTTTTTCGGTTATAACGGTCAGCTGCAACTGCAGTACCGGGGACGCCTGGATGAAAGTAGAAAGCAGGCCGCGTCGAAGGAGGTGCGCCGTGATTTGTTTGAGGCCATGGTGCAGGTGGCAAAAACCGGTCAGGGACCGGCCGAGCAAATCCCCAGCATGGGTTGTTCCATTAAATGGCGAGGGGAAAACGATTGAAATAGAGTTTCGCAAGTGCTTGATCGCTAATAGCTTGATAAATAAGGTTTTGTGATGAGTTTGTGTGTTGCTATTGCCCATTTCAATGGGATGAGGGACAATACGCGGTCCCACGACCGGTATGTGGCATCGAAACTCCCTGGGTTTTCATTAAGAATAATCGTTTATGTAAACGAAGAATTTGCTATACGAATGCCGTTATATATCAGTTGTGGGCTACTAAGCACTTGAATATTATATAAAAATATGCTGAGTTCGAGCGGCCGTTGCCGGTTACTGCCAGTAGGGGGCAGGGTAACAAGGGTCACTATTCAATGAGTCGCGTCAATTGCTAAGAATTCATTTGTCGGCACAAGAAACAGAACGAGAGATTGCCGGCAACAGGTTTTATTGTCTTTTTTGAGCATTTTAGGTGAGGAGAAATCAATGACATCTCGTAGAGAGCTAGCTAACGCTATCCGTGCTTTAAGTATGGATGCTGTAGAAAAAGCCGCGTCCGGACATCCCGGTGCCCCCATGGGTATGGCGGATATTGCGGAAGTGTTGTGGAACGACCATTTGAGTCATAACCCAAAAAACCCAAAATGGGCTGACCGCGATCGCTTTGTGCTGTCTAACGGCCATGGTTCAATGCTGATTTACTCACTGTTGCATTTATCCGGCTACGACCTCCCAATGGAAGAATTGAAGAACTTCCGTCAGTTACATTCGAAGACACCGGGCCACCCTGAATACGGTTATGCACCGGGCGTGGAAACCACCACTGGTCCGCTAGGGCAAGGCATCACAAACGCAGTGGGTATGGCGCTCGCTGAAAAAACCCTGGCTGCGCAGTTTAATCGTGATGGTCACCACATTGTAGACCACTACACCTACACGTTTCTGGGTGATGGTTGTTTAATGGAAGGTATTTCCCATGAAGCCTGTTCACTGGCGGGAACACTGGGGCTAGGTAAATTAATTGCATTTTGGGATGACAACGGAATTTCCATCGACGGTCATGTCGAGGGCTGGTTTACCGATGATACCCCAAAACGTTTTGAGGCTTATGGCTGGCATGTGGTTCGTGACGTCGATGGTCATGATGCTGATGCGATTAGCAAGGCCGTTAATGAAGCCCGCTCCGTGAATGACAAGCCCACCATGATATGTTGCAAAACAGTGATTGGTTATGGTGCGCCAAACCTGTGCGGCAGTCATGATTGCCACGGTGCTGCATTGGGTGAAGACGAAATTGCCGCGACCCGTAAAAATCTGGGTTGGGCGCATGCGCCGTTTGTGATCCCTGATAACGTGTACCAGGGTTGGGACGCCAAAACCAAAGGCGCCAAAGCGGAAGCCAGCTGGAATGAAAAATTTGCGGCTTACAAAGCGGCTTTTCCTGACCTGGCGGCGGAATTTAAGCGTCGTACTGCCGGTGATCTTCCTGCCAACTGGGAAAAAGAGGCTGCCGCCTTTATAAGTAGCACGATCGAAAAAGCTGAAACCAAGGCGACTCGCAAATCCTCACAAGCGGCGTTGAATGGCTTCGGTCCTTTGTTGCCTGAATTTTTGGGTGGCTCTGCTGACTTGACGGGCTCCAACAACACCAACTGGTCCGGCTCCAAAACCATCACTAACACGGTGGCGGATGGTAACTACATTTCCTACGGTGTTCGTGAATTTGGTATGTCTGCCATTATGAACGGCATGGCCTTGCATGGTGGATTTATTCCTTACGGCGGTACTTTTCTCATGTTTTCAGAATACGCGCGTAACGCGTTGCGTATGGCCGCGTTAATGAAAATCCGCAGTATTTTTGTCTACACCCATGACTCCATCGGTTTGGGAGAAGATGGTCCGACCCATCAGGCGGTTGAGCAAACCGCTACCTTGCGCATGATTCCGAACATGACGGTGTGGCGTCCCTGCGATACGGTTGAATCTGCTATTGCATGGAAAGCGGCTATTGAGCGCCGTGATGGGCCGAGCTGCGTTATATTTACCCGTCAGGATCTGCCGTTTCAAAAGCGTACACCAGAACAGGTTAAGGGTATCTACCGGGGTGGCTATGTATTAAAAGACAGCACTGGTACGCCGGAAGCCATTATTATCGCTACGGGTTCGGAAGTCGGCCTGGCGATGGATGCGGCGGCAGAATTGGAAAGCAAAGGTAAAAAAGTGCGTGTTGTTTCCATACCGTCAACCAATGTTTTTGATGCACAGGATGAAGCTTACCGCGAATCGGTATTACCGTCTGCCGTGCGCGCCCGTGTGGCGGTTGAAGCGGGTGTTACTGGCTTTTGGTACAAGTATGTTGGCTTGGACGGCAAGGTCGTTGGCATTGACCGTTTTGGTGAATCAGCGCCGTACAAACAATTGTTTGAATACTTTGGGTTCACAACGGAAAACGTTGTTAAAACCGTGGAAGCGCTTTTATAGAGCGCATTTGCTAAACAATATTTTGTTTAATCGCATTTTGTTTAGCAGACATTAAGTAAGAATAATTAAATAGCAACGACCGGGTTGAGTATTCGTTTGCACAGAATAGGTAATACAAATATAGGTAATACAAATACAGTTGAAACAACCGCAAACCCCGGAAACTCTTTTATTCACGGCTGCCGTGATGTTGCTAACAGTTTGTAAATAACTATCGGAGAGTATGATAATGACAATTAAAGTTGCAATTAATGGTTACGGTCGGATCGGTCGTAATGTATTACGCGCACTGTACGAAGAGGGTCGTACGGGTGAAATTCAGGTTGTAGCCATCAATGACCTGGGCGATGCAGCCACCAATGCCCATCTGACCCAATACGATACGGCGCATGGTAAATTTCCTGGCCAGGTATCGGTTGACGGTGATTACATGATCGTTAATGGAGATAAAATTCGGGTACTGGCAGAGCGTGATCCTTCAAAATTACCCTGGGGTGAATTAGGTGTTGATGTTGTGCATGAGTGCACTGGTTTTTTTGCCAGTAAGGAAAAAGCATCAGCGCATCTGGCCGGTGGCGCAAAAAAAGTAGTGATATCCGCTCCAGGTGGCAATGATGTAGATGCCACTGTTGTTTTTGGCGTGAATGAAGGTGTCTTGAAAGCCAGCGATACGGTAATTTCCAATGCCTCTTGCACCACCAACTGCCTGGCGCCAATGGTTAAGCCATTACATGACAAAATCGGTCTGGTGAATGGTTTAATGACAACGGTGCATTCCTACACCAACGATCAGGTGCTCACGGATGTATACCATTCTGACCTGCGCCGTGCGCGGTCGGCCACCATGTCGATGATTCCAACAAAAACCGGTGCTGCTGCGGCAGTTGGTTTAGTGTTGCCCGAGTTAAATGGCAAGCTGGATGGTTTTGCGATTCGAGTGCCCACCATTAATGTTTCTGTTGTGGATTTGACATTTGTTGCGGCACGAGCAACATCGGTGGATGAAATCAACAGCATCATGCGTGATGCGGCTGATGGCGAGCTGAAAGGTATATTGGGTTACAACGAAGCGCCTTTAGTGTCAGTGGATTTTAACCATACAACGACGACATCAAACTTCGATGCTACCCTAACAAAAGTTAACGGTGGCACGTTGGTTAAAGTATTGTCATGGTATGATAACGAGTGGGGCTTCTCCAATCGTATGCTGGATACCACCATTGCATTAATGAACGCAAAGTAATTTGATGCGTAAACGCAGGCAGCCTTTAGGTTGCCTGCGCTTGCAACGCTAGGCATGGAATTCATTGGTTTTGCGGGACGTGCGTAAGCTGATGAAATGTAATTAGAAAGATAAGAGTAATTTGCTAAAGCCACCTTTATCAAATTTCTTTTTTGTCAGGAGTGCTTCATGTCAGTAATTAAAATGACAGATCTTGATTTGGCGGGTAAGCGCGTATTAATCCGTGAAGATCTTAATGTGCCGGTAAAAAATGGCAGCATTACCAGTGATGCGCGCGTGCGTGCATCATTGCCTACTATTGAGCTGGCAATGAAGGCTGGTGCGAAAGTCATGCTGATCTCCCATCTGGGTCGGCCCGAAGAAGGGGTTTATGCTGAAGAATATTCCCTGGCCCCGGTTGCAAAACATTTATCCACCTTATTAGGTAAACCAGTGCGTTTGGAAAAGGACTGGCTCGATGGCGTGGATGTTGCCGATGGTGAAGTGGTCATGTGTGAAAACGTGCGCTTCAACACGGGTGAAATGGAAAATGATGATGCCTTATCGAAAAAAATGGCTGAATTATGTGATGTGTACGTGATGGATGCATTTGGTACCGCGCACCGTGCTCAGGCATCCACCCATGGCGTTGCCAAATACGCGGGTGTGGCTTGTGCTGGTCCACTATTAGCCGGTGAGCTTGAGGCGCTGGCAAAAGCATTGGATAACCCAGCACGCCCGATGGTTGCTATTGTTGGCGGCTCGAAAGTCTCAACCAAATTAACGGTACTGGAGTCATTGTCAACCGTGGTTGATCAGCTTATTGTGGGTGGTGGTATCGCCAACACCTTTATTGCTGCCAGTGGCCATAATGTGGGTAAGTCGTTATATGAAGCGGATTTGGTGGGTGTAGCCAAAAAGCTTACCGAGCAGGCAAAATCACGCGGTGGCGATATCCCGGTACCCGAGGATGTGGTGTGTGCCAAGGCATTTTCTGAATCGGCTGAAGCAACGCTCAAAAACGTGGCGGATGTGCAGGATGATGATATGATTTTTGATATCGGCCCCAAAACGGCGCAACACTTTGCAGAAATTTTAAAACATGCCGGCACTATCGTGTGGAACGGCCCGGTGGGTGTATTCGAATTCGATCAGTTTGGTGCTGGTACGGAGGCATTGTCCCAGGCAATTGCAGAAAGTCCGGCATTTTCCATTGCCGGTGGCGGGGATACCCTGGCGGCGGTGGATAAGTATAATATTGCTGATAAAGTATCTTATATCTCCACGGGTGGTGGTGCTTTCCTGGAATTTCTCGAAGGAAAAAAACTACCAGCGGTTGCCATTCTTGAAGAAAGGGCAGCGGAAAGCGCATAAAAGCCAAGGCGAAAACTGAACAATACAAAGAAAAACACGGTAACCAGCGCGAGGGGCTTAGTACACCGTCAAGGTTATTGTGACGGGTTCAGCGTTACAGCGGCGCTTCGCAACAAGGCATAACTTGCCGGCAATGATCGCTGATCATTGTCAAAAGCGGTTGTACTAGCGCTTAAGACCATTACCCTGCTGGTGGGGAAAAATTCGAACCAATAGCAGAATACTGCATAAGCTGGAGTGACTACTTGTTAAGAAGAACCAAAATTGTTGCAACACTGGGTCCGGCCACTGATGATCCAAAAGTGCTCGATAAACTTATCGAGGCTGGTGTGGATGTGGTGCGTCTGAATTTTTCGCATGGTACTCATGAGGAGCATCGTGAGCGAGCGGAGCGCGTGCGCAATCGCGCCCGTGCACATGGTCGACAGGTCGGCGTATTGGCCGACTTACAGGGGCCTAAAATTCGTATTGAGCAATTTAAGGAAGGCAGTATTACGTTAAAGGAAGGTGATACCTTTATTCTTGATGCTGCACTGGCTTCGGACGGTGGTAATCAGGAGCGAGTCGGTGTTGCCTATAAAAATTTACCCAATGACCTTGAGCGGGGCAATACCTTATTGCTGGATGACGGCAAGCTGGAGTTTTGGGTCGAGGACGTTAACGGTACGGAAATAATTTGCCGGGTTAAGACCGGTGGAGTGCTCTCCGATCGCAAAGGTATAAATCGCCAGGGTGGTGGTCTTTCTGCCCCGGCCCTGACCGACAAAGACCGGGAAGACATTAAGGTTGCCGCCGATATTCAGGCAGATTACCTGGCGGTTTCATTTCCACGCCAGGCAGATGATATTAATGAGGCGCGGGAGTTGCTGCATCAGGCTGGTGGCTTCAGTGGAATTGTTGCCAAAATTGAACGTACGGAAGCGCTCGAAGCGCTTGAAGAAATAATCGCGGCTTCCGATGTGGTCATGATTGCACGGGGAGATCTGGGAGTCGAGATTGGTGATGCTGCATTGCCACCGGTTCAGAAGCGCATTATCTCGCTGGCGCGGGCAATGAACCGTGTTGTAATCACTGCCACCCAGATGATGGATTCCATGATACACAGTCAGATACCCACGCGTGCGGAAGTATTTGATGTGGCGAACTCCGTGTTCGATGGCACTGACGCCGTTATGTTGTCGGCAGAAACCGCAGCCGGGGACTTTCCTGATAAAGCAGTTGCCGCGATGGACCGCATTTGCCGCGAAGCCGAAAAGCAACCCGTAGCCACTACGTCTGACCATCGGATTAATACCGAATTTGACCGCGTGGATGAGGCGATCGCCATGGCCGCCATGTATACCGCCAATCATTTGGGGGTCAAAGTCATTGCAGCATTAACGGAGTCCGGTTCCACGCCATTATGGATGTCGCGAATCAGCTCAGGCATCCCTATTTATGCCCTGACGCGCCACGTAAAAACTCGCAGGAAAGTAACACTTTATCGGGGTGTTTACCCCTTAAGTTTTGATATTACTGAAAAAGATCACGCAACGGTCAATAAAGAAGCGGTTGATGAGCTTAAACGGCGTGGTGTTGTGCGAGATGGTGATTTGGTTATCATCACCAAAGGGGATTTAATGGGCATTATGGGCGGCACCAATGCCATGAAGATCATATGCGTTGGCAATGAGGTGGATCCGAACGAGGAATAAGCTGCCCTATCAACATATCTCGTTACGAGAAATAGCGTTATTGTGTTTGTTGAGTCAGTGATATATAGATTTTTTAGGTTTTTTGTTTTCTTTTTTGATTTTGTTAAGCAGAATGTAACTATGAAATATATGGGAGAGTAACCATGGCACTAATATCTTTACGCCAACTATTAGATTATGCAGCAGAAAACAATTTTGGTATGCCTGCATTTAATGTTAACAACATGGAGCAGGTGCATTCCATCATGCAGGCTGCTGATGAATGTGACAGCCCCGTTATTATGCAGGGTTCCGCCGGAGCACGCTCCTATGCGGGCGAGCCTTTTCTGCGTCACTTAATTTCAGCGGCTGTGGAGCAATATCCACACATTCCTATTGTTATGCACCAGGACCACGGTTCAGAACCAGCGGTTTGCCTGCGGTCCATCCAATCCGGCTTTAGCTCAGTGATGATGGATGGTTCGTTAATGCCGGACATGAAAACACCATCAAGCTATGACTACAATGTGGCGACAACGGCCGAAGTGGTAAGAATGGCCCACGCTGGCGGTGTATCAGTCGAGGGTGAGCTGGGTTGCCTGGGTTCCCTGGAAACCGGCATGGCAGCTGAGGAAGATGGTTCTGGCGCGGAAGGCAAATTGTCGCATGATCAATTGCTCACTGACCCGGAAGAAGCGAAGGACTTTGTTGCGAAAACCGGTGTGGATGCATTGGCCATTGCAATTGGTACCAGTCATGGTGCTTATAAGTTTACCCGTCCGCCTACTGGCGACATACTGGCTATTCAGCGGGTTAAGGAAATTCATGCGGTAATACCCAATACGCATTTAGTGATGCACGGTTCATCATCTGTCCCTCAGGAATGGTTGAAAATCATTAACGAGTATGGTGGTGATATGGGCGAAACTTACGGTGTGCCTGTTGAGGAAATTCAGGAAGGGATTAAGCATGGTGTGCGTAAAGTGAATATTGACACTGATTTGCGTATGGCATCGACTGGTGCGGTCCGTAAATTTTTGTCAGAGAATCCAAGCAACTTTGATCCTCGCAAATTCCTTAAGGCGTCAACCGCCGCTATGAAAGACATTTGTAAAGCGCGTTATGAGACGTTTGGTTGTTCTGGACATGCGTCCAAGATCAAGCCAATCGCGTTGCAGGATATGGTCAAGCGTTATAAATAAAGTCAGGGTGCAGATGTAAGCGCAATTCAATCGATAGGTTTACGATTCTGATTGCGCTTATGTTTGCCCTATAGTAAATAACACAAGCAGTAAAAGTAATAAAAAAGGGGTGGAGACACCCCTTTTTTATATCCGCAGGAACAACAAGTCCCACACCTCGTGCCCCAGGCGCAATCCTCGGTTTTCGAATTTGGTCATGGGCCTTGCTGATTTAATCTCATTATTTTTAATATCATCGCTTGCCGTGCGAAACATTGTTGAGTCTGCTAAAACGGTATTGATATGCTCCGCATAATTTTGCCAATCCGTTGCAACGTGTAGCATACCTTGAGATTTGAGCCGGTCCGCCAGCAATTGCACGAACGGGGCTTGAATCAGGCGTCGTTTATGATGGCGTTTTTTATGCCAGGGATCAGGGAAGAATAATTGAATTCTGTCAAAGAATTGCCCTGAAAGCCTGTTTTGTAACACATCAACGGCATCGCCATAGCATAAGCGAATATTATCAATGCAGTGTTCGTCAATACTGGTAAGTACGCTGCCAATACCCGGCCGGTGCACTTCAATCCCAATATAATTCACATCAGGATGGTGGCGTGCCATTTCGACCAGGCTGTCGCCCATGCCAAAACCGATTTCCAGTACCGTGACGCCGCTGCGCCCGAAGAGTGTCTCGGCGTTTATGGGAGGGCCGCTCACCTCAATGCCATAGGTTGGCATTAAGGTTTCGTAAGCATGCCGTTGGCGTTTACTCATGCGGCTTTCGCGGCGCACAAAGCTGCGAATTTTCCGATTAAAATCCGGGCTTGCAGAGGTTGTTTCGTCGTTGGGTTTATCCATGTAACCGATCTGGCGCAATTCCGCGGTGGCTAAAAAAAAGTACCATCGATAGGGGAAGAGGCACTGGCATAACGCTTTCTCGGGATTCTACCCGCAAGAAACGCTTCGCGGCCGGCTTCGGTTGCTTTTTTCATGGCGCGAGCCATCAGTACCGGGTCTTTAGCACCAGCGATAGCGGTTTGCATCAGTAAGCCATCGCAACCCAATTCCATGGCGATGGCTGCATCTGATGCCGTGCCCACACCAGCATCCACTAAGATCGGGACATTGGCATTTTCCACAATGGTGGCGATATTGTAAGGGTTGCAAATACCCAGGCCAGAGCCAATGGGTGCGGCAAGTGGCATGACCGCCACACAGCCGATTTCTTCAAGGTGTTTAGCAATGATAGGGTCATCATTGGTATAAACCATGATCTGAAAGTCTTCCTTAATCAAAATTTCGGCGGCTTTAATGGTTGCCACAACATCAGGAAACAGGGTTTTTTCATCACCAAGCACCTCCAGTTTTACCAGGTTGTGGCCATCCAATAATTCCCGCGCCAGGCGGCAGGTGCGAATGGCGTCTTCGGCGGTGTAGCAGCCGGCTGTGTTGGGTAAATAGGTGTAGTCTTTGGGGGATAAAACCTCTAATAAATTGGGTTCATTTTGGTTCTGGCCGATATTAGTCCGGCGCACAGCCATGGTAATGATCTCTGCACCGCTGGCCTCAATGGCCTGTTTGGCCTGATTGAGGTCTTTATATTTGCCGGTTCCGACCAGTAAGCGGGACTGGTAAGGTTGTCCGCCAATGAATAAGGTGTCTTCCGTGCTGGAAACGGATTCTAAGTTTGGCATCTGAGTTCCTGAATTAAGCTGGATGTTCAATGAAGATGTATTAACGCCTGTTCAATTGCGCAATCTTGCTTGTGAGAGGTCGAACAGGTACTAGCCACAACATCGGGCAATTATACCCTAAGTCAGCCCTCTATTGCATGTACCGGTGTCGTGCGTATCCGGGTTGCATGTATCTGGGGGCATGTGATCCGGGAGAGTATTTTAGCCGTACTTTTTGGGCGCTTGAGGTATCGGTAATGGCGAATCAACCGCCGCCAATGGCATGCACAATTTCAATTTTGTCATTTTCCTGAAATTGATAGGTTTCGTATTCGCTTCGGGGCACAATTTCCTGGTTTACCTCCATAGCAAGTCGTTTGCCAGTAAGTTCCAGGGAATCCACCAGCTGAGCCGCGGTTAAATGCTCGTCGACAGACTTGGGTTCGCCATTGATTTGTATGTTCATGAATGACTAATGACCAATTGATAATGAATTTGAGGTGCCTAGTGTAGGACAAAATTGTGTTTGTGCAAAGGTGATGGTGTGGATGGGGGCGGGTAGCCACAGGCTCTTTCTGGCAATTAGGTGCTGATTTTAAGGCGTGGGTGGGATTGTTTTAGGTAATTTCGCTGCTGCTTCGGTTTGCAGCAACGATTGAAAAGTCCACAGTTTTCCATGGCGTGCGTTGAGCTCGATGACAGGCATGTCGCCAATCGTTGTCTTGCGGTAATTGGTGAAGCCAAGACGATCGCCATCGGCAACAAAATCGCATTCACCTGAGAGCACCAGTAAATTCATACCATGCACATTACGTTGATTAGCCATGGCGAGGTATTCGGTCAGACTGTCTTGTGTATGGCAATAGGCCATTTTTTCATCGAGATACACGGTTTCCAACGCCAATGCGGTCGAAGCAGGCAATGCCATAAAAGCGAATACCATCAAAAACAATACCACTGATCTGATCATGGACATATCCGTTAAGCTGTTTGCCAAAAGTTCGTTTTATTCAGAACATGTTCGTTGCTGTTGATATGGGCGTTGCACAGAAGCATGGCCCCGTAGGCTGTTCGCCGGTGCATTGAGCCGGCTTATAGGACATTAACGACCGTTTTTGCAACAGGCTTTAGGCTGAAGGGAGTGCGAATTTGTCGAGTTAATCCCAATAAAGGTTTAATGAAATGGTATTGCTTTGGTAATCGTAGTCTTCAATGTTGGACTGGTTATTCAAATAACCATAGTCTGCGTAAATCCAGAGTTTTTTGCTCAAGCGGTACATGAGCCGTAAACTGGCCTGAGTGCGATTGTCTTTTCGTTTTACCGATGTTTTTAGCGTAGTGTCGGGGATAACTTGATAGGCAACCGGGAAATCACTGCGCCGGTATTGCATGCCCCACCGAAAATTGATGCGGGGGCTTAAGCGCAGATTGTGCTTAAGCCCCAGTGTATTCCTGCTGGGTGAAAAACTGGTGTTAACTTCATTGCCATTGTCGTTAGTAATATCATTGCGATCATTGATTTCATATTCATAAAACCACTGGACGCTGCTTTTTGAGAGCAAATGCTTACTGAAAAACCGCAAACGCTGCCTGTTACCGGCCAGGTAGCGATAGGGTTTTTCAGTCGCGTCAATATTGTTGAACTGGTAGCGCCCCGCTACGGTAGAGGTGGGGGTAATCGCATAGTCGACATCAAGCTGAGCCAGTTGTACGTTTTGAAAATGGTTGTTGTCAAAATATTGGGATTGTGCTTCGATGCTTATGATGAGGTTACTGGTTGCTGCCGGTATTTTGTAATTAATATTGGCGTTAATCGCCGTATAGTTATAATTATTCAGGTCGGCGTATTGCAGCGTATATAACGCCATATCGGAGAACCATGATGGCGTAAAGGCCTGATTGAGGTTGGCATACACGGCAACATAATTATCACTTTCCTCCGACTTGCGCGCCAGGTCTTCCGTTGCATTTAAAGTGACATTGTCATTATAGCCCAGGCTACCATTCAGGCTGGCGTCGAGGGTATAGTGAAATGCATCGTTGACTGAAACGCCCAGTTTTTTCAACATGCGTTGTGCCAGCTGCCGTTGCTCGGGATTTTTTGCATGGTGGTAGGATAATTGAAAATTCTCTTTGGCCAATGCCGTGTTCGCCAGTTTCAGTGCCGCCAGCCCCCGGTTAAAATAGGCTATGGCGGCCAGGTCGCTGTCGTCAACCGCGCCTTTGAGTGCTTTGTAAGCGGCGTCGTAATTCTCAAGCTTATAGAGTGTAACGCCCAGGTTATAAGGCAGGCGTTTATTGGACAGCCCTAATTGTTCTGCCTGTTGGAAATAGCGTAACGCGGCCTCGTAGTCCTGGGCGTTAAACGCAGTGATACCCCGATTGAATAGCAATTCGGCTTGTTGGGCCCCGGCCAAACAAGTACTTGAATGTATTAGCAACCCTATGATTAAGAGTTGAAATATCGTCTGCCGCATTAATCCTAAAAGGGTGTTTTTGTATTTATTCTATTCCGGTACTGATGTGTATGCGTCTTGGTTAGGGCTAGCGGGTTATCACTGTTAGTTACCACTTTAGTTGCCATTACCTACACCAACTTCCGGCATATCACTTTCGGGGCTATCTCGTCCTGGCCCATCAGCAATGGCATCAATGCCAGTGTTGATATCGGGGCTATTTGCTATTGCTTCATTAATATCGTTCATTTCACCTAAATCGGGTTCTGGTAGATTAATTATCTGCATTGAGGATGCGGGTACTTCGTCAAGACCAATAACGCGTATGGTAATATCATCCAGGTCACTGGACGCTTGTACTGACATCAACGGGGACAGCGCCAAGTATAAACTGAAAATGATGGCGAATTGTAATATAAATCGATTCATTGATACCTCAATATTATTACACTCGGGTGGCGCTGCTGCATTGCTATATTGCCAAACGCCTTGCTGTCAAAAGCCATACCAGTGTACTAGCTGCTGATGGCTGGTGCGAGTGCTGATATGCGCTCGCCCGCATCGATATTAACATTGATGCGATACTCCTTCTCGGCACCCTGGTGTTGCACCCGCATTACCAGGACACCAGGGGTGGCATTATTGGCAATAACGGGTAACGATAATAAATTGTCCCCTTTTAGGAGTTTGCCATTCCAGGCCAGCTCGTGCAAACCGGTATAGCCTTTTAGCTGAATGTTGCCGGGTACCATGACGGAAAACCGGACATTTTCCAGTGCCCTGCTGGAGTGCACCACAAAATTGATGTTTTGTGCCACATGCAACGAGTCAATGACCGCATTCATTGCTGGTGTTGAAACGTCCATTGGTTTTAGTGCCATGGTAACGAAAAACAGCAACACACTGGCGGCCAGTGCGCTGCCTGCTCCGGCTGAAAACCAAATGTATTTTTGACGTTGTGTAGTGGCCTTAATGCTTCTATCAGTGCTGGCACTCGGGTTGGCGTTAGCCGTTGTGTTTGCTCTCAGGCTAAGGATACGCTGTGACAACATTGGGGATGCAGATAGGTTGGGCATGGACTTTAATGCATTCAGCAACTGTTGGCGTTGTGTGTACGCAGTATTGCAGGCGCTGCAATGTTGCAGATGTTGCTCAATGGGCTCGCATTCTGCGCTGGATAGCTCGCCATCGGTATAGGCGTTAAGCTGGCTGCTGGCATCATTGCATGTGATGGTCGATTTTAATGTCATGGGGTTTTGCTCCTAAATATAAGAACGTTTAAAGGGCAAAATGGGTTCCAAATTTTTAAGGCTTTTTTGCAGATTATCCCTGGCGCGGTGTAGCCGTGATTTTAGGGTGCCTACGGGCACGCCGGTAATTTGCTCTATTTCCACCAGCGTATAATCCTGCATATCATGCATAATCAGCACATGTTTATGAATATCACTTAGCCCGTCCAATGCCATTGCAATGCGTTGTTGCGTTTGAGTTGCCTGCACGTATTCGTCCGGCTCCGGGCCAGCTGACATGGCGTTTTCAATCAGGTCATCGTCAGTATGCAGGCTGCCTGCGTCGCTGCTGGAGATAACCGGCGAACGTTTTTCGCGGCGCCATTGGTTGACAAAAAGACGATAAAGCACTGTCGCCAACCAGGCTCGGGGGTTTCGGATATGCGCTGTATCAATATTTTTTTGGCTGAGATTGACAAAAAGATCCTGAACCAGGTCTTCTGCTGTCTCCCGGTTGCCACATAAACGAAAGGCAAAGGAAAACATCTCATTAAGATGGTTTTGCAGGAATTGTTCAAAATCTATTGGCGGCATTTACAGGGTAACCAGTGTAATAGGCAAAGTGTAATAGACAAATAGTGCGGCTATAACCATGTCTGGTCAATCAGCGGTACAACGATAACCATACACCATGCTACCAAAAGCCAGCCTTAAAACAAACTACGCCCCAAAACAGGCTGGGGCGTAGTTGGGTCATTCAGCCAGAGGCTGATAAATTAAAAACAGTCAATCAGTTGGTTACGATTCCAGTGTCAACCTCACCAATGGACTCTGCGACACCACCAGCGTTGTTGCCGTAATACCACCATGGGTACGGTTGTGGTGGGAAAACAATACTACCCAGTGTGGTTGGCAAGTCCCGGGTTGATGAAGCTTTTAGGCCTACATCCGAGAGGGTGTAGAGGTAAACGCTTTCAGTGTCTGTCATGACCACTGAGCGCCGTGGCGCTGCCCATTGAAAATACCAACCGCTTTTACAATCTTCGGTATAGGGATAGATTAATGCCGGGTTGTCATTGCAATAATAATCAAAGGCCAGGTCAGAATGGTCCACCCTGCCAAGCTCCTTAAAGCCAGTGGCCAGTGTGATTTCGTATGCCACGACGCCACTGAAATATTGGTCCGTAAAGCTTGGGGAAACCTGGAGTGGAATGGCCAGCAAGTTGGCCGGCTTGTAAAATGTAAACGCTTTGTGGTCATACTCGGCAGCACTCCAGGACCAGCTTCGGGGAGCGTCTGGCGTGTACTTGTGAATCACTTTAGGTGCCGTCATGTCGCTGACATCCACTAACTGCAGTTGCATGTCATTACCGGTGCCCAGACCATTTTCACCGCCTTCACGGCCAATAGTAATAAGGTGGTTGTCATCATAGGGGTGCATATAGCTACTGAATCCCGGAATGGTAAGCTCACCCATGAGAGTGGGGGTGGCGGGGTTGCGGAGATCAAAGGTAAACAATGGATCAATATTTCGAAAGGTGACCACAAAGCCACGGTTACCTATAAATCGTGCGCTTCGAATGTTTTCGTCAGGTGCAAAATTGCGCACTTCGCCCACGATGCTAAGCTGGCCGGCGCCATCTTCACCCAGCACCGAAAGGTGATTGGTTTGAACCCGACGCCAGTCGGTGGGGTTGTTTTCATCTACAGGGAAAAAGTCATCCTGGGTACTGGCAATTCTTAGCAGGTTTTTGCCATCGTACTCTTGCTCGCTTAAGCTAAATTGATTGTTAATATAGCCGTCAACCCGGCCGGTGGCCACATAGCTTGGCGCCTCTTTGGAGATGGCAAACTTATAGATCGCCGACTGCGAGGTGGGGCGCTCATTGTTGGGCAGTCGCCACCACCAATTCCGGCTGTTTTCAACCAGGTATAAACTGTTTTTACTGGCGTAGGTAATATGGCTGTTATTTACAATACCTGTTGCAGCCATATTTGCCCCATCGGTGTCTATGCTGGTGATTATTTGCAACCCAAGACTCATATTAACTGCCGGATGGTTAATGTTATTGCAAGCCAGATAAGGGATGGGTTCCGCAGTGCCATCCGTAATGCGATTGGCGTCGGGCAGGTAAGTGGCCGGGTCAATGGCATCAATCAGGCTTTTAATTTTTTCGCTGAGATTATTCTGGGCCAGGGTAACGTCGGGGTTATTGTTAATGTCTTCATTTGGCGAATCGCATTTTGCTTTATTGACGACCTTAATAAATGTCTGGTTTAAGTCGATAAACTCGGGGTCATCAGTGAGGGGCGTTACCCGTAAATAATGACTGGATACCAGGTGTAGTCGGTTCTCTATCCGGCGACCTTCCCTAAAATTGCCGCGCATTTGAATTTGGTCAATGACCTTGGGTTTACTGGGGATCGACACATCATAGAAAATGACGGCGGTATAATCCTGCTCAGGTTTTGGGTAAATCAAGGAAGAAGCGTCATCTGTTGATGAGCGCGCCGTGTCAGTAATATAGAAGGGGGTATCATGGCGGGCTAAAATGGTTACCCGATGATTTTCCTTATCGAGGAACAGGTTTAAACCGCGAGCGCCAAGATCAATTTTTGCTATCGTGGTCATGTCCTTAGGGGGAAAGCCCTTGGCAATCATAAAATGCCGGCCAGTCAGGATATACATATTACCCTGTAGATCCGTTTTCACGATATCGCCTTCATGAACACCAACCACCTGATTATTCGTGTCGGATACATCGTCCGGTGTAGGTGCACTGGGCGAACTGCCATCATTGGACAGGTTTGCTTCGTCACCAGTACTGGGGCCGGCGGTTTCCGGCACACCGCTATCAATACCGCCACCACCATCCCGGTTAGACGGGCAGCTGTAGTAACCATAATCGGGGATAGAGGTATAGCGGTTGATTAACGATGTGGAAACATAGCTTTTTAATTCAGCGCAGTCATTAACCTGCTGCAATTGCAGTGAGGCTAATGGAACCGGCTTCAATAACTTGTCTATCGTATTGGTTGAGCCTGGGTTGTCATCTGAGCAGGCGGGAACAAGAAACAATAAGAAGATAATCCCCAACCAACTCCCTAGTGCGGTAAAATTTGTATTTCTTCTGACCAACATACTATTTTCCCTCGTTGAGTGTAATGCCAGTTTAAGGTTTATGGCTGAACAACGCCAGATCCCGTTTCGATAGTTGAACCCTGTAACTGACTGAAAGTAATGCTATTATGTAACCAAGCTCTCTCGATATTGATATAAAAAAGTAATGGTTTGCCAAAGCGCTACTATAGAACGCCCCTGCGCATAAAAAGGTTCCATCTACTTTTGCTTTCCCGCAAAAATAAGAATGGGGTCAGGTCTTGTATTGCCACATTTTGATTTTTGCTCTACACTTCATTTTTATGGCCAGACCACTTCGTATTGAATACCCAAATGCCCTGTATCACGTGACCTCACGCGGTGATCGGCAGGAAAATATTTATGAACAAGACGGCGATTACCGCTTGTTTTTAAAAACGCTCGATCACGTCTGTACACGTTACAACTGGCATTGCCATGCCTATTGTTTAATGACTAATCATTATCATCTAATGATAGAGACACCGGATGCTAATCTCTCAAAGGGAATGCGGCAGTTAAATGGATTATATACGCAGCGCTTTAATCACAGCCATCAACGGGTTGGCCATGTGTTCCAGGGGCGCTACAAAGCGATTCATGTGGAGAAAGACAGCTATCTACTAGCGCTGAGTCGTTATATCGTACTAAACCCGGTCCGCGCCAACATGGTGAAACTTCCGCGCCAGTGGATATGGAGTAGTTATCGCGCGACAACCGGTGAAGTATCCGCGCCCTCCTGGCTGACGACAGAATGGATATTAAGTCAGTTTGGTACTCGGCTTAAAGCTGCACAACAATCGTACCGTGCATTTGTTCTTGGCAATAAAGAACATTACAGCCCCTGGCCGGAACTGAAACATCAGGTATTTTTAGGTGGCAAGCAATTCGTTGCCCAGCTGCATAAAAAAATAAATGTGGATAGCCCCTTAAATGAAATACCACGCGAACAGCGCACCATCAATTCCAAACCGTTGAGTTATTATAAGAAGCGTTACCGGAATTCAAAGCAGGCTATGGTCATGGCTTATCTGTCGGGTCATTATTCTCAGGGTAAAATTGCGGATTATTTTGGCGTGCATTATTCTACCGTGAGCCGTGCTGTTAAATTGTTGGAGCAATGATGTGGCAATGCAAGACCTGACCCCAGCTCTTTTTGCAGCGTGAAATAGCCAGGGAGGTTGAATTTACCACAGAACTAAAGGGATAGTGTTGATGTTTGTTTATGACTTCTTGCGGTTGCATAGCTCTGCTGGCGTTGGTATCAGCATAACGCGAGTTTGATAGGAGGGGGTGCCGCCCTCAATTGGCTTTCTGGGGTTGTAAGTGACAATCATATTCGCAAATTGTGAGGTTTTATTGAGGTTGCTCAATAATCGTCTAAAGCTGCTCTCTTTAGGTTTTTGCATCTTACTGGCCTGGTATGATTAAAGATTGTTTGAAGAACATTTGCATTGTTTAAGAC
>Ga0316204_10001413_pt1 | contig 65521 bp, 52 predicted proteins | sample 6monrhotite_MG_2_FD_205661 | JGI IMG/M metagenome (GOLD analysis project Ga0316204, IMG submission 205661) | Microbial mat bacterial communities from mineral coupon in-situ incubated in ocean water Damariscotta River, Maine, United States -... | ecosystem: Environmental > Aquatic > Marine >... | reverse complement strand
TTTTCTCTGGTCAAAGCACGATGAAGAGAGAAAAGTTAGTGAAAGAATTAGTCAGCATATTAAAGTTGTTAATATATCCAATAATATAAGTGGTTTTGCAAAGCGTGCAGAAGGGCATTTATTTATGTCTTTAATGCTTAATAGTTTGCCGGATAGAGAGAAATTCTATAATAGAACCGAAAGTCTCAATGCGTCTATTAATGAATTGTATCAATTTGATTTAAGTGTTGAAGATAGCAATACAGCACAACAAGTTAAATTGTTAGTTAACAAGTTACATATGAAGGGTGCTGCTGTTCTTGATTTATATGATTCGTATCAAAATAAACAAAATTCTTTTCTTTCTGATAGCTTTACTAAACAGCTAAAATTATTTCATGCTATATCAAGTAAAATACGAGAGCTGGGTGTTACTCTTGTTTATTCATCATCTGAATCTTTAAATAATGACAAGTTATTAATTGAAGAAGAAATGGCATTGAAAAATAAGTTTTTACTGTTCTTTGCTTTTTTTGTTAATTTGTTTCTGTTTATTATCTCTTACCAGTATGGAAAATTAAATTCCAGTCGTGTGCGTACTAATGTCCTGTCTGAATTGTCATATAGTGATTCATTAACGGGAGTGGGTAATCGGAGAAAATTTGATGAAGAATTTGAAAAGCTGTGGAAACTTTCTCAGCGTACTGGAAAAGAGTTTTACCTGATTATTCTGGATATTGATTATTTTAAAAGTTTTAATGATTATTATGGTCATACGGAAGGGGATCGTTGTTTAAAGAAGGTGGCTCAACTACTAAGAAATATGGTGAGCCGTCAAACAGATACAGTCTGTCGTTATGGCGGTGAAGAATTTGCTATTATTATGAGCGAAACAACTAATGTTATGGAAGTGGCAGAAAAGTGTCGTAGAGGTATAGAAAGGTTAAAAATAACAAATAACGATTCAAAAGTATCTGAATTTTTAACAGTATCAATTGGCGCCGGTGAAGTATTAGGTGATATAGATCTTAGTTATATTGATGGTGTTAAAAAAATAGATGCGGCATTATATCTAGCAAAAAGACAGGGACGAAATCAGACGGTAAGGGTGTGACTATTATTCTCTTCTAAATTATCTCGTTCCCATGCTCCTGCGTGGGAATGCATAAAAAACTTACAATATTTCGTTTATCTCAAAACGAGCAATAAATACTGAAGATCTAAAAAGAAAACTTTTCAAAATAAAGGTTCTGTATCCCTATCCGTGTGTGCGAATTTAAGATAGGTAGAAAACGGCTATCCGTATGCGTTCCCACGCGGGAGCGTGGGAACGAGTTAATATCTAAATAAAATTATGTACTCCGTACTTCTGCGTCAAATATTTAAGTAATTAATCAAAATCAAACGTAGTAGTCGACCCGGCTGTAACCGTTACATATCTCGTTCCCATGCTCCTGCGTGGGAATGCATAAAAAACTTACAATATTTCGTTTATCTCAAAACGAGCAGTGAATATCGAAGACCTATAAAGAAAGCTTTCAAAAGAAAAGTTCTGTGTCTCTATTCGTGTGGGCGAATTTAAGATAGGTAGAAAAGGGCTATCCGTATGCGTTCCCACGCAGGAGCGTGGGAACGAGTTAATATCTAAATAAAATTATGTACTCCGTACCTCTGTGTCAAATATTTAAGTAATTAATCAAAATCAAACGTAGTAGTCGACCCGGCTGTAACCGTTACATTGCTGGTACCAATAAAATTAATCACATCATCTGCTTCAATATCATCATCATTGGCCTGACAGGTGAAAGCTATTGTATATACACCCGCATCCAGGAAACCAACTGAGTAATTAAAGGTATCTGATAATAAAGCAGTTGATACCGGCTCTGCATCCAGTCCGTCTATATCATCAGGAGTAATATTTTCACCCGTGAAAACATAAACTGAGTTTGACTGTTGTGCAGGGCAACTTACATCATTTAGTGATACGGCGCCTACATTACCCTTGATATGTCCCATGTTCTCATTATCAATAATTCTAAGTGTTGGTTTAAGTTTATAGGCATCAGTATTATTTGAAGGTGCAATGACAGATTTACGAAGATCAAAATCAATAGTAAAGCTAATGGCACCGCCATCTGATATATCAAAACCCTGATTAAGTTTTAAGCCTGTTTCGTTACCGCTTGGTACATATAAAGGGTGTTCAGAGCCGTCATCCAGTTTAATGTATGATTGAGTAGTGGTTTTGTCGCTAATAACCTTTAAACGCATCCAGTTATAATGTCCGGCATTTAAAGTCTGATTAATAAGTAAAGGCTCACTGGCAGACCCCTGTAGATTAAGTAAATCAATGGTTTTTATATCTGGGTTACCATCTGCATCAACAAAATCTATATCATAAGCAAAGTCATTCTCAGGTTTAATGGTTACACCGCTAAATGAAACAACTACCTGAGCAGCGCTATCTATCGGTGCATCTGTTATATCAAGATTTAAAGAACCACTACCCGTAGAGTCACTACTGCAGCCAGTTAAGGCTAAATAAATTGAAGCTATTGAAATAAGCCCCATTTTTGAGGTATTAATCATTTTTACCACCTATAATTGTTAGATATCTTTATATTTTTGATTTTATCGCGAATGTCTCGATTTTTCTGTGAACATCATCATGAATGTATTTATGCTCAAAAATACGGGTTTTGCTGTAATCAATAGCGCTTAGTAGTGCATGGACTTGAGTATTAGGCTTGCTGTGAGAATAATAAAACGTTTAGTAACAATACTACTGTACATAATTTTATCTAATTTTAATTATGTTATGGCAAATGAGATAGAAGTCAGTGGTTTCGCATCTATTGCAGCAGGTACTGCCGCATCTGGTGATCGTTTTCTTGCTGATTACCCTAAAACAGGTGTCTATGATGAAGACCTGTCATATTCCCCCGATAGTAGTCTTGGTATTCAGCTTGCAGCCAATGTAAACCCGCAAACATCTTTTATAATTCAGGCAGTCAGCCATGGGGCTAATAGTTATGAAGTTGAGCTAGACTGGGCGTATGTTAGTTATATTTTAAATCCTGAAATCACTCTGCAGGCAGGTCGTAAACGCTTGCCTCTCTATTATTATTCTGATCATTTTGATATTGCGTATACCTATAACTGGGTTCGTCCTCCGGCAGATAATTACACATGGCAGATTACAAACTATAACGGTATCAGTCTGGTATATGAACCAAATATAGGTGAATGGGACGCGCTGATTAATGTTTACACCGGGCGAGAAGATTCAGAAGAAAACGATTTACTAAGTTCGCTTTCCGGAAGTGTCGTTGATGAAACCTGGAAAAATATGTTCGGTATTGTTCTTGAATTATCCAGAGACTGGTTAGATTTCAGGTTTACAGTGATGCAGGGGCAGCTGGATAGAAGCATTGATAATGTAATAGTAGAAGAAGATGTTAAGCAGCAGTTTGTTGGGTTATCAACCAATCTATATTTTGATAGTTTAAATGTATTATCTGAAATTAACAGATATGAAAGATCGGCGAGTGATATACAAGTTGATACGCTTATGCTTTCTTTCGCTTATCAGATAAATGAGTTTACGCCACATATAACTTATTCAAGTTTAGAGCAGGTACCAAATGCAGCTGGAGGTGACGAAAAACACTCAACGAATAGCTTTGGTGTGAGGTGGGACTTTATCAGTAATATGGCTCTAAAGGTTCAGTACGATAAAACCAGAGATAAGGGGCAAACGATACAAATTATGGGGGATGCTGAGTTGTTGTCCGTATCTCTGGATATGGTTTTTTAGACAAGATGTTTATTAACCAACTATTTTTCATTAAAAAGATAAAACAGGTAACCTGTCTTTTTATTGTCATGTTTTTTTATAATCAATATTTATATGCTGATGAAGTGTCTGGTGTGTTAGTAACAGCTCATAATAGTCAGTTGAATAAGATAAGTATTATAGAAGTTAGGAAATTATATCTGGGTTTGCCCGCGAGCGAGCAAAGCGGAATTAAACAACCGGTTATGAATGTTAGTGACAAACTGGTGTATCGGTCATTCATGAATAAAATAATGAGAATGACAGAAAAAAGTTACAATAGAAAAATAATTAAACGTATATTCAGGCAGGGTGCCGATAAAATTATTTCCATTGATAATGATGATGAACTGATAAAATATATTCTTGAAAATCCGAATAATGTCACATTCATGTCAATTGAAAAAGCGAAACACATAAAGGGAATCAGGATTGTGCAGCCGTTATGGTAATGTCATCTATTAAAAATGTATTTAAAAATAAGTTATTTAGTTTGTCAGGTTATCTGGTTATTTCAATTGTAGTCATTCATATATTACTCATACCATTATTATATTTTACATTGATAGATTCATATAGAAATAATTCCTTTGATCAGTTTGTAGTTCATAATACTGAGATGGCGGGTATGTTGTCAGATGTTCTGTCGACAAAAAATGTTGAAAAAGATTTAGCTGATATAGTTGCTATTTTAGATTCATCGTCCCTGGGCAGTGCGTTTGTATATATAGAGTTAACTGACACAGATAAACAGTATTATGTTTATTCTGATCCATATATAAATTCGCAAGGAGATTTAGAGGATGGTTTAATTAATAAGCGTGTCGAAAATACTTATTATTTAGATTTCCCTGTTTATTTTAAAGATAACAAAAATGATATTTCACATCTTAAACTGGGTTTTGATGAATCTGCAATTAATGGCGAGTATGAAATAGTTAAATATACAATCGCTGTTATTCTACTTATTTATTTTATTGCGGTATTGATTCTTGTATCAAGTATTATAAAAATAATTCATAAACCACTTCGATTATTGCGTGGGCAATCAAAAGAGATTGCTAGTGGTAATCTTGATCTCCCATTAACAAATGTAACTCGCTTAAGGGAAATAAAGTATTTAACAGAAGATCTGGAAAAAATGCGCGGTTCACTAGTGGGGCTTGCTGAAAGGATGCAATATAAAGCGACACATGATGAGCTCACTAATTTACCGAACCGATATTTATTTAACGACAGACTTGAGCAAAGTATTGCTATCTCAGAAAGAGAAAATAAGTCATTTTCTATATTGTTATTAGATCTTGACAGGTTCAAAGAAATCAATGACACCTTAGGTCATGGTGTTGGTGATGAGGTTTTGAAGGTGGTGTCAGCACGAATGCTGCTTGGGTTGCGTGACTCGGATACGATTGCAAGAATAGGCGGTGATGAATTTTCATTTATTTTAATGAATGTAAATCAGATTTTAGCTGAAAAAATAGCATCAAAAATTATTGAGTTAGTTGAGCCACTGTTTGAAGTTAATGATCACTCTTTAAAGGTTGGGGTGAGTATAGGTGTTTCTGTTTTTCCGCAGGATGGTACAGATCCAGAATTGTTAATGCGTAGAGCTGATGTCGCTATGTATAATGCAAAACATAACAACCTGCAGGTAAGTTCATATTACCCGGAAATGGATAGTGATCATTATGAAAAACTCATGTTAACGAATGATCTCAGGTCAAGTATTGATGATGGTTGTTTTGAACCTTATTTTCAACCAAAGATAAGTCTTTTAACGGATAAACCCTGTGGTTGTGAATTATTGTTACGCTGGAACCATCCTAATTTGGGGCTGATATATCCTGACAAGTTTATACCGCTAGCTGAAAGGGAGAATTTAATTGGCGACCTTACTCGTTGGGCTGTAAGTAATTACCTGCATGAATTTGTCGATATCGTTGAGCAGTATAAAGACTTTCATGTTTCTATTAATGTTTCGCCGATTGATTTATTAGATGCATCCCTGTTTGAGTCCATTAATGAAATACTTGAAAAGAGTGAATTTCCTGAGACAAATTTATTTATTGAAGTAACAGAAAATGCAATCATGAAAAATCCTGCCAGGTCTGTAGAAATTTTAAATAAGTTTAATGATAAAGGCATCGTTGTTTCTATTGATGATTTTGGTACAGGTTATTCATCATTGTCATATTTACAAAAATTCCCAATAAGTGAACTGAAAATTGATAAATCGTTTATACATGACCTGACAAAGGAATCAAATAATTACCCTATTGTTTCAGCAACGATTACCATGGCGCATGATTTAGGTATAACAGTGGTAGCTGAAGGGGTAGAGAATGCATCTGTGATTGAGTTATTAAAAGAGATGGGCTGTGATCGTGTTCAGGGTTTCCACTTTTCCCATCCAGTTAATATGGATGAATTTAAAGAGTGGTTATCTTCTCATTATTAAAAATTAAAGGTTAAAACCTGGCCTGGAATTAAAGAAATGTTAGTGGTGCCTGTAAAATTAATTGAGTCTGAAGTAACCGGGTTATCATTTTCAGCCTGACAGGTAAAGCTAATGGTGTAATTGCCTTGAGGAATAAAACCTAAGGTATATTCATATTTCCCGGTATTTCCATTTAATGTAACAAGAGCAGTGCTAAACGGATTTTCTGGTTGGTTGTCTATATCATCCGGAATGACATCTGAATTACTAAATAAATATACTGCATTGCCAGTTAAAGGGTCATTGTCTGTGCAGCCATCACCTGTCGTTGATAATAATGAAGCATTTACATCACCGCTTATGGTTGCAGAAACGGCATTGTTTATTAAACGTAATGTGGGCCTTAACTGGTATTGATTAAGTCCTGTCATAACGACTGATTTGCGTAGGTCAAAATCAATTGTGAAATTAAATTCAGCTGCTGCTATTAGCTCAAAACCAGTATTGAGCTTCAATCCGGTTTGAGAACCGCTAGGTATGAAAATTTCGTGTGTACTACCGTCTTTGAGTTTTATATATGAATCAAGCGTGCTATCTCGTTCAGCATTAACCGCTAACCTGATCCAGTCATATGATCCTGAAGGGATTATTTCATCGATTAATAATGCCTGTACTTTATTACCCTGCAAGCCTAATAAATTAATACGTTTAGCCGTGTCGAAGGTAAATTCAATAGTGCTCTGATCGGTCTGGTCACTTGATGGCTGAATACTGACGCCAGTAAACTCAACCCATACTTCATCTGCGTCATCTATTGCAGCATCGGTTATATCCAGGTTTAAGAGGCTATTCGCGCTACCGCCACGTCCGGAGGTGAGATTACTACTGTCACCCGAGCTACATGCTGTTAGAAAGGTTATTATTGTGCCTAAACAAGCCGTTTTGAGCATATTTTGAGAGATAAATTTATTCATATTCTTACACCAGCAATGTTTGTTTCCACTACTTCACGTTACTATTCCATTAAGTATTGTTTTAAATTTTTATTGCTTTTTAATCATTTAAATCAATCAGTTAAATATATTGGTGTTTTTTACGGGTTAAGCATATTGAAGTTATAAGATAAATTGATATAGCCATATACTTGTAACGTACTACTATCCTCCTTAAAAGAGAAAAAGTAAATACCCTGAACAGGGTAGGTCTATTAGGGTTAAGTGATTGAAAAATAAAGTTATTAGAAGTTACTTAATGTCAATGTTTTCTCAAAATTGAACTACAATTAACTTAAGAACTCCCCCTGTCAATTTGTATAAGTGCTTTGCCTAATGCCGTTTAAAGAATTAAATGCTATTCATGTTTATTTACAATCAATATTTGTCTGGTTAGCTTTTACCTGCATTGTTGGTTATTTTCAGATGACTTATACATTTGAAATAGCGAATTTAAAACCGTTTTATTTTATTGCACCCGGTGTCATTGGTTTACTGTTTGGCGTTATGACAGGACGTATTATTCTCTTAAACCATAAACTTAAGTGGTTCTCTATACGGGACCCATTAACCCGTGCTTTTAATCATGGTTTTTACAAACAGATATTAAACGAGTGGAGTGATGAAAACACGACCTTTTCTTTAATACTTATCGATCTTGATAATTTTAAATGTGTAAATGATGATTACGGGCATAAAGTGGGTGATGATGTATTAGTGCGAGTAAGTGAACTGGTGTCTGAAACAAAACGTTTATATGATGTTTTTGCACGACATGGAGGTGAAGAATTCGCGTTAATGACACCTAGAACAGAGTTAAAAGAGGCCTCAGATATTGCACTTCGAATTTGTAAGGAAATAAGAGGAGCATCCATGCCCTCTGATATAAACATCACCTGTAGTTTTGGTGTTGCCCAGTTCAGAGTGGGCAGTGATACAGCTGATTCATTATTTGAACGCGCTGATAAGGCGCTATACAAATCTAAAAATAACGGTAGAAACCAGGTTACTAATGAACAGCTGGTTAATTAAAGTTAATTAATTGGCTGCGTAATAGTAAATGCACCGCGTATATCACCCAGTTTAAAACCTCTGGCTTTATCATCAGGGTAGCTGCTATCCAGTTTTGCAGCTAGTGCAGGTTCTATATTATCACCATGGCAGCTAAGACAGGCTTTGCCGGTCGGTATCGCTTTCATAAAACGAAATGATTTAACGCCATTTTCATTAACCGTTTCAAAATAAGCCATTGGTTTAACCTTTTCGCCATTTTGTTTACGTTTTTCAAAATCATGTAAAACTTTGCTTTCCCATGCATCGGGTGCATTGTTTGAATTACGTGTTTTTAAACTGGTTCTTGCAATTTTCCAGCCGTATTTTTCAGATAAGTTTTTAGCAATAACAGGGGCTTTCTCTTTACATACTTCTACTGTTTTTATTGGGCCACCAGATTTCATTGATGTTTGTAATTCACCCTTTAACTGACCCATGAATTCTTTTACGGCTGCTTTGCTTTTACCGGCCAGTTCTTTCTGATGGTTATCCGCATAAGCTGGTGAGAGCATGAATGTTATAACAATGAGCAGTAAACGTGCCATTGGGAATCTCCTGATATGATTGGGGTTAGATTATTATGTTGAATATTAGCGTAGTCTTATATTCGATGACTATGATAATTGTCAATCCTGTACGATTTTAGAGAGATTATCTATATCGAGTTTATAAGCATTATTGTGCTTTTCAATAAGGTTATTACGTTTGAATTCAGCAATAGTACGACTAGCCGTTTCAGTAGTAATGCTTAACATGGAGCCAATGTCTTCTCGCGTAAATAATTCACATTCATCAGCTGAGTATTTTTCAGCGAGTTTTAGTAAAAGGTTGGCCATGCGTTGACGCGCAGAACCTGTCGATAATTGTGTAATCCAGCTATCTGCTTCATTAAGGGCCAGATGCCAGCGGTTTAAAAGTTCTTTGTGTAATGTGTGGTTTTCTGAACTTAGTTTATTCACCACGGCGGCAGGTAGGCGGCAGACTTCAACGTCACGAAGTGCAATAGCATCGTGTTTGTAAGCAGGATCTATAAGAGACTCGAGGCCGATTACATCAGATGCGAAAGCCAGTCTCACTATTCGCTGGTTACCGTCGGGTAAAAACTGGGTTAATTTCACAACACCAGAGCGAATGGTATACATGGAATGGGCTTCATCGCCTTCATGGTAGAGGCTTGAGCCGGCAGGTAAGACAAACTGGTTAATCGGTTTATGAATTTTTTCGAAATCACTTTCATCCAGGCCTGAAAATAAAACGGTGTTTCTTAGTGCGCAATTCAGGCAGTCAGCTTCGCCTTTCCATGCTTCATGTAGGGTAACAGTTTTCATTTTCTCGCCAGTTTAATTTATATTAAATAATTCAATGGATTATAGCTGATTTTAAGTGTTTCAATTAAAGAAATAGAGGAACGATTGCTCCTCTATTTTACTAAACATTAAATATTGGTTTTGTTAAAGATCTTTCTTGCAAAAATACCAGTCAGTGCACTCGTAACCTTCAGACAAGCGTGCCTCTGCGGCATCTGCTGTTGCTGGTGGAGGAACAATCACCTTATCACCGGGCTGCCAGCCTTCAGGGGTTGCAACGCCATGCTCATCTGATGTTTGCAGTGCTTTTACAAGGCGTACAAACTCATCGATAGAGCGTCCATTTGTCATGGGGTAATAGACCATTGCACGTAAAACACCCTTATCATCAATAATAAAAGTAGCGCGTACTGCAGATGTATCCGCTGCGCCCGGGTGAATCATCCCATATGATTTTGCTACCTTCATATCCAGATCGGCAATGATCGGAAAGGGAACATCAATATCAAATTTTTCTTTTATATTACGTATCCAGGCCAGATGTGAATAATGACTGTCAATTGAAAGACCCAGTAACTCAGTATTCATGTCTTTAAATTCAGCTGCACGGTTGGCAAAAGCCATGAATTCGGTGGTACATACCGGTGTAAAATCGGCCGGATGTGAAAACAGTACCAACCAGCGGCCTTTGTAATCATCCAGTGTTTTCAAACCATCTGTAGTTGCTGCTTTGAATTCAGGTGCTCTTTCATTTAGTCTCGGGAATGAAAAGTTTGAAGATTCCATGTTATCCATTGTTCTCTACCTCTAGGGTTTGGGTTAGTGCTTTAATTAGCATATGCTTATATTGCTGTAGCACGCACAATAGGTAAAGTTAATTGTTTCTATCAATTCGATAGCTTAATGCTATTGATATTAATCAATATTAGCATTATCTAATATATTGAGAATTATCAATGACAGAAGCTGAAATAATCCATAGTATTTTAGTCGGGTATTCTGTGGTGAATGCCTAAACAACCGGAGATGCCGCATGACTGGCTTGCAGAACAGGCTTAATCATTTTCCCATATCATTTTTTTCGATGGTGATGGGTTTGGCAGGTTTAACAATAGCCTGGCAAAAAGCTCAACACATATTCAATCTTGATTTATCTATTAACGCGGCATTACTGGCATTAACCAGTGGCATCTTCGTTGTGTTGTTAGTTCTGTATGGGCTTAAATTTATAAGTGCCAATGATCAGGTAATGAATGAATTTCACAATCCGATTAAATTAAATTTCTTTCCGACTATTTCAATCAGTCTACTTTTATTGTCGATTACATTTCTATCAGTTGATATGGCTATTAGTCATTTTTTGTGGGTGGCGGGCAGTGTGATTCATCTGTTGTTTACACTTTATGTTGTGAATGCCTGGATTCACCATGAGCATTTTGAAGTAAAACATGTAAATCCTGCCTGGTTTATTCCTGCCGTGGGTAATGTGATTGTGCCTATAACGGGTATTCCTCTGGGTTATACCGAAGTCTCCTGGTTTTTCTTCAGTATCGGTATGCTTTTCTGGGTGATTTTATTAACTATTATTTTTTACCGATTAATGTTTCATAACCCTTTGGCAGAAAAATTAATGCCGACGCTTTTTATATTAATAGCGCCTCCGGCGGTAGGTTTTGTAGCTTATATGCGGTTAACAGGTGAGCTGGATTCATTTGCCCGGGTATTATATTTTTCGGGTTTATTCCTGACTTTATTATTGTTAATTCAGGTTAAACGATTTGCTAAATTACAGTTTTTTCTTTCATGGTGGGCATATTCATTCCCAGTAGCGGCGATAACGATTGCCAGCTTACTCATGTATGAAACAACTCATATACAGATATATCAGTACATAGGTGCGGGGCTGCTTGGCCTGTTAACGTTAATCGTAACCTATTTACTCATTAGAACAGTCAGTGCTGTTATAAATCATGAAATATGCACTGAAGAACATTAATTTTAAAACAAGGTTGAATATTATGATAAGTAAAACAATGGTTATTGCAACAATAATTGCTATGAGTGTAAGTGTAAATATATTGGCAGCACCTAAGCCATCCGACCCTAAGAAACAAACCCCCTGGGATTTATATGTGAATTCAAAAGAAGCCTATGATCTAAAAATGAAACTAGGTGATAAAGCGTTGTTAGTTGATGTACGAGAACCGGCAGAAATTATGTTTACGGGGTTTACAGATGTTGTAGATGTCAATATTCCTTTTATGTTGGTAAATACAAAGAAATGGAATCCTAAAAAGCCGGTATTACTAATGGAGAAAAATCCTGATTTTACTCTGGATATAGAGAAGGCAGTAATAAATAAAGGCATGTCAAAAGATGATGCTGTATTAATTATGTGTCGATCAGGCGGTACGCGAGGTGCCCCAGCAGCAAATACGTTATTTGATAAGGGTTTTAAGAATGTATATGTAGTAACAGATGGCTTTGAGGGTAGTGCTCTAAAAGAGGGAGATAAAAAAGGCTGGCGATTAAAAAATGGATGGAAGAATTCAGGTTTGCCGTGGAGTTATAAATTAAATAAAGAAAAAATGTATTTTAAAAGCTCATTTTAAATAATTAATAAGCAGGTTAATTAAATTAATCTGCTTATTAATGAGGATCAACTTATGAAAATTGCTGTTACTAGTCAAAATAGAAAAACAGTCACTGAACATGCCGGCATGTGCCGTAATTTCTGGGTGTATGATACAGGCGATAAGGCGATAATCAGCAAAGTCTTGCTGGAGTTAACAAAAGAAGAGTCATTCCGCGAGACAGATCCAGATATGCAGCACAAGCTTGATGTTGTTGATGTCCTGATTACTTCAGGTATGGGTTATGGATTGAAGAAAAGATTAAACGCGAAGGGAATAGAGACCGTATTAACGGACATCAAAAGTCCGGATGCAGCTGTAGAACAGTACCTGCATATTACGTAGGATATAATTTTATAAAAATACGCATTGAAAATTAATGTTATTAAGACTATATATAATGTAGATCTGTCAGGTAATCCAGTTAGAAACTTTACCAACAGATAATAGAATATTATTTAATTCTTATATGGTCGGCAAATAAAACATGAGTGAACGTCATTTCAGATTAATAATGGGAGCGACGCTCTGGTTGGTATTGATTAGCTCGGCTTATTACGAAACTATGTACCCCTTGTTTGTATTTGCAGGATTCCTTATTTTCGAAGGTGTCACCAACCTGCGTCTCACAAAAATAATCAGTAAAATTCGTTTTGGAAAATATACACAGGATACGGAAGATAATAACTGTAACATGAAATGGTTCAATAAAATTGAATCAGAACGTGTTCTACGTTTTATAGTCTCCGCTTTTGTTCTAATTCCTTTTTACATAATGCCTGATATTATCTGGTTTATACCCTGGTTCGTTGCCAGTATGTTAATACTCGCTGGTATTACCAATATATGTCCAATGGTTATGTTTTTGAAGTGGTCAGGTCTTAGATAGTGGGGGATATTGAAAGTACTTCACCTAATCTCGCGAGTACATGGAATGGTAGTATCGCAATAAAGATTACAGCGGTAACCATTTGGGCAATAGTTATTCTTTCATTTGCTATCACCATTCCTTTTATATCAACCTTTGAAGAATCAAGTAAAAAAGAATACACATGGCAGCAACATCAAGTTGAAGAGTTGTTAAAAGGGTTTACTGAAGAAGATCGCATTAATAATGAACTGGTGTTAGAAATCGAATCTTTAGTGAATAGTAGTGATATTTTATTTGTTAACATTAAATCTAAAATTGATAACATAGAACTTGGTGATAAAACTGTAAATAACTACATAATGCAGTCAACCGTTTTAATAAATTCAAATGAGTATAATATATATTTAGAATTTCCATCTCTAATAAGAGCGGCATTATTGCAGCGTGTAAAAATAGGTAGCTCTATCGTTGGCTTTTCAGTTTTATTTAGCCTGTTTCTTTTCTGGCTTAATAAAAAAATAATTCATAAACCGTTTGAGTCAGTTATAGAGTTTACGCAAGCAGTTTCAAAGGGTGATACTGATATTCGCCTTGATGCCAGCAGGGGGGATGAATTTGGGCTTGTTTCAAAGTTTTTAAATGAGATGCTGGATACCATTAATGAGAATCAACAGGCTTTAAAAATTGCAAATGAAGAGTTGAAGGAGGAAATACAGCACCGTGATATGGCATTAGCTGCTAGCCAACAAAAAAGCGCATTTCTTGCGAATATGAGTCATGAAATTCGAACACCATTAACCTCTATTATTGGTTATAGTGAGCGCATTCGATTTGATAAAGCTAAAAATCGTGATGAAGAAAAACATATGCTGGATATCGTTCTTCAAAACGGAAATCATCTTTTACACTTAATTAACGATATTCTCGATTTATCGAAAGTCGAAGCCAATATGCTGGAAATTGAAAAAAGTAATTTTTCAATTATCAAAGTTGTTGAGCATGCGCGTCGCCTCCTTAAAGAACGTGCTTTAGAGAAAAATATAGAGCTCGAGATAAAATATAGTTTGCCGATACCTGAAAAAATTCATAATGATGCAATACGCACAAAACAGGTGATTTTGAACCTGGCAAGTAACGCCATTCGTTTTACTGACCACGGCAAGGTTGTTATTGATATTTCGTATGAGCAAAAAGAAGATATGCTGGTTATTGATATAAAAGATTCCGGCATAGGCATGAGTGATGATGAGCTTGAAAAGCTCTTTAAACCCTTTTCACAGGCCGATGCTTCTATTTCCCGCAGATTTGGAGGTACGGGGCTTGGTTTGACTATTTCTAAACGCCTGGTTGAACTTATGCATGGTGGAATTACCGTGCAAAGTGTTAAAGGTATAGGTAGTCGATTTACATGTAAACTTAAAGCAGGATTTGCTGATTCAGAAGGCGCTTATATTACTGAACTAAATAAAGAAGATTTAGCTGCGCCAGAATATGAGCAGCCTGTCGAAGGAATCAGTTTGACAGGCAGGGTTTTATTAGTTGAGGATACTTATGAAATTCGAGCCTTAGTGAAAGCGTATATTGAAGATTATGGAATACATATTGATACAGCTGAAAACGGAAAAGAAGGTTTAGAATTAGCATTAACAAATAATTATGATCTGGTGTTAATGGATATACAAATGCCCGTTATGAATGGAAAACAGGCGATTGTTGAATTAAGAAAACAGAATTATTTAAAGCCTGTTATTGCGTTAACGGCAGATGCCTTAACAGAACATGCGTCTGAGTTTTCTGATATAGGTTTTACAGAAGTATTAACTAAACCGATTATTATTAATGATTTAATATCGTGTATTCAAAGATATGTTAAAGATACCAGCTCGGAAAGTATTGACTTCAAAACATCAGATGAAAGTTCTTCATCTGATGAAGATGTTGAGGGTGCTATAAAAACAGCAGAGCCTACTGAAAAAACCAGTACAAAAGATGAGACGGCTGAAAACGATGTGTTGTACGACCTTAAAATTAAATATCTAAAACAGCTACCTGATTATGTTAATGATTTAAAGCAATCTATTAATAATAATGATATGCATCAGGCACATGCCGTGCTGCATCAATTGAAGGGAATAAGTGGCAGTCTCGGTTATCATGAATTAACCGATATTGCAGTAGTGGCGAGTGAATGTTTGTATAGCGGGCAATTTGATGAGGTGGACAATCAAATTGTTTTAATGGAAGAGTATTATTTGCCCTGATCCAGTATTTGCGCCACACGTTTTTTTACAGATACAATATTAAAAGGTTTAGTTAAGTATTCTAAAGCGCCATTTGTCAGGCAATCTCTAACACTATTCATATCATCTCTTGCCGTGAGCATTACTACAGGTGTAAAACGGTTTAATTCCTGTTGCTTAGTGAATTTTAATACCTCAAGACCATTTGTGCCTGGCATCATAATATCAAGTAAAATTAAATCAAATTTTTCACTACTAATCTGCTGCATTGCCACCTCAGGATCAGAACATGTCTGAACATCGTAGCCTTCTTTTTCAAGCTGAAGTTTGATTATGTCTAACATGATTTCGGTATCATCTACCGCTAAAATTTTTTTCATTAGTCCCCCAAGAACTTTACATTATGTGAGTATAGTACCTCTTCAGAATTTGTGGGTTTTTGACCGTGTTAGATTTACATTAACGGGTTTAATTATTGTACTGTTGAATAAAACCGGGAACCTTGTCTGATGGGATTGGCTTTGATATGAAATAACCCTGTACTGAATCGCAGCCCAGGCTCTTTAATATGTTTAAAACGTCTTCTGTTTCTACGCCTTCTGCAACAACAGAGTGTCCGAGGTTATGGGTTAAATCAATAATAGAACGAACAATACTTGCATCATTTTCACTGCTATTCATATCACGAACAAATGACTTGTCTATTTTTACTTCATCAACAGTTAGTGTTTTGAGATAACTCAGTGATGAATATCCTGTTCCAAAATCATCTATAGAGTAACGAATTCCGGCTAATTTCACGTGATCGATTAAGTCGAGTACCACATCAGGGTTAGACATGATCGTGCTTTCAGTGAATTCTAGCTTGATATTTTCAGGGTTAACCTTATGTGTTGTAATTAGTTTTGATAATGCTTCAGGAAACTCTAAATCCTGAAGGTTACGCGCTGAAATATTAATCGATACATCCAGCGTTAAACCTGCTTTTTCCCATTGGCTTAACTGAAGTAAAGACTGATTAATTACCCAGTGGCTGAGTAGGTTTATTAAGCCTGAGTTTTCTGCAATATATATAAATTGATCTGGTGATACATAACCATGTGTGGGGTGAGTCCAGCGTAGCAGGGCTTCAACACCATAAATTTTATCTGTTTTTAAATTAATCTGCGGTTGATAATGTAACTCGAGTTGATTGTTTTCAATGGCCTTTCTAAGGTCAGCCATTAATGCCAGTCTCCATGGGGTATGGTTATCAATACCGGCACTGTAGAGTGTGACATTGCTGGCATGTCGTTTTGATTCATACATGGCAACATCAGCATGACGTATTAGTGACGACTGGTCTTCGCCGTGTTCTGGATAGATTGAAATGCCAATGCTAGCACCAATATCTACGGCCTGGGAACTTAGGTTAAAACTGGGTTTTAAAGTATCTATAATTTTAAAGCCAACTTCCAATGCATGTTTCTCATCTATATCAGGTAAAACAAATGCAAACTCATCTCCACCTAGACGACCAACAGTATCACTCTCTCTTAATACTGCCGGAATCCGCTTTGCTACCTGCTTGAGAATAATGTCTCCCTCAGGGTGGCCTAAAGTATCGTTAATATCTTTGAAATTATTTAAATCGAGAATGAATACAGCCAGTTGTTTATTATTTCTATGGGCATAGTTAATTGCCTGATTTAATCGCTCAACCACTAACACTCGATTGGGTAAGCCGGTTAAAGGGTCATGCATTGCCTGGTGTGTGATTTGTTTATTTAGTTCTTCCAGTTCAGTCGTTCTATCAAGAACCCGGTCTTCGAGTGACATGTTTAATTGCGCCAGTTCTCTTAGAGTGTTTTCTCTTGTTGTAACGGCTTCTTTTAATGTTAAACGCATTAGATTAAAAGTATTAGCTAACTCCGTTAATTCATTATCTCCCTGTATCTTAACTTCTTCATCAAACCTGAAGCTCGCAATATCATTAGCAGAGTGGTTTAATCGTGCTATTGGATTAGATACTTTTCGTATAAATCCTACATATATACTTGCACCAATAAGTAAACCAAAAAACATGCTTGATAAAATTTGCTTAATCAGGTTTTCCAGTGGTAAAAATGCAAGCTGATTTTTATTTAAACCAAGTTTAATACTAGCTAGTGTTTTTCCTTCAAATTCAAGTGGAAAATTTAAGTGTAATATATCTTCATCGTTAAAAATAAAATGATATAAAGTGGCTGCGTCTTCAGTATCAATTTGTTTTATAACGTTCTGTATTTTTATATTATTTGTATCAAGATAATGCGTTAAACTATTATTTTTATTATCAATGTAAATTGTATAAACGACATCACTCTGGTTTGTCGTATTGCGCGCAAATTCATTAATGGTGTGATTGTCATAAACAAGAATAGGATCAATGGAAATACTGGTTAGTAATTGTCCAATTGATTGTCCGCGTAGTAACAGGCTGTTAAAACTTCGTTCTTTTTCTTTAAAATACTGGTAAAAAGCATTGCTTATTAACGCTATTAGTATGATGCCTGCAATAATTATAACGAATTGATTGCCTATATGAGAGTATTTCGTCGGTTTGCTGCTATTCATTTGAATTTTTCAATTCCGTAATCCATACCATAAACATCACGAATTATTTTACGATGATCATCATAGTCGCTATCAGTAGCGGGGGTTAGAGAAGTGAGCTTGGCTTTGTTTAGTATTAACTGACCAGCAAGATCATTATTAAGATTACTTAATGCCATTTGTATTTTTACTTTCAACTCATGGGGTATGGTGCTATTAACTGCCCAGGGAAGATGAGTGAGAGGTTTTGTTTTTGCCAGGTATTTCATTTGAGATACATCTATATTTTTTTTCACAACATCCAGGCGCATAACAACATCACCCGATCCTGCTGCGTCTGCCTGTTTATGATATGTTGACATGATTGCATTGGGTGGGTTGATAGCAATTTTTTCCCTGTAATCAGTATTATCTAAACCGCCCTGTTGTAGTAACCACCTGGCGGCTATGTAGCTTTGCATGGCCATTTTTCCACCACCAAATAATATGGTTTTATCTCTCAGGTCAGCAATTGTTTCTATACCACTGTCTTTACGCACCACAATTGAGCCTGCTATGGTGGCGCTACCAAATTCCTGATTTTTTAGAATTACTTCATAGTTGTATAATAAATTTGAAATGATGTAATGGTATTGATTGTAATGAACTATGTCATACCGCTGTTCTTTAACGCCTTTCCAGAACTCATTAAAGTTTTTAGCTGTTGTCAGTTTTACTTCACGCTGCAATGACTGACTTAAGTATTCAGCGACAGGTGTAAAAAGTTTGTAGGTTAACTTAATATTACGTCGGGGAAAAACCCCCATTATTAATGGGCGTTTCTTTTTATTATCAGCTGCTTCTAAACAGTGATAGGGCAGGATGCTGCCGCTTAGCAAATAACTGGATAATTTTAAAAAGCTGCGTCGCTTCATCTTTCATCTCTTAATAAACCGATTTAATTACCCTGATAAAACTGGGTGTTTGTATTGATGATAGATATATATCTATATATAGCACAGGTAGGGATTATATACTGAACTAGTCGACTGAGATGTCTCGTAATTAGTATGGGTTTAGGTGTCTAAAAGCTACTATAAGTTTATGGCTTATAGTAACCGTTAGGCAATTAACCATCGTTATAATGAACTCCAGGCTTCATCAGCCTCAAACCTGTCACCATATCGATCATTAAGCTGACTTAAGCGGGCGCTAATTTCACTGACACCCTGATCTTGAATATAATTTAATGGGCCACCTCTGAATGGTGCAAAACCGGTGCCGAATATTATACCGGCATCAATCAGACCATCACCTTCAACAACCTTCTCTCGTTTACAGGCAGTGGCTTCATTAAGAAAACGCATAATCATTCTGTCCTGAAGTTCCTGTAAGTTACCATAACTGGCTTTTTTATCTTTAATGGGGCGTCCTTTACTCCATTTGTAAAAACCTTCACCGGTTTTTTTACCAAGCTTTCCATTCTCAACCATTAGCTGCATCTTTTTAGGTATATCTAATGCGTCTCCACCGGACAGAATAATAGCGACAGATTTACATACATCCAGCCCAACAGTATCGGCTAATTCAATAGGGCCCATAGGCATACCAAACTTAAGTGCTGCTTTATCAATCATTTCAGGAGCGATACCTTCAGCAACCATTTCAACAGCTTCCATTAAATAGGGCATAAGTATTCTGTTAACAAGAAAACCGGGAGAGCTTTTAACGGGTAAAGGTAATTTATCAATTTGTCTTCCAAATGCCAGTGATTTTTTCATAGTGTCTTCACTGGTGTTTTCACCGCGAACAATTTCTACCAGTGGCATTAATGCTACCGGGTTGAAAAAGTGTATGCCCACAAGACGATCGGGTTTGTTTAAACAGGTGGCTAGCTCTTCTAGTGGAATGCTTGAAGTATTCGTGGCGAGAATGGCGCCTTCTTTCATTCGGGGTTCAATGTCTTTGTATAAAGTTTGTTTTACATCTTTATCTTCAAAAATGGCCTCAATGATTAAATCAGCATGCGCCACACCCATAGCACTTGTATCAGGTATTAAACGATCCATGGCTTCTCGAATTGAGCGTTTGTCTTTTTTAAATTTCTTTTTGAACATATTCATTGAACGTTTCATTGTGCCGGCAAGAGCTTCAGGTTTCTGATCTTGCACCGTCACTTTAAAACCACGCAGTGCACACCAGGCAGCTATGTCTCCACCCATAACACCACCACCAATGACATGAATATGTGAAGGTTTAAAATCTTTCTTATTACCCTGCGTTTTCAGTTCTTCCTGTAAAAAGAAAACACGCACTAAATTTTTGGCGGTATCATTTGTCACCAGGCTGGCAACAGATTCAATTTCTTTTTCCAGCATGCGTCGTGGGTTATCCATATGACTTTGCCATAAATCTATTAATTTGTATGGCGCAGGGTAGTGCTCTTTACTGGCTTTTTTAGCCACCTGTTTACGCATCTGATTAGCAATAAAAGGCCGCACCAAACGATGGTTCATAATTTTGTCTTTTAAGGCAAGTTCACGTACCTGAGGTCTGTTGATTACAAAATAACGGGCGGCCCTTTTTAATTGGCGTTTAGGCACCAGGTCATCAACCAGTCCCATTCGTTTTGCAGCACGACCCTGTAATAAACGACCGGTTAACATGGCGTTCATGGCTGCCATTGGCCCGGCTTTTTGTATGCTTCTAACGCTACCACCATAACCCGGGTGTATACCCAGTTTAACTTCAGGTAAACCTACTCGAGTAGATTTGTTATCACACATAATACGATAAGTGCAGGCCAGAGCGAGCTCCATGCCACCACCTAAACAAAAACCATCTATCATAGCGACGGTAGTGCAGGGCAGACTTTCAATTTTATTCATTATTGAATGTCCGCGAACCAGCATTTCAGTTGCCTGTTCAGTGGTTTTAACTTCAGTGAATTCATTTATATCGGCACCAGCGATAAAACCATTACTTTTGTCACTGACAAAAACAATGCCTGCAGGTAAAGACTGAACCAGATCGTTAATTACATCGTCGAGTTCATCAAGTACATCAGAGCGTAATATATTAGTGCTGGAATCAGTTACATCCAGATGTAACCAGCAAATGTCTTCGTCGTCTTTCTCTACGGTCCAGTTTTTGTATGACATTCTTTTTTCCTGTTGTCTTTATTTCTTTTATCTGTCATTCCCGAGTGTTTGTGTCGGGAATCTAGCGGCATTATGTTTATTAAAGCCTCTGGATCCCCGACACAAACATTCGGGAATGACGAAGAAGTTTGTTAATTAGTATTTAATATCGTTTGAAAATTAAATAATATTTTTAATGTAACTGTACAAATTAATGTAAGTTGAGCAGTTACGGAGCTTCAATCATCATTGCGCCACCCTGACCACCACCTATACATAAACTGGCAATACCGCGTTTGCCTTTGTTTTGTTTCAGTGTATTAGCAAGATGTAAAACAATACGTGCACCACTAGCACCAACCGGATGACCTAAACTAACTCCACCACCATCAATATTTAATTTATCATGGGGTATTTCTCCGAGTGCTTTTTCCAGGCCTAGATCATTTTTGCAATAGTCCGTATCTTTCCAGGCTTCAAGTACACCTAATACCTGTCCGGCAAAAGCTTCATTTATTTCCCAGTTATCAATATCCGTGATAGCCAGTTTATTACGTTTCATAATAGGTGCCATTGCATGAGCGGGGCCGAGTCCCATTTGACTGGGGTCACAACCGGCCCATTCTGAATCAGTAATTTTAGCTAATACGGGTAAGTTATATTTTTTAACCGCATCTTCAGAAGCCAGTAATAACATGGCAGCACCATCAGTTACCTGTGCACTATTGCCCGGTGTAACCTTGCCGTATTTTCTATCGAAATAAGGTTTCAGCTTGGCCAGATTAGGCATCGAAGAATCACGCCTGATACCATCATCAAAATCAAAGAAAGCGCCGGCATTATCATAAACCGCTTCAATTTCATTTAAGTGTCCGTTGTCGGTTGCAGCGCCAAGTCTTTGATGACTGGTTACTGAAAACTCATCCATCTGTTCACGGCTAATCCCAAAACGATAAGCAATTTCTTCGGTTGTCTGGCCCATTGATAAACCAACAATTGGATCACTTAAACCTCTCACCAGTGCAATAATGGGTTTTAAATGTGCAGGGCGAAGTTTCGTAAAAGCTGATAATTTACTGCCGAAAGTTCTGGCACCCATAAACATACTTAACCAGTTAACCATCAGGTCATTATGTAATATAGGTGCACGACTCATTGCCTCAGTACCGCCGGCTAAAATTAAATCGGCTTTACCATGTTGAATGTTTTGAAATGCACAATCTAATGCCTGCATGCCCGAGGCACAGTTACGTTGCACCGTCCATGCGGGTACGCTTTCTGGAATACCTAAGCGTAATGCAATAACACGCGCAATATTTGCTTCATCGGCGGTAGGCATAACACAGCCCACAATAACCTCATCTAGTTCAGCAAGATCAAAACTATTTTGTAATAACAGGGGGCGTGCCGCAGCAACGGCAAGGTCAGATGCTAAAAAAGGCCCGGGTTTGCCTTTGGCTTTTAAAAATGGGGTGCGTTTACCATCTACTATATAAACATCACGATTCTTGTTAGCTTGTTCTGGGCTCATTGAGGTTTCCATCCTTTAGGGCTAAATTCATCTACGCTAATAGCATTTAGAGTTGCTTTATGCGCGGCTAATATTTTATCTGCTTCTGATTGATCAATTATACTTTGCGACATGGCATCAGCAACAGCTGACTCATAGTCCTGTGAAGTGACCAGGCCAATTCGAATGGCGTCACGTAATTTTCTTTCCGCATCTTCTGCTTCGAGTACCACTTTTAATGCGTGTTCTAAACGACCCACCGCATCATCTGGCTCTTCGGTTATAAATATGCCCCTGGTTAAACGATCTCTTGTTGAAGATGGTTCTAATAATAAACGGGCAATTTTATGCCCCTGTTTATCGGTGGCACCGCCATAAGGTTTAGTTAACGGGAAGATAACAAGATTTAATATCTTACCTACAAACGGAACAGGAAAGTTTCGCATAACTGATTTCATGGCTTCCTGAACTTTATATAACGAATCTTCACAGGCCCATTCTAATAATGGTAAATCATTTTGTTTGCTACCCTGATCTTCATAGTGTTTAAGAACAGCTGTTATTAAATACATATTGGATAAAGCATCTGCCAGTCGGCCAGATATTTTTTCCTTGCGTTTTAATGAGCCGCCTAAAATTAAAACACAGGCATCAGACAGTAATGCAAAGCATGAACTCATGCGGGTCAGTTGCTGGTAATAACGTCTGACTTTTCCTTTACCCGGCGCACTAACAAAACGAGCGCCTGTTAAACCTAACCAGAGTGAGCGGAAAAAGTTGCTAATAATAAAACCGATGTGACCAAACAGGGCATCATCGAATAAATTAATTGAAGTATCACGATCCGGGTGGTTCACCGCTTCAACTTCTTTTAAAAGGAATGGGTGTGAACGCAAAACACCCTGCCCAAATACAATCATGGTACGGGTTAAAATGTTTGCACCTTCAACCGTTATGCTAATAGGAATTCCCTGATAAGCACGACCTAAAAAGTTTTTCGGCCCTAAACAGATACCATGTCCGCCATGAACATCCATTGCATGGTTTACAATAATGCGCATGCGTTCGGTCATTTGATATTTAACAATGCCAGAGATAACAGAAGGTACTTCACCCTGATCTAAACCAGTGAGGGTTAATTCACGGGTCGCATTCATAATGTAGGTATTACCGGCAATAGATGCCAGTGCTTCTTCAACACCTTCAAAGTAACCAACAGGAATTTTAAACTGTTTACGAATACGCGAATAAGCACCTGTATAACGAGAAATGTATTTACCTGCACCGGTGCTCAAGGCGGGTAATGAAACTGCACGGCCTTCTGACAGACAGTTCATTAACATCATCCAGCCCTTACCAACATAATCCTCTCCGCCAATAACCCAGTCCATTGGAATGAAAACATCTTTACCCCGGTTCGGGCCATTCATAAACATATGGTTTGATGTGAAATGACGTTTACCAATATCTATGCCTTCTATATCGGTTTTAATCAGCGCGAGAGTAATGCCAATATCAGCATCTTCACCAATTAAATGGTCAGGGTCGTAAAGCTTAAAAGCCAGGCCAAGAACTGTGGCAACCGGGCCAAGTGTGATGTAACGTTTTTCCCAGTTAAGGCGAATGCCTAATACATTTTCTTCGCCATCAAAACTGTCGCGACAAACAACACCGGTATCAGGCATTGCTCCCGCATCACTTCCATTTTCAGGGCCAGTTAAACCAAAGCAGGGAATTTCATCTCCACTTGATAAACGTGGCAGATAATAGTCTTTCTGTTTTTCAGTGCCGTAGTGCATTAACAGTTCACCGGGGCCTAATGAATTTGGCACCATAACTGTAACCGCAGCGGTAATGCTGCGACCGGCTATTTTCATAACAACACTGGAGTGACCCAGTGCAGAGAATTCTAAACCGCCATAAGATTTTGGAATAATCATTGCAAAAAATTTATTTTTCTTTAAAAACTTCCATACCGGTTTAGGTAAATCATAATCAACCTGATTAATTTTCCAGTCATCAAGCATGGCGCAAAGTTCTTCAACCGGGCCATCTATAAACGCCTGTTCTTCTTCGCTCAGTTTTGAAGGCGGTAAGTCACGAATTTTTGAGTAATCGGGGTTGCCGCTAAATAAATCAACTTCCCACCAGGTTTTTCCCGCATCCAGTGCTTCCTGTTCTGTTTTTGAAATGCTGGGCATTGAGCTACGCATAAATTCAAGCAGAGGCTCAGATACGTATTTCTGACGAATATGTGGAAGATTAAGGGGGACGACAATGGCTAAAAATAATGCCCAGATAATAACCAGAGAAGCCAGACCGGCCATGCCAGAGACGGAGAAAAGGAATAATACAACACCAAGTGCTGCACTCCATATAACCTGTGGTAATCTAAAGTAGGCCGCTGTTCCTATAGTGACTATAAAAATTAAAAGCCAGGTAAACATGATGTTCTCCTAAAGTCATTCCATGTAGCTAAAATGTTAATTCGTTAACTGACCCGGTTTACTGTTTTCGATGTACGAGGTCAGCGTTATATTTTTTATCACTAGTGTCCCGTTAACTCAAAATTTCAGTCATTCCCGAATGCTTGTATCGGGAATCCAGTGACTTTACAGGCTCTACGGTCACTGGATCTCCGACACAAGCATTCGGAGATGACGAAGATGTAATTAGTTATTTTCATGTCTCATTTAGTCAATTACATTTAAAAGCTTTGTTAATTCAAGGTCTATGTTAAAATACCGAAAAGTTAACGGGACACTAGTGATTTTTTATATATTAGACGGGGTTGTTTTTTGCATCTGCAAAATTAAAGTTTTCGTCAACCTCACCGTCTAATTTCTGTTCTACTGATTCTTTAACTGGTTTTGGTGCGAGCATGCTTAAATCATGCTCGTCATTTAACACAATACCATCTTTGCCCCAGGGCATTCTCTGATATATAGCTAACTCATCAAAATCGAGAATTGGGTATTTAATAACATCAAAGTAAGGGGAGTAATCAAAATCTTTTGGTGTAATGAGTCGTGTATTACGTTTATACATAACTAACTCCCCAATTTCATTACGACGTAAGACAGGCAAAATTGGGTAATGCACAGATGCAAAGGCTTCTGCCATCATAGTAGAGCAAACCGTATGAGTAGGCGTGCCTGCATTGTGTTCAAATAAACTAGAACGCCAGCGCCTTGGAAGAATAGCATAGGGAAATAAAAAACGGGCTAAATCGAGAATCTGTCGCACATTATAATTAGTGCCTAAACGATTAATGGAATAAGCGATGACTTTCTGTGAATCATGACGGGTTATGCTGGTCGGCCGACAAATACGTAAATGGTCTTCTTTGTATTTACTAATGCTATCAACAATGGTGCCTTCACCCAGTTGAGACTCAATAATCAGCTGGTCATCCATTTCACCTGTATAAAATTTTTGTATGTATTCACGCAGAACGGGGTCATCTATATTATGTAGCCGACCAATATAAATCGCCGAATGTGTCCAGTTACTCAAGGTGATAGTTTTAATTATTTCACTGACCGGGGTTCGGCCTTCAACCAGAATCACATCACCGGGGCGTATTTCATAACGCAAGCGATCGAAATCTGACATGGGCATATCAGAGCCTTCGTGGTTAGTGCTTAACCATTCAACAATTTTATCCCATAAAGAATTTCGTATTTTACTGAAAATATTCAGTGAACTGCGCTCCGTTAAAAAATCTAATTACTCTTATAGACAACACTTATAGCTATGAGTTTAGTCAAAGATGGCCTGCTTTACCGAGTATATGGCAGGTTTGTTTGTCTTAATTTATGACTCTAAACACCATTTTTACAGCTAATATGGCTTAATTACCTGAATGATACGACCTATTTAACAGGGTAGGAATCAACCCATTCAGCCAGTTTTTCAAACTCGGCTTTCTGATTGTAATAGTGAGGAGAAAACCGAATGCCACCACCACGGGGAGCGCAAACCACACCTTTCTTTACCAGATATTGATATAACAACTGGCTGTCAGTACCTTGTTTGTTAAAGGTGAAGATGCCCCCATGACGGCTGATATCAGTAGGGCTAATTATTGTAATATCAGATAACTGCGAGAATAACTTAACTAATTGTTGCACGTTAGATAAAACCGCTATTTCTATCTTGTGCATACCATGCTCCAATAATAAGGAGATGCTAGCCTGCAGGGCATGAGTGGCCAGAGTATTAGGGCTACCACATTCAAAACGTCGTGCATTGCTGGCGGGTTGCCAGTTTTTCATATTGGTAAAATCAGATAAGTCGTCCACCATATGCCAGCCAAACTGCTGTAATTGGAGCTCTTCAAACCGGCTCCGTTTACAATAGAATAACGCCAGTCCTTCTGGCCCGAGCATCCATTTATGGCCATCCGCAATAACGAAGTCAGCATCCATATCCTGAACATCAAACTGTAATGCGCCAATTTGTTGAATAGCATCTACGCAATAAAGTGCATTAAATGATTTACATGCTTTACCTAATAACTCCAAATTCATGCGTAAACCAGAGGCATATTGAACTGCGCTAATACTCAGTAAACGGGTATTAACATCCATCTGTTCAATAATGGCTTTTTCCGGATATTCTGTATCAGAAATATTCGCAATACGTAATTCAACACCCTGAGCACGTAAAGCATCCCAGACAATGAAGTTAGATGGGAATTCTTCATTGCTAATAACGATATTGTCACCGGCTTGCCATTGAATGCCTTTAGCAATAATTGACAGACCTTCAGAGGTGTTTTTTAACAGGGCGATTTCATCTGCAGACTCGGCATTAATCAGTTTAGCCAGATCATTCTTTAAAGTTTGCTCAGTTTCTAACCAGTTAAGGTAGTGGCTTGAGCCCACATGACCGTTTTCATCCGCAAACTTTTTTACCGCTTCAACCGTACGCACAGGCCAGGGGGCTACCGCTGCATGGTTCATATATAAAAGATCAGAATCAAGATTGAAGTCGTTTTGCACTGCTTAGTCCCTTAAGTTTTTTAATTTGTTTTTATTGTATCTATATTATTGTAACTATCATTGGTTCATAAGAAGATAACATTTATTATAGTGATAACACTACACGATTCATCATTGCTTATAAACAGGGGTGATGTCAGTAACATAAAGAGTTAGAGATAATTATGCCCATAGAAATAGAACGCAAGTTTTTGCTAGCCAATAATAACTGGCGTGAACAGGTAAAAACCAGTTACCGAATTCGCCAGGGTTATATGGGTGAAATAGACAAGGCTTCGGTGCGTATTCGTGTGCAGGGTGATAAAGCCAATATTAATATTAAAAGCGCCACCTTATCGATGCGAAGAATGGAATATGAGTATGAGATTCCATTAGATGAAGCGTTGGAGATGTTAGATCAACTATGTAAACAGCCCCAGGTAGATAAAACACGTTATATAGTAGAGCAGGGCAAGTTCAAATGGGAGATAGATGAGTTCTATGAAGAAAACGAAGGTTTGCTGGTAGCTGAAATAGAACTGGAAGATGAGCAGGAAGTCTTCGAAAAACCAGAATGGATCGGAGAAGAAGTGACAGAAGATCCCAGGTATTACAATGTAAACCTGATTAAGAATCCTTATAAGAGCTGGTAATTGTTCAAATTTTAACCACAAGTATTAAGCTAAAAATTTGCCACAGAGGCGCGGAGGCGCAGAGAAAGATACTAAACTCGTTCCCACGCTCCCGCGTGGGAATGCAAACGTCATACAGAAACTTGCCTCAGAGCCCCAGAGTACGCAGAGAAAAGCCTTTTATAAATAACTACTCTGTGGTCTCTGTGCCTCCGTGGCAAATCTTATCAACACAATCTACTATCCTTTATGCCTTTAGCTCGTTCCCACGGAGAACCGTGAGAACGAGGCGAGCGACAGATTTTCATGAGATGAAAGAGATTGCACTGTTCAGGTTTATTTCCCTCGGGGATGGACCGCCGTCGTTTGGCGCTCCGTCCCCTTAAGTCATACCACCAGGAGCTGGCAGTGTAGAGAGTCGACTCCGTAAAGCTCTTGATGGCATCACAAAAGGGGACAGAGCGGGAAAGATGCTCAGTCCCCGATGGAGATGGGCCTGAGCAGGTAACTTACCCGCTCCCATACTTAAACTCGTTCCCACGCTCCCGCGTGGGAATGCATACGTCATACAGAAACTTGCCACAGAGCCCCAGAGTATGCAGAGAAAAGCTTTATATAAATAACTACTCTGTGCAATGTAAACCTGATTAAGAATCCCTTTAAGAGCTGGTAATTGTTCAAATTTTAACCACAAGTATTAAGCTAAAAATTTACCACAGAGGCGCGGAGGCGCAGAGAAAGATACTAAACTCGTTCCCACGCTCCCGCGTGGGAATGCATACGTCATACAGAAACTTGCCACAGAGCCCCAGAGTACGCAGAGAAAAGCTTTATATAAATAACTACTCTGTGCAATGTGAACCTGATTAAGAATCCCTTTAAGAGCTGGTAATTGTTCAAATTTTAACCACAAGTATTAAGCTAAAAATTTGCCACAGAGGCGCGGAGGCGCAGAGAAAGATACTAAACTCGTTCCCACGCTCCCGCGTGGGAATGCATACGTCATACAGAAACTTGCCTCAGAGCCCCAGAGTACGCAGAGAAAAGCTTTATATAAATAACTACTCTGTGGTCTCTGTGCCTCCGTGGCAAATCTTATCAACACAATCTACTATCCTTTATGCCTTTAATAATGACAACCCATTGATGTGCTATTATCCACCTAATAAAAATGATAACTGAGGGAATGTAGTGTCCAAAATAAAAGTCATGCTGGTGGATGATCATGATTTAATTCGATATGGTTTAAGACGCCTGCTCGAAGATCAGCCCGGAATTGAAGTTGTTGATGAAGCCAACAGTGGTGAAGTGGCGCTTGAAAAAGTGCGTAAAATAAAACCTGATGTTATTTTAATGGATATCAATATGCCAGGAATTGGCGGTTTTGAAGCCACCTCAAGACTCAGTAAAACTCACCCCGAATCTAAAGTGATTGTGCTCACGGTGCACAGTGAAGGCCCCCTCCCAAAACGTTTACTTGAAGCCGGTGCTGTTGGTTATTTAACCAAGGGTTGTCCGGTGGAAGAAATGGTTGAAGCCATCCAGAAAGTGAATGCAGGGCAGCGATATATCGCGCCGACTATTGCCCAGCAATTAGCACTATCTATGTTGCCAGGTGAAGAGTCATTGATTGATGTTTTGTCTCAACGGGAGTTGCAGGTTTTGATAATGATCAGTCAGGGTATGCGTACAAATACCATATCTGAGCAGTTATCTTTAAGCCCAAAAACCATCAGTACCTACCGAAAACGCCTGCATGAGAAACTGGATGTTTCAAATGATGTAGAGATGATGCATCTCGCCATCAAACACGGTTTGTTAGATGCGGAATAACAATAAAAACAATAACTTAGTTAATGTATTAAAAGTGTCTTATTGTTGAATTGCAGTCTTAATATTAAAAATATGCAGCAAAACGCCCGTTTATAACGGGCGTTTTGCGTTTCTGGCTTGTTTAATTAGTGTTTAGTTTAACTTCGGGATTTATAAAACAATAAGTTACGGAGTATTGTTAAAGTATATTATTATTTAAAATTCATCATGTTTCGGCTTTGAATATGCAGCTTGTTAATGGCCGTGGAACATTTATAAAGCGAAATTTAAATCATCTTAGTGACATTCGTGAAGGTTTATATAGTCGAGTCTTTGCATTTTTTAAAATCGACAGTTGTGTTTTGACTTCTTTACATCAGGTGGCCAATTATTCAATCTAACGTGTGTGATATAAGTTGCATCAGGCCAGTCAAAATTATCATTTCATAACAATTTAAAACAAAAATTCAAAGCAAAATACACAAGTTGTGAGGGCTGTGGTTTAATACGCGCATGTCAGAGTTATCCACAGAAACGGCCTTTGATGCCGAGCACTTTTTAAAGCATGTTTCATCCCGAGCGGGGGTGTATCGCATGTATGATTTGAGTCAGAATTTGCTCTATGTGGGTAAAGCAAAAAACCTTAAAAAACGACTTTCGAGTTATTTCAGAAAAACCGGATTGTCGATAAAAACTCAGGCACTGGTTAGCAAAATTCAGCAGGTTGAAGTCACCCTGACCCATACGGAAAGTGAAGCGCTTTTACTGGAATCAAACTTAATAAAAGAGCATCAACCGCCTTACAATATTTTGCTGCGTGATGACAAATCTTACCCCTATATATATGTATCTAATAAAGACGCCTATCCGCAGATAGTAATTCACCGCGGAACCAAACGAAAAAAAGGTAAGTATTTAGGGCCGTATCCAGGTGCTGGAGCAGTTCGAGACAGCCTGCAATTTATTCATAAACTGTTCAAAATTCGCCAGTGTGACGATACCTATTTTAAAAATCGCTCAAGGCCCTGTTTGCAATATCAGATTAAACGCTGCACTGCACCCTGTGTGGGTTATATCAGTGAGCAGCGTTATCAGTCAGATATTAATCATGCTTTAATGTTTCTTGAAGGTAAAAGCACCCAGTTAATAGAAGACCTGGTTGTAAAAATGGAAGCGGAGTCAGCCGCTTTAGATTTTGAAAAAGCCGCAACAAGCCGCGACCAGATTCGTATGTTACAAAAAGTGGTTGAGAAACAGTATATTTCCGGTGATGACCGTGATGTTGATATTGTGGCCTGTTACTGCAATGGCTCGCAAGCCTGTGTGCAGGTGTTCTTTATTCGTGAAGGGCGTAATCTGGGTAACCGCAGTTATTTTCCAAAGCTGCCAGAAGCCCTGTCGGAGACAGAAGTATTATCTAACTTCATTTCACAATATTACTTACAGCAACAGGGTGCACAGCAAGGCACCAGTGAAATTATATTGAGTCATGAAGTTGAAGATATGGTCGCTATGCAGCAAACCATTAGTGAGCATATCGGGCATAAAATTCGATTAAGCAATCAGGTGAGATCTGACCGGGCGCAATGGGTAAAAATGGCCCTGAACAATGCTGAAACCGCACTTAAAGTCAGAATGAACTCCCGTTCGGGCATGTTAAAACGATTTGAAGCTCTGCAAAAAGTGCTGCAGTTAGATGAGTTACCCACACGTTTGGAATGTTTCGATATTAGTCACACCATGGGTGAAGCCACTGTGGCATCCTGTGTGGTGTTTAATCTTGAAGGCGCATACAAACAGGATTATCGTCGATTTAATATAGAAGGCATAGAGCCGGGTGATGATTACGCCGCAATGCGACAGGCCCTGCAGCGCCGCTATACCAGCCTGAAAAAAGCCAGAGAAAATGGCGCAAAAATGCCCGATATACTCTTTATAGACGGGGGTAAAGGTCAGTTACGTCAGGCAGTAGAAGTAATGGATCAGCTGCAGATAGATGAAGTTATGTTAATCGGGGTAGCCAAAGGCGAGGGCAGAAAAGCCGGTTTAGAAAAACTGGTGTTTAGTGATGGCCGGCCGGAACTGTATTTACCAGAAGATTCTATCGCTTTTCATTTAATATTAAATGTACGTGATGAGGCTCACCGGTTTGCGATAAGTGGCCATAGAGCAAAAAGAGATAAAACCAGAAGAACATCACCGTTAGAAGCCATACCGGGGCTGGGGCCAAAACGACGTCAAAACCTGATTAAACACTTCGGTGGTTTGCAGGGTGTAAAGCAGGGCGGAGTAGAAGATTTGGCAAAAGTACCGGGTATAAGTAGAAATTTAGCGCAAATCATTTATGATGTGCTGCGATCTGAATAAACCCCGCTTAATTAAAGATCTTTAAAGTGTTTCGAAACACAAATTGAACATAAACGAAAAAACAACATGAAACTGAATATACCCAATAGCCTGACATTAACACGCATCGCTTTTATCCCATTAGTCGTGTTTTTGTTTCTGCTACCTGAAGATACCTACCAATGGGCGAGACCCGCATCTGCATGGATATATGGCCTGGCCTGTGTAACCGACTGGTTTGATGGTTATTTTGCAAGAAAACTAGGCCAGTCATCAGACTTCGGTGCCTTTATGGACCCGGTTGCAGACAAGTTAATTGTTATCGTGGCACTGGTTATGCTGGTGTGGGCCCATGATGATTTAATCATTCTATTCGGTGCCACCATTATTATTGGTCGTGAAATTATTATCTCAGCCCTGCGAGAGTGGATGGCCAAGAAAGGCAAATCTGATGCGGTAAAAGTCTCTCAATTAGGTAAATACAAAACCGTCGCACAAATGTTTGCACTGGGTTTTTTAATGCACAGAGACGACTGGTTGGGCATGGCGGTGCATGAAACCGGCCTGGTTTTACTGATAATAGCCTCAATACTCACCATTGCCTCGATGATTGATTACATGAAAGCCGGTTTAACCGCGATAAGAAGTTAGTTTTAGAACTCGTTCCCACGCTCCCGCGTGGGAATGCATACAAAAAATGCCCACAAAACAACCATCCATCCCTAATCACACTATGTCACTGAAAAATATTACAATTAAACGAAATTACCACTTGACCAAAAGTCTGCGATCTCTATAATAGCGCCCTCTGTTGAAGGCAATAGCCCAAACAGATATGCGGGTGTAGCTCAGCGGTAGAGCATCTCGTTGCCAACGAGAATGTCGAGAGTTCAATCCTCTTCACCCGCTCCAAATTGTAAATGTTCAGAAGTGGCATTCTGAGCACTAACACTGAAACCTCGCCAGTCGAGGTTTTTTTGTTTATGAGTAGTAAAGGCGGGATAGCAAAGTGGCTATGCAGTGGATTGCAAATCCATCTACCTCGGTTCGACTCCGGGTCCCGCCTCCATTTTAAGCCTTAACAGGCATATTGCAGAATTTACCAATTTTGCTGCAATATAAATGAGTAGATCAAGACCACACTGAATAAGCCCAGGTGGCGTTGTGGTGGACTGTAGTTTCAAACTACAATTTACTTAAACGAAAATAAGGCTGTTACAAGAAAGACCATCTGCCCAGGTGGCGAAATTGGTAGACGCAAGGGACTTAAAATCCCTCGCCTTCACGGGCGTGCCGGTTCGATTCCGGCCCTGGGCACCATTTCCTTATATTGAGATATAGCCATATCCGGCTATATCTTCTTATATCATACAATTCAATAACTTAGTCTTGATCCGTAGGTATTGTGGTTTAGTATATTTAGCCATAACCAGCCATATTTCGCGTAATTTTACGAATAAATTACGAATGAAATTACGAACGGGAGAGGCTAATGGCTACAATCCGAAAACTCAAGAGTAAGAAGTTTCTAGCCGAGATCAGAAAGCTCGGACAATATAAATCCAGAACATTTACCACTAAAGTACAAGCTATGTCATGGGCGGTAGAGACAGAACAAAGCCTGTCCTCTGATACACTGATCCGTGGAAAAACCTTATCCGATATATTTGAACGCTATCGCGATGAAATATCACCTTCCAAGAAAAGCTATCGTACAGAGCATCATCGTCTGAACAAATTCATACGTCACCCATTAGCCATAATTCCATTGGCGGATATTAAGCAATCTCATTTCTATGAGTGGATTCAGGAAGCGCTTACCAGCCTTAAAAGCAGTAGTGTAAATCGAGATCTTAATTTGCTCAGTAGTGTATTTGAGCAGGGTAAGCGATGGAACTGGACGGATATTAATCCCATAAGAGGGATCAAGCGTCCAAAGAATCCAGAGTCTCGTGATCGTAGAATCAGTGAAGCAGAAATCAAGCGCATTCTCGACTCACTATTTTTTGATGGAAAAACTGTAACCGAGCAGCGTCATGAGATTGCCATAGCCTTCCTGTTTGCACTTGAGACTGCTATGCGTCAAGGGGAGATATGGGCTATGGAGTGGAGTGATGTTAATCTGGATAAACGCTTTGTGCGTCTACCTGATACTAAAAACGGTACTAAGCGGGATGTAGCTTTATCTACAGAAGCAGTAAGATTACTGAACATTTTGCCATCAAAAAATGATAAGGTCTTTGTCAGTAATCAGCAATCCTCTGCAACTATATTCCGACGTTGCCTGAAATTGGCAGATATAAAGGCTTTAACCTTTCATGATACAAGGCATGAAGCACTTACACGTCTTGCCAGAAAGCTTGATGTGCTTGATCTTGCCCGTATGGTAGGTCATCGTGATCCACGCTCTCTGATGATTTATTACAATGCTACAGCAGAAGAAATTGCCCATAGATTGGGATGAGTCTAGGTTGATTGAAAAGAAATTATTTTAAAGTTTAAAGCAGTCTGATATATATTTAAGTCAAGATCATAGTTGGCTGCAACAGAGGAAATCATGAAACAGGAAAAGAGCATAATAAATTGTCCTAAATGTGATGAAGAAATCGATGTCAATGATATTTTGTATCACCAAGTCGATGAGCAGCTAAAAAAGCAGTACAACGATGAATTGGCAAAAGAAAAAGAAAAAATTGGCGCGCAAACAGCAAAGCTAAATGAGGAACGAAAGAATCTTGAGGATGCTAAAAAACTGCAAGATGAAATAATTGAGAAGCAAGTTAAAGATGAAATTAAACAAAAAGAACTTGTTCTAAAGAAAAAATACAAAACCGAGGCAGAAGAAGAGCAATCAGACGCTCTTAAATCATTGAGGGAGGAACTTGAAGAAAAATCCGGGAAAATCAAGGAACTAAATAAAACATCAGTTGAGCTTGAAAAGCTCAAAAGAGAAAAGAATGAGCTTGAAGACAGTTTGAAAGCTGAATCAGAAAAAGAACTCAATAAGAGACTGCTAGAAGAAAAAGAAAAAATTAGAAAAGAAGAAGATATTAAAAACGAATTAAAATTTAAAGAGCTTGAAAAACAGTTAGAAGATCAAAAAAAGCTAACGGAAGAGATGAAGAGAAAACAAGAACAAGGATCAATGCAAACACAGGGCGAAGTGCAGGAACTAGGAATAGAAGAGTGGCTATCTGATATGTTCCCGCTGGATACTATTCAGGAAATAAGAAAAGGTGAACGAGGTGCAGATTGCCTTCAACTTGTTCACACACGCACCCGACAAAATTGCGGAACAATTTACTACGAAAGCAAGCGTTCAAAAACATTTCAACCGTTATGGATTGAGAAGTTCAAGGCAGATATTCGTGAAAAAAATGCAAATATTGGTGTGTTAGTGACAGAAGTAATGCCATCTGACATGGATCGACTTGGCTTAAAGGATGGTGTCTGGATATGTTCATATGAAGAATTTAAAGGGCTATGTACAGTTTTGCGTGAATCAATTATCCAAATAAGTACAGCAATAATAACGCAGGATAATAAAGGCGACAAAATGGGAATGCTGTATGATTTTCTTACGAGCAATGAATTCAGACTACAAATTGAAGCTATAGTAGAGGGTTTCACTCAAATGAAATCTGATCTTGAATCTGAACAGCGTTCGATGAGAGCTATATGGAAAAAGAGAGAAAAACAAATTGATAAGGTTTTACTAAACACTACCGACATGTATGGCTCAATAAAAGGTATTGCTGGGAATGCTGTTCAATCTGTTTCTCTCCTAGAACTACCAACTGTTGACGAAGATGAATTAGACATTTAGAAAAGTATTTTCAAGGTAGGCGTTCTGACCATCGTTACGCTTCACTCCGACAGTAAGCATACGCTAACAGTCTGCTTATGGCTGTTCACTGAAATTTGTCAAATCAAGTAGATACAAATACGCTGTAGCAACTCCAAATAGCCAGTATCACGACACCGGCTCTCTGTTTTTGGAGATCCAGTATTTCACTTCCTTGGCATACCATCTTCTTCCACCGAGTCCTGATTCAGTCGGGATTCTGACGGCGCGCGGAAAATCCCCCCTGCAAATAATCCGTGACTGGACGGATGACCTGCTGAGTCGTATATAGCGAGCAATATCATCAACATTCCATAGCTCTGTAGTAGCAGCACTATGCGACTTTAACTCATTGAGAATTTCGAGCAGTATCTTTTCCATAATATCGAATTACTTGGCCTTTTGAGCCTTATTTCCGGTAAATGAAACTTTGATACCCACTTGATTAGCCATTTGCCGTATCTGTTCTTTAATGGCTTTTTCTTTGTTGCGCTTTCGTTTATCAAGCAGCTTGTAGGCTTGTGCAATGAGCTGCTTGATGTCTCCGTCACTCATGCTATCCATATCGAGTGCAGGGTAGGTGGATACTGTTTGTAGTGAGTCTTGCTTGGTATTGTCGTTCATGGGCTAGTTTTCTCTGTTAAGTATGATTGTAATATCGTCAATATCTTCCGCAGCGATATCAACATCTGCGACTTTATGACGGTGTAAATCTATAAAGAGCTGGTTCAGGTTTTTTCCCTCTATAAGAATTTTTCCACTAGTGAAGTTCACATCAATAGTTCCTGTTTTATCGTCCATACCGATATTCATTAAGTAGCTATATGAAAATGAACGCTTACTTTTTTGGGAGATGAATAATATTGTATTGCCGGAAGAACTATTACGGGTGATATGATGCGTACCCTCAAGACCTGTATCATTATCAGCTACGGGATGATTCTGAATGTCCTGATTAAGCCTGTCTTTAAATGAAGTGGGATCGTCAGATTTCATATCGTTATGTCCCTGTCTTTATCTTGTCTCCTTACATAGTCTTGCCACTTGTTAGTATCATTAGAAGGTGAGGGCGGATCTCGAAACTCTCTAAGATAATCATTCTCTGTTCCTGCCAGATGTCCCATTGAGTATTTAGCATAATGCCTCATTGCTGCCATGTGATTATGTGCATCGTAATCAGATTCATTTCTGATTAACTCAGTGGCACTAATACGCTGATGACTGTTCTGGATCTGAGTGCGTAATTCGTCTTTATCATCGGTAAAAATCTCAACGGATTTCTTTCCGCGTGATACGGAAACATAGAATTGCTCGGCGCTAGAAGCGCCACCATAATCACTGCTCTGTGCGATAAGCACATGATCAACAGTTTTACCTTGTGAGCTATGAGAAGTCGTTACGTAGCCGTAATCATAATTACCTTTTTTATGATCCAGTACACGACCATTATCAAGTACGATATCACCTTCTTTATTTACTTCCTTTACCTGATAAATTGCACCATTGTTTAGTCTTTTTCCATCTTTGCTCTTACCACCTTCGGTAATACGAATTTGCTCACCTTTTGATAATGATATTTCTTCAGCTGCATAAATATTAAACCGTAACGGTTCCGAAATATTCAAAGCCTGTTCATTACCATTACTGTCTTGCAGCCAGACATTTTCTTTATCAGTATGTGTAACGGTGAATTGCTCACCTCGTTTTATTCCGGTGGCATTTTGTTGAAAGCGGACTAATTGTCCTTCCTGATAATTGTGAATATCAGAGCGTTCCGCTTCGGTAAAATGGAGATTCTTATAGCGGGTAACTAGCTGTTCATCGTCCTTAATATGACCACGTTCTTTTAAAGTGTCACGGATAGCATCCGTGACTTTTTTACCTTCAAAGTGAGTAGGGGAGACAGCCAGTACAGACTGCCCTTTATCAACTATATCGGTGTATTTGTCGGCAAGCATTTGATAACGTAAATCATCATCGCTTTCTTCAGTAATTGCTTGCAACTTATCGAGCTTGTCATAGCCCTTTAAGATCTTGCCTTTGGAGATGTGACTTACGGCTTCTTTATACTCGCCTTTTTGTCTGCGGATATTCTCAAGCAAAATAATGGGGTCAGGTCTTTCCATGCCATAATTAATGCTTCATGAAAAGACCTGACCCCAACATTCACCAACATTCACCAACATTCACCAACATTCTATAATCAACAATACGTTACAAGGAATACCAATGGCACATCTCACTGAATATATAAAAAATCAGATATGGATACTTGAATATCCTGTGCGATTTGCTGCAATGGAATTATGGGCGAAAATGACAATTATAAAACTTAGTAACGGCAATTTACTCATTCACGACCCCTGCAAAATAAATGACGCTATCAAACAGGAGATTGATTCTCTTGGTGTGGTTAGGTTCATTGTTGCACCTGGTACTTATCACCATTTATTTATTACTGATTTTCAGCATAAATACCCCAATGCAGAAACTTTTATATGCCCCGGTTTAGAACAAAAAAGACCCGATATACCCTTTGATTTTATTTTAGGTGATAGACCGGACCCAAAATGGCAAGCCGATTTTGAACAGGTAGTTATACAGGGTACGAAATTTATTCAGGAGGTGGTTTTTTTTCATAAGCCGTCGAAGACTCTCATTCTTGTTGATCTACTGGAAAACATTGGCGACGACTATAGCCATAAAGCCGGTCTGCTTTTACAGTTCTGGTGGAAGGTGGTATTAAAAATGTGGAACAATCCAAAGGCAGCGCCAGAATATCAAATGGGCTGGGGGAATAAGACCTTAGTAAAAACTGCTTTAGAAAATATTCTTAGCTGGAATGCTGAAAGGCTTATTCTCGCACATGGTGAAAATATAGAAGGCAATGTAACCAGCACACTGGTTAAGGCATGGGACAAAGTGTTAAAGGCCTAACATGACAGGTTTAGAAAAAACAAACACTGCTGCAGAGCGACTTTTATTTATTGTGCTTTATTATAATTCGTTATACTTAATGTAAGTTAACCTCGTGTTTAAAAAACATATAATTGCGTAAACCTGTGAGTTTTAATGCTATGTTCTGTCGACTGTGTTGCCTGTTAGGTCTAGCCGGGTTGGTTGTTGCACCTCTTCATGCAGAAGAGACCAACTGGTTTTCTGTAACCGTTGACAACGATTTACTGGTGGGTAATGACAATGGCTATACCAACGGCATTTACTTTTCCTGGTTTGAAGTGAGCGAACAGCACCAGCCCCATGTGCCTCACTGGTTAGCCGCCCCGTTAAGCTGGAGCCTCGACATGGAAAACGTGAGAACGAGTATTCAAGCGTATAGCCTGGGCCAGACCATGGTGACGCCCGAAGATATCACAATCGAAAACCCACCTATTAATGATATACCTTATGCTGGCGCTCTTCTATTTAACTATACCTATATAGCGATAACGGAAACCCATGCTGATGCGACAGTTACCGCTTTCGGTATGGTTGGTCCTTCATCGGGATCGGAAGCGATGCAAAAGTGGGTTCATGATCTCATGGGCGGAGATGAGCCTAAAGGCTGGGACACCCAGTTAAAGGATGAATTTGTATTTCAATTGTCACGTGCACGACTCTGGAGAACCTGGAACGCACCGGATGACCAGATGGACTTTCTGCTTTTAAGTGAAGCAGGCCTGGGCACCTTAAGCAGTTATGTTGCAGGCGCCGTGCTCTTCAGATTTGGTAGTGACTTAAGCAGAACCTTTGCAACTCCCTTACTTATCAACACTCGATCAGCTAACCCTGCAGCCATCGAGGGGGGATGGTATTTCTTTGCTGGTGCACGGCTCGAATATTTATTTAACGCGATATACACTGACGGGAATACGTATAGAGATAGTCGTTCGATAGACTACGATCATTCACAAATTGGCTTGACCACGGGCTTGGCTTACTCCTGGGAAAATATTTCGCTCACGCTCGCCCTGTATGAATCAAATATTTCAGATGATGCAACGCGTGATGTTACTCGCTTTGGTACCTTAACAATTGGATGGCGGTACTAGACCAATCACAATTGTAGAACACAATTATTTGGGGTCTGTTTTAAACATCAGTGTTGGTTACTGGCCGATAGCTGCCTCACATAAGTAATTTGAAAATATCCGCTAACTTCATAGAGCAGAAGTTATAGCAGGTCTTTACGGAGGGTAGCTGTAATAAGGTGTTTTATGCCATTAGCTACTATATCTGAATAGTTATGTAGAGACTTTCCCATATTATTTCATGATAAAAAATATTGTATATTTTACGTAGAGTTTGATTGATTAAAACCTGACCCCATTATTCTGACCCCATTATTCCATGACCCCAATATTCAAAAATAAATGATTGAAAATAAAATTGAAATGTAAAATTTTAATTATAAGAAGCTGAATTTTCCTTAATAAGATAGACAATTAAATTTAATATAATCTTAAATAAATGGAGATAGATTGTAGTTTTTTATAATATTAGAATAAATTAATATTAAGTCCTGTTTTTTCTTTTCTGGTTTTTCAGATCAACAAGCGGCATAAAAATATCACATAGCCAAAACCTATTAATGTCATATAGACAATCAATTTCAGATAATCCTTTTAATAGACTAATCTTTTCACAGCACCACAGTTTGCTCAAAAGTATTCTTGTTTTACATTCTTAATGTTCAAACGTTTATAGATTATGACTTGGCATGGTAGGGGGGATGTGGCGTGGTGCAGTATTTTATTTTTAAAATAAATTTAATGGAGTAAGTCATGCATAAACAAATTAAAACGAGTTTAACAACTTTGGCCATATCGGTATCTCTGGTATTGACTACAGGTTGTTCCGTTGCAGATAACGCAACTAAAAAATCGACAGTATCTGAAATGCCACGGCATAGCGCAACAACAAATCAATTCTGGTGGCCAGACAAACTGAACCTCGATCAACTACGTGCCCATGACTCATCATCTAATCCTTATGGTGATGATTTTAATTACACTAAAGCATTTAATAGCGTTGATATGAAAGCATTAAAAGCGGACATAGAGAAAACCCTGACCACATCTCAGGACTGGTGGCCTGCAGACTGGGGTCATTATGGCGGCTTAATGATTCGCTCGGCATGGCACAGCTCAGGTACTTACCGTATTTATGATGGACGCGGTGGTGCCGATGGTGGTCAGATACGTTATGAGCCACAAAACAGCTGGCCGGATAATGCCAATCTGGATAAAGCACGCCGACTATTATGGCCAGTTAAACAAAAGTACGGCCGTAATGTGTCCTGGGGTGATCTGATTATTCTATCGGGTAATGTTGCACTGGAGTCAATGGGCTTTGAGACGCTGGGTTTTGCTGGCGGTCGTGCAGATGACTGGGAAGCAGACATGGTGTACTGGGGTGCAGAAACCAAATGGCTTGATAACGCGAAGCGTTATAAAGATGGCAAGCTGGAAAAACCATTAGCTGCGGTACAGATGGGTTTGATTTATGTGAACCCGGAAGGCCCGAATGCAAATCACGATCCGTTAGCAGCTGCACATGACATGCGTGACTCATTTGGACGTATGGCAATGAATGATGAAGAGATCGTTGCGTTGGTTGCCGGAGGTCATACACTGGGTAAAGCCCATGGTGCGAAGCCAGGTAATTGTGTAGGTAAAGAACCGGCTGCCGCTGCTATTGAAGAACAGGGTTTTGGCTGGAAAAACAAATGTGGCAAAGGCAATGCTGAAGACACTATGACCAGTGGCCTTGAAGGTGCCTGGACTCAGACACCAACGGCCTGGTCGGTTCTCTATCTCGATAATTTGATGAGATTCGAGTGGAAACAGACCCAAAGCCCAGCGGGTGCGCATCAGTGGATACCAACTGATGAAAGCGCGGCAACGGCAGTGCCGGATGCTCACATCAAAGGTAAACGCCACGCACCAATCATGTTTACGACGGATATGGCACTCAAAAAAGATCCGGGTTTCCGTAAGATTACAGAACGCTTCTTGAAGAACCCAAAAGCCTTTGACCAGGCCTTTGCCCGTGCCTGGTTTAAACTGACGCATCGTGATCTTGGACCTCGTGCACGTTATGCCGGCACAGATGTACCTGGTGAAGTGTTTATCTGGCAAGATCCGATTTCAAAAGTTGACCATAAGCTGATTAGCAGCAGTGACATTAACAAGCTGAAGACGAAAATTCTCGACTCTGGCCTGAGTGTCTCTGAGCTGGTTAGAACAGCCTGGGCATCAGCTTCTACTTTCCGTGGTTCTGATATGCGAGGCGGTGCAAATGGTGCACGTATTCAGTTCGCACCACAGAAAGACTGGGCCATCAATGAACCTGCCGAGCTGTCAAAAGCATTGAATAAACTAAAGGGTGTTCAGACGTCATTCAATAAGTCATTAAGCGGTGGTAAAAAAGTATCACTGGCCGATGTTATTGTTTTAGGTGGTGCAGCAGCCATAGAAAAGGCGGCAAAGAAAGGGGGTTACAAAGTAAACGTACCTTTCAAACCAGGTCGTATGGATGCCACACAGAAGCAGACAGATGTGACATCATTTGCAGCACTTGAGCCAACAGCTGATGCATTCCGTAACTACTACAGTTCAAGTTACGGCACACCAACTGAAATGTTGATAGAAAAAGCAGACCTGTTAACCCTGACTGCACCTGAAATGACCGTGCTGATTGGTGGTATGCGTGTGCTAGATGGCAATACGGGTGGTTCCAAACACGGTGTAATGACTAAACGTAGCGCGGCATTAAGCAATGACTTTTTCGTTAACCTGCTCGATATGTCTACCAGCTGGTCTAAGTCAAAAACTGAAGGTGTTTACGAAGGACGTGATCGTAAATCAGGTAAGGTTAAATGGACGGCAACCCCGGTTGATTTAATATTTGGTTCAAACTCTGAGTTACGTGCGATTGCTGAAGTTTATGCCTCGGCTGATGCTAACAAGCAGTTTGTAAATGACTTCGTAGCAGCCTGGAGTAAAGTAATGACAGCAGATCGTTTTGATCTGAAATAATAGACTAACCAGGTAAATGCTAACGAATGTTTTTCGTGAGCATTAGAAATAAAAAGGCGGTGTTTTTACACCGCTTTTTTTATGGTGGTAATTAAATTTAACTTAACTTAATTATTTCATTATTAGCGTCTTTTTAAAAACCTTTATCAACAACTCAATATTTTTAACATTCGGATAATTCGGGCGAATAATAAAGGCTATTCTTCGGTGTGGGCCAGGTTCATTCAGGTGGGCTGCTTTTAATTCTGAATTACCCGATAATAATTGATCCAGTGCCATTGCCGGTACCAATGTCGTGCCCATATGACCCGCCACCATTTGCACCAGCATATTAAGACTGGTGGATGCGAGTGAACTATCGGTTTCATTAGAGGGTAGTTTGCAGGCGGCCAGTGCATGTTCTTTTAAACAATGTCCGTCTTTAAGTAACATCAGGCGAGACTGTTTCAGTTCTGCACTGGTGATCTCATTACGGGTGATCTCTTTTTGCTGTGCCAGTTCGTCATCTTTATGTGTCACCCAGTAAAAATCTTCTTCCCAGAATTCAAAGGCGAGCAAACCTTCAAGTCCAAAAGGTAAAGCCAGGATAGCCGCATCAAGTTCACCGCTTTTAACTTTACTAACTAATACATGAGATTGCTCTTCAATTATTTGCAGCTGAAAATCAGGGTATTTCTTGCGTACATCGGGTAATACCTGGGGTAAAAGATAGGGTCCAATTGTTGGTATGGTGCCTATAGACATAGGGTAACTTAAGGGTGCTTTTAGAGCCTGTCCAAGCTGGTATAAGTCATTCATCTGCAGTTTGATGTTATGTGCTTTCTCCAGGCATTGCGCGCCAACCGGTGTTATCAGCACTTTTTTATTATCTCGCTCAAATATCAAAAAACCCAGCTGCCTCTCCATTTCTGTTATCGCCGTGCTTAAAGCTGATTGCGAGACAGAGCAGAGTTCTGCCGCTTTTTTGAAATGCAGGGTTTTTTCAACTGCCAGAATATAGGTGATTTGTTTGAGTGAGATCATGATTCTTATGTTCTGTTTAATAGAGTGATATCATCTATTTTAATTGATTTATTAGATCGATGTAACCCCCTATTATTCTATTCAACGCAGAGACAAGCTCAGCGAAAAATTTAAACACTGAAATTTAATTAAGAGGAATTACATAATGTCTATGATCAACAAATCAATACCAGAATTTAAAGCAGAAGCTTTCCACAATGGCGAGTTCAAAACCATTACATCTGATGATGTAAAAGGTAAGTGGTCAATCTTTCTGTTCTACCCAGCAGACTTCACCTTTGTTTGCCCAACAGAACTTGAAGACATGGAAAGTTTTTATGAAGAACTGCAAGGGCTGGGTGTAGAAGTGTATTCGGTATCTACTGATACACACTTTGTACATAAAGCCTGGCACGACACGAGCGATGCGATTGGCAAGATCAACTACCCAATGATTGGTGATCCAACAGGCACCATTACACGTGGCTTTGATGTAATGATTGAAGAAGATGCACTGGCATTGCGTGGTACTTTCCTGGCAAATCCAGATGGCATTATTAAAGTGTCAGAGATTCATGACCTGGGTATAGGGCGCTCTGCTAAAGACATGGTTCGCAAAGTGAAAGCGGCTCAGTATGTTGCTAATCACGATGGTGAAGTTTGCCCTGCAGCATGGGAAGAAGGTCAGGAGACACTAACACCAAGCCTGGATTTGGTTGGCAAAATATAAGTAGTCTTTTTACATAACAAAGAGTGATGTTGATCAGTGGGCAAGGTTAAATTGCCCACTGGTTAAAGTCAGAATTAAAAGCAGATTTAATAAATTAAAATTTTTTAGGAAAGGTGACACATGTTAACCAGAGAAATTAAAGAAGCATTAATGGGTTACACAGCCAATATGCAAAATGATATTACATTTGTTGTGCAAACAGGTGAGCATAAAAAAAGAACTGAATTACTGTCTTTCCTAAAAGGTTTTGCGCAAGTATCAAACAGAATAAATGTTGAAGAGCGTGACACGTTGGGAGAACTAAGAAGCCCAGTTAGCTTTATGCTAGAAGTTGATGGCAAAGCAAATGGCATTCAGTTTTCGGGTATTCCCAGTGGGCACGAGTTTAATTCACTGGTATTGGCGGTATTACATTCATCAGGCACAGCATTAAAGCTTGATGAAAGTTTTAAAAATATTGTTGCCAATGTAAAACAGGAATTAAAATTCGAAGTATATATGAGTTTGAGTTGCCATAACTGCCCAGATGTTGTGCAGGCAGTGAATCAGTTCGCAACTATTAATCCGAATATTACAACCGAAACCATTGACGGTGGTATATACCCTGAATTAATAGAAAAAAATGACATTCAAGGTGTGCCAAGCGTTTTTCTTAATGGCGAAGTATTTGCAAACGGTAAAGTAGATACGGCACAGTTGCTTGATAAATTGATGCAGAAGTACCCTGGCATTACAGCAAGTGCTAAGCAGGAAGCATTACCTTTGCAGGATGTAACCGTTATTGGCGGCGGGCCAGCTGGTGTGTCAGCGGCTATATACGCAGCACGTAAGGGACTTAAAGTGACCATGATTGCAGATCGTTTTGGTGGCCAGGTTAAAGATACCATGGGTATAGAAAATCTGATTTCGGTAGCTAAAACTACCGGTCCAGAGCTTGCCGGTGCATTGTTGTCTCATATGAATGAGTATGACATCACAACTAAAGAACACTTTCGAGTTGAGAAAGTAGAAAAAGGAGAGATTAAAACTGTTCACCTGTCATCAGGTGAAAAAATAAAAACCAGAACACTAATTGTAGCAACTGGTGCAAAATGGCGAGAGCTGGGTGTGCCCGGTGAAAAAGAAAATATCGGTAACGGTGTTGCTTACTGTCCACATTGTGACGGGCCTTTTTTTAAAGGAAAAGATGTTGCCGTGATAGGCGGTGGTAACTCAGGTATAGAAGCCGCACTTGATCTTGCAGGTATTGTTAAATCAGTAACGGTGTTTGAATTTTTGCCAGAATTGAAAGCAGACCAGGTATTAGTAGATCAGGCGCAGGCGCGTGATAATATTACTATTATAAGAAATGTCACTACTAATCAAATTATTGCTGAGGGCGGTAAAGTTACCGGCATTGAATACCAGGATCGTCAAACAAATGAGGTTAAACGTAAAAACCTTGAAGGTGTATTTGTGCAGATTGGATTAGTACCAAACAGTCATTTCATGAAAGGTGTGATCGAATTGAGCCAATATGGCGAGGTTGTAATTGATGAACGAGGTCAAACCAGTGAAGCAGGCATATTTGCCTGTGGAGACGTGACAACCGTTCCTTACAAGCAAATTGTTATTGCAATGGGTGAGGGCGCGAAGGCATCGTTAGCTGCATTTGATTACCTGTTGATGAATGCAGTTACTGAACAGCAGGTGGCGTAGTGGGTATAGCAAGGGGGTTAAATCTCTTGCTTTTATGGGTGAGCGGTTTTCATCCTGTCGTATCCTATCTTAAGCCCGTTCCATTATGGGCAGCTATAAAACCAGTTTGAACATATAAGGGGCATCAAAAGCTACGCTAAAGCGTAGCTTTTTTTTCGTTCCTGTCTTTTAGCTTTATAATAGTCAGAGTTACGTAAATATGTGATTTTAACTCTACAATTTAAATAAAGTGCACAGCAGAGCTTATCCCTGAAGAGAGCAGGGGTGATTCTTTCAGTAGGGCTGAGCCTTTAATGTGTTATGCTGTACCAGCTTCCTAGCACTCACTAGCACTCACTAGCACCTCCCGGATTCTCTAGCACCCCGGCTCACTAGCTCACTAGCCGTTTTATATTCACTCGACCAATTACTTTATAAAGAGAATTCATGTCTATCAGTTTAAACAAAGACACAAAAAATCTGTGCGCCCGACTTGTTACTTCTATATTGTTATTTTCTTCTCTGCTTTTGGCTGTTAATGCCAGTGCAGAGCCTAATAAAAACTATCTACGATTTGAAAAAAGTAAATCATCTGATAAGAACGATATAGATATGGCCTCAATTGGTGCCTTAGTTTTTATTGAAAATACAGAAGGGCATATTGACTTATCTTATATGGAGTCAGATTTACACGGAGAAGAATGGGCAGTGGATTTTGGTGGTGGTTATGTTTTTACCTGGGATCTGTCAGTGTATTTAGGCTTAGGCGTATCACTCGGTTACAACAAAACTAATGAAGATTTTATCGGCGCATATTATCCTGAGGTGGGTGTTGTGTTAGATATTTCAGAAACATTTGGTATTAGCGTTAGTGGAAAACGATTTTATAATCGATTTGATGATTACGAAGACGTTGTAATGCTGGGCTTAGTGTTCAGAGAGTGAAATAAAGTTTATTACAAAGCTGAAGTAAACTAATTGATGTATGAAAATTATCAGTTGAAGAGTTTGCAGAATTATTAGAGTTTTATATTTTAATTTTTACAGTTTAGGTTTTAAAGGTTCTTATATAAGAGAAAAATAGGGTCGAAAAATAGGGTCAGGTCTTTCCATGAAAAATAGGGTCAGGTCTTTCCATGCCATAATTAATGCTTCATGGAAAGACCTGACCCTAATATTCCTTCATGGAAAGACCTGACCCTAATATTCTTTAGATGACTGACAACAAAAAGTTAAAGCCACTCGCCGAGATGAAAAATACGTGCCACAGCACACACATTTCTAATATTAGAGAGTATTGTCCACTGGCACCAATTACCGGCACCAATTACCCGCAACTTAATTCAAGGTTCTAAATCGAGAGTTAATATTTCTATCAACCGATTTCCCATCTATATATAAAGAAATCACATCAAAAAGTTTTTCATCACCAGCTAAATTGGCAACATGAGTTGGGCTGATTGTGTGTCTGCCTAAAGTTGCCTGTGTTGGCCAGTTAACATCCGAATATGCTACATATATTAATTCGGAGCATACGATTTTATCATTAGATTCAATGTCAAAATTAAAGTCATAAGCCTTGCCTACCTGACGTAATGAACGAATTATTGTATCGGCTCTTTGCTGTGTTGTTATTTTAGAATGCCTTAATACGGCCAAATCATCGACATTCATAAATTGTCGTAATGGATTTAATTCAACACCTGTGCGTAATGCCTCAACAACTAGATGCGCATTTTTTATCGCATCATGATGCTGTTTAACAATGGGGTGATTCCATATGCCGAGTTTTTTAAGCTCAGATTCAGTGCCTACCCAAATAGCAACATGTCCCCAGTAGCCAGGGATAAGTTTGTCGGTTAATCGAAAAGGTGTTTTTTCGAGCAGAATATCACCTGCTTTTAATTGCAGAGATAAATGATCATGAGAGTTTGTGTCTTTAAATAAATGTCCATTGCGGGTTTTAATAAATCCAACTGAATTACCAAATAATAAACTAAACAGATTAATTCCATCATTGGTCAAGCCTGCTAGCGTGTCGCCTGTAATACCGCTGAAAAATATGGTTTTTTGATGAAGTACATATAAGGGAGAAACCTTCAGCGTGCTTTTATAAGATTCACTCTGAGTAATTAAGGTATACAGATACTGGTTGAATTCATTTTTTTTATAAGTATTCGATTGTTTTATCCAGTTTTTTTCAAAATAATTAATGGCCTGCCGCACTCGCTGGCGATTAGAGATAGAATTGTAAGCAAGGGTGATTGCAGTTAATTTTGAGCTGGAAAGATTATACCCTTTTTTTCTAGAGTTTAAGTATCGTCGTAACTTGGTGTCTTCTTCAAATATACTTATTGCCAGTAAATAGTTGTCGTATAAGGTTAATGCAGCTGAAAGCGAAAGCATGATTCCTTTTAAATTATTTTCAGGTGATGTGATTGTTTCCTTAGAGTCGAGTAGATATTCATAGTAATAAGCAACATCATAAAAATCTTTTCTTAATTCAAGGTGTAGTTGCATGCCTGAATTTAATGTTTCGATATCTTCACCCGTTAATGGGAGGCCTTCAGAAAATTTTAACTGTATTTGTCGGTATACCTGAATAGTTTGTTCTCGATAACTAAATGCCTGTTCAACCAGTTGTTGATAATTTTCAATATCTTTATCAATTTGTTGGGTCATCTCTGTATTGGCATGGCAGATTGAGACAAATAGCATTGATATAAATAATAGTGCGAGATTCTTCATAAACTTTCATTTAATGTTTGATGTGTGTGTTAATTATTTTTATGGGTATCTTTCAGAGGAGGAATGTAATCAATAATACCTATCATCTTATGATAATAATAGAGGCGCTCCTCAATTAAGCAAAAAATAGAAAATAGGAAAAATAGGGCCAGGTCTTTGCATGCCATATTTATTGAAAAGTGTTAACCTACCCAAATGGCAAGACCACTCAGACTAGAGTTAGCAGGCGGCTTATATCATGTGACTTCACGAGGTGATCGGCGTGAAGATATCTACGTGGACGATGAAGACCGAGAAGAGTGGCTGTCTTTGTTGGGGAGAGTATGTTCTCGGTTTAACTGGCGTTGTCATGCATATTGCTTGATGGATAACCATTACCATATTGTGATTGAAACGGCAGAAGCCAACTTATCAAAAGGGATGCGACAGCTTAACGGTGTTTATACGCAATATTATAATCGCCGGCACAATCGAGTGGGGCATGTCTTTCAAGGTCGGTTTAAAGGCATAATGGTGGAGCAGGATGTATACCTGCTGGAGTTAGCACGATATGTCGTACTTAATCCACTAAGAGCTAATATGGTAAAGGATATTCAATCATGGAAGTGGAGTAGTTACCACATTATGACAGGCAAATTACCAGTACCACCCTGGTTAGAAATTAACTGGATACTGGGACAGTTTTCCAAGCAACGTAAACGTGCTATCACGCATTATATAAACTTTGTAAGAGAAGGAGTTGGTTTACCAGGCATCTGGAATGAATTAAAAAATCAGGTTTTTTTGGCCTCTGACGGGTATATAAATAAAAAACAGAAAATGATCAATAATAAAGAGTCACTAAATGAAATACCAAAACTACAGAGAAGAAAAATAGCAAAGTCATTAGCGTATTATGAAAAAAAATACAAAGATCCAAAAGCAGCTATCTCAAAAGCCTATTTGACAGGGGGTTATACGTTAAATGAAATAGGTGAACATTTTGGGAGTCATTACTCTACAATAAGTCGAATAATTAAATGTTATGAATCCTGAAAGTGGCATGGAAAGACCTGACCCCATTATCATCGCATTATCGATTCGGGCATCCGGAATATCATCTGATTCAGCATCAATAATGGGGCTGTTTTTTTACCGATGTTGATAACAATAGAAAAAAGGCGCACCTCTAGTTGATGGTAACTCATTGAACTTGCTAAGTATTTAACCTGTAAATAGTGAGTTTCTAATGTATTCTAATACTAGAGTGTTAGTTCTGTTTGAGTTAAATATGTATGATTTTAAACGTGTTTATACTGTTCATTGAGTTAATGAAATCTAATTGTAGAATCATGTTAGTTTGACAGTAGGGCTTTTTCCCATTATCTTAACGCCCTAAGTAGATGTTTACTATAGAGTAAAGTGCAGAAAGTTGAGTTTAATATCCTCTGTTTATATCGTTTATAAGCAAAGGCTAAAGTATTTAAGAGGCCAATAATCTTCAAGCGATATACTCTCTATAGTCGTAAAATGGATTGTTTTACAGAAAATAATAAACTTTAAGGCCATGATGTCTTAAGATAAAAATGTAACGGAAGTCTAAATTTCAATTATTTTGAGTTTCTTTAAAATTTAGTCATTATTTATTTCGTTTCATAAAAGTACCAGGAATTGTTGCTCGGTAATAAAAGCTTAACAATAAATGATTAATATTTAGTTAATTTTATAATTATAGTCAGACTTTTATAAGTTGTATAAAAAGTCTGACAGATGCTGCAACAACCAAAAACATAGATTGTTTACCTAAGTAGTTATTTGGGATTAATTTGGTTTCTGACTTAAAATTAAGTTGGGATGTAAAGGGGAATGGACGTTGTTAAAAGCAAAGCATTTGTTGCTATTTTTATTATGTTGGGCTCTATCGGGTTGCGGGTCAAATCATAAGAATCAAGAAATAGAGTTTAAGCCACAAGCTCCCCAGAAAAAACAAACTAATTCTAAGCCTAAACCCTTTCAAAATCAGTTCTATATATCTCCAGGTGACGTACTTGAGGTTCAGTTTCCCTATAAACCTGAATTAAACTCTGAATACCAGGTTAGAACTGACGGAAAAATTTCATTACCTTTTCTAGGTTCAGTGTTAGCTGCTGGAAAGTCACCTACAAAATTTCAGAATGAAATTGCTACCTGGTTCAATAATCTAGCTATAAAGAACTCTCAGATTAAATCTGAGAATAAGCAATATAGAATACAGGCTGGTGATGAGTTAGAAATTAAGTTTTTTTATAATTCGGACCTGGATGAACTCGTAACAGTAAGACCTGATGGTAAAATTTCCCTCCCTTTTATTCATTCTGTTGTTGCCGAAAGAAAAACACCTGAACGCTTAACATCTGAACTTCAAAAAAAGTTTATGGCTTACATGAAGAAGCCAGATTTAGTTGTTGTCGTGCGTAAATTCTCTAGTGAACGTTTTTATATTGGAAATAAATTACTTCGAACCGCACAGTATAGAGATCTGGATCAACCAATGGTGGTTATGCGTAAGACAAGGCCGCTACATATCTATATTGGTGGTGAAGTAAACAGGCCGGGCGTTATTCCATATAACGGCCCTATTAGTGCAATTCAAGCAATCATAATGGCGGGTGGGGGTAAACTGTCAGGTGAAATGGAACAGGTTGCTGTAATCAGGAAACGCTTTGGTCAACGTGCTCAGTTAATTGTCAGGAATCTTCAAACAGAGACTGTTTCGTCAGATGCGGAAAATAATCAGGTACTCACAGCTGCTTTAGGTGATATTGAGTTAGAAGCAAACGATATTCTAATTATACCAAAAACGAGTATTACCAAATTTAATGACTTCCTTGGCCAGTACATATATGACGTGATACCAATGCTCAAGAATAGCTCTCTCGGTCTAATATATGAACTAAATCCTGTTAGAGAAATTAGAACAACGACTGTACCTTAAGAATTAATATTAATATAACCCCAGGCAGTAATATGGAACCTCTTTTCAACGTACACCAACATGACCAGGATGTGTCTGTCACCCTGAGAGATGTAGTTAGTATTTTATTCAAGCATAAATCAATAATATTGATTACTTTTGTTAGTGTTACTCTACTTGTCAGTATAGGGTTAATGTCACTTCCTTCCGTTTATAAGGCATCAGGAAAATTACTGATTAAAACAGAAGAGATCGGTAACCCAACATTTTTTTCAGGTGTAACATCTTATAAAGAACGGCAAAAAGCAGATCCAGTTAACAGGAAAATGGAAACTGAGATGGAATTACTTGATTCCAGGCCAATCGCTGAACAAGTTATTACAAACCTTGGTATTACATACGATCAGGTTTATCACAAACCTTACGTTCATTTACTACTCCCTGTTGCTGATTTTTTTGACCTGCTACTTGAGAGTGTATTTGGCATAGCGCCCGATCCAGAAAAACAGGGTTTTGCAGATACTACGTCTGAGTTTGTTAAAAGCCTGGAAATTGCACCTGTACGGAGCAAAAGTTCTGAAACCACATCTAATCTTATTCAGGTTAACCTTCGAACACATGATAAAGAGCTATCACAAGATGCACTATTGCAAGTATTGAAAGTTTATCAAATGCAAAGCGTAAATCTTAATCAGATTAGGGGTGAGCGCGCATTACAAATCATCAGTAAAGAAAAGGAACGCGCCTACGATATAGTTTTATCAATTCAAAAAGAATTAGAAGATTTTCTCATTAGTGGTAGGGATGCTGAAGAGCTTTACAATGCAAGGAAAATTAATCGTAATACGATTACAACGCCCAGAGACATTGCCAGTATTGTAAAGTTGAAGCAACAAGTTATTAAAAAAGACCTTGAGTTAAGTGAACTTAAGCAGGTATATAATTTAAATCATAGTAAGGTAAGAAATCTTCAAAATGCTATTACTAATTTGAAGAAAAGAATAAGTCTGGAAACACGTCAATATGCTGTGAATGATTCTAAATTGAACAATTTTGAAAGACAGCTTGATGTCGCCGAGGCTGTTTATCTGGATCTGATGAAAAAACAATTGAAAATAAATTTATTCCTGGAAATGAACAAGGAGCAGTCAGGAAGTAGAATTATTATTGAGCCACCACTAATCCCTAGAACATCTGAATGGAAGAAAAGTATCATAATAGGCATATTTGGTTCATTTGCAGGTTTGATGCTGGGCCTGGGTTTTGCCGGTATAAGAGAGTACGCGGATCATACACTGGAAAAACCATCTGATGTTCAACGCTATTTTGATTTTGAAATTTTAGGCTCTGTTGCAGAGCTGTCTGATAAAGAGATGAAAGATTGCTTATCAGTTTTAAAAAGGAAGCAGAAAAAATGAGTAGCTATTCGGATATGTTTAATAAAATAACGGTAAAAATGTTATCCCGACTAGAATCCATTAATAAAGAAGATGGCCGAGGTAAACTGATTTATGTAACCAGTTCTTCTGATCAGGAAGGTAAGTCATTCATTACAGAATTACTCGCATACTATTCTGCTTCATTAACAAACAATAAGGTTCTTATCATAGATGCAAATATGGATAAGCCTTCTATTGCCAGTGATTATTCATTCAAAAATACAGAGGGATTATCTGATTACCTGGTGAATCAGGACGTAAGTAATATTAAAGGCCATGCTACTAATCTTGCCAATCTTCATGTTATTTCTGCAGGAACTAAATGTAAATCGGGCTTACTGTTTAAGAAACATGATGTAGAACAAATTATAAATAAAGTGACGGACATATTTGACCTGGTTTTTGTTGACTCTTCAAGTGTTGTAAGAAGCGGGGCGAATAGCCTTGCAAGTTTAGCTGACGGTGTTGTTCTGGTTATTGATTCGACATCTACTAAAAGAGAAGTTATGCAGTATGCGATGCAGGAACTGAATTTGATACAGGATAAGGTGTTAGGCGTAATACTCAATAAAAGACGCCAGTATATTCCAAAGCGAATATATAAAGTTCTATAGGAAATCAGTTGGTTAAGTTTGAGCACCTAACGATATGGCACTATTTATCAGTGCTATTCTTCTCATTACTGGTTGTAATGGCATCAGATTTGTCATTTACCTGGTTAGTTCTCTTATTAATGAGCTTGTTTTTAGTATCTTCAAGTTTTTGGGCTAAAGATATCAAGCTTGTTTTATTTTTTGGTTTTGTTTTTGCAAGTTCAATAAATATTACAAAAGCACTCATAGTTGAAGGTGGGATATACACGCCTGGCCTGTCAATATCATTATTCGATATATTTCTAATGCCTTTGCTTTTTCTCTGGATATTAGAAAAAAAATTATTCAGTGGCGAAAAGATATACTGGTCAAAATTACATTTTTTCCCATTACTTTTTTTGCTATGGCTCTGGATATCAGTCTCTTACTCGGAAGATAAGTTTGCTGGTTTTTTGATGTGCATAAGTTACACAAAATTTTTCATTATTTATGTATTCATATGTGATTATGTATCTAGCCCAAAACATTTAAGAATTATGCTGTATGCCGTTGCATTAGCGCTGCTGGCTCACTTCTCGTTAGCTTTTCTTGAAATTATTTTTAGTGGGCAAATATCTGTTCAAGGTACAAAAACAACGACAACGGGTGTAAACCTGGTGTTCGAGAATGCAGGGGGCGTTCATGCCTTCAGACCCTCTGGTTTTGCGGGACATCCCAATGCATTTGCTGATTTGCTTGTGTTTGTGCTACCCGTTTGTCTGGCCTTGTTGATAACAGGTCAGAAGTATATCGGTAGAGCTGTTTGGTTAGCTACCGCAGCACTGTTCGTTGCTGGTGGTGTTTTTCTATTATTAACTTTATCAAGAGCAGGGTGGATTTCTTTTGCTGCGGCTTGTGTTTACCTATTATATTTCGGCAATAAAAAGGGCATTGTCCCTAGACGATATATTAATAGATTGATACTGGTCAGTGTTGTTTCAGGGGTGCTTGCAGTACTTATCTATCCAACGGTTTATTTAAGAATTACAGAAAGTGATCAGCGTTCTAGCGAATCAAGAATAGCTATGATGCATCAGTCAGCATTAATTATACAAAGAAACCCGGTAATGGGTGTAGGAATAGCAGGTTATAACCGTGCAGCGAGGGCGAATATTCCTGAATATTTTTCTAATCTAAATCAATGGTTTCAGGCTGAATTATTGAAGGGAATAGTACACAATAAATATCTACTAGTGATGTCTGAAACAGGTACCATTGGTTTAGTATTGTTTTTATTAACTCTCTGGCGTTTTGTCTCACTTGTTCCAAAATCAGACTTCTGGACAGAACCAGTATATTTAGCCCTCGCTCTAGGTATTTCAGCGGGTATTTTTGGGCAAACTGTTTTTTATCTTTTTGATCACTTTTACTCTGACCCCAGAATAACCATGATGTATATATATTTCGGGATTCTAACGGCTATTGTAAAATTACAGTCAATGCATAAACGATCTTTGAAAGAGGCGAGTGTTTGTGATTGAAATTAGAAGAATGTTGCACAACTTCTTCTCTGTAACAGTCATGCGGTTACTGACTTCAATCATATCCTTTGCTTTTTTTAGTGTATTGGCAAGACAGTGGGGTGCAGAGTCACTGGGTGAATTCAGTACAGTTTTTAGTATTTTTATGTTTCTCTGGCAAATACCTTTACTGGGCTTGCATATAGTTATTGCTAGAACAACAGCGACTAATCCTGAAACATTAAAAGAGCAGGCGACTAACGCTTTAATTCTCTCTATCACCGTATCAATTCTACTGCTTATTGTAATTGGATATCTAGGACAGGCTTTATATCCAGAATCGATGCATACAGCAATTTGGCTAGTCGGTGTGTCAACAATATTTATGGCAATCACTTCAGTTGCTGAAGCAGTTCTGATAGGCCAGGAAAGAATGCATATAATTGCCTGGGCAAATATTGCAGAAAATATATTTAGAGTTTGCCTCGGTGTTGTACTTGTTCTGGCCGGTTATGGATTAACAGAGGTTGTGGCTGTATTCGTATTTTCTAGAATATTTTCAGTCATTATATATATTAAAAAAGGAAATTTGTACGAGTTATTTGATCATCTGTCGATTTCAAAAATAAGCTTAAAAAAATATTTAGTACAGTGCCCAACGTTTTTTGGCATTCTTTTGTTATCCTGTGTGATTGGAAGGTTTGATTTTATTATATTATCTCTTATTGGAAGTATGCACGATGTTGGTATGTATTCACCTTCTTTCAAAATATATGAAATTTCATTAATGATACCTAGCATGATAACTGTGGTGCTTTTTCCTGTATTCTCAAGATTTTATCAATCCGATCAATCTCAGTACGACCGTCTATATGTCAATGCATTTAAATTTACCTTCGCTCTAGGTGCTCCTTTTGTAATAATTTTGGCGTATCTTTCTATAGACTTTATTGAATTAATATTTGGTTCTGAATATGTGGCTGGTGGAGCTGCATTACAACTACTCGCATTTGCGGTAATGTTTGTAGCACTGGATCAAATATTAACAGCTGTTACCTTATCTGCAAAACGTGAAGACATTGAGCTAAAAATTCTAATCATTACATCTTCCATATATATTATTTTATTATTCACATTGATTCCAATATTAGGTTTTATGGGTGCGGCGATAGCAACACTTGGTGCATCCTTTATTAAATTAGTAGTGAGGTATATCTGGTTAATTAATGTTTTTAATATTCCAGGCGTTCTACATCAGCTTTTAAGGCCAGTATTTGCTGTTGTAATTTTGTGTGCTTTCCTTGTATTTGCATCAAATTATAATTCATACCTTGTGTCGGGTATGGGGTTATTGATTTACTTCTTAATACTCTTTTTCGTAAAAGGCGTTTACAGTAGTGATTTAAATACCTTTAAAAATTCAATATTAAATAAAGGGGTATGATATAAAAATTTTACATATTGACCCTGATGATATTGACAATCCTTTAAGTGGAGGTGGGCCTGTACGCAATTTTGAAATATACAGGCGAATGGCCAAACGACATGAAGTGACAGTATTGACCCCCACTTTTGAAGGGAGTACCCGTGAGCTTATTCGTGATGGTGTGCGTTATATACGTTTAGGTAGAAAAATAGGAAATCATGGTTCATCTCATCATATTACGTTCTTCTTTAGTCTTCCAAAAGCCATAAGGACAATGGATTATGATTTATTAATTGAAGATTTTATGCCGCCGATGTCGTCGACATTAAATCCACTGTTTGCAAAGTCTCCAGTCATCGCTTCAGTTCAATGGTTCTTTGCTGAGGCATTATCAAAACAGTACAAGATGCCTTTTTATCTTGGTGAAAGATATGGTGTTAAATTATATAAAAATTTCATTGTTCTGACTGAAAAAATGAAAATTGATATTCAGCAACGAAACACTAAAGCACACTTCAGAGTGATAGCTAATGGTATAGATGCACAACTACTTGATATTGAACCTGAATTCGATGATTTTATATTATTTCTTGGACGTGTTGATACAGAGCAAAAAGGGGTAGACCTGTTATTGAAAGCTTATGCACAAATACCGGATTCAATGAAAATACCATTGATACTTGCTGGGCATTGTTTTCAAATTGAAAATATTCAAAACATAATAAGCCTGTTAGGTCTGGATAAGTGGGTAAAAATGCCCGGCAAGGTGCAGGGCGAAGATAAAGATAATTTACTAAAGAAGTGCAGGTTTGTTTGTATACCATCTAGAGAGGAAACTTTTGGTATGGTTATTACTGAATCCTGTGCTTGTGGTAAAATTGTTGTGCTATTTGATAAGTCACCTATGAATGAGGTTGCTTCAGCTAATTGTATTAAGGTTGAGCCATACGATACAAATAAGTATGCAAAAGCAATGGTGTCTATGTTAGAAGAGGGAAAAGATTCTCTATTAGATAAGTCGCATGAATGTAAAACCTGGGCACGAAAATATGACTGGGATGTAATAGCAAATCAACAGGAAGAGTTTTACCAGGAAGTATATGAACGTGGCTAAAATAATTACATGGAAAGAAACCTTAGAACGATTAAAAAAAGATAAATCACGTATTCTAGATGGTTATGATGATACTAATCCGTATAAACCAGTATTTCTTATTTTTAACCCTTCTTATCAAAGTGTGTTATTACACCGTATATCACATTATTTTTTTGTTAATAATCACCGCATATTAGCTAGATTATTCTGGCATCTTAATCTGCTGATTACAGGTGCAGATATTAGCCCAATATCTGATCTTGGTGGTGGTCTACTAATTATTTCACCCTTGAATGTAACCATAGTGGGTAAAATTGGTGAAAATTTTACTATTTTAAGTCATGGAGGATTAGGTGGAGGTTTAAGCACCAGAGATATTGGTGCTGGACCCGGCTTACCGGTTGTAGGTGACAATGTGACGATAGGATTTGGCGGAATTATTCTCGGCTCAATAGAAGTGAGAGATGGTATTACTACTGGAGTCCGAACCCTAATAACAAAAGATATTAAAGAAAAATCAACTATTCAGCTTATACAGCCTACTACAGAAAATGAGAGTTACGATGTTAATAAGCTTGATGAGTACAAATCTGAGTATATTGGTTTCTGGGAACTAATCGATCAGGATATTTTACAATATATTAAATACTCTTCAGATTTTTCTAATAGTAAGGTTAGTTTGCTTAAAAAAATAAGTGTATTTTTTACACCTAGTTTAATGTGTAATGTTTTATATAGATTATCTCATATGTTGTATTTCTATAATTTAAAACTACTCGCTAGACTGGTGACTAAAATTAACTATTTATTACATAGAATTTATATTTCACCAGCTAGTTCAATTGGAGGCGGTTTATATATTCCTCACACGCCAGGTATAATATTTCATGCTAATGCAGGATCTAATCTGGTTTTATATGCTAGATCGATAGTTTGTTCCCATGACTTTCATCCCGATCAAAGCAAAATGTATAATGATTGTCCTCAGCTGGGTAACGATGTATTAGTGGGAACTTATTCAGTAGTAGCCGGTGAAATTACTGTTGGTAATAATGTTTCCATAGGTGTTAATGTTTATTTAAATAAGACTGTCGGCGACAATATGAACGTCTTTTCCAAAGATCGTAGTCAGGTAAAAGATTAGATATGTTTAATATCTTTACATACTTTTATATTGAATTGCTGAGAATGGTCAGTTGCGAAATCAAGGAGTTGATTAATGATAACCTGGTCTGAAACTAGACAAAGATTGAATCAGGATAAGCAGCGTCTTATTGATAGTTATGCTGCTGATAATTCTAAAAAACCTGTATTTATGATATTAAATACCTCTTACCAGTGTGTGTTTTTATATAGATTGTCACATTATCTTTATTTACGTAATAGAACATCGCTTGCCCGTTTGTTCTGGTACTTAAATTTACTATTAAATGGTGCAGAAATAAGCCCGACTTCAGATATTCAAGCTGGTATTTTATTTAACAAACCTCTAGGTTTAATAATAACTGGAAATATAGGTAAAAACTGTACGATTGAAAGCAACACTGCAATTATACCGGATGCTTTTTCTTTAGAATCTGATGTTAGGTCAATATTGCCTGTGTTAGGTGATAATGTTAGGGTTGGGATTGCTGTTACTATAAGTGGGGCAATTAAAATAGGTAACGATGTAATAATTGGGCCTCGCTGTTTAGTTGATTGTGATTTAGAAGACAGTTCCCAGCTATGGCTGGATTCGCTATTGATTAGATCTAAACCAGCAAATTAAAGTGTTTATTTGAAACTTTAAAAATGATTAAAATTAGAATATATTAATTTTTTTAATATATTTAAACTGATACGAAATGGTATAATGTGATTGGTTGTATTATTTCTTTTGTGATTTTTTATTACCTTTATTTACAGGTTAGCTACCTAAAGTTTTGCGTAATGTTTTCACTGTAAATGGAGTTCTGTAAGGATGAGAATTGGAATTGATATACATACAATTGGTGCCCATCAAACCGGAAATGAGACATATATAAAAAATATTGTTTCAAATATGAATGATGATCATGATTTATATTTGTACTATACAAAAACTAATCGAGAAAATTTACCTGACTGGAAAGCTAATTTTAAAAAAATTAGTCCCCATAACTCTCTCTTGAGAATTCCAGTTTCGTTTCCATTGGCCTTGAAGCGTGACAAAATTGATGTTGCACATTTCCAGTATGTGATTCCACCAGTATCTCCATGCCCAACTGTGGTTATGATACATGATATATCTTATGAGTTTTTTCCTGAATTTTTTCATCCATTGTCACGTAAAAGAATGCAATTACTTATTCCATATTCTGCCCGCAAAAGTTCACACGTATTAACTGTCTCTGAATATTCAAAACAGCAAATTATTAAAAAATACGGTATTCCCGAAGACAAAATAACCGTAACTTACAATGGTGTTTCTGATAATTTTAGAATAATTAATGATCAGGGATATATTGACACTATATTGCAAAGATTTTCACTAACGAAACCTTTTATTCTTGCAGTTGGTAATCTACAACCTAGAAAAAACATAGAACGACTTGTAAGGGTATACGCTAATTTAAAGAAACTGGATAAAATTGAACAAGACCTGGTGTTGGTTGGTAAAGTTGATTATAAAGGACACAAAATTTTTGATATCATCAAAGATAACAATGTTGAAAAATTTGTAAAAATCACAGGTTACGTAAATGATGAAGAGTTAGTTGCTTTATATAATAAAGCCGATATTTTTGTATATCCATCCTTATATGAAGGCTTCGGTCTTCCTTTAATTGAATCTATGGCCTGTGGAACACCTGTTATCACTTCAAATGTTTCTTCTTTACCAGAAGTTGCTGGAGAAGCCGCGTTATATATTGACCCGGAAAGTGACGATGATCTTGAGGACCAGTTACTAAAGCTTTCTGCAAATAATGATTTAAAGAAATTACTTGTTGATAAAGGAATAGATCAAGTTAAAAAGTTCTCCTGGAAAAAAGCAGCCCAAGATACAACTAATATATTTGAAAAGATTGCGATATGATAAAAAGAAAAATCACAAATGAAGTTTTAGGGTATAAGGCAATGATTAGTGGTGAAGTTAAGGAGTTATTCAACTCTACTACTGATGAATATGCAGATACCCAGATTGAGTGTAATGAAGATAAAGCCAGAAATTTCATTATTCCTTATCTTAAAAAGACAGAGTCTTCTACGGTTTTAGATGTGGGCTGTGGTGTCGGCACAATGGTTAAGTTGCTTAAAAACATTGGCTATGACTCATATGGTGTTGATCTTTTTACACTGGCAAAATACTGGGATAAACAAAATTTTGATAAAGACATGTTCTTTGTAGTGGATCCTTATAACTTTGAGTTGCCTTTTGAAGATGATTCATTTGATTTTATATTTACATTAGGTGTGATTGAGCATATTGGGACATCTAATGGCCACTCTAATAGATTAGAAAATTATGAAGAGTATAGAGAGAAATGGTTACGTGAAGTTTATCGAGTATTAAAGCCAGGTGGTCATATGTTAATTGGCGGCCCAAATAGAAATTTTCCAATAGATACTGCACATGGTCTTGATACGAAGGCGAGTTATATTGAAAAAAAGCTTTCTAGTTGGGCTAAAACTAGTATTCATAAAACGTGGGGCAGGAACTTTCTCTGGAGTTATAAAGATTTTAAGCACTATCTCGAAGGGTTAGATTATATTCTAGAGGCACAGCGTGTAACTGGGCTGGTTAACTATTCCAGGGTACCAGCATTATTTAGAAAATTAGCAGAGTTATATGTGGATTATATGCCCGGTATATTTCTTAAGACAGGCTTTAACCCATGGGTAATGGCTCTTATAAAAAAGAAATGAGAATTATTATGAATAGTATATTTAAAAATTTACCTGTTTTATTGTCTATTTTGTCAATCGTCGCTAGTAGTAATATAAATGCGTCTGAAAAATTACCTGCTCACGATAAATTGAAACCCCCATTTAATGTGGATTTAATTATTGATGATAAAAACAAACGACCTGTTAATCGAAAAGTGCTTGGTAATAATGTGCAGTGGGTTGATCATGGTGATGAAATACTAAAACGTGGCGAATTAAGTTTTATAGAAGATAAAGTAACTAAAGCAAAAAGAATGGGCGTTACTGTACTGCGCTATCCGGGGGGCTCTCTTGCAGATTTATATCACTGGAAGGATGGAATAGGCAGTAAAAAATCAAGAAAGAAAAATTCTAGATTTCACGGACAGGGCGATGATACGATTTTATTTGGAACAGCAGAGTTTCTTACATTAACAACAAAACTTAATGCTGAACCATTAATTACGGTGAATATAGCATCAGGTAATGCAAAAGAAGCTGCTGACTGGGTTAAGTTAACTAATATAACTAGAATAAAAGATAAAACAGGAACTTTACTACCCAGGGTAAAGTACTGGGAAATAGGTAATGAACCATATCTTATAGGGGATGAGCATAAAGAGTTGGCTATGATGCCAGAGGAGTATGCACGAAGAGCAAATTTATTTATTAAAAGTATGAAAGCAGTTGATCCCTCAATTGTAGTAGGTATCCCGTTACGTAGCGATACACTTGGTGGTACGCCTGCAACTCCATTACAGGGTTTTAATGTAAAAGTATTAAAAAATATGACTCAACCTTTTGAATACGTCAGCTTGCATAATGCTTATTTTCCTTATATCTGGGAAAGTGTACCTGATATAAATACACTGTATTTATCGGCTATGTCAGCAAGTAAATTTGTTAAAGAAGATATTGAGCATACAAAAAAACAACTTAAAGAGTTTTTTCCTAATCGTAATATTAATATAGCAATTACGGAATATAATGCATTCTTTACTATTGGTAAGGGTAAATCTGATGGTTATATATCAAGTAAGTTAGGCGCTTTATATGTTGCAGATATGTTGGCGTTATTTTCTAATATGCAGGATATATTGATGGCTAATTACTGGTCATTATCTGGCAACTGGTTTTTCGGTACAATAAGGCAAGATAATAAATTACGTCCATCATATTATGTATTAGAAGGTTTTAACCGAGTTCTTAGGGGAGATATTTTATCTATAGATATAAAATCACCCACGTTTAAGAATAAAAAAGCAGGTTTTATCTCTAAAACTGATGATATACCGTTAATTACGGCTGTTGTTACGAGTCAGGATAAATCTATACGTGCATTTATAATTAATAAACATCTGCAAAAATCAGCAAATTTAAAGTTCAAGCTCAATGATTCTGTGAAAGTTGATTCAATGAAAATGCAAAAATTATTAACAGATAGATTTATAAAGTCTGACGATGTTGATTCAAAGGGCTGGACATCATTTGAGATAATAAAAAATAATACTGTTAATATTCCGCCTCATAGTATGGTTATAGTAGAAATGCAGAAAAAATAACTGTGCAGATATCTCAAATTAATTTTATTAAATAATAAAATGATAGTGTTTGGAATTTATTTGGATAGAAAAGTTATAATTAGGTAATGCCTGTTCGTATTAAATGCTTATTGTTTGATTTATATGGATCAGGTGTCTTTACTTTTGTAAATATAAGTGTGGTAGGTCTAAATTTATTTAATTTTAATCTATCTAGTAATAATAATATAAGTAAGTGTTTTTATTGAAATGTATTCAGTGTCTTAATGCATTGGATAATAGGGATGTAGCATAAATGAAAAGATTAGCAATATTAGGAATAAGGGGAATTCCTGCTTCACATGGCGGTTTTGAAACTTTTGCTGAAAACTTGTCAGTTGCGTTAAAAGATAATGACTGGCAAGTGGTTGTCTATTGTCAGAAAATTGGTGGCGAAATTGAATATACTACATGGAAGGGTATTGAGTTAGTAAAAATACCAGTTAAAAATGACACGTCATTGAGCACTATTATATTTGATATTAAATCAACTTATCATGCTTGTAAAAATGAAAAATTACTCCTTACTTTAGGTTATAACACTGCATTTCTTTCTATTTACTGCCGCATAGCTGGTGCTTATAATTTTATAAATATGGATGGGATAGAGTGGAAGCGAAGTAAGTGGTCACTACCCATTAAGATCTGGTTTTATATAAATGAAAGAATTGCCTGTGTTTTTGGAAATCAGCTTATAGCTGACCACCCTGAAATAAAAAATCATCTTTCAACCCGTGTTAACGAAAATAAAATAACTATGATTCCTTATGGGGCTAATCATATTAAAAATGCAGATGAGAGATTACTAGATAAATACAAACTTAAAGCCGGAAAATATATAACGGTTATCGCCAGGCCTGAACCAGAAAATTCAATTCTTGAAATTGTCAGGGTATTTTCTGCTAAATCACGAAATATAAAATTAGTTGTATTGGGCAAATATACACCTGAAACCATAACATACCATGCTGAAATATTAAGCTGCGCAAGTGATGAGGTTGTTTTCTTAGGTGCTATCTACGATAACAATATACTTGAGTCATTACGTTATTTTTCACTATTTTATATTCATGGGCATCAAGTGGGTGGTACTAATCCCTCACTTATTGAGGCATTAGGTGCTGGAAACCCTGTTCTTGCTAAAGATAATAAGTTTAATCGATGGGTAACCGATAACAAAATGCTTTATTTTAAAAATGATGAAGAGCTTGAACAAAATCTTAATAAGTTGATTTCTGACGATGAGATAATCAATGTTATGAAGAAAGAAAGTGAAATCATGTTTATGAATAAGTATCAATGGCCGAATATTAATAAACAATATGAAGACATATTCCTGGATTATTTGCAGAGTATAGGCTCTGTAAATAATATAGATACTAAGAAAACATAGTAAGAAATACATATAAGATTATTCATGGATTTTAAATATGCATACGGATAGCGAAAATAATATCAAACTATCAATAATTATTGTTACCTGGAAAGTCAGGAAGCTGGTGATGGAGTGTATTGATTCAGTTTATAAATATATTGAATTACCAGATAATGAATATGAAATATTCGTTGTTGATAATGCATCTGATGATGGTACGGTAACGGCCATTCAAGAGCGCTATAAAGATATATCTGTTATTGAAAACACGTCTAATGTTGGTTTTGGTTCAGCTAATAATCAGGTATATAGTGAGTGCAAAGGTGA
>Ga0316204_10001412_pt1 | contig 65584 bp, 71 predicted proteins | sample 6monrhotite_MG_2_FD_205661 | JGI IMG/M metagenome (GOLD analysis project Ga0316204, IMG submission 205661) | Microbial mat bacterial communities from mineral coupon in-situ incubated in ocean water Damariscotta River, Maine, United States -... | ecosystem: Environmental > Aquatic > Marine >... | reverse complement strand
AAAGTGCGGCCGAGATTGCCGCGTCGCTGGACGCAGGGCATGATGTTGTGTGCCTTTGCGAAGGTGACCCGTTCTTTTACGGCTCTTTCATGTATCTTTTCGCGCGTTTGTCTGCGGATTACCGTGTCGAGGTCGTGCCGGGTGTGACTTCGGTGACAGCCTGTGCGGCGCGTGCGGGCATGCCACTTGTGGCGCGCAACGAACGGCTCACGGTGTTGCCCGGGCCTTTGCCCGAGGATCAGTTGCGGGCGCGTATCGAAGGCGCGGAAAGCGTTGTTATCATGAAGGTGGGGCGGCATCTGGCCAAGATCAGGGGCGTCATTGACGCACTCGGCCTGACAGATGGCGCTGTCTATGTGGAACGTGCCACGCTCCCGCAAGAGGTGATCCTGCCCCTTGCGGACGCACCTGAGAAGGCGCCGTATTTTTCGATGATCCTGTTGACGAAAGGGGCCGATCCTTGGCTTTGAATTTATCCGTGCCAGAGGCGCGCAATCCGGTTGTCCTGGCGCTGTCGCGCTCTGGCGAGGCAACTGCGCATAAGGTTGCCGCCACCCTTGGCGCGCAGGTCCACGGTCGCGAGGGCCGCGTTGACCGGGCGGATGCGTATTTTGCCAATGCATTGGATCATGCGCGTGATCTGTTTGCCGCGGGCGTGCCGATTATTGGTGTCTGCGCCTCGGGTATCCTCATCAGGGCGGTTGCCCCGCTGCTGGCGGACAAGACGAAAGAGCCGCCGGTGATTTCCGTGTCGGACGATGGCGCGGTGGTCGTGCCACTGCTGGGCGGGCATCGCGGTGCAAACAGGCTGTCAGCGCAGATAGCTCAGGCGCTGGGTGCCGTGTCAGCGGTGACAACGGCCGGTGACGTTGCACTTGGTGTTGCGCTGGACGCGCCGCCGGAGGGGTGGCGTCTGGTCAACCGCGGTGACGCGAAAGCGGCCATGGCGGGATTGCTTGCCGGAGGCGGTGCCGAGGTGACCGGTGATGCCCCCTGGCTGCGGGATTTGCCCAAGGGCAATGCGCTGCGCCTGTCCTGCACGATGGCGCGTCAGGAAGATCTGGGCGAGGCCCATCTGCAATTTGCGCCGCAGCGGCTGACATTGGGTGTTGGCTGCGCGCGAAATTGCCCGCCGCAGGAATTGGCGGATTTGGTTGCGGATGTGCTGCAAGAGGCTGGCGTCGCGCCGGAAGCGGTGCATTCGGTCAATACGATTTCACTGAAGGCCGATGAGCCTGCGATCATTGCGATGGCTGAGGATCTGGCTGTGCCGCTGCGCTTGTTTGAAGCCGATGCGTTGGAGGCACAAACGCCACGGCTGCAGAACCCCTCAGATGTGGTCTTTGCCGAAGTCGGCGCGCATGGTGTGTCGGAAGCGGCGGCCTTGGCGCAGGCTGGTGATGATGGTCAGTTTCTGGTTGCAAAGCGCAAGACAGCTAACGCGACCTGCGCGCTGGTTGTCGCGCCGGAACCATTGCGGGGATATCAGGGCCGCGCGCGCGGGCGATTGTCAGTTGTCGGGATTGGACCGGGGCAGGCGGCTTGGCGGACGCCAGAGGTGTCGCGCCTGGTGTCCGAGGCTGAAGAGCTGGTTGGTTATGGTCTTTACATTGATTTGCTGGGGCCGTTGGCCGTGGGCAAGGCGCGTTCCGACTTTCCGCTGGGCGGTGAGGAGGAGCGGTGCCGCTACGCTCTTGAACAGGCGGGGCAAGGCAAGAACGTTGCGTTGGTCTGTTCGGGGGATGCGGGCATTTATGCGATGGCGGCCCTGGTGTTTGAGTTGCTGGACCGTGGACCCGACCAGATGGGTGTGTCGGATGCGGCCCGTCGGGTAGAGGTAGTGTGCTCGCCGGGGGTGAGTGCGTTGCAAGGTGCGGCGGCGCGTGCCGGTGCGCCGCTGGGGCATGACTTTTGTGCGATTTCCCTGTCAGATCTGCTGACACCGCGTGAGGATATCGTGAAGCGGTTGAAGGCGGCGGCGGAGGGCGACTTTGTGATTGCCTTCTATAACCCGGTATCAATGCGGCGGCGGACTTTGCTGGCCGAGGCGCGTGAAATCCTGTTGCAGCATCGTCCGGCTGATACGCCGGTTATGCTGGCCTCCTCGCTTGGCCGGCCGGAAGAGCATATACGCTATCGCAGGCTGGATGAGCTGGAAGTGGATGAGGTGGACATGCTGACGGTTGTCCTGATTGGGTCGTCACATTCGAAATTGGCTGCACTTGGTGAAGGACCGCGGATGTATACGCCGCGCGGTTATGCCCGCAAGATTGATGGGGATCTGGCGGGATGACGCTGTTTGGCTGGCGCCAAATGCGCCCCACCCGCCATCCCATTGCCTCCGGCGGAAGTTTGATTGGACGAAGAAGGAGCGGAGCCTTGCGATGACTGTTTATTTTATCGGGGCAGGTCCGGGTGATCCTGAATTGCTGACCCTGAAGGCTGCTCGGATTATCGGGGATTGTCCGGTCTGCCTTTATGCAGGCTCTTTGGTCCCTGCCGAGGTTGTGGCCTGTGCGCCGGAGGGTGCATTGGTGATGGATACCGCGCCAATGACGCTGGATGATACCCATGGTGAAATCCTGAAGGCGCATGCCCAAGGTCAGGATGTGGCGCGGGTGCATTCGGGCGATCCATCGCTTTATGGCGCGATTGCAGAGCAGATACGTCGTTTGAAAGCCGATGGGATTGATTATCAGATTATCCCCGGTGTGCCGGCCTATGCGGCCGCGGCCGCGGCGCTGGGCACGGAATTGACCGTCCCAGAGGTTGCGCAGTCGATCGTACTGACACGCATGTCGATGAAATCGACGGGGATGCCGGAAGGTGAGACGCTGGAGAATTTTGCGCGGACAGGTGCGACCTTGGCGATCCATCTGGGTATTCGTGCGTTGCGCGAAATCGAGCGACAGCTGGCGCCGTATTACGGCGAGGATTGTCCCGTAGCGGTGATCTACCGTGTGGGCTGGCCGGATCAGAAGATCATTCGCGGCACCCTGATGGATGTGCGCGCGCAGGTGCGGGCGGCGAAAATAACCCGCACCGCGCTGATTCTCGTCGGGCCTGCCTTGGCTGATTCGCACGGGTTTCCCGACTCTGCGCTCTATGATGCCGCCAAGCCGCATGTGTTGCGACCACGCGTAAAGGCTTAGTTTTAAGGCTCGCTGCGCCGCGGCGGAAATTGTCATTTTATATTCACTTTTACCGGGCCATTCTTGGGCAAGTCTGGAGGGGCTTGGTATGTATACGTTTTTGCCTGATGCTGTTCGTCAGGGTTTGGAAGAGGCGCGCAAGGCCGCGCTGAAACGCAAAGATCGGCTGTCTGTGCATGACGGCGACGATACCTATCGCATTCGCCGGTTCTGGGATGGCGGCTTTGCGCTTGATCTTGAAGGGTCCGAGCGTTTGCGCGGCCATGTCGACATTTATGACGGGCCAAAGCATCTTTACACCTGCCTTGTGGTTTCTTCGGTGGATGAAGATGATGAACGGGTGTTCGAGTTCAAGTGGGCCACACCTGTCGCGACGGAACCGGCCGCAGATTTCGTGCGCCCAGATTTTGTGCCTGCGGGCCTGATCGGGCGTTAAGCCTTACTGCAAATCGGCGAATGCGTCCTGCATGCGGCGCACAGCTTCTTCGACCGTGGCCCTTTGCGTGGCAAGGTTGAAGCGCATGAAAGTTTCGCCGCCTTTCCCGAATGTGGGACCATGCGAAGCCGCGATTTTGGCTGTGTCCTGGATGCGTGATGCGACCTCGTCATGGCTCATGCCGGTTGCCGAGAAATCGACCCAGGCCAGAAAGGTTGACTGCAACGGCATGGACCACAGGCCGGGGATCGCGTTGATCCCCGCATTGAAGATTTCGCAATTGGTTTTCAGGTGGGTAACTTGCGCATCGGCCCAGCGGGCACCTTCGGGCGAGTAGGCAGCCGTAATCATCGTGACCCCCAGTGATGACGGCTTGTAATCCAGCGTCGAAAGCCGCTTGCGCATGGCGGACCGCAGATCAGGATCGGCGATGATCATGTTGCCGGTGCGCTGGCCGGCTATGTTGAAGGTCTTGGAGGCTGCCGTCAGGTAGATCGTGTTATCGGCGTCTTCGGGGGCTGCAATAGCAATCGGGACAAAGGTGTTGCCCGCGAAAACGAGGTCGTGATGGATTTCGTCGCTTACCAGAAGCAGTCCGTTCCTGCGCGCGAATGCGGAGACGGCGCGCAACTCGTCCGCCGTCCAGACGCGACCGGATGGGTTTTGCGGTGAGCACCAGATCAGGATTTTTTCCTTGCCGGTCAGGCGCGCCTGCGCGTCGTCCAGATCAAGCGCATAGGTTTCGCCTTCACGCATCAACGGGCATTCGGTGACCACCCGGCCCGCCTTTTTGATCTTGAGGGCAAATTCGTGATAGACGGGTGTGAAGATGACAGCGGCATCACCCGGGTCGGTCCAGACATCGAGGCAAAGCGCGATGCCGTTTCCGAGCCCTTGCGTCGTCAGGATCCAGTCCTTTTCAATCGACCAGTTGTGGCGGGTCTGCATCCACCATTGGATCGCGCTGAGATAGGCGTCGTCCTCAATGCTATAGCCGAAAACACCATGCGCGGCGGCGGCCTTGACCGCCGCGATCACGCAGGGGGCAGTCTGGTAGTCGGAATCGGCCGTCCACATCGCCAATCCGTCGTCAGGGGATACGCCATAGAGCCGTTCCATCAGGTCCCATTTGGTGCTGTTGGTGCCGCGACGGTCGATAGGGGTGTTGAACGACATGTTTACTCCTGCAAATCTGGCGGCAAACTTGGGGGGATGCGCGGCTGCGTGCAAGGCGAAAAACGCCCATTGCTTGCGATGCGCGGCAGGAGGCATTAGATCGGCGGTCATGGCACTGAAGAACATACTTATCCACCCTGATCCACGCCTCAAGAAAGTGGCCACACCGGTAACATCGGTGAACGATGACCTGCGCCGGTTGGCGGATGACATGCTTGAAACGATGTATGACGCCCCCGGTATCGGGCTGGCAGCCCCGCAAGTCGCGGTGATGAGCCGGATGCTGGTAATGGACTGCGTCAAGGACGAGGAGGCGACACCGGAACCGATGGTCCTGATCAATCCAGAGGTGGTCTGGACCTCGGACGCGCAGAACGTTTATGAAGAGGGCTGTTTGTCGATCCCCGAACAATATGCAGAGGTGGAACGGCCCGCTGAGGTCGATGTCAAATGGACCGATCTGGACGGCAAATCGAGGCAAGAGCGGTTTGACGGGCTGTGGGCGACATGTGTGCAGCATGAGATCGACCATCTGGATGGCAAACTTTTCATTGACTACCTCAAGCCGCTCAGGCGTCAGATGATCACCCGCAAGATGCAGAAGCTGAAACGCGAAATGGCGCGGGCCTGAGCCTTGGCCATTCGTTCGCTTCGGTTGGAGGGTGATCCGGTCTTGCTACAAAAGGCGGAACCGGTAGAGGTGTTTGACGAAGCTCTGGCCACGCTTGTCCGCGATATGTTTCAGACCATGTATGCGGCCCCTGGTCGCGGGTTGGCGTCCCCCCAAGTGGGCGAAAGCCGCCGGGTGTTTGTGGTGGATACCGAATGGAAAGACGCTGATCCTGCCCCGATGATCTTTGTGAACCCAAAAATCACCGCCCGCGCCAAGGAAGAAACAGCCGGCGTGGAAGCCTGCCTTTCAATACCGGGCAAGAGCTTTGTGGTCAGCCGCCCGGTATGGGTGGAATTGACCTGGCGGGATCTTGATGGTGCAACGCATGAAGGCCGGTTTGAGGGCGTGCAGGGTGTTTGTGTCTGCCATGAGCTTGACCACCTCGATGGTCTTTTGATTACCCAGACAGGAACACTGCAATGAGCCACCGCCCGTTCGTGATGTGGCCGCATTCTGCGTTGCGCACGCCGGCAACACCGGTTGCGGAGATCACCGAGGACGTGCGCGCCATCTGGGATGAAATGATCGTTGCAATGGATGTCATGCCAGGGCTTGGTCTGGCCGCCCCGCAACTGGGGATCGACATGGCATTGGCTGTCGTAGATGCGTCAGAGACGCGCGGGCAGGCGATCCGCATGGCGAACCCATCTGTCTTGCACAGCAGCGTCGAGATGCGCGTGCATGAAGAAGGGTCGCCAAATTTGCCCGGTGTTTGGGCGAAAGTGACCCGTCCGCGCGCAGTCACCGTGCGGTTTCTGAATGTGGATGGCCAATGGGACAGGCAGGAATTTGTAGGACTTTGGGCGACCTCGGTGCAGCATCAGATTGACCATTTGGCAGGCAGGATGTTCTTTGATCATCTGACGCGGGTAAAGCGGGATATGTTGATCAAGAAGGCGGCCAAGGCACGGCGTGGCTGAGGCTGGGATGCCTCCGGCGGAAGTTTGATTGGACGAAGAAAGATTGGGGTCATGCGTATAATTTTCATGGGGACGCCTGAATTTTCGGTTCCGGTTCTGGATGCGCTTGTGGGCGCAGGCCATGAGGTTGCTGCTGTCTATTGTCAGCCGCCGCGTCCGGCGGGACGTGGCAAGAAGCATCGCCCCTCGCCCGTGCAACGGCGCGCAGAGGCGTTGGGGCTGGAAGTGCGCCATCCTGTTTCGCTGAAAGGTGCTGCGGAACAAGCCGGATTTGCGGCGCTTGACGCGGATGTGGCGGTTGTCGTGGCCTACGGGCTGATCTTGCCGCAACCCGTGCTGGATGCGCCGCGGGCGGGGTGTCTGAATATTCACGCATCGCTTTTGCCGCGGTGGCGGGGGGCTGCGCCTATTCACCGGGCGATCATGGCCGGGGATGAAGAAACGGGGGTTTGCATCATGCAGATGGAGGCAGGCCTCGATACCGGACCAGTGCTGATGCGCAAGGCTACGCGGATCGGGGCGGATGAGACGACAGGCAGCTTGCATGATCGGCTTTCGCAGATTGGGGCTGATATGATTGTTAAATCCCTGGAACAATTGCCCAATCTGCCGCCCCAAGCGCAGCCCGAGGAGGGCGTCACCTATGCCGCCAAGATCGACAAGCAAGAGGCCCGGGTGGATTGGTCCGGATCTGCGACGGAGGTTAGTCGGTTGATCCGGGGCCTGTCGCCGTTTCCCGGCGCGTGGTGTGATATGAGCGGTGAGCGCGTCAAGCTTTTGGGTGCCCGATTGGCAAGTGGCGAGGGTAAACCCGGAGAGGTTCTGGGTGGTTTTACCATCGCTTGTGGCGAAGGGGCCGTTGAGGTGACCCAGGCGCAGCGGGCAGGAAAGCGGGCGATGCCCGCTGATGAATTCCTGAAAGGGCAGGCGCTGGGTGGATTTGTGGGCTGACAAAGGCGCCGTTGGTGGCAGATTGCCGGACCGGGTCAGATCAGGTCATTTCCCTCATGCTGCCTGATGGCCGTTTGGTCCAGGCCTGTCCAGGTGCTATCAAGGGATTCGGCAAGTCTCGGGTATCTTCATGACGTTAGTAACAAATCTCTCACGACGGTCCTTTGCGGCGATGGCGCTCGCTGGCACCGCCGCTGCCTGCGCCCCGCGTATTCCGGGTGCGGAAATTGAGCCTCCGGCCTCTCGGTCCTTTCTGGAAGGCTACGGCCCGATCGAGGACGCGGGCTATGTGCTGCCCGGCATCCCATCTGAGTATCTGCAAGGTGTGAACCGACGCGCGACAGGGTGGTACAACGGTGAATCAGGTCCAAATACGCTTGACGTCGATCCCTATGCAAAATTCCTTTACCATGTGCGCGAGGACGGGACGACGACGCGCTATCCTGTTGGTGTGGGCCGGGCCGGGCGGTCGATCCGCGGCACCGCGACGATGCAATATATGCGCAAATGGCCTGGCTGGATGCCGACGCAGAATATGTTGCGCACCGAACCAGAGGTTTATGGCCCGTTCCGTCGGGGTATTCCGGGCGGGCTGCGCAGTCCGCTGGGTGCGCGGGCGTTGTATCTGTACCGGGGGAACCGGGATACCTACTACCGTATTCATGGCACGAACGATCTGGGGTCAATCGGCAATTCCGGGTCGGCGGGATGTATCCGCATGTTCAACCAGGACGTGATCCACCTTTACAACCAGATCGAAGCGCCGATGAAGGTTGTCATCCGCTCGCCCGAGGAATCGCAGCGCGTTGATCCGGAGAATTTCGGCCGCGGGATCGAGTTGCCACCATTGATTATTCCCGCCGAAGATCTCTTGGGGCCCGAGGCGGCTGCCAACGACCGACCGCCGCAGTTTGACGAGGCATAAACCCTTTTCTTTATGATGATTGGCGTTCAGACTTGCCTTTGACGCGGCCCGCCTGTGCGTGGAGCGACATTGAAAATTGTGACAGCAGTGCTTACATATCTGCTATCAAAGAAGAAAATGAGGGATCGTATATGGCGAATTTCGAGACACAGATTGAAGAAAGCCAGGCACAGGTTGCCGAGGCACAAAGCAAGATTTCAGAGCTGACCAGCCGCATCGAAGTGGCGCGCACGAAAATGGCGGAAGGCACCGATATCTCTGTCGATATCGAGAATGCCAGCCTTGAGGATGTGCATGCCCATACCGAGCTGATGAATGCCAATATTGCCGAACTGATCATGGGTCTTGATGACGTCACAACCGCTTTCTCCAAAGACTTTGATGAGATGCGCTCAAAGACGGGCATGGAAAGTCTGATCGGTATTTTCAGCAAGGCCAAGGCCGACAGCATGCGTCAGGAACGTATGCGCACGGCCTCGATTGATGACAAGTTGCAGGATCTGATCAGCAAATCTGACGTGATTATGCAACTGCTGGAAGGGCAACTGGCAATCTTGAATGAACAGAAGACCAGCGTGGAAAACAACCTTGGTGGGACGTTGCAGGACCGTGAGGCAACGGTGGGCGCGTTGGAAACGCTGCGTGCGGATATTCTTGCCATGGACCCCAGGATCATCACGCTGGAGAACAAGATTTCGGTCGAGCAGGACGCCGCGGAACGGACCAAGCTGGAAACCGAATTGGCGGCGCTCAACGGTCAATACAATGAAATGGTGCAGAACGAGCAGGTCCATCTGGCCAAAAGCCAGACGCTCGAGCGGTATATCGAGAAAGGCAAGACCTGGATCGACAGTTTGCAGAACCAGGCGGCCACGCAGATGGTGCTGATCAACAAGTTGCAGACAGATACCAAGCAGCGCGTCGTGCTTTATGATGCTTTGTCGAAGTCTCTCAAGACAGCGCAGCAGCAGGATGTGGCCCATAAGATCAATGAAATCGGCGTGAAAACCGATCAGGAAGCGCAGACCGCGATGGCCGCGATAGGCTCGGCTACCAATGCGCGGATGGCCGATATGCTGGAGGCGCACGAGGACCACATGGTCTTTGCGCGCGAGGTGTTGGAGCAGAAGGCGAAGGCGGATGAACGCTTTGTGCGCCGGTTCCAGGAGATTGTGAAGAAGCACGATAGCAATGAATATGGGGCGTAGGGTGGGTGAAACCGACGACCGAAATGGCCGATTTTCAATGCGATGCGTGGGTTCCACCCACCCTACGGTGACATGACGGCCGATCTCCAAGCCGATCACATGAAGCTGGAAGATACCCGCGTCACGCGCCGGTATTTTGACAAATTCGCTACGATCACCGGCTATCTGACAAAGGTCGCCGCCACGATGGAGGCGGAAGGGCGCTTTGATCGCAAGGAAATCGAGGTGATGGCGCGCTATCTGATCGGCCTGAATTGGACCTTCACGGCGCTGGCGCACAAGTACCACTTTGCAGGTCGCTTTGCCCATTCGGGAAAGCTGACCTTTGATCGGGTTGAAAGCGGGTTTCCGGTCTATCAAGAGCTGTTGGAGATGGCGAATGATGCGCTGCAAGCGGGCAGGCATCTGGATGCGCAGCCGAGTGTGGGCGATCTGAAGGATCAGATGGTTCGGGTCATCCTGAGTGAGAAGGAGATACCGACCAAACTGCAATATGCGCTGTCACAGCGGCTTTACTATGAAGAACTGGCGCGCGGAGATCAGTTTTGGGCGCGCAACGATCCGCAATGTCTGTGGTTGGGCAACGATGCGGACCGGCGGCGGTTTCTGGTGCATTGGGCGGTTTATGACAGTCAGGTGAACCTGCCCACGATCTATCTGATGAATGTGGAAGATACCGGGCGCACCGGGTTGCCAAAGGACGAGCGCCGCTGGCCAGAGGCGCAGGCGCATCTGATGGCGCAATCCTTGGCGCATCTGAAGTTGCTGACGATCGCCAAAGGGTTCGACGAAGATTTTGACGATCTGCATCCCACCCGCCTGCGCCGCTTTCACATCGGGCCGATGTATAGCAATGCCTTCACCCATCAGGTGGGCCCACTGCGCGATGTCTTGCGTGACGCAAACGCGCCCGAAGGAGAGGATTGGGCGCTGGTCTGGACCGAGGAGGAACTGGTGTCAGACCGCGTTGAGCACGTGAAATCCGGATGGTTTGGGTCGGTCGAACGGCAGATTTTCGCGCTTGATCCTTTTGAGGGCGGTGGCCCTGAGACAGGGGCGACGCGCATGGAGCGGTCTTTGATCATGCCTGAACGTCCCTATCAGGCATTGGCCGAGCGCAACCCTGCGGGCTTTCGCGACGTACGCAAATTTGTGGTGAGTGAAACGGGACGTGTGTTGAGTTACAGGTAGGGTGGATCAAGACCCGCCTTACCTGATTGCACCTTTAGGGATGAAACCTTTGACGGTGTTTTCTGCGGTGAGCCCGGAGCCTCCGGCGGGAGTATTTGAGGCAAGATGATGAGGACGAAATGAGCCATTCAAGCGATCAAATGGAGCTGCGCGAGGAAGATATTCGCAAGCACTATATCCCTGCCGCAGAGATGTTGATGCATCTTGACCATGCGCCGCGGCTGGCCAAGCCGCGCCTGTCGCTTGAGGCGCCCGAGAAATCACCGGATGTTGCCGCGACACGCCGCCGCTTTCGGTCGACCACACCGGGGTTGTTGTCGCGCTCATCGGCGCCTTCGGGTGGTGTTCGGCTGCTGGACCGGATTGCCGAGACCGATGATGATGATCCGCTGACCTCTCCGGCGCAGGCGGCTGTGGCCCATGCCTTGCGTCGCGCGTTGTCGATTGCCCTGACCGTTGCCGATGCCTATGCCGATCAGACCGCCTTGACGGAATTGAAGCGGGTCAATCTGGAGGGGCGGTTGCCGCAGGAACGCGCGATCGCGTTTGCCGAGTATCTGACGGCGGAATCGCTGGTGGCCCTCTATACATTTGCCAATGCCACCTCGTTTCTGCTGGCCACGCAGGCGGGTGAGCAGAGCGTCGATGTGGGCGCCGTCGATGAAGTGCTGACCGATAACGCGCCGCTTGCCCTGCATGGCGCGATCTGGGAGCTGGATCAGAAGCTGGGGCAATTTGCCAAGGACGAGACGACGCTGATTGCCACAATGCTCGCCTATGCCGAGCAGTTGATGGAAAAGGTCGCGCTGCGCGCCGCGTCGGCGGGGCGTCTGGCATCGTTCAATGCGGCTTCCTGGCGGGTTGAGGATGATGATTTTGCAGTTCAGGGTTTCACGCCGGCGCGCAAGGCCAAAGGCTCTGCCCTGACCATGACTTTCAAGAAGCCCAATGAGGTCGTGGGCAACCATATTGCCAAATATCAGGCGATGAAGCTATCCAAGATGCTGATGGCCTATGATTTTGACCGCAAGCTGAACCCGTTTGCGGAGTTGGGCGGATTCATCTTTACCTTCATGGGCGACGGCGCGCCGGGGACAGGCAAGACAACGCTCATTCAGATGATGGCCGGGCTGGTGAACGAGTATTGCCAAACGGCGGGTTACCCCTTTCGCTACCAGAACCTGAGCACGGACAATATTGACAGCTATCAGGGAAAATCAGGGCAGAATGCCAAGGCCTTTATCAACAATGTGCTTGATCCCGGCGTGATCGGTTTTGGCACGATTGACGACATTGACCAACTTGCCGGCAAGCGAGGAGATCGCCAGTCCTCTGCGGGGCAGTTGGAGATTACCGCCGTGCTGATGGAAAGCTTTGCAGGTGCCAATACCGTCGTGCGAGGCAATTGCACTTTTGGGATGTTCTCGAACTATCCAGAGAATGTCGATGATGCGCTGCGCCAAAGGGCTGGCGCGCGCTTTCTTGTCGATGGGCCGCAGACCCGCGCGGATTATATTGACATCCTTTATCTGCTGATGGGCGAGAACCACGAAATTCCGGTTGGTGCGCATGAGGTGTTCAGCGCGCAAGAGATCAAGAGGGCCGTTGCCGCCAGCTTTGCAAGCCACGCCCGCCCGCATGAAGACGGTTTGCAGCAGGTGTTTGAACGTGTCCATGCGCAGATCGGTGATCTGGATACGCTTACCAAGCTGGGGACCTACCTCAAAGGTATTCAAGAGGCAGACCCGCGCTTTACCGGCCGCGCGATCAAGAACATCACGGATGCGGTCAAGGTGCGCGCGATGGATTTTGAGTTGCCAGATGAATGGATGGAGGAACCTGATCTGTTCCTGTTCAAGGATTATGACACAAAGAAAGGCATGATCTCTGAGTTGCGTCAGCCGATCACTGTCGAAATGGTTGTTCAGGAAATCAACCGCTACGCCGACAGCGAGTTCCGTTATGCAGATAAGTCCGATGAGGTGGCCATCGAGAATATGGTGCGTGAGTTTGGCCGTCAGGAGATTGCGAAGAAACGGTATCTGAAGGGAAAGACGTGAGACAGTTGTTCAGCCGTCCCGGGCCTGCGCGCTGATATGGGGGCGCTGCTGTCAGACAGCTTGTTTTTGCCGGCGTTGCTGCTGGCACTGCTTGCTTTTGCTACACCGCGCGTGTTGGCGCGGGTCTTGCCTGAAGGTGTGCGGCCGTTGATGCTGAATGCGTTTCTTTCGACTGTTTTGCTTTTCGTCCTGTCTGCGGTCTTCTTTTTCTTGCTCTATCTGTGGCAGGGGGTGAGCGTTGCAGACATACTGTCACCCGGTCTGTCCGAAACCGTGGTATTCTTTGCCCGGCTGGGGCTGATCGCGGGCCTGATCTGGGGGCCGATCATGATCCTGTCGGTCGCTGGCCTGCCGAGAAAATGGGTAAGGGAGACGTGGTGACATGCACCGTCTGATCGAAAAAGGCCTGATGTTTGGCAACCTGATCCGCGTGGATTCACCTGTGCTGGTCGCGCGCTACAATCGTGCGTTGAAACATCTTTCAGGGCTGAAAACAGCGCAAGACGTGTTTCATATTGATATTTCGGGGTATTCGCCCGAAATCGGGGATGAGCTGGGCGATGATCTTTACCTCAACCACAAAGGCGTCAATCGCCAGTTCATTCTGCTCACCACTGAACAGGCGACCGCGCCGCTGTTGAATGCAAAGTTTTCAACCTCGCGCGGGATCCTGCGGCAGTTCATTGCGGAAAACCGGGCTGAGCTCTTTGCGCTGACGGCGCGCGATGCGGTGGCGGGCGAATTGGTCAATTCGGTCTACGCCGCAGATGCGCCAGCCGCTTTGTTTGATATTCGCAAGATCACGATCGAGGCGGATACCACCAGCGGGACGGTCGCCGATGCGGCCAAACTGGGTGAGATGATTGACCGGTTCAAGACAGAACCTGATGGCTGGTATGACGATGTGCTGATCGCCCAAATGATAGGCATGGCCAAACGTACCGGCGATGTTGTGCGCAACCCGGTGGCGCTGCGCCAGATGTCTTTCGTGCAGGATAATTTCTGGACCGATCATTTTGGCGGTATCTATGTGTTTCGCGGGGTAGCCCATCCGGCGGCGATTGTGGCCGGATCGAAGGAGAATCTGGGCAGTCTGCCCCTTGGTTTCACCTTTGATCTTGAAGATCGTTCTGCAATCGCCAAATTTCTGACCCTGAATGATTTGGTTGAGCCAATTATGGAGGCGCGCGGGGTAGATTCCGCCGCGATCCTGCATCAGAAGATGGATTTCATTGTCGCCTCTGTTGCCGCTGACATGAAAGAGGATCTTGCAGGCGCCACGCGCCGGGATTTACGCCGGATGGGGCGTCAATTCGCGGATCAATTGCCCGAGGCCTGGCAAGGGCTTGCGGCTTTGGTGCGCTGGGCCGAGGAGGACGGGCCTTGGCCCACGATCTCCTCCGAGCATCCGGCGTATTTCTATACTTTGCGTGCCAAGGCGCACGCGGATGCGGACCTTGTGAACAGGCTTCTGGCGGAGTTGACGCCGCTGGATATCAGGCAGCTTTTCATTTGTCACAAGGAAGCGTTTTACCGGGCCTATGCCGACTGGCCGGATGAAAAGCGGGCCTATGTCGTTGATTTTCTTGACCGCGAATACCAAGTTGATAAGGCAGGAACGCGCCACGCCTTGTTCGGGCACGAGGCACAGGTGACAGGATTGCCACGGGTCAGGCAGCCTGATTTGATATCACGTGTCGGGCCATGGGGCGCGGTTGCACGAGGGAGACGCTGATGGGGTTTATCAGACTGGTGATCTTCGGCTTTATTGGGCTGACAGTAGTTTATTTCTCGGTGTCCATCTATTCGCGGTCCGTACGCAAGGAACGGCTTGAGAACGAATTTGACGCTAATCATCCTGATGGCGGCGCGTCCGGTGGGCGCGATGCCTTTGTGTCCGAGGGATTACAGTCCTATGATGCCTCGATCCGGCCCCGGCTGATCGGGCTGATCTATGTTGTGCCGACGGTCGTGATCGGAACAATTATCCTTGTGATAAACGCCAACTGAGGGACGAACCATGCGCAGGATCAAAATCACTTTCCGTGTTCTCGTCTTTCTGTTGATCGGCGGTGTGCTGCATTATGCCCTGCCGCAGCGCGATATCGTGCGGGTGGTCAATACCTATCAGGAGCGGCAGGACCTCAATGACTGGACCCGGATTTTCTGGGCGCGCCCGGATGACCAGTCGGCCACATTGATCAATCGGGATGTGCAGTTCATCCAGACGGTCAAGCAGCGCACGATGCTGTTTGGCTTTATTCGCCGCGATTCGACCGAGGTAATGGTCTATCGCAATGAGGACACGGGCTGGTCCTGGCCGTTCTATTTCAAGTTTGACACTGCCAACCTACAGACCGAGGCCGATGATCTGCTCTCGACCGCTGAAGAACCGAAATGGGCGGTGATGACCCATTATGGTTGGCGCAATGAATATTTTTCGGCTTTTCCCAACGCGATTGCCATTCGTCCGGTTGAAAACCCGAATGTGACAATCATTCCGTGGTTCAATATCGCCTTCTTCATCTTCCTGATGGTCGCAATCCTGTTCATCCGCGCGATGTGGCGACAGTTCCGCGAACGTTCGGTCGATCCGCTGCTGGATGCAGCGGGCCATCAGATTGATGAGGTGCAGGCCGGGGTCTCGGCGCGCAAGGGGCGGATCAGCCGCTGGCTCGGGTCGTGGCGGGCCAAGGACAAGCGCTAGCCCTCCCCGAGCATTGCGGCATTTCTAGAACATGAGACGTCAGAAGGCCTATTCGCCGTAGGGGATCCAGATGTTTTTGATCTCGGTGCTCGCGGCGAGGTACTCGGCCGTTGAAGGCGTCATGGCCATGCCGTTGTTGACCCATGTGCGCTTGAGGTTCCCGGCGCTGGCTTTCTCGATCACGGCGCTCAGGTCGGTGCCGGAAAAGGACCAGACCGCATCAATGTCGAGGTGTTTGGCCAGTGTCGGCGCAAGCTCAGCATGGTTGCCAGTGACGATGTTGACCACGCCTGCGGGCACATCGGATGTTTCCAGCACCTGATAGAAATCTGTTGCTGCAAGGGGGAAGGGTTCACTGGCGGCGAGGATCACGCGGTTGCCCATCGCGATTGCCGGCGCCATGGCGTTGACCAGCCCGACAAGGGGGGCCGCGTCATCGCACAGGATACCGATGTTGCCGACGGGTTCCTTCATCGCGAGCGCGACGCCACGGATCGGGACACCATGCGCCTGCCCGTCGTATTTGTCAGCCCAGGCGGCATAGGTGAAAAGCGTGCGAATGGATGTTTCGACCTCTTCCGCGCCATTGCGTCCGCCGGTCATCTGGTTGATGCGCGTGGCGAATTCATCAGCGCGGGCCGACAGGTTTTCAGCGATGTAGTAGAGGATTTGCGCACGCAGGTGACCCGTGGTCCTGGACCATCCTTTGGCCGCATTGCAGGCCTCAACCGCGTTGCGGATGTCCTTGCGGTTTGCCGTGGATGCATGCCCCAGTAGCTTGCCCTTGGGGCTGTAGACCGGGGTTGAATACCCGCCGTCGGGCCGTGCTTGCTTTCCACCGATATAGAGTTTCGCGGTGCGATCCAACGGGTCGGCGGGATGGCCGTCCTCGGTGGTGAAGGCATCGATCGTCTTGACAGGTTTGGCCGTACCCTTGGGCTTGGTGTAGCCTCCCAGCCCTTCCCAACCGCCTTCGCGCCCAAAGCCGCTTTCGCGCACGCCACCAAATCCTGCGGCGGCGTCCATCATGTTTGTCCCGTTCACCCAGACAATGCCTGCGGCCAGTTTTGGTGCGATATCAAGTGCCAGATTGATGTTTTCGGACCAGACAGAGGCGGCCAGCCCATAGCGCGTGTTGTTGGCGATTTCGACCGCCTCAGACGGGGTGCGGAAGGTTGTTGCAGCCAGTACGGGACCGAAGATTTCTTCCTGCATCAAAGTGGAGGCCGGCGCGAGGCCGGTAATCAGCGTTGGCGGATAGAAACAGCCTTCGGGCGCTGAAGTCTGGTAGGTTTCGCCTTCGGTGTTGGCGCTGACCATTTTGGTGATTTGGTCCAGTTGCACCGGGTCCACGATGGCACCGACATCAATGCATTTGTCCAACGGATCACCGATACGCAGCCCGTCCATGCGGGACTTCAGCTTGGCATAGAACCGGTCGGCTATTCCTTCCTGCACCAACAGGCGCGAGCCGGCGCAGCAGACCTGCCCCTGATTGAACCAGATCGCATCGACGAGGCCTTCAACGGCGCTATCCATGTCCGCGTCGTCAAAGACGATGTAGGGGGATTTGCCGCCCAGTTCGAGAGACAGCGCCTTGCCGGACCCGGCGGTCGCTTCGCGGATCTTGCGGCCGACTTCGGTGGATCCGGTAAAGGCGATCTTGTCGACCTGCGCGTTCACCAATGCTGCCCCGGTTTCACCGTCACCTGTGACGATGTTCACGACACCCGGCGGAACGCCCGCCTCGGTGCAAATCTCGGCAAAGACCATTGCAGAGAGCGAGGTGTATTCCGCCGGTTTCAGTACCACGGTGTTGCCCATCGCCAAGGCGGGGGCAATTTTCCAGGCCAGCATGAGCAGCGGAAAGTTCCATGGGATAATCTGGCCGCAAACGCCCAGTGCCTCGCGGTCGGGCAGTTCGGATTTCATCAGCTGGGCAAAACCTGCGTGGTGATAGAAATGCCGGATGGCCAGCGGCACGTCAATATCACGGCTTTCGCGGATCGGCTTGCCGTTATCGAGCGTTTCCATCACCGCCAGCAGGCGGCTGTGCTTTTGCATCAGGCGCGCGATTGCATAAAGGACGCGGGCGCGCCGGTGGCCCGACTTGGCCCAGGCGGGTTGCGCTTTGCGGGCGGCGGCGACGGCTGCGTCGATTTCTTCTGCCGTGCCTTTGGTGACACCCGCCAGCTTTTCACCCGTTGCGGGGTTGTTGGATGGGAAGTCATCCCGCAGCGGACCCCATTTGCCATTAATGTAGTGACCGGCGATGCCGCCGCGATCGGCCAGCCATTTCAGCGCCTCGACGCTGCTTTCGGGGGCGGGGCCGTAATCCATGGTGTCGAAAATTTCCTTGATGGTCATGGCTTATCCAATCGCGTGCCGCCACGAGGCCGAGTAGGCGCCGGTGACGTGATGTTCGAGTTGCCGTTCGATATCGCCCAGCAGGGACGATGCGCCAAAGCGGAAGAGGTCAGGTTGCAGCCAGTGATCGCCCAGTTCGTCCTTGATCATCGCCAGATAGACCAGTGCGTCCTTGGCCTTGCTGATCCCACCGGCGGGTTTGTAGCCGACCCGTATGCCTGTCCGATCCTCGTAGTCGCGGATGGCGCGGATCATGGTGAGCGTGACCGGGAGTGTTGCGTTGATCGGCTCCTTGCCGGTCGATGTCTTGATGAAGTCCGCGCCGGCCATCATGCAGACCACAGACGCGCGCGCCACGTTGCGCAGCGTGCCCAACTCGCCGGTGGCGAGGATCGCTTTGACATGGGCATCGCCACAGGCCGCCCGCATTTCCTTCATTTCATCATAAAGCGCCTGCCAGTTCCCGGTCAGCACATGACGCCGGCTAATCACGATGTCGATTTCCTGCGCACCAGCCGCGACGCTTTCGCCGATTTCAGCGATGCGCAGGTGAAAAGGCGAGAGGCCCGCCGGGAAACCTGTAGAAACCGCGGCGACAGGAATGCTCGTGCCTTGAAGGGCGTCTACAGCCGTGGGGACCATATCGTGATAGACGCAGACTGCGCCGGTTGTGAGGCCTTCCATGCCGAGTGCGGCGAGGAGCGGTTGCGCAACCGGCTGGCGCGCTTTGGCGCAGAGTCGGCGCACGCGGCCTTCGCTGTCGTCGCCAGACAATGTGGTCAGGTCCATCAGGCTGACCGCCTTGCACAGCCATGCCGCCTGAAAATCTTTCTTGACGCTGCGCCGGCCAGGCAAGGTTTTGGCGCGCCTCTCGATGGCCGAGGTATTCGCCTGCACTGCCATGACCCAATCAAGGTCCAGCGGCATGGCTTCGTTGCGCGGTGTATGGATTTGCGGCAGCTGTGATGTCGCGAGCGTCGGGGATTGCGTGGTCTGCAAGGTGGCCTCCTGCGGTGCCGTGTGAAGGTGGCACTTTGGTGCACTCTTGGCAAGTTTTGACCTTTTGGTCAAATGTTACCTGTTGTGCCGCTGCGTCTTGGCCTGTCAGGACGGCTGGACCACTTGTCGTTGAAACTGTTGACGGTACTGAAGCGGCGTCAGACCGTGGGCTTCGCGAAAGAGTTTGTGGAAATGCGACATGTTGGGAATACCGCAATCGGCAGCGATCGTGCTGATGGCTTCGTTGTCGGTGGTCAGCGTGCGGGCGGCGTATTGCATGCGGATGCGGTTCACATAGTCAGACGGTGTCTGGCCCAGATGTTTGCGCATCATGCGGCTGACATGAGGGTGCGCCTTGCCCGCGACCGCGACCAGCCCGGCAGAGCCGCGACGAAAGACCTCGGGCGATCTGGCGGCGGTGCAAGCGTTGCTCAGCCACAGAGGGGTTTCATCCGCAAATGCCTCTGCTGTCAGTTCTGCACAGAGCGGCAGCAGGAAGGCTTCGGCTGCCAGCGTATCGCAGGGGCTGTTTTCCAATTGCACGGCAGCATGGTTGAGGGCAGCCAATTGCCGGATATCGCGGAGGGCCTGTACCGGACCGCCACGCGACCAGAACAGATGCCCTATGACGCCGGGATGCCGCCGGGCGAGTGCCTTGATCGTGGCCGGGTGGATGCTGATTGAGACAACCAGCGCCTGTTCGCCGCGCCCCTGAAGTGCGTGGGTATGACCAGGGCGCAGGAAAACAACGTCGCCTTCGCGCAGCGTATCGGCCTGTTCGGGCAGGTGATGGCGGACCCGGCCATTTTGGACCCAGAACAGCTCGTAAAAGTCATGACCATGCAGGGCGCGGGGCCGCGCGGGTGCAAGCGTCGCACGGGTCAGGCGGACCTGTGCGCCTTCTGCCAAAATGTTTGCGTGATGGAGTGTCAGGGTCATGAAATCAAAATACCACAGTCATTGCTGCGACGCAGCATGAAAATGCGAAGAGCCTGTCGTACCCGTATTTCATGGCAAGTTCTTGCTGTTGGGTCCCTTATGCCTACCCTTGGTTCGATTCTTGGCCAGCCCACTTCAATTCACGACAGATCGGCGTGACAAATCACCGGTCGCAAGTTATGGCCTGACCACGCTAACCAAATGAGGTGTCCCATGGGTTTTGACCGTTCCATCAAGATTGCCCCGTCCATCCTGTCTGCCGATTTCGCCAGTTTTGGCGCGGAATGCGAGGCCATCGAGGCGCAGGGTGCCGACTGGGTGCATGTCGACGTCATGGACGGGCATTTCGTGCCCAATATCACCTTTGGCCCGGCCACCTGTGCCGCGATCCGGCCTCATATCAAGGGCATTATGGATGTGCATCTGATGATCTCTCCGGTTGATCCTTTTATCGAAGGTTTCGCCAAGGCCGGGGCCGATATCATCACGGCGCATGTCGAAGCTGGCCCGCATATTCACCGCACTTTGCAGGCGATCCGAGGAGCCGGTGCCAAAGCGGGTGTTGCGCTCAACCCGGGCACGCCGGTCACGGCCATTGAGACGCTGCTTGATATGGTCGATCTGGTCTGCGTCATGACAGTGAACCCCGGTTTCGGGGGGCAGAAATTCATACACAGTCAGGTCGAGAAGGTGCGCGCTTTGCGCACGATGATCGGTGATCGCCCCATTCATATCGAGACTGACGGTGGCGTTGACCCAACGACTGCACCTTTGGTTGCCAAGGCGGGGGCTGACGTTCTGGTCGCGGGGTCCGCTGTGTTCCGCGGCGGGTCTGTGACCGATCCAAAGCCCTACGGCGAGAATATCCGGGCGATCCGCGAAGCTGCCAGCTAGGCCATTCTGCACGAGACCCGCACATTTTCCCGAGGGGGAACGTGCGGGGCTGATCTCTGGCACGTGAAGGAAGCGGGCTCTTTTGTGGTCCGCAAGTGGGCTTAGAACGCAACTTTCGTCGCAATTCCCTTTTCAACAGCCAGATCGACAATTGAGGAGGCAACCGCAAGATCCTGCAAACCTACACCTGTGCCATCAAAAAGCGTGATCTCTTCGGCAGATGTCCGCCCCGGATGAATGCCGTTGATCACCGCGCCAAGTTCGTTGATGTCACGCTGCACGATCAGGCCTTCGGCGATGGCATGTTGCGCCTCACCTATGCTGACGGATTGCGCGACCTCATCTGTGAAAACCGTTGTTTGCGCCAGTAATGCCGCCTCGATCTCTTGCTTGCCCTTGGTGTCGGTGCCCATGCAGGCGATATGTGTGCCGGGGCTGATATGACCGGCCATGATAGTCGGCGCAAAGGTCGAGGTGATCGAGATGATGACATCGGCTTCGGCCAGGCCTTCAAGGGAAACAGCCTCAAACGGAACCCCCGCTTCATTCGCCACTTTTTCGATATTGGGTAGCATTTCGGGGTGATAGTTCCAGCCGATCACCTTTTCAAAGTCACGCTGTTCCAATGCGGCGCGCAGTTGGAAAGTTGCCTGATGCCCAGCACCGACCATGCCCATGACCTTTGCATCCTTGCGGGCCAGATGTTTGATCGAAACAGAAGAGGCCGCAGCGGTGCGCAGTGCCGTCAGCAGGTTGCCCCCAACCATTGCCTTGACCATGCCGGTGTCGGGGTCAAAAAGAAAAACTGTCGATTGATGATTGATGTGGCCATGTTTCTCAAGGTTGTCCGGCCAATATCCACCAGCCTTCAGGCCCAGTGCCATCCCGGCCTTGTCGAACCCGCCCTTGAAGCCAAAAAGCGCATCCTCATAGCCGATCGCCTCGCGGATAACCGGGAAGTTATAGGCGCTGCCATTGGACATTGAGGCAAACACTTTTTCGACAGCATCAAAGGCATCCGCGCGGGTCAGCAGGCCTGCGATTTCTTTTTCGGGAACGATAATCATCAGAGAATTCTTTCTTTGCTGGCGCTCATCCAGCCCGGTGCGGGCTGTCATCGCGATGCGCGACCGTCAGGGAGGGAAAAGCGCGTCAGTATGCTTTGCCGCGCGCAGAGACGGGCCACAGCGTTTCGACCTTGCCGCCCCGCGCACCCACGTACCAGTCATGCACGTTGCAGGTCGGGTCGCAGTGGCCCGGCACCAGCTTGAGCTTGTCATTGACCTTCAACACACCGTCAGGGTCCGCAACAACGCCATGCTCGTCTGAACATTTTACATAAGTTACGTCCGTCCGACCAAAGACAGTCGGCAAACCACTGTCCACAGATTGCGCCTTCAGGCCCGCATCAACGATGGCTTTGTCGGGTTTCGCGTGGCTCATCACCGAGGTCAGGATGAACAAGGCGTTCTCCCATTCGCCCTGGTCAATGCGGTGCCCGTCCTTGTCGAGGATGCGGCCATAATCCGCGTCCATGAAAGCATAGGAGCCACATTGCAATTCGTTGAACACGCCAGAGGCGCTTTCAAAGTAGTAGGAACCCGTGCCGCCGCCGCCCACGATATCGCTCTCAATTCCTTCGGCTTTCAACATTGCAAGCGTTTCCGCCACCTGATTGATCGCGATTTGGGTTTTGCCCTGACGTTCCTGATAGGTGTCAAGGTGCTGCATTGCGCCCTGATATGCCTGTATACCTGCGTATTTGAGCCCCGGTGCCGCGTGGATCGCCTTCGCCAGATCGACAACAGGTTGACCGTACTGCACGCCACAACGGCCCGCGCCGACGTCGATTTCGACGAGGCATTCGATGTTGGTTCCGTGCTTCAACGCAGCCGCCGACAAGTCAGCCAAGTTTTCAATGTCATCAACGCAGCAAAGCGTGCGCGCGCCCAGCTTGGGCAGGCGGGCCAGACGGTCAATCTTTTGCGGATCGCGCACTTGGTTGGACACCAGCACATCCTTGATACCGCCGCGGGCAAAGACTTCTGCCTCTGACACTTTCTGGCAGCACACACCGACCGAACCGCCCAAGCTTTCCTGCAACAACGCCACATCAACCGATTTGTGCATCTTGCCATGCACGCGGTGGCGCATGCCGTGGGATTTTGCAAAGTCGCCCATCTTTTTGATGTTCCGCTCCAGCGCGTCGAGATCCAGAACAAGGCAGGGTGTCTGGATGTCGGCTTCATCCATGCCGGGTAGGGCCGGGACGTCGTAGCCAACTTCGAGATCCTTGAGGTTGCTCATATCATTCATCGTCATTTCTCCCTTTATCCCTGCATCCAGGGCAGTTTGTTGAGGTCCACGTTGCCACCGGTGATCATGACACCGATGCGCTTGCCTGCAAAAAATGTGCGGTTCTTGATGATGCAGGCCAATGGCACAGCGCTGCTGGGCTCCATCACGATCTTCATGCGCTGCCAGGTCAGGTTCATCGCGTCGATAATCTCTTGCTCGGAGGCTGTGAAGATTTCCGACACATGGTTGCTGACGAAATGCCATGTCAGCTCTTTCAGCGGTACCTTCAGGCCATCAGCGATGGTCACAGGGGCATCATCGGCAATGATGTGGCCGGCCTTGAAGCTGCGATAGGCGTCATCGGCCTGTTCAGGCTCCGCGGCGACAATCTGCACTTCGGGGGCGATGTTCGAAAGGCTGAGGCAGGTCCCTGAAATCATGCCGCCACCCCCGATGGGTGCGACGACCATGTCCAGACCGTCCGTCTGCTCAATCAGTTCCTGGCTGCACGTGCCCTGGCCAGCGATAACCCGTGGGTCATTATAAGGGTGAACGAAGTTCCCCCCTGTTTCAGCCTGCACACGAGCAAAGACGGCCTCTCTGGAGGTCGTGGAAGGTTCGCATTCTGTGATGATCCCGCCATAGCCCTTAACTGCGTCCTTTTTCGCCTGCGGCGCGGTGCGCGGCATGACGACATTGCACGGAATGCCCCGGCGGCCTGCTGCATAAGACAGCGAAAGCGCGTGGTTTCCTGACGAGTGCGTGCAAACTCCGTTTTTCGCATCGGCATCTGACAGGCCGAATACTGCATTTGACGCACCGCGAACTTTGAAAGCCCCGGCCTTTTGAAAGTTCTCACACTTGAAGAACAGCTCAGCCCCCGTCAAATCGTTCAAATATGCCGATGTCATGACAGGTGTGCGGTGAATATATGGTTTGATGCGGGCGTGTGCGTCCAACACGTCCTGATAGGTCGGTATATGCATATCGCTCTGGTCTTTCACTACGCTGCGTTCTTGAGGGTCAGGCCGGTTGTGCGGCGATAGTGCTCTTGTGCGGCCGCAACGCCGGACCCGAGTTTGATATCAAACCCAAGGTCTACCATACACATTTCTGCGGTGGCGATCCCGGACAGTGCCATGACATCGGTCATGCTGCCAAGGTGGCCAATGCGAAACACCTTGCCAGCCACTTCGCCCAACCCAACCCCAAAGGCGACACCATAGGCGTCAGCCGCGTGGGTGACGATTTTGGTGGCGTTGAAGCCTTCGGGCGTTCTGATCGCGCTGACCGTATCGGAATAAAGCTCGGGCGATACCGCACAGAGTTCCAGCCCCCACGCATCCACGGCGGCGCGCACGCCGGATGCGATCCGGGCGTGGCGGGCAAAGACGTTATCAAGCCCTTCCTTCAAAAGCATCTCTGTCGCCAACAGCAAGCCGTTCATCAGGCCAACGGCAGGGGTGTAGGGATAGGCGTTTGCGGCATAGCCCTTGGTCATGTCGGCAATATCGAAGAAAGTACGCGGCAGCCTGGCTGACTTGCTTGCATCCAGCGCCTTTTGGCTGAACCCGACAATGGCCAGACCAGCGGGCAGCATGAACCCCTTTTGCGAACCCGTCACAGCAATATCGACGCCCCATTCATCGAAACGGAAATCCATGGAACCGATTGAACTGACACCATCCACAAACAGCAGTGCCGGGTGGTTTGCGGCGTCCAGCGCTTTGCGTACCGCAGCGATATCGGATTTTACGCCGGTGGCTGTCTCATTGTGCGTGGCAAGCACGACCTTGATCTCGTGCGCGGTGTCAGCCGCAAGGATTTCCTCATACCGATCCGCAGGCAAACCGTGGCCCCAGAGTGTTTCAACAATCTTCACGTTCAATTCGTGGCGCTGGCACATGTCGATCCAGCGGTGGCTGAACATGCCGTTGCGGGCCGCAAGAACCGTATCACCAGCAGACAAGGTGTTGGTCAGTGCGGTTTCCCAGCCGCCGGTGCCGGTAGAAGGAAAGATGAAAACCTCAGCTGTTTCAGATTTCAGGATTTCCTGAACGCCAGCGCGGGCCGGGTGCAAAATCTGCCCGAACAGTGGCGACCGGTGGTCGATTGTTGGCATGTCACAGGCCTTGCGAATGGCTTCGGGCATATTCGTCGGGCCGGGAATAAATACTGGGTTCTGAAAACTCATCGTCCAATCCTCCATAGGTTCGAGCGTGTTTTGGCAGGGCCGTCGCCGCCATTCAATTTTTTTGAAATTTGCCTTCGAAACACGGCTTGGAAAGAAATTTGTTTGTTGTCAGCAGGTTAATTTTTTCATAATGTGAAATCGATTTTCAAAAGTGAGAAAAGCAATGAATAAAGAGGTCAAGCGTGGCCGTGGGCGGCCAAAGGCATGGGACGACAAGGCAGGGCAGAACACCATCAAATCGCTGGACCGCGCACTGGAAGTTCTGGTGCAACTGGGCGAGATGCAGGGCGGTACATTGTCTGAAATCGCTGGCGCTCTGGATCAGTCACCTGCCACGGTTTACCGCGTGCTCACGACACTTCAAGGCCGCGGATTTGCCGATTTCGAAGGGCAAAGCCAAACTTGGGATATTGGTCCTGCGGCCTTTCTGACCGGATCCCATTTTCTGCGCCGCACCTCTTTGGTTGAACGCGCCCGGCCCATCATGCGTGACCTGATGGAAGCGACGGGCGAAACCGCCAACCTCGGGATCGAGCGGGACGGCAAGGTGCTGTTTCTTGGTCAGGTTGAAACACATGCCACCATACGGGCCTTCTTTCCGCCGGGTACGGCTTCGGCCATGCATTCATCAGGCATCGGCAAGGCGCTCTTGTCGCGGATGGATGACAAGCGCCAAAGGCAGGTCCTGGCGGCCAGCAAACTGGAACAATACACACCCCACACCCTGACTGATCCAGAGGCGATGATCGCCGACTTGAACGAAACTAAGGCGCGCGGCTATGCTTTTGACGGAGAGGAACGCAACATCGGAATGCGCTGTATCGCAGCACCGGTCTATGACGTTTTCGGAGAAGCGATCGCAGGCATTTCCGTTTCCGGACCCACATCGCGGATCACCGATGCCAGGATCGCGGAACTTGCGTCACCTGTCATCGATGCCGCCGCCCGGTTGACGCGCGCCATTGGCGGCAACAACAGACCCGCAGGTTAGCGTTTCGACGTGCGGATCGCGCTGTCGCGGTAATTGGGGTCATCACGATAGGGTGTTTGCCTGGGTGGGGTGGCGTCGTCCGCTTCCATTGATGCGCGAGGCTGCGTCAGCGTCTTCCAAAGCAAGCGGGCAAAGAACTGTGCGATGACGATCAGTACCATGAAAGCCCCAAAGGCGGTCAGGATCGAGAAGGTGCTTATTGCTACACATGCGCCATCCGCGCCAAAGATGACGGCGTAGAGAATACTGACTGTTTCGCTGCAATCGCCAAACATGGATCCGGAACCTCGGCTTCTGTCCCAACAGTCTAACGCTGCCATCCCAAGACGGCAATTCTTGGGCGCGCATGGAAAGTCTGACCTCGCACCGAATTCCGCATGACTTTTCCCCAAACGCTTCTTAGGGTTTTCTGCGCAATACCAAATACGGAGCCCGCCATGCAGTTTGGCCTCACCGATGAACAACAGATGATCGTGGATACGGTGCGGTCATTTGTTGAGCATGAAATTTATCCACATGAGGACAGGGTCGAACGGACTGGCGAGGTGCCCAAGGAAATCGCCGAAGACATCAAGCGCAAGACGGTTGGACTGGGGTTCTATGCCTGCAACTTTCCTGAAGAGGTCGGTGGCGCTGGCCTCTCTCATGTTGATTTCGCACTGGTCGAGCGCGAGTTGGGGCGCGGCTCTATGGCGCTGACCCATTTTTTCGGGCGTCCGCAGAACATCCTGATGGCTTGCAAGGGCGATCAGCGAGAGCGTTACCTGTTGCCCGCCGTGCGGGGCGACCGCATGGATGCGCTGGCGATGACCGAACCTGATGCGGGCTCAGACGTGCGGGGGATGAAATGCAGTGCTGTGCGCGATGGTGGCGACTGGGTGCTGAACGGATCAAAACACTTTATTTCGGGCGCCGATCACGCTGACTTTTTCATTGTGTTCGTGGCAACGGGTGTTGATGACACGCCCCGCGGTCCCAAAAAGCGGATCACGACGTTCCTTGTTGATCGCGGCACGCCGGGGTTTGAAGTGCGCGACGGCTATGCCTCGGTCAGCCATCGCGGGTACAAGAACTGCATTCTCGATTTCGACAATTGCCGCCTGCCTGATGCGCAGGTTCTGGGCGAGGTCGATGGCGGTTTTGCTGTGATGAATGAGTGGCTTTATGCCACGCGGATCACGGTTGCGACCATGGCGGTCGGTCGCGCGCGGCGCTGTTTTGACTATGCGCTCGGCTATGCGGCAGAGCGCGAGCAATTCGGCCAGCCTATCGGCAAGTTTCAGGGCGTCAGCTTTCAGATTGCCGATATGATCACCGAAATTGACGCCGCCGATCTGCTGACGCTTTCCGCCGCCTGGCGATTGGACCAGAGGCTGCCTGCCAACCGCGAGATCGCCTCGGCCAAGGTCTTTGCGACCGAGATGCTTGCCCGTGTCACCGATACGACACTGCAAATCTATGGCGGCATGGGCCTGATGAGCGATTTCCCGATCGAGCGGTTCTGGCGTGATGCCCGCGTTGAACGCATCTGGGATGGCACATCCGAAATCCAGCGCCACATCATCAGCCGCGAACTGCTGCGACCTTTGGGGGCCTGATGGACCGGCTGACAAGGCTTTTCAATCCGCGCACGATTGCCGTTATCGGCGGCGGCGCATGGGGGAGCGAGGTGATCCGGCAATGCCAGAAGATTGGCTTTGGGGGTGATATCTGGGTGGTGCATCCCTCCAAGTATGATGTCGCGGGGCTGACGCCTTACCGGGCTATCGCGGACCTGCCCGGGGTGCCGGATGCGGTGTTTATCGGCGTCAACAGGTATGCAACGGTAGATGCAGTGCGGGCGCTGTCCGGCATCGGGGCCGGTGGCGCAATCTGCTTTGCCTCTGGTTTTCGCGAAGCGGCGCACGAGGTGGCGGACGGCGGTGAACTGCAAGACGCCTTGCTCGCGGCTGCAGGCGACATGCCGATTATCGGGCCGAACTGCTATGGCTTTCTGAATTACCTTGATGGCGTGGCCCTGTGGCCCGATCAGCACGGCGGCCTGCCATGCACGAGCGGGGTAGCCATCATCGCGCAATCCTCAAACGTCGCGATTAACCTGACGATGCAGGCGCGCGGGCTGCCGATGGCCTATGTCGTGACCGTGGGTAATCAGGCACAGACAGGTCTGTCAGAGATTGCCAGAACGCTCTTGGCCAATCCCAAGGTGACGGCGCTTGGGCTTTATATCGAAGGCATAGATGATCTTGCGGCGCTGGTTGCGCTGGCCCAAACCGCGCGTGATCTGGGAAAGCCAATTATCGCTCTCAAGACCGGGCGGTCAGAGCAAGCGCAGCAAGCGGCAATTTCGCATACCGCGTCACTTGCAGGCAGCGATGCCGGGGCGGACGCCCTGTTCGAGCGGTTGGGGATCGGGCGGGTCTCATCGCTGTCAGCATTCCTTGAAACGCTCAAGCTTTTGCATGTGGTTGGTCCGCTCAGCGCGCCGCGCATCGCGTCGATGTCTTGCTCTGGCGGCGAGGCAAGCCTGATGGCGGATATGGCGCATGGCAGCGAAGTCATCTTCCCTCCTTTGGCGCAAAGCCAACGCGACGTGCTTCGCGACATATTGGGCCCGATCGTGACCCTCTCGAACCCGCTGGATTACCACACGTTCATTTGGGGCAATGAGGACGCGATGGCGACGACATTCGCCGCGATGATGTCCGATGCGGTCGCACTTGGCGTGGTGATCCTTGATTTCCCGAGGCCGGATCGGTGCACCTCTCCCGATTGGGAGTTGGTGCTGAAGGCTGTGGCACGCGCCCAGGACGTGACAGGACAACCGATAGCGGTCCTCAGCGCGCTGGTTGATAATATGCCCGAGGATGTGGCGCTTCGGCTTGTTGGGCAGGGTGTGCTGCCACTTTGCGGGATGGATGAGGCGGTTGAGGCGATCAAGGTCGCGGCCTGCGTGGGCAAGGGGGCATTTTGCGAGGTATTCTTCCCGCCGAACCTTGTCCCGGGAACTGTCTTGTCCGAGGCGGAGGCCAAGCAGGGATTGGCCCAATATGGGCTTGCGGTGCCCCAGTCGCACCGCGCGGCCCGCCGCGCAGAATTGCCCGCAGTCGCCAAGAAACTGGGCTTTCCACTTGTGTTGAAGGGCGAAGGTCTGGCCCACAAGACCGAAGCAGGTGCGGTTGCCGTCGGCATCAAGAACGAGCCAGCTTTGCAGGCTGCGGCGGGAAGCATGCAAGCAACCAGCTTTCTGGTCGAAAGGATGATCACTGACACCACCGTGGAGCTTCTCGTCGGCATCGTCCTTGACCCGGCGCACGGCTATGTCCTGACCATCGCGGCAGGCGGTACCTTGACTGAAATCCTGAACGACAGCACCAGCCTGATTTTGCCGGTGCAAAGGCAAGACATCCTGGACGCCTTGGCGCGCCTGCGCATCGCCCCCCTGCTGGACGGCTATCGCGGTGCGATCCCGGTCAACAAGGACGCCATCGTTGACGCGGTGTGTGCAGTGCAATCCTATGTCGTCGCGGAGACACCCTTTGAGATCGAAATCAATCCGTTGATGTGTGGCCCCGAACGGGCCATCGCGGCGGATGCCCTTATCACCACAGGAGAACGCCATGACTGACGGCCCCATCAAAACAGTACGGAACGGGCATATCCTTGAGGTCACGCTGGACCGGCCCAAGGCCAATGCCATTGATCTGGCGACCAGCCGGATCATGGGCGATGTGTTTGCTGAGTTCCGCGATGATCTTGATCTGCGTGTCGCGATTGTAACGGGCGCGGGAGACAAGTTCTTTTGCCCCGGCTGGGATTTGAAAGCAGCCGCCGATGGCGATGCCGTGGATGGCGATTATGGCGTGGGCGGCTTTGGTGGCTTGCAGGAATTGCCCCGCATGAACAAGCCGGTGATCATGGCGATCAACGGCATCTGCTGCGGTGGTGGGCTGGAGTTGGCGCTGTCAGGCGACATTCTGCTGGCGGCAGAACATGCGACATTCGCCTTGCCTGAAATCCGTTCGGGGACGGTGGCCGATGCGGCCTCGGTGAAGCTGCCAAAGCGCATCCCCTATCATATCGCGATGGAAATGCTGCTGACCGGGCGCTGGCTTGACGCAGAAGAAGCCGCGCGCTGGGGTCTGGTCAACCGCGTCGTGCCAGCGGATGCCCTGATGGCCGAGGCGCGTCAGATGGCAGCACTGATCGCATCGGGCCCACCGCTGGTCTATGCCGCGTTGAAAGAGGTGGTGCGCGAAGCGGAGGACATGAAGTTTCAGGACGCGATGAACCGGATCACCAAGAGCCAGTTTGCCACGGTCGAGGTGCTCTATAACTCGGAAGACCAACAAGAAGGCGCGCGCGCATTCGCAGAAAAGCGCGATCCTGTGTGGAAGGGGAAATAGGATTTTCCACCTTAAAACAGATACGTAGAATTATTCCGACAGAAAGTATCAGGATATATTGCAAAACCCGATCTTTTTTGTCAGGTTCCGCGCATAACCCTAACCTCCTCAGGAATTCTCTTATGCCCATGCCTTTCCGAAATTCACTCATCCTCATCACGGCGGTCTCCGCGCTGGCCACGGCGGCCTTTGCCGACAGCAACGGGGGCGAGTTGAACCTTTATTCATCGCGCCATTATGATACCGACGAGCGGCTCTATTCGGACTTCACCGCGCAAACCGGGATCACCATCAACCGGATCGAGGCAAACGCCGATGAGCTCATTGCGCGGATGCAGGCCGAAGGTGTCAACTCTCCCGCCGACATCCTGCTGACGGTCGATACGTCACGGCTGGAACGCGCCAAGCAGGCTGGCGTCCTTCAATCCATCGAAAGTGATGTGCTGGAAAGGCGCATTCCGGCTAACCTGCAAGACGCTGACAATCAGTGGTTCGGCTTTAGCCAACGCGCCCGGATCATTTTCTACGACAAGACCGATGTGGAAAATCCGCCGCTGGATTACCTGTCACTGGCTGATCCGGCCTATGAGGGCATGATCTGCCACCGGTCCTCTACGAATGTCTATTCCCAGACGCTGCTTTCGGCGGTGATCGAAAACTTCGGCGAAGAGGCGGCGACAGAATGGGCGCAGGGTGTCGTCAACAATTTCGCCCGTGACCCGCAGGGTGGTGACTCTGACCAGCTTCGCGGCCTCGCATCCGGCGAATGCGATATCTCGGTTTTGAACACCTATTACTTTGCCCGCGCGTTGCGCAAAGGCATGGACGGCCTTGACGCTGAAGCGATAGACAACATTGGCTGGATATTCCCTGCGCAGAATGCGGAAGGTGCACATATGAACCTGTCGGGTGGTGGCGTGGCGGCGAATGCGCCAAACCGCGAAAACGCGATCAAGTTTCTGGAGTATCTCGCTTCCGATCAGGCGCAGGAATATTTCAGCGCCGGAAATGATGAATATCCCACCGTTGCGGGGGTTGGCCTGTCACCTTCTGTCGCGGCGATGGGGCTGTTCCGCCCTGATGCCGTTGATCTGAGCGCCGTGGCTCGGAACGTGCCGGCAGCGCAGCGTATCTTTAACCGGGTCGGCTGGGAATAAGTCTGATCCCAGGAAACAGACTGAGGGGTGCCATCAGGATGGCGCCCCTTTTTCAAGCGGGTCAGGCGCGCCCCGCCCCGATCTGCCGACACAGCAAGATGACCGGAATCAAACCAATTGCCGCAATCACAAGGCTCGGCACCGCTGCACCTGCAAGCCTTTCGTCCGAAGCAAGCCGATAAGCCTGCACCGCCAATGTGTCATAGTTGAACGGCCGCATGATCAGGGTCGCGGGCAGCTCTTTCATCACATCAACAAAAACGATCAACCCGGCGGTCAGCAGGCTCGTGCGCAGCAAGGGTATATGGACCCGCCGCACCAGACCGGGCATGTCCTGCCCCAGCGTGCGTGCCGCGGCATCCATATTGGGCGGAACCGAGGCGATACCGCCTTCATAGGCCCCAATCGCAGCGGCCAGAAACCGGATCAGATAGGCCGCGATCAAAAGCCAGATCGACCCTGTAAACAAAAGCCCGGTCGAAATATCGAACGTTGCCCGCATCCATGCATCAAGCGCGTTGTCAAAGGCCGCAAATGGCACCAGAAGGCCCACCGCAATCACACCTCCCGGAACGGCATAGCCGATCCGCGCGAGATAAAGCGATGTGCCGGTCAACCTGCTGGCACTGACCCTGTGCAACGTGCCAAGGATCAACGCCGCCAGAACCGTGAGAACGGCAGCGATACTGGCAAGCGTCAATGAGTTGCGAATAAAACCAAGATAACGGGGGCTCAACAGATTCTGCTCTGAGCCAAGGGCCATCACGCTGAGCGCGACCACTGGCAGCACGACACCCAGCAACACCGGCATCAGGCAAAAGACCATTGCGCCGGTCTTTTGCCCCTTGGTTAGAGTGAGTCTTTGCAAAGGCGCATTGCGCCGCCCGGTCGCGTATTTCGCATTCCCACGGCTGAACCGCTCCAGCATCACCAGCAAGAGCGCAAAGCTGAGCAGCCCAAGCGCCAGCTGCGCCGCCGCGGCCCGGTCCGCCAGCGTGAACCAGCTTGTGTAAATACCGACCGCAAAAGTCTGCACCCCGAAATAGGCAACCGTGCCAAAATCCGCGATCGTCTCCATCGCGACCAGCATGACGCCAGACGCAATGGCAGGTCGCGCCATGGGAAGGGATACATGCAGGAAGGCAGCAAAGGGTGATCGGCCCAGAACGCGCGCCGCCAGAAAGGTGCTTGCGCCTTGTGCGGAAAATGCAGCACGGGCCAGCAGATAGACATATGGGTAAAGGACAAGCGTGAGCATCAGGGCCGCTCCACCCAATGACCTGATTTCGGGAAACCAGTATTCGCGCGGCCCCCATCCGGTCAGGTCACGCAACAGGGTTTGCACGATGCCCGGATGATCCAGCACATTGGTATAACCATAGGCCAGCACATAGGCCGGAAAGGCCAGTGGCAGCGCTAATGCGATCTCCATCCAGCGGCGACCGGGAAAATCAGTCATCGTGACCAGCCAGGCCGCACCCGCCCCGATGAACGCGCTGCCTGCCATCACAAGTGCGACAAGGATCAGTGTCGTGACGGTGTAGCGCCCAAGAACCGTATCAGCCAGGTCGTTCAATGTATCAAAAGAACCCGACAGCGCAGCCGCCAAAACGCCCAGATAGGGGACAACGCATACGATCATGACGAAGACGGCAACGCCCTTGAAACTTACCGTCAGTGCCGATCTGCGCGTGCGTTTGTGTGTCAGTTGCTGTTCCATACTGCGCACCTAATCGAAAGCAGTGCAGGGGGGCAAGCAAGTGGCCCGCGTCAATCGTTCGCATACCTCCCGGCGCCTGCCTACGAAAAACCCCCGCCTGATCGCTCAGCCGGGGGTTTCCTGATCGTCACGTCGAAGGGTCGCTTTACAGCAGACCTTCGCGCTGGAGCTTCTTACGCGCCAGTTTACGCTGACGGCGGATCGCTTCTGCTTTCTCGCGCGCCTTGCGCACGGAAGGCTTTTCGAAATGCTGCTTGAGCTTCATTTCACGAAAAACGCCCTCACGCTGGAGCTTTTTCTTCAGAGCACGCAACGCCTGATCGACGTTGTTATCACGAACACTAACCTGCATGTGGTTTACACCACCTTTCTAAGTTGGATTTGCAAAAATTGCAGGAAGTGGGCAGATAGCAAAGGCAGGCTAGTTTGTCTAGTGTGCACCGACCACAGGAGATACCCATGACAAATCCCCCAGGTGACCCGATTCTGGAGCAGCTTCTGGATGCCGCTCTGCCGCATGTGGCGTTTGATGGGTGGTCACAGGATACATTTGATGCGGCTGTTGCAGAGGCCGGGATTGACCCTGAAGTCGCAAAGACGACCTGCCCTCGCGGGGCTGTAAATCTGGCCATCGCCTATCACCACCGGGGCGATGCGGCGATGGTGGCAGCCCTGGGTGCTGCGGAGTTGAGCGATATGCGGTTTCGCGACAAGATCGCCCATGCCGTTCGGCTGCGTTTGCAGGTGATTGACGACAAGGAGGCGGTGCGCCGCGGCACCACGCTTTTTGCCTTGCCGCATATGGCCGCCGACGGAACCAAGCTGATTTGGGGGACCGCTGACGCGATCTGGAACGCGCTCGGCGATAGCTCGCGTGATGTGAACTGGTATACCAAGCGGATGACGCTCTCAGCCGTGTACAGTTCTGTGACTTTGTTCTGGCTGGGTGATGACAGTCCAGACTTGCAGGCCACGGATGCTTTCATCGACCGCCGCATCGACAACGTGATGCAGTTTGAAAAGCTCAAGGCAAAAGCCAAGGCCAGCCCGCTTTTGAAGCCTTTGACCGGTGCGCTGGGCCGGATCATGGGGTCGCTCAAAGCCCCCGAGGCAGCGTCTGATCCAAACCTGCCCGGTGTTTGGCGCGACCCGCAGTAGGACCCTTTCCCAGCCCGGCGGGCCAGAGGTGCTGACCTTGACAGATCGGCCCATGCCGGTGCCGGACTACGATCAGATGGTGGCCAAAGTGGCCTATGCCCGCGTGAACCGCCCCGACGCGCAGCAATGTGCCGGCTCTAAAATTCTCCAAAAAAGGTGCCAGTGATCTGCCACCGCAGGGTCGGGTGAAAAATGAGATGCTTGCATCGCGTTGGGGGCAGATGCCGCGGCGAGGTGGATTTCGTTGCAGAAATGCGCGCGCTGGGTGGGGCGGATCTGATTCTGGATTTGGTGGGCGGCCCCTATATCCAACGCAATCTCAAGGCGCTCGCCGATGATGGCACATTGGTGCGGATCGCATTTCTGCAAGGGCCCAAGGTTGAGGTAAATCTGGTGCAGATGATGACGCGGCGGTTGGCGCTGACAAGCTCAACGCTGCGCCCGCAGTCCGATCTGGCAAAGGCACGGATTGCAGAGGAACTGCGCCAACATGTCTGGCCGTTGATCATGGCGGGCAAGATCGGCCCGGTCATGGATCAGGAAACCGCACTGGAAGATGCCGCCGCCGCCCATGCGCGCATGGAAAGCAGCGCGCATATTGGCAAGATCGTTCTGAAGGTTCGCTAGCGGGGAAATCTCTAATTGAGAAGTTTTGCGGCTCAGGTGCGCGCCTTTTCGAAAGCCGCCCAAGCCGCCAGCAGCTTGTCCAAATCAAAGTCCGGCTCCTTCGCAGGCCCAAGGATGATCTGCTCTCCGGCCCACATCTTTTCAATCGCCGCTTTCAGATCGGGGATCACCTCTGGCGGGATCACCAAGCCGCCGTGTCGGTCGGCATGCACCAGGTCGCCCTGATTGACCGTCATCCCCAAGACGGTCACCGGTGTTCCCAATGCGCGCACATGTACAAAAGCATGGCTTGGCCCGATAGACCCGGCCACCACCGGAAAATCTGGCGCCAGATCATCCAGATCACGCATGACGCCATTGGTCAGTGCACCGTTCAGGCCCAGCCCTTTATGCACATGGGTATGCACCTCGCCCCACCAAGCGCTGACGCAATGCGGGTAATCGACGTCCTCCAGCACAGCGATAGCGGGGCGGGGGCCGCCGGCCATGTTGCGGAAGTAATCAAGGCGGCGGGCGCGGATCACCTCGGGGGGCTCGGTCGGTGCTGCGCGTCCGGCGATTTTGGCGGTGCGCGCAAAGCCCACCATGGATTGCCCGGGGGCAGAACATAGCATCGTGCCTTTGGTGTAGGTGTCAAAGCCACGCTTGCCTTGTGCCACCTCGATCGCATTGCAGACCGTGGGCGTGTCGACCCGTAGCAGCAGCGCAAGCAGATCGGCGGGGATTACTGGGTCAGCCATTGTGCCAAAGCCTCATTTGTTGCGTCGGGTTGTTCAAGGGTGGGCAGGTGGCCCGCATTCCCGATGATTTTCAGGGTCGATCCGGGGATCAGACCGTGCATCAATTCGTGCCGGTAGACGGGGCAGAGCATATCATCCTGACCGCAGAGGATCAGAGCAGGGGCTTTGACGCGGCGCAACGTGCCCTGCTGATCGGGGCGCGATTGCAGCGCACGTGATTGATTGATGAAAACCTCAGGCCCCAGTGTCTCGGCCATCGCCATGCACAGATCAAGGATCTGACCCCTCCGTGGCCCATCCGTCAGGTAATTCGGTTTCATTTCATCACGCATGACAGCCCGCAGTTGCCCATCGCGTACCTTTTGCATCTGCGGTTCGCGGAATTGGGCGACCGCTGCGGCCTCGGCCTTGGGGTTGGTATCAAGCAAAGCCAGCCGCGTAACACGGTCCGGGGCCTGGCGGAACACTTCCATCGCGACGATCCCGCCCATCGAAAGACCCGCGAGGGCAAAGTGCTGCGGCGCGGTGCCGAGGATGTCGCGGGCAAGCGCTTCAACCGTGTCGTGATCGCTCAGCGGCGCTGTCATCACCGGGCGTGCATATGAAAACGCCGCAATCTGCGGCCCAAAAAGCCGGGCGTCGCACATCATGCCGGGCAGAAGAAGAAGTGGCTCTTTCATGGCTTGAAGGGCTCCATCCCTGCGCGGGCCAGTTCATCGGCCCTTTCATTTTCCGGGTGTCCGGCGTGGCCCTTCACCCATTCCCATGTCACATCATGACGGGCGGCAGCAGCATCAAGTCTTTGCCAAAGCTCGACGTTCTTGAGGCCACCTTTCTTGGTCCAGCCCTTTTTCTTCCAGCCGTGAACCCACTTGGTAATCCCGTCTTTGACATAGGCGCTATCGGTCACAACTGTCAGCTTTGTGGGCCGATCCAGCGTTTCCAATGCGGTGATCGCGGCCATCAGTTCCATGCGGTTGTTGGTTGTCTCGGCAGCACCCCCACTCAGCGCGCGTTCCTTGAGCACGGTGTCACCATCGCGTGCCACCAGCAAAGCCCCCCAGCCACCAGGGCCGGGATTGCCCGAACAGGCCCCATCGGTATATGCAAAAAGCTCTGGCATGGTCAGGGTTTCCGCCCGCGCATGATGACAAATGGGTCAACCGTTCCCGCAAGCCCCGCCTCTGCACCTTCTTTGATGAATGTGACGTAATAGCCCGCGTCGGTCAGCAGCCCATCGAGTTCCTGAGCCGTGACATAGGTGTATAATCGGTCGATTTTGTCGCGGGCCTCCCCTGTCCCGGTTTTCATGCCGACATGGATAGTGCCACCCTGCTTGGTTGCCCTGAAGAGCGCCGCGACATGGCGGTGCAGGTCCGGTCGTGGGGCGTGCAACAAACTGAAATTGGCCCAAATGCCGTCGTAGACCTCGGTTCCGTCAATATCGTCAAAACGACCACGCCGCGCATCAAGGCCAAACTTTTCTTTGGCAATGGCAATCATGCCTTCCGAGGCATCGACCGGATCGGGGACCAACCCGGCGCGTTGCATATGCGCCGAGGCCGCTCCCGGCCCACACCCCAGATCAAGCACATGACCGCCCTTCGGGATCAGATCAATAAAGCGCCGCAGGGTCTTGTCCGGTGCGTCGGCTGCAACCAGGTCGGCATAGTCCGCAGATTTTGCATCATAGGTTGCGATGGTCCGCCTATCCATCGTCAGAGCACCACAGGCAGATAAGTGATGACGACGATGCCTGTGAGCGGCGCGCGCAGATGCATCCACCAGTCCGGGGCCAGTCCAAGCCGCCAGAAATGCCAGTCCAGCAACAGTAGCCCCAGAAACCCCACGATCAGATTGACCGTTGCGTTTGTTGACCCCCCCGCCGTCATAAAAAACGCCCAGAGTGCCGGGATCACCGACAGGATATAGCTGGCTGTCGCGGTCCGCCCTGTTGCCTTGGTGGCGAAACCCCACAGCACGCCGGACATGAACGACAGGATCACCACGCCGTAGAACACTTGCACGAATGGTCCGATAAAGCGGCTGCCAAGGGTCACTTGCCCCCATAGGCCCAGATTAGGGGCCAGCACAGTCATCATTCCCCAAAGGAATGGGACCAGCCCGACAAGGCTTATGATCATCACGGAGCGGGGAATGCTGTTCATGGCAGTTTTCTTACCCTCAGGCAGGCCTTCTCAGCACAGGTGGCACTTTGAACTCCACATTCTCTTGTGCAGTGACGACCATCTCGACGGTGGTCTCGAAACGGTCCTTGAACGCATCGACCACTTCGGCAATCAGCACCTCGGGGGCCGAGGCCCCGGCGGTGATCCCTATCGCGGTGATCCCTTCAAGCGCGCGCCAGTCGATATCGGTGGCCCGCTGCACCAGTTGTGTGTAATCGCAGCCGGCACGCGCGCCAACCTCGACCAGCCGTCTGGAGTTGGACGAATTTGGCGCGCCAACAACCAGCATGGCGTCACATTTCGGAGCCATCGCCTTGACCGCCTCCTGGCGGTTGGTGGTGGCATAGCAGATGTCCTCTTTATGAGGGCCGGTGATATTGGGAAAACGGGCATAAAGCGCTTTGACGATGTCAGCCGTGTCATCAACCGAAAGGGTCGTCTGGGTCACGAAAGCCAGCTTTTCGGGGTCGCGCACTGTGACAGTGCCCACATCGACGATGGTTTCAACCAGCAAAACCTCGCCTTGCGGCAACTGGCCCATCGTCCCGATGGTCTCAGGGTGTCCTTCATGGCCGATCATGATCATCTGCAGGCCGTTGTCGGCATGGCGCTGGGCCTCGATATGGACCTTGCTGACCAGAGGGCAGGTGGCATCCACATAAATCATCTCGCGGGTTGCGGCGGCGGCGGGCACGGATTTGGGAACGCCATGGGCGGAAAAGATCACCGGGCGGTCATCAGGGCATTCGTCCAGTTCCTCGACAAAGACGGCCCCTTGATCGCGCAAGGCATCAACGACGAATTTATTATGCACGATCTCGTGGCGAACAAAGACCGGCGCACCCCATTTTGCCAATGCCATCTCGACGATTTTGATGGCGCGATCAACGCCTGCGCAAAACCCGCGCGGGGCGGCAAGATAAAGCGTAAGGGGTGGTTTGGTCATCTCAGGCTCCGGTATTGAATACCAGAGGTAAGGGTTTGACGCAGGCAGGTCCAGCGTCTGTTGTTGTGACGCATTGAGGCGCGTGTTGATGCGCCTCAATGCGCCCACAAGTCAGGTCTCTTGCGTGGCGTCGTCGCGTTCCATCTCTGGGCGCGGCTCACGCGCCGGGCGGCCTACAACATCGCGCAACTCGTCGAGCTCGATGAAATTGTCAGCCTGGCGCCGCAACTCGTCTGCGATCATCGGTGGCTGGCTGCGAATCGTTGAAACAACAGAGACGCGGACGCCCTTGCGCTGCAACGCCTCGACCAGCGGCCGAAAATCGCCGTCGCCCGAAAAGAGAACAACGTGATCGACGTGCGGGGCCAGCTCCATGGCATCGACCGCCAATTCAATGTCCATGTTGCCCTTTACCTTACGGCGGCCCATGCTGTCGGTATACTCCTTGGCCGGTTTTGTGACCATCGTGAAGCCATTGTAATTCAACCAATCCACGAGGGGCCGGATCGGTGAATATTCGTCGTTTTCCAAAAGGGCGGTATAATAAAACGCCCTGAGCATTTTCCCGCGGCGCATAAATTCCTGCCGCAAGAGTTTGTAATCGATGTCAAAGCCGAGCGATTTCGCCGCGGCATACAAGTTTGAACCATCGATGAAGAGCGCCAAGCGCTCGTCCCGATAAAACATTGGGCTGTCCTTCCAAAGCCAATCCTGCGCTGTTGTATTTCCGTGAGTGTTGGTAGGGTAGCGCAAGAATTTCACAAACGTAATGTATTGCGACAGAGAGGCAAGCCGATAACATGAGCGCTGTGAGCCGGATTGCGCTAATCTCCCTTGGTAGCAACGAAGAATCTGACTGGGGTGACGCTAGGGAAACTGTACAAAAGGCAATGCTGGCGGTGGGCGGATTGTCGGAAAAACCGCCTCGTTTCAGCAGTCTTTACGCGACACCGGCTTTTCCGGCGGGGGCAGGCCCTGACTTCGTGAATGCAGGCGCGGCAATCTTCACAAAACTGTCGGCAGCGGAACTGCTGGGCAAGCTGCATCGGATCGAGGACAAAGCGGGCCGGACGCGCACCCGGCGATGGGGCCAGCGCACGCTTGATCTTGATCTGATTGCCCTTGGTGATGACATCCTGCCGGATGCGGAAACACAGACGCGCTGGCGCAATCTGTCGCTCGAGGAACAGCAGGCGATGACCCCGCCGGACATCATCCTGCCGCATCCACGCTTGCAGGACCGTGCCTTTGTGCTGGTCCCGATGCGCGATGTTGCAGCGGATTGGAGCCATCCTTTGCTGCGCCGCACAATCGCGCAAATCTGCGATGAATTGCCCGATGCGGCGCTGGCCGGGGTCACAAGACTGAACGGTGATCGCAGCCCTTGAAAATCGATACGCAGCGGTATGCGGGCCCCTTGTCAATCTGGCGCCAAGCGACTAAGTAGGCGGCTTCAAAAGTCCCTCTTGATTGATCGGAGTACGCCTTATGGCCCGCGTCACCGTAGAAGATTGCGTCGATAAAGTTCCTAACCGTTTTGAGCTTGTTATGCTCGCGGCACATCGTGCCCGCGAAATTTCATCCGGTGCGCCGATCACGGTGGGCCGCGACAACGACAAGAACCCTGTCGTATCCCTGCGCGAGATCGCCGAAGAAACACAGCAGGCCGGTGACCTGCGTGAGCGTATGATCGAGGCAAACCAGACACAGATCGAGGTTGATGAGCCCGAAGAGGACAGCATGTCGCTTCTCATGGGGGCCGAAACCGACAGGCCTGCCGAAGACGATATGTCAGAAGAGAAACTGCTGCGCGCATTGATGGATGCGCAAGGACAGCGCTAAGGCCGCCCGACCGGCCTTACAATGGATAGGCGCGGGACCAGATGACGACTGCTGATGATCTGATCGCACTGGTCCGCACCTACAACCCCAATTCCAATCAGGCGCTTTTGCGCGATGCCTTTGCCTTTGGTGCCGAGATGCACGAGGGGCAGTTTCGCCATTCCGGTGAGCCCTATTTCACCCACCCTGCCGCCGTCGCCAACATTCTGGCCGATCAGCAGATGGATGATGCCACGCTGGTCACAGCGCTATTGCACGACACGATCGAGGATACCAAGGCGTCCTTTGCGGTCGTTGAGAAACGGTTTGGTCGCGAAATCGCCGAACTGGTCGACGGTGTGACCAAGCTGACCAATCTGCAACTGACCTCGACCCAGACAAAGCAGGCCGAGAATTTTCGCAAGCTCTTCATGGCCACGTCTCGCGACCTGCGCGTGACCCTTGTGAAACTGGCCGATCGTCTGCACAACATGCGCACAATCAAATCCATGCGTCCCGAAAAGCAGGCTCAGAAAGCGCGCGAGACGATGGATATCTTCGCGCCTCTGGCAGGCCGGATGGGGATGCAGTGGATGCGCGAGGAATTGGAAGACCTGTCCTTCCGCGTGCTCAACTCCGAAGGCCGCAATTCGATCATCCGGCGCTTTATCACGCTGCAACGCGAAACCGGCGATGTCATCCAGAAGATCACCGCCGATATGCGGATCGAGATGGAAAAGGCCAGTATCACCGCCGATGTCGTCGGGCGCGCCAAGAAACCCTATTCGATCTGGCGCAAGATGCAGGAGAAAGAGCAGGGGTTCAGCCGCCTGTCTGACATCTACGGCTTTCGCGTAATTGTCGCGACCGAGGCGGATTGCTATCGGGTTCTGGGTGCGATCCACCAGCGCTGGCGCGCGGTGCCGGGGCGTTTCAAGGATTATATCAGCCAGCCAAAGTCCAACGGCTACCGCTCGATCCACACCACTGTGTCGGGGCGTGATGGCAAACGGGTCGAGGTGCAGATCCGCACCCGCGAAATGCATGAGGTCGCCGAAACCGGCGTCGCGGCGCATTGGTCTTACAAGAACGGCGAACGTGTTGAAAACCGTTTTGCCGTTGACCCGGTGCAATGGATCTCATCACTGACAGAGCGGCTGGACGACGATCAGGACCACGACGAATTCCTCGAGGCGGTCAAGCTTGAGATGTATCAGGATCAGGTGTTCTGTTTCACGCCCAAGGGCGATGTGATCAAACTGCCCCGCGGTGCGACGCCGATTGACTTTGCCTACGCCATCCACACCCGGATCGGGTCGGCCTGTGTGGGTGCAAAGGTTGATGGGCTGCGCGTGCCGCTTTGGACGCGGCTCAAGAACGGGCAGTCCGTTGAGGTCATCACCGCCGAAGGGCAAACCCCGCAGGCCACATGGATTGATATTGCCGTGACAGGGCGGGCCAAAACGGCGATTCGCCGGTCCTTGCGGGAAGAGGACCGGGAACGTTTTGTCCGACTGGGGCGCGAGTTGGCGCGCGTCGCGTTTGAGAACGTCGGAAAGAGAAGCACCGAGAAAGCCCTTCGCACGGCCGCCAAGGCGTTGGCTATTGATGGAATTGAGGAATTGCTGGCACGTCTTGGCAGTGCCGAGATTACCGGGCGCAAGGTGGTGACGGCCATCTACCCGGAACTGGAACATATCAAAGGTGAAGAGATTGATCAGGGCCGCGCCGTTGTTGGCTTGGCCCCTGATCAGGTGCAACAACGCGGCGCCTGCTGCCAGCCGGTGCCGGGTGAGCGCATTCTGGGGATCGCCTTTCGCGGGCACGGCGTTGTGGTGCATGCCATCGATTGCGCAGCCCTCGCCGATTATGAGGATCAGCCAGAGCGCTGGATTGACCTGCATTGGCAGGACGGCACACATGCTGCTGTGAACACAGTCACCTTTGACGTCACGATAGCCAATGATTCTGGCGTGCTGGGACGCATTTGCACATTGATCGGCGAACAGAACGCCAATATCTCTGACCTAAGGTTCATTGACCGGAAACCAGATTATTTTAGGTTGCTGATTGATGTCGATTTACGCGATGCGGAGCATTTGCACCGTATTCAGACCGCGCTAGAGGCGGAAAGTAACGTGTCAACGATATCGCGGCACAGAGATCCGGGGTTGGCAACCCTTGGGGCGGGCATTCCCCGCAGAGAAGGATGATAGGTCTTGGTATTCAAGCGCAGGGATAGGCGGGCGATCTGGCAGATCGCGCTGGATTTCTTCTATCCCCGTGGCGGCTGGACCCGTGCCTTTGAATACGTCAAGCACCGCGTCCGCCGTCTGCCGGATACGCCACAAAAGATCGGACGTGGCGTTTGGGCCGGCGTCTTTGTCTGTTTCACCCCGCTCTTTGGGTTGCACTTTGTGATGGCCGCGATCATCGCGCGGGTGATGCGTGGCAATTTGCTGGCGGCCTTGATGGCCACGTTCTTTGGCAACCCGCTGACATTTCCGCCGATTGGCTATCTGTCAATCAGCCTTGGTTCATGGCTGTTGGGGCTGCCGCAAAGCCGCATCGACAGGCTTGGCCAAAAGTTTGCGGATGCGAGCTTTGATTTATGGAGCAATATTGCCGCCATCTTTACCGCCGACCGGATCAAATGGCGCGGGCTGCAGGTGTTCTATGACGATGTTTTCTTTCCTTATCTGGTGGGTGGCATTCTGCCGGGGCTGATCACAGCGACGATTGCCTATTATCTGTCGGTTTCTGTCATCAGTGCCTATCAGACCCGTCGCAAGCGGGCATTGCTGGCAAAGCTTGACCAGCTGAAGAAAAAGACATCACCTAGCGATGACGCCAGCACCTAGGCTGATCCAGACAGAGGAATGCCCCGATGACGAAATTACTGCGCCTTGGTGTGAACATTGACCATGTTGCCACCGTGCGCAATGCGCGCGGCGGGGCCGTTCCTGATCCTGTGCGCGCGGCGATCATCGCGGAAGAAGCAGGTGCTGACGGCATCACCGCGCACCTGCGCGAGGACAGGCGCCATATCTCGGACGCCGATATCGAAGGGTTGATGGCGGCGCTGAATGGCCCGCTCAACTTTGAAATGGCGGCAACCGAAGAGATGCAGTCCATCGCCCTGCGCCACAAACCACATGCCGTCTGCATCGTGCCCGAAAAGCGCGAAGAACGCACAACCGAAGGCGGGCTTGAGGTGGCGCGCGAAGAAAATGCGCTGGCCCATTACATCGCCCCCTTGCGCGACGCAGGTTGCCGGGTTTCTATTTTCATTGCCGCCGACCAGCGCCAGATCGAAGCCGCCCACCGGATCGGGGCGCAGGTGATCGAACTGCACACCGGCGCCTATTGTGACGCGCACGCCGAAGGCCGCCTTGAGGCGCGCGACGGCGAGTTGCGCAAGCTGACGGAGATGGCCGCCTTTGCCGACGATCTGGGGCTGGAGGTGCACGCCGGGCACGGGCTGACCTATGATTGCGTCAGCCCTATCGCGGCTTTGCCGCAGGTGGTCGAGTTGAACATCGGCCATTTCCTGATCGGAGAGGCCATCTTTCGTGGCTTGCAACCTGCCATCAGCGAAATGCGCCGCATCATGGATGAGGCGCGTGCGTGATGAGCGATAACGGCCCAGTGGATATGCCACTGGTTGCCCTTTGCAACGGGCACTCTCGTGGTATCCGCTTGATCGATATGGATGTCAACGCATGATCCTTGGCATCGGCACCGATCTGGCGAATATCGAACGGATCCAAGGTACGCTCGACCGGTTCGGCGACCGGTTTCGTGACCGGGTTTTTACCGAGGTTGAGCAACGCAAGGCAGAACGGCGCAAGGATGTAGCCGGCACCTACGCCAAACGCTGGGCCGCGAAAGAGGCCTGTTCCAAGGCGCTTGGCACCGGCTTGCGCATGGGGATTTCGTGGAAGGACATGGCAGTGTCCAATCTGCGCAGCGGGCAACCTGTCATGGCGGTCTCTGGCTGGGCAAAAGAACGGCTCGATCAGATGACCCCAGAAGGGCACGAGGCGATCATTCACGTGACTTTGACCGACGATCACCCCTGGGCACAGGCTTTTGTGGTGATCGAGGCGCGCCCCATCGCTTGACAGCGCAGGCCCGCAGCCTCATGTACCCTCAAACCACAGCAAGGAACAGGCAATGGCCGAGAAAACAGGAATAATCGCCTGGTTAGTCGATACAGTGAAGACGGTGTTTTGGGCCTTGTTGCTTGCAGGTATCTTTCGGACCCTCTTTTTTCAGCCGTTCTGGATTCCTTCTGGATCAATGAAAGATACCTTGCTGATTGGTGATTTTCTGTTCGTCAACAAAATGGCCTATGGTTATTCCTATGCATCTTGTCCGTCGATCCGTATCCAGCGGCTTGGCATTGATATTGGCGCCGATGATTTTTGCGGATTTCTGGAAGACCGCGATGAGCGGATATTCGGATCAGACCCCGAACGCGGGGATATCGTCGTCTTTCGCCACCCTGTTGATGGGCGCGACTTTATCAAACGTTTGATCGGTCTGCCCGGTGACCGGATTCAGATGAAAGACAGTGTCCTGTATATCAACGATGAACCGGTGCAGATCGAGCCGGCAGGCACCTTTACAGAGGTTATGGAACCGCAAGGACCACTAAGGCTTCGACCCCAATGTGCAAACGGTGCTGTCGGCTTTGGGGCTGTCTGCGAAAAGCCTCGGTCCATCGAAACGCTGCCCAATGGGGTCAGCCATGCAATCCTTGATATTGGATCGCGTCCCATGGACAACACCGGCGTCTTTACCGTGCCCGAGGGCCAATTCTTTTTCATGGGTGACAACCGTGACAACTCGACCGACAGCCGGGTCGCACAATCTGCACGCGGTGTTGGCTTTGTGGACCGCAAATATATCGTTGGTCGGGCAGATCGCGTCATGTTTTCATCCGCAGGCCGATCCATGTTGGCGTTCTGGACTTGGCGGTCTGACCGCTTCTTCAAGGCGCTCGATTGAAGCTCTCAGCCGAACTCAACGCCTTTTCGCAAAGGCTGGGCTATAGCTTTGCCCAGCCTGAAACGCTGATCCGGGCCGTCACCCATTCATCCATCATCAGCCCGCACCGGGATGATAATCAACGGTTGGAGTTTCTGGGCGACCGGGTGCTGGGCCTTGTGATGGCCGAGGCATTGCTCAAGGCTGATCCATCTGCGCCTGAAGGCCTGCTTGCGCCCCGTTACAATGCACTGGTGCGGCGCGAGGCCTGTGCGGATGTTGCGCGCCAGATTGATCTGGGCGCGGTTCTGAAGCTAGGCCGATCCGAGATGAAATCGGGCGGGCGCCGCAAGGAAGCTCTGCTGGCCGACGCGATGGAGGCGGTGATTGCCGCGATCTATCAGGACGGCGGGTTCGAGGCCGCTCGCGCTGCTGTGTTGCGGCTTTGGGGTGAACGCATCCACAATGTCGCCGCGGATGCCCGTGATGCAAAGACCGCGCTGCAAGAATGGGCGCAAGCCCGCGGCGAAACCCCGCCGCAATACGTCGAGGTCGCCCGTACTGGACCGGACCACCAGCCTCAGTTTACCATTGAAGTGCGCTTGGCCTCTGGGCCATCTGAACAGGCCAAGGCTGGGTCCAAGCGTCAGGCAGAACAGGCTGCGGCAACGGCCCTTTTGAAGAAAGTCGATACATGACTGACGCCCCGACCAAAGCTGGCTTTGTCGCCCTGATAGGCGAGCCGAATGCAGGTAAATCCACATTGCTGAACCGGATGGTCGGCGCGAAAGTGTCGATCGTGACCCATAAGGTGCAAACAACGCGGGCCCGCATTCGCGGGGTTGCGATGGCGGGGAACGCGCAACTGATCTTTGTCGACACCCCCGGCCTTTTCAAACCGCGCCGCAGGCTCGACCGTGCGATGGTTGCCGCCGCTTGGGGCGGGGCTGCGGATGCCGATGTGGTTGTGCTGATGATCGAGGCGCACCGCGGCATGACCGATGGTGTGAAGGCGATCCTGGACACATTGTCAGAGCGCGCCGGAACATCCCCCATCGCGCTGGCTATCAACAAGATCGACAAGGTGAAATCCGAGGTCCTGCTGGCTCTGACCAAAGCAATGAACGACGCCTATCCCTTTGCCGAAACCTTCATGATTTCCGCCGAACGCGGGCATGGCTGCGAGGCCTTGCGCGATTGGCTGACGATGCAGGTGCCAGCGGGGCCGTTTCTCTACCCCGAAGACCAGATCGCCGATCTGCCAATGCGGATGATCGCAGCCGAGATCACCCGCGAAAAACTGACCCTGCGCCTGCATCAGGAATTGCCCTATGAACTGACGGTCGAGACCGAGAACTGGGAAGAACGCGCCGACGGTTCTGCCCGCATTGATCAACTGATCTATGTCGCGCGCGATGGGCACAAGGGCATCGTGCTTGGCAAAGGCGGCGAGACGGTGAAAGCGATCAGTCAGGCATCGCGGCTGGAACTGGAAGAGTTCCTCGGCCGTCGCGTGCATCTTTTCGTCAAGGTCAAGGTACGGCCAAACTGGCTGGAAGAGTCCGAACGGTATTCGGAGATGGGCCTCGATTTCAAGGATGGGAATGCGTGATCGGGCCACAGTCAGTCCCGGATCAGATCCGGGATGGGGTGGCGCTTGAAGTTGACCGCCGAGATCTGGGTGGCCGCCTATCTGACCCGGCTGCGTCTGGTTGATATTCCTGCATTTGTCGTACAGCGCGGTGATCCGACTGCTGGCGCCGTTCTGGTCAAACTCAACACCCTAGACGGGCTGGCCCGCTGTTATCAGCGTAGTTTTGATCTGATGACAGGTGCGCGCAAATGGATGGTGCTTGCCGAAGGCGCGGAGGCGGAAGTGGACCAATCCGTTGCGAAACAGCGCGGTTTTGATCCCGATCTCTGGGTGATTGAGGTCGAGGACAAAGAGGGCCGTCATCTGCTGGACGAACCCGGGCTTGATTGACTTTCATGCCTCCGGCGGGAGTATTTTTGGCAAGATGATAAGCTCTTGTTAAGCACCTTTCGGTATTGTGAGCTCATGGCACAGGCTGGAGAGCCGATGGCCCTGCGAGGTGATGAGCAAATGTTCATTGCTTGGGGCAAGAGGGTGTTTATCATCTTGCCCCAAATACTCCCCCGCCGGAGGCGTCCGGCCCGTCGACCTGATCCAACCCTTGCATGTGGCAGCGGGACCGTTTGGAATGGCGTCATGTTCCTAGGTCCCGAAATATGATCGCGTGGCAGGATGATGCCGCTTTGCTGGCCACACGCGCCTTTGGTGAAACTTCTGTGATTGTCGAGGTTTTTAGCGCCAAGCATGGCCGCCACGCAGGTGTCGTCCGGGGCGGAACCAGCCGCAAGATCGCGCCAATCCTGCAACCGGGCACGCAAGTATCAGTCACCTGGAAAGCAAGGCTGGACAGTCATCTGGGCAGTTTCACGGTTGAACCTATCCGCAGCCGGGCTGCTGCGGCGATGGGGGACAGGTTGGCACTGGCGGGGCTGAATGCGGTGTGCGGATTGCTGACGATGGTGCTGCCGGAACGCGAGGCGCATCCGCCGCTTTATGCCCGGACTGTCGCATTGCTGGATTTGCTGGGCCAGTCGGATGTCTGGCCTTTGGCCTATCTGCGGTGGGAGCAGGCGCTTTTGGAAGAGATGGGTTTTGGGTTGGATCTTTCGGCCTGCGCGGTGCGCGGCGTGAACGAAGAGTTGATCTATGTTTCGCCCAAGTCCGGCCGCGCGGTCAGCCGGGAGGCCGCCGGAGAATGGGCCGACCGTATGCTGCCCTTGCCAGAGGTTCTGGCAGGCAAGGGTGATGCGTCAAATGCGCAGATCGTGACCGCTCTTGGCACGACCGGTTATTTCATTGAACACCGTCTGGTCAAAGGTCTGGGTGATCGCCCGATGCCCGGCGCCCGCGCAAGGTTGCTCGACGCCATTAGGCGCCTTGATGGCGCCTGACGGCCTTCAATGGCAGGCGTTTTCCTCAACTCAGGAAATCTGTTTGCAACCGGCAGGCAAAACCGGGAAGGCAGCTTAGTCCAGCAGACGACGTGCGATGACTTGCGCTTGAATCTCAGCGGCCCCTTCAAAGATGTTGAGGATGCGCGCGTCGCATAAGATGCGGCTGACCTTGTACTCCAGCGCAAAGCCGTTGCCGCCGTGGATTTGCAGTGCGTTGTCGGCGCAGGCCCAGGCGATCCGGGCACCCAGCAGCTTGGCCATGCCGGCCTCCAGGTCGCAGCGGCGGTCGTTGTCTTTTTCATGGGCGCTGAAATAGGTCAGTTGACGGGCGACCATGATTTCGACGGCCATCATCGCCAGTTTGCCGGCCACACGGGGGAAATCGATCAGGGCCTTGCCGAACTGTTTGCGATCCTGCGCGTATTGCATGCCCACATCCAGCGCCGATTGGGCCACACCGACCGCACGCGCGGCGGTTTGGATGCGTGCGGATTCGAATGTTTGCATCAGTTGTTTGAAGCCTTTGCCGGTCTCGCCGCCGAGCAGGTTCTCGCCCTTTACGGCAAAGCCGTCAAAGGCCAACTCGTATTCCTTCATACCGCGATAGCCCAGCACCTCGATCTCGCCTCCTGTCATACCCGGGGTGGGGAAGGGGTCTTCGTCGGTGCCAGGGGCTTTTTCGGCCAGAAACATCGACAGGCCGCGATAATCGGTGGTCTCGGGGTCCGTGCGTGCCAGCATTGTCATCACATGGGTGCGGGAGGCATGGGTGATCCAGGTCTTGTTGCCGGTGATTTCCCAATCATCGCCTGTCTTGACCGCACGGCTGCGCAAGCTGCCAAGGTCAGAGCCGGTGTTGGGCTCGGTGAACACGGCTGTGGGCAGAATCTCTGCCGAGGCCAGACCCGGCAGCCATTTCTGCTTTTGCTCTTCGGTGCCGCCGCAGAGGATCAGCTCTGCTGCAATTTCGGATCGGGTGCCCAGCGAGCCGACACCGATATAGCCGCGTGACAACTCTTCTGACACCACGCACATCGACGCTTTGGACAGGCCGAATCCGCCGTATTCCTCGGGGATGGTCAGGCCAAAGACGCCCATTTCAGCCATCTCGTTGATGATCTCCAGCGGGATCAACTCGTCTTTAAGGTGCCAGTCATGCGCGTCCGGTTCAATCCGCTCGATACTGAAACGGCGGAATTGCTCGCGGATCATTTCCAGTTCGTCATCAAGGCCGGAAGCCCCAACCGTGATGTTGGCCGCCTGTTCGCGCATCAGTTCGACAAGATGCATGCGGGCCGCCTGGGTATTGCCTGACCGGGTCAGTGTGGTGACGGCGGGTTGCATCAGCGATTGCATATCGTCTTGCGCAAGGCCGATGTCTTGCAGACGCAGGATTTCGCCTTGGCTCATCGGGATGCCACCGGAGATCTGCCAGAGGTACTCACCAAAGGCGATTTGATGGATCAGCTGTTCGATCTCGCCGAATTTGCCATCAGCTTGCAGCCGTTCCGCCCAGGTCTGCATTTGCCGAAGCGACTGGGCATAGGTGGCCACCCATGCAAGGCCATGCGCCGCTGTCTGGTGCGCCTCTATCAGTTTGCCAGAGACGCGGCCGCCCTCTTCGACCTGCGCGCGCACAGCACCCTTGGCGCGCGACAGAACATCTTCAACCGCGGGCAAGGCCGCCGAGGTCAGCGCCAGCAGATCGGCCAGAATTGGGGTCTTGTTCAATGTCATATCCTGTCCATCATGCGCCATCCTGCGACTCCCTTCAATTTGCAGGCGCAGAGATAATCACTTTGCAGGTGCAGCGCAATAAATATTCGTCAGATTGTCGCTTCGCGCAAATAAATGTCGCGCTAAAAATTCTCTCTGGCATGTCCTGCCCAATGTCGTAAGACACCCTATGCCCGAGATAGCGCCCTTTCTGACCCCGGCCTTATTTGTCTTTGCCTTTGCGGTGACGCTGCTGGGCGGGTTCGTCAAAGGCGCTGTTGGGTTTGCAATGCCACTGATCATGATATCCGGCATGGGCATTCTGATCGCACCTGATCTGGTCATCGCCGGGATTGTTATCCCGATTGTCATCAGCAACGGATTGCAGGTGGCCCGCGCAGGTGTGGGCAACGCACAGGCCGCGCTGAAAGAACACTGGCGCTATGTCCTGATCGTCTGCGTCATGATTCTGGTCGCCGCGCAGTTCGTGCGCAGCATCCCCAGCGACGTGATGTTCGTCGTTCTTGGCGTGCCGGTTGTGACTTTGTGTTTCATCCAACTGGTCGGCTGGCGCCCACAGATCACCCCGCGCTGGCGGCGGCCCTTTGAATGGACGGCGGGGGCTCTCTCTGGTGTTCTGGGCGGTCTGGCGGGGACTTGGGGACCCCCAACGGTGCTGTATCTGTTGGCGCTGAACACGCCGCGCAGTAGTCAGATGTCGGTTCAGGGTGTGATTTATGGGCTGGGGTCGGTCATGCTGCTTTTGGGGCATTTGCAGTCTGGCATCCTGAATGCGCAGACATGGAGGTTTTCGGCCGCACTTGTTGTCCCCGCGCTGATTGGCATGTGGCTGGGGTTCCGGCTGGCGGATCGTTTCGATCAGGAACGGTTTCGCCGGGTGACGCTCTGGGTGCTGATTATTGCCGGGATAAACCTGATCCGACGCGGGCTGATGGGCTAGTTTCAGGACCCTAGGACAAGAGGTCCAGATACCCGCACACATTCGCAAGTTTCGGCACCTGCTGGGGGTCAACCACTTCAAAACTGACCGTATAGAGGATGGTTTCGCCTGCCATCGCGGTGAATTGCCACGTGCCGGTGACCAACTCATAGGGATAATCGAACTGATAGAATGTCAGCGACGGATCATTGCCGCTGATCCGGGTCATGAAATTCTGCGTGGTCACCCCGTCACGGCCCATCGCCGGATGGGTCAGCACCATATTGACCGGTTCTATCCCATTAGCGTTCGTGGCCTGTGCCTTGACGCCGAAGCCGACACCAAGAACGGCGGGAACCTGTTGGCCGGTTGCCACGAATTCGGGTTCCTGCGCAATGATATGGGTGACGCCAGCCAATGTCCCGGGGGCAGGTGCTGTTCCGATCGGCTCTGGCGGGCAGATGACCCCGGCCTCAAGAGAAGCGATGCGGGACGATGACATAACCTCGGCCAAGGCCGGTGCCATCGGCAGAGCAAGCGTGAAGATGAGTGCAAGAACCGCTTTCATTCCTCACAGGTAGGCATGAAAAGCCATTTGTCGAGTTTTGGTCGATCAGGAACCACGGGGTCGCAGCCGTGATTGTCTGAAACGGCCCAGTGGACCGTTTCATTCACGCCAATCACGCGGGGCGCATTGGTTTACCCGATGGCTGCCGCTTTCACATCATCATCAATGAACGGGACGTATTTTTCAAAATTGTCGCTGAACATCGAGACAAGTTTTTCCGCCTGCGCGTCATAACCGGCTTTGTCCGCCCATGTATCGCGCGGGTTCAACAAACCATCATCCACGCCTTCAACAGAAACAGGCACCTCAAAGCCGAAATGCACATCCTTGCGGAACGTGCTTTCGATCAGCGTGCCATCAAGCGCCGCAGACAAGAGCGCGCGGGTCGCCTTGATCGGCATCCGTGACCCTGTGCCATAGGCCCCACCTGTCCAGCCGGTGTTCACCAGCCAGCAAGTTGCGCCATGGCTTGCGATCTTGCTGCGCAGCAGGTTGCCGTAAACCTCTGGGCGGCGCGGCATGAAGGGGGCACCAAAGCATGTGCTGAATGTCGGCTCCGGTTCTGTCACGCCGCGTTCGGTGCCGGCCACCTTGGAGGTGAAGCCGGACAGAAAGTGATACATCGCCTGCGCCGGTGTCAGCCGCGCAATGGGAGGCAGCACGCCAAAGGCATCGCAGGTCAGCATGATGATGTTCTTTGGATGGCCGCCCAACGCAGTCTCGGAAGCGTTCGAGATATAGTTCAACGGATAGGCACAGCGCATATTTGCAGTCAGGCTGTCATCCTCGAAATCCAGTTCCAGCGTGTCGGGATCGAACACCATGTTCTCGATCACCGTATGCGGCATGGAACAGGTGGCATAGATTTCAGGCTCTGCCTCTGGGTCCAGCCCGATGGTCTTGGCATAGCAGCCACCTTCAAAGTTGAAGGTGCCGCGATCGGACCAGCCATGTTCATCGTCGCCGATCAGAACCCGGGTCGGGTCGGCGGACAGGGTGGTCTTGCCGGTGCCTGACAGGCCAAAGAACACGGCCGTATCCACCGGATTGCCGGGCGCGTGGTTGGCTGAACAATGCATCGGCATGATGCCTTTTTCGGGCAGCAGATAGTTCAGCAGGGTAAAGACTGATTTCTTGTTCTCGCCCGCATATTCCGTGCCGCCGATCAGGATCAGCTTCTTCTCAAAATTCATCGCGATGACGGTTTCAGAGCGGCACCCGTGTTTTTCGGGGTCGGCCTTGAACGTCGGGCAGTTGATGATGGTGAAGTCCGGCACAAAACCGGCAAGCTCTGACGCCGCTGGACGGCGCAGCAGGTGACGGATGAAAAGGCCATGCCAGGCAAGTTCTGTCACGACACGCACATCAAGGCGGTGTGCCGGGTCGGCGCCGCCAAACAGATCCTGCACATTGTAGGTGCCGCCCTTCATATGCTCCAGCATATCGGCGTAAAGCGCGCCAAACTTGGCAGGGTCCATCGGCGGGTTGTTTTCCCACCAGATGGTATCGACGACGCCTTGAGTCTTGACGACAAACTTATCCTTGGGCGAGCGCCCGGTGTGCTTGCCGGTCGACACCAGCAATGTGCCACCTTTGCCAGTCACGCCTTCATCGGCGGCGACGGCAGCGTCGTGCAATTCGGCCTCAGAGCGGTTGTAATACACATAACCCAGCCCTGTGATGCCTTGATCCTCAAGTTTCATCGATGGGTTGACCGTTCCTTGGTCCATGGGTTCGCTCCTTCGTGAATTGGCCGACGTGGCCAGCGATGCCTCTCCATAGCACCAAGTTTTCAAGGGCCGATACCCCAGTTTGATGCCGTTAGCGCAACCAATTTGATGTTAGCGCAATCACGCTGGCGCGCTGTTTTGATATGTCTCTTGAGCGCAGCGGAGATCGGCAAAATTAACGCAAATAAGGCAGTTTTATGGCGATGGTTGAGTTAACGGTTGATTCGCCTAGATAAAACGTTGAAAAGTCGGGATAAGCGACTTTAGAAGCGTTGATTTGATTACTGAGGGGTCACTTTCATGTCCAGAATTGCACTTGTTGATGATGACAGGAACATCCTCACGTCTGTTTCAATGACGCTCGAGGCCGAAGGTTTTGAGGTTGAGACCTATAACGATGGCCTCTCGGCGCTGGAAGCGTTTAACAAACGTATGCCCGATATGGCGGTTTTGGACATCAAAATGCCACGGATGGACGGAATGGATCTGTTGCAGCGACTGCGACAAAAGACCTCCATGCCCGTTATTTTCCTGACTTCCAAGGACGATGAGATCGATGAAGTGCTTGGTTTGCGCATGGGCGCGGACGATTACGTAAAAAAGCCATTTTCACAGCGTCTATTGGTGGAACGAATCCGGGCGCTCTTGCGGAGACAAGATGCGATCGCCGGGGAAGAGATTGAGGAGACCGAGGACACAAAGGTAATGGTCCGCGGTGAGTTGGTGATGGATCCGCTTCGTCACGCGGTTAAGTGGAAAGGGAAAGACGTATCCCTTACGGTAACGGAATTTTTGTTGTTGCAGGCGCTTGCCCAGCGACCCGGCTTTGTCAAAAGCCGCGATCAGCTGATGGATGTGGCCTATGATGACCAGGTTTATGTGGACGATCGAACGATCGACAGCCATATCAAACGGCTGCGCAAAAAGATGCGTAATACGGATAATGAGTTTTCTGCGATCGAGACCCTTTATGGCATCGGGTATCGCTACAACGAAGAGTAAGTCATGACGGCTGCGCCGAAAGTTGACGTACGCGACCTCAAGTCGGTGCGCGCAGCGGCGCGCACGCCCGATCTGGTGTTGGGCGATGATTGGGTCGATCCGGACTTTGTGACCGAACACATCGAAGTGGAAGAAATTCCTGGAGGTCGTCTTTTCGCGCTGCGCCGATCGCCGATTGCGCGCAAAATCATCACCTTCAACCTGATCGCGCTGATCCTGCTTATTTCCGGCGTGCTTTATCTTAGCCCCTCGCGTGACAGCCTTGCCTTTCAGCGCGCAAATGGCCTGATCAATGAGGCGCAGCTGATCGCTGATGTCTTTGAGGGGCAGCTCCCCTCAATTGCTCCGGTCAATCTGGTTACAGCCGATGGCATCAACCCGACCGCAACGCTGGAAGGTCTTAACCTGCGCGGCGGGGTCGAGGTCTCGGTCTTTGCGCCAGACACCACGTTGGTCGCGCGCGCAACAGGCAGCCTCAACTCTGATCAGATTGCAGAGCTGGAAGAACAGACCGGCGGGACATTCATTTTGGATATTCTGGTGTCGATCTGGGATGGCATGATCAGCCTTGGATCATTTGGCGAAGAAGAGATCAGCGACGAACAGGCGCTGATACAGCTGTCTCAGGAAAATGTCCGACAGGCGATCGCCAACGGCACCCAGTTGGAAGCTTCGGAAATAGATGGCGCAACCAGCTTTATCGTCACAACACCGATTATGCGCAACAACGTACCCGTCGGCGTCATCGCGGTAACGACCGCGGCAGGCGAAGTTGATGGTCTGGTGCGCCGCGAGCGCGAACAGTTCCTGAGGCTCTTCTTTGTGGGCGTCTTTATCAGCGTCGGTCTGAGCCTGGTGTTGGCCTCAACAATCGCCAACCCGTTGGCGCAACTGGCGACCGCTGCCGAGGCGAGCCAGGAAAAGAACGCGCGCAAGATGGCGCCGGGGCGGGTGCGCATCCCGGACCTGAGCGGACGTCCCGACGAAATCGGGCGCCTGTCCACCGCGCTGCGCAGCATGGTTTCAGCGCTCTACGAGCGGATTGAAGGGAATGAACAATTTGCCGCAGATGTCGCGCATGAGATCAAGAATCCTTTGGCATCCCTGCGCTCTGCGGTTGGGACGATGCGTGTCGCCAAACGCGACGACCAGCGCGAGCGACTGCTTGAGGTGATCGAACACGACGTGAAGCGGCTGGACCGTCTGGTCAGCGATATCTCCAATGCCTCGCGGCTCGACAGTGAGCTTGTCAAGGAAGAGGAAGAGACCTTCGATCTGTTGCGGATGCTTCAGAATATCGTCGAATTCCTAGGCAAGGATGCCAAGCTGCGCGGCGTCGAGTTCGTCGCAGATTTGCCTGAAGGCGAGATCATGGTGCAAGGCCTTGAAGGGCGCTTGGCACAGGTTTTCGTCAATCTGATCACCAATGCGGTCTCGTTCTGTGACAAGGGTGACGCCATCCGTGTCTGGGCGCGGACCCGGCAGAACCGCGTGCTGATCGTGGTCGAGGATACCGGGCCCGGTATCCCGGACGATGCCTTGACCAAGATTTTCCAGCGCTTCTACTCAGAGCGGCCCGAAGGACAGTTTGGCAATAACTCCGGCCTTGGCCTTGCGATTTCCAAACAAATCGTCGAGGCGCATTCCGGTGCCATCTGGGCCGAGAACATTCGCCCGACCGACGCCGACCCAACTTCAGAGCCATCGGGCGCGCGCTTTGTTGTTGGCCTGCCAATCTAGGATCATTGATCAATGACAACACCTGAAACCTTCCATGCAACCTGTGTTGCTTTGAAGGGGCAGGCGGTTGTCATTCAAGGGGCGTCCGGCGCGGGAAAATCCGCTTTGGGTCTGGGGCTGATGGCCTTGGGCTGTACGCTGATTGCAGATGATCGGGTGCATCTAACGGTGCGGAATGGCGCAGTCCACGCGCATTGCCCGCCTGCACTTGCCGGCCTGATCGAAGCGCGGGGTCTTGGCATCCTGAATGCCGTCTCGGAGCCGAAAGCAAGGGTCGCGCTCGTCGTCGATCTGGATCAGTTGGAGCCAGAGCGTCTGCCACCTCAGCGTCGAATTGCGCTTCTGGGGTGCGATCTGCCCTTGATCTATCGCGTCGACGCGCCACAGTTTGCACCAGCAATCCTGCAAATCCTCAAAGCTGGCTGGAGCGATCGATGATCAAGACAGGCCCGGATACCGCAAAATCGGCACCCCCGGTGGTCCTGGTGACCGGTCCGTCCGGCGCGGGGCGCACGACGGCGATCAACGCGCTGGAGGACCTGGGCTATGAGGTGATCGACAATCTGCCCCTGTCGCTGTTGCCGCGTCTGTTGAGCGGCCCGCCGCCTGCGCGACCCATTGCCCTGGGGGTGGACGTGCGCAACCGGGATTTCAGCACCGCGGCACTGATCGACACTATTGACCGAATGACGGGCGAGGGCGCGCTGACGACGCAGGTTCTTTATATGGATGCTGACGAAGAGGAACTGGTGCGCCGGTATTCTCAAACACGGCGGCGGCATCCACTGGCGCCTGCGGGCCCGCCTCTGGCCGGTATCACGGCTGAACGCGAACTTCTGATCCCGGTGCGGGCGCGGGCCGATGTGCTGATCGACACGACGGGTCTTTCACCGCATGATGCAAAGGCCGAGGTCGAGCGTTGGTTCGGGACCGGCGAGGGCCGTCAGCTTGGTGTGACATTGCATTCATTTTCTTACAAACGCGGGCTGCCACGCGGGATGGACATCGTGATGGATTGCCGCTTCCTGCGCAATCCACATTGGGAAGCCGCGCTGCGCGACCTTGATGGCCGGGACCCTGCGGTTGCTGATTATGTTGCGGCTGATCCCCGGTTCAAGCAGTTCTTTGATCAGGTCAAGGGGCTGGTCGATCTGCTGTTGCCCGCGCACCGCGATGAAGGCAAAGCCCATCTGTCAATTGGCTTTGGGTGTACCGGAGGGCAACACCGTTCGGTTGCCCTAACGGAACGTTTGGCCGAAGCCCTTGCGCAAGACGGCTGGCATGTGTCTAAACGACACCGCGAATTAGAGCGCCGCGCCGCGCAAGTGAGTAAGGAACACACAGGTTGATCGGTATCGTTATCGTGGCTCATGGAGGATTGGCGCAGGAATACCTCGCCGCGGTCGAGCATGTGGTCGGGCCACAGCCCGGCATGGTCAGCATCGCGATTGACCCTGACGACGATCGCGCCGCGAAACAGACCGAGATTTGCGATGCCGCCGACAAAGTGGATAGCGGCGAAGGTGTGGTCATTGTGACCGATATGTTCGGCGGATCGCCCACCAATCTGTCCTTGCGCGCCTGTAGTCCCGATAACCGGCGCATCCTCTACGGGGCCAACCTGCCGATGCTGATCAAGCTTGCCAAGATGCGCAATGGCAGCGTTCCCGATGCGGTTGCGGCAGCCATTGCCGCCGCGCATAAATATATCAACAGCCATAACGGCGGTCTGCCGCAATGAACCAGATGCGGCTGGAAATTCAGAATATCAAAGGCCTGCATGCCCGTGCGTCTGCCAAACTGGTCGAGGTTGTCGAAAGCTTTGAAGCTGACGCGACCGTCAGCAAGGATGGCGAAAGCACGAGTGGCGACAGCATCATGGGCCTTTTGATGTTGGCAGCTTCCATTGGAACCTTTATTGAGGTCAGGACAATGGGACCGCAGGCAATTGAGCTTGCCGCAGCCATTGAAAACCTTGTTGCTGACAAATTTGGTGAAGGCGACTGACGCCACCGGTGGATTGCATAGGACAAGTGAATTGACCGAAACATCCTCAAAAACCGCTCCGCACACCGCAGTCCCAGAAGCGCCGCCGCGCGTATATGATCGCGGCGCGCTGACCTACTGCAACACCTTTGACAGCCCTGTCAAACGGACGATCATCAAGACGATCGAATGGTTTACCGGCAAGATCCACGTCATCAGGATGATCCGCAAATTTGAACAGCGCGGCAAATACCACGGTCAGGCGTTCTGGCGTGGTGCGCTGGATGTCATGGGCATTGATCTTATCACCCCGCAGGAGCAGATTGACCGCATTCCCAAAACCGGCCCGGTGGTGATTGTCGCCAATCATCCGCATGGCTTGGTGGACGGCATGGTGATGGCAGAGCTGATCGGGCGGGCGCGCACCGACTATCGAATACTGACGCGGGCGTTTCTGACGGATCTGGATGAGGATGCCGGAAGTTTCCTGATCCCGGTGCCATTTCCTCATGAAGCGGATGCACAGACCAAGATGGTCGAGATGCGCAAGCAGGCGATGACCCATCTCAAAGAGGGCGGCGTGATTGCGATTTTCCCTTCGGGCGTTGTGGCCGCGTCCAATTCGCTCTTTGGTCCGATGATTGAGCGCGAATGGAACCTCTTTACCGCCAAGATGATCCGCATGTCGGGTGCGCGCGTGGTGCCGCTGTTTTTTCCGGGGGCCAATTCGCGCTGGTATCAGATGGCCAATCAAATATCACCAACGCTGCGCCAGAGCCTGCTGATCCATGAGATCGTGAATGCCTGCGGCAAGCCGCAGAACCCCGTTGTGGGGCATCCTTTCGACGCCGATGAGGTGAAGGAACGTTTGCACGATCAACGCGCCTGCTTGGATTGGATGCGCGATGAGACGCTGAAACTGCGGGGGTAGCCATCGCTTGAGTGCGGCTGGCCCTTGGCGGGACGACATGCGGCCATGCCGATTAGGTGGATGGAACCTACCCTAGCGCGTCGGCACCGGTGTCTCGCCCCGATAGTCATAAAACCCACGCTTTGACTTGCGGCCCAGCCATCCGGCCTCAACATATTTGGTCAAGAGCGGGCAGGGGCGGTACTTGGTATCGGCCAAACCGTCGTGCAGCACGTTCATGATGGACAGACAGGTATCCAGCCCGATGAAATCGGCCAGTTCCAGCGGTCCCATCGGGTGGTTGGCCCCCAGCTTGAGCGAGGTATCAATGGATTGCACGGACCCCACGCCCTCATAGAGCGTATAGATCGCCTCGTTGATCATCGGCATCAGGATGCGGTTGACGATAAAGGCCGGGAAATCCTCTGCGGTGGCGGAGGTTTTGCCCAACCGTTCAACAACCGCGTGGCAGGCCTTGAACGTCGGCTCATCGGTGGCAATCCCCCGGATCAGTTCGACCAGTTGCATGATCGGGACCGGGTTCATGAAGTGGAACCCCATGAATTTTTCAGGCCGGTCGGTGCGCGAGGCAAGGCGCGTGATAGAAATCGACGAGGTGTTCGATGTCAGGATCGTATCTGGCTTCAGATGCGGCACCAGATCTTCGAAAATGGCGGTCTTGATGGTTTCCCGTTCGGTCGCGGCTTCGATGATGAGATCGGTCTTGCCAAGTTCGGTCAGTGTCTGCGTCGTTCTGACCCGCCGCATCGCGTCGTCTTTCTGGGACGTGGTGATCAGGTCCTTGCTGACCTGACGATCCAGATTGCGATCAATCAGTGCAACGGCAGCCTGCAATGCGTCTTCGCTGATGTCGGTCAACAGAACCTCGTATCCGGCCAATGCGAAAACATGCGCAATGCCATTGCCCATCTGACCTGCGCCAACGATGCCTACCTGTTCAATTGCCATGATCAATCCTTCAACGGTTGGCCGCACCATAGGCCCGCCATGGGGTCAGCTTCAAGGCGGTGGTTTACCTAAAACTTTCGTCGAATGCCTGCATTAGCAAATTCGCAAAGAATCTAGGCGAATCTGCTCAATGGGTGAAGAAGAAAAGGGGCGGGACCCATGAAGCATGAAAAAATTGTCACTGGTGAATTGTCGTATGCGCCATGCCGCTACGGGGATTCCCGGATGCTGTTCCGTGGGCCACGTAAACGGCTTGACCTGCCTTATCTGGCCTTCATCGGCGGCACCGAGACCTATGGGAAATTCATAGAAAAACCTTTCCCTACCCTCGTCGAAAAGGCCATGCGCCAGACCTGTGTCAACTTTGGCTGTGTGAATGGCGGCATAGATGCCTTCGTGAATGATCCCACAGTCATGAGCATCTGCTCTCAGTCGGATCTGACCATCGTGCAGGTGATGGGTGCGAATTATCTTTCCAATCGGTTCTACTCTGTCCACCCGCGACGAAACGACCGGTTTCTGCGTGCTTCAACCGTCCTTCAGGCGGTTTACCAGGATGTCGATTTTTCAGAATTCTCCTTTACCCGGCATATGCTTGGCGCGCTTCACGCCAAGTCGATTGAACGGTTCGATACGGTGGTCAAGGAACTGCGCGAGGCGTGGATGGCGCGCATGCGCAATATGCTGGGCCAGATCGGGGAACGGACAATTCTGTTGTGGTTCTCTGAAGATGCAATGACCGACGACCATTGGGGCGACCGCCCCGGCCAGTTGCAGGTTGATCCGCTGTTCATCACTGCCTCGATGATTGATGATCTGCGTCCATTGGTCAAAGACGTTGTGGTTGCCAACCCAACGGAACGCGCCATCGCGCAGGGGTCGCGCGGGATGTATTTTCCGCCCAGTCAGGCAAAAGCGGCCTCTGAGATGCTGGGCGTGGATTGCCATGTTGAGGCCAGCGCTGCGTTGATCCCAAAGATCAGAGATCAGCTTTATACAATGTAGAAAGGCCCGCACAGATGCGCGGGCCGTTTCAGTTCCGTGGCGGTATGTTTCAGAGTTTTTCAGTCAACTCTGGAACAGCGTCAAACAGGTCAGCGACCAAACCATAGTCGGCGACCTGGAAGATCGGTGCTTCCTCGTCCTTGTTGATTGCCACAATGATCTTGCTGTCCTTCATTCCGGCAAGGTGCTGGATCGCACCAGAGATACCGACAGCCACATAAAGATCCGGGGCAACAACCTTGCCGGTCTGTCCGACCTGCCAATCATTCGGCGCATAGCCGCTGTCGACAGCAGCACGGGATGCGCCAACGGCAGCGTTCAGCTTGTCAGCCAGTTTTTCAATCAGCGCAAAGTCATCCTCGGACCCGACACCGCGACCGCCAGACACGACAACTCCGGCAGATGTCAGCTCCGGCCGGTCAGAGGCTGCAACCTTATCCTCAATCCATTCCGACAGGCCGGGGTTTCCGGCCGCGCCAATCGTCTCGACACCGGCAGAACCACCCAAGGCGGCGGCATCATAGCCCGCGGTGCGGATCGTCATGACCTTTTTGTCGTCAGAAGATTTCACCGTCTGGATCGCGTTGCCTGCGTAGATCGGCCGCTCGAATGTGTCGGCGTCAACAATGGCCGTCACTTCCGAGATCACCATGGCGTCCAGCAAGGCGGCTACACGTGGCATCACGTTCTTGGCGTCGGTTGTGCCGGGAGCAACGATATGGGCGTAGTCCCCCGCGAGTGAGACGATCAGGTCGGCGGTGGGTTCTGCCAGACGATGACCAAGGGCGGCATCCTCGGCGCAGAGCACGCTGGAAACACCTTCAATCGTAGCGGCCTCATCAGCCGCAGCCTTTGCAGAGGCACCCGCACAAAGCACGGTGACATCGCCAAGCCCCTTGGCCGCGGTTACAGCCTTTGCCGTTGCATCAACGGCCAATGCGCCGTCTGTGACTTCACCAATCAGAAGAACAGCCATTACACAGCCCCCGCTTCTTTGAGTTTTTCAACAAGTTCGTCGACAGACCCGACCATGATACCGGCTTTGCGGGCCTCTGGTTCGGTTGTGCTGGTGATGTTCAGACGTGGTGTAACATCAACGCCGTAGTCGGCAGGCGTCTTTTCATCCATCGGCTTTTTCTTGGCCTTCATGATGTTGGGAAGGGAGGCATAGCGCGGCTCGTTCAGACGCAGATCAACGGTGACAATCGTTGGCATCTTGACCTTGATGGTCTGCAAACCACCATCCACTTCACGGGTGACTGTGGCGCTATCGCCTTCCACGTCAACTTCGGAGGCAAATGTTGCTTGGCTCCAGCCCAGCAGGGCCGACAGCATCTGGCCCGTGGCGTTCATGTCGTTGTCGATGGCCTGCTTGCCACAAAGCACCAGACCGGGCTCTTCTTGCTTGACGATGGCGGCAAGGATTTTGGCAACGGCCAGCGGCTCGATATCTGTGTGCACATCGTCAGCGGCAATCACAAGGATCGCGCGATCCGCACCCATCGCAAGGGCGGTGCGCAGCGTTTCCTGGTTTTGTTTGACGCCGATGGAAACAGCGACAACCTCTTCGGCTTTGCCCGCTTCGCGCAGGCGAATGGCCTCTTCCACGGCGATTTCATCGAATGGGTTCATCGACATTTTGACGTTGGCGAGATCAACACCGGAACCATCCGCTTTGACGCGGACCTTCACGTTGTAGTCGATCACGCGCTTGACGGGTACGAGGACCTTCATCTGCGTTTCTCTCCTAAGAATCTGATCAATCTTGTTCTCGGGACGTTGTTATCCTGCGTGTGCACCGGAAAACAGTGCAAAATCGACGCGGTAAGGGCGAGGGACGCCACGTTCCTGACGTGCGCGTCAGGTGGCGGTGTGGTGCGGTGGTCCTGTAACGCTGGCTGGATGGGTGCCTGCACCTGTCGCGCCGCCTCTCCGGCGCCGGTATTCCCAATAAAATAGGCCGTTAAAAATTGAATTGCTGAAACCGGTCACAACCGCTGAGCGGTGCCGCTTGGTCTACCTGTTCGCGCCCGGCACCCAGAGCACGTCATCCTTGCCGTCGTCATTGGCAATCCGTGCGGCCTGAAAAAACCAGTCTGACAAACGGTTGAGGTACTTTATGGCCACCGGGTTCACCTTTTCCATCGTGGCCAGTTCCACCACCAGCCGTTCGGCGCGGCGCGACACCGTGCGACAAAGATGCAGTTGTGCCGCCAGCGCCGACCCACCCGGCAAGATAAAACTACGCAGCGGCTCAACCTGTTTTGTCATCTCGTCGATCTGGCTTTCCATCCGTGCGACCTGCGCATCGGTCACGCGCAAAACGGGGTATTCGGCCTCGCCATCTTTTTCCATATCGGGGCGGCACAGGTCAGCACCGAGATCGAACAGATCGTTCTGGATCATCGCCAGTTGCGCGTCCATCGCACCGGTCGCATGCAAGCGAGCAAGACCAACCGTGGCGTTGGCCTCATCGACCGTACCATAGGAGGTCACCCGCAACGCATGTTTGGCCACCCGGCTGCCGTTGCCAAGCGCTGTTTCGCCCGCATCGCCGGTTTTGGTGTAGATCTTGTTGAGAACGACCATAAATCAGTTGCCTCCACCGCGCAGATAGACAAACAAGACGATCATCACGACGGCAAACAATTGCGCGCCAATCCGCCAGCGCATGATCTTGTTGGCATGTTTGCGGTTGTACTCGCCGCCTTTGCCGAAACTGCCGATGCCCCATATCAAAATGCCAAGCACCACCAGCACAGACAGGGACATCAGCCAGAACAGGGGATCATTTAACATCGGTTCGCGTCCTCAATTTGTTTCCATTGCGATGTAGCAGACAGATCGTTGAAAGACACCCTCAGCCACGCAAAATGACCGCGTCAAGCATGCGGGTCGATAGCATGCGTCGCAAAAAGCCTATCATGTAGGTGGGTGTTGTGACGTAATAGCGCGGTTTTGGTCGCGGGGATGTCAGCGCATGCAGCAGTTTTTTGGTCACTGCCGAGGCGGGCAGCTCGAATTTGCCGGGTTCTGTCTGCGTGTAGAGCCGTTCAAGCTCTTCCTTATAGGCATCGCGACGCGGAGAGTTTTCCCAATCAACCCATTTTTCAAAATGTGGCACGGCGTTTTCGCGGAACTTTGACGTGATCGGGCCGGGCTCGATCAGGCTGACTTTGATCCGGGTATTGGACAATTCCTGTCGCAGCACATCCGTCAGACCTTCCAACGCGAATTTTGTGGCCACATATGCGCCACGCCACCTGAACCCGACAAGGCCCAGTACCGAAGAGCAATTGATGATCCGCCCGTGCCCCTGCGCACGCATCACCGGCACGACAAGGCGCGTCAGTTCGTGCCAGCCAAAGACGTTGGTTTCAAAAATCTCGCGCAAGGCGCCGACCGGCAGATCCTCGACTGCGCCGGGGCAGGCGTAGGCACCGTTGTTGTAAAGTGCATCAAGCGTGCCGCCTGTCGCCTCGAGGGTTTCAGCAAGACCGGTGACGATGCTGTCGGCGTCGGTATAGTCGATGCGCGGGCTTTCAAAGCCTTCAGCGCGCAGCCGCGCGCAATCCTCGGCCTTGCGGCAACTGGCAAAAACCCGCCAGCCAGCGGCGCGTAAACCATGTGCCGCGTCAAAGCCGATGCCAGAGGATGAGCCGGTGATGAGGATGGATTTCTGTGTCATGTGCACTCTTTGCCCCGCGGGCGCGCAACTGGCAAGGCAAGGCGCGCTGAAACAGCGATTGACCGCCAAGAGATAGCGGCTTTACGCCAGAATCCTGTCCCGCTACACCAGACCCATGAGTGATGAAACCAATTCAGATATGGGTCCCAACGACGTGACGGAGACGCTGCGCAGCGCGATCGGTGATCGGTATCTGACCTATGCGCTCTCGACGATCATGCACCGCGCGCTGCCCGATGCCCGCGATGGGCTTAAACCCGTGCACAGGCGCATTCTTTATGCAATGTCGCGGCTGCGCCTGTCGCCTTCAGGGGGCTTTCTGAAATCTGCCAAGATCAGTGGCGATACCATGGGTGATTTTCACCCGCATGGGGATGTCGCGATCTATGATGCGATGGCGCGTCTGGCGCAGGATTTCAACGTGCGTTACCCGCTGGTTGACGGTCAGGGCAACTTTGGCAACATCGACGGCGATAACCCCGCGGCCTCCCGCTATACCGAAGCG
>Ga0316204_10001411_pt1 | contig 65602 bp, 72 predicted proteins | sample 6monrhotite_MG_2_FD_205661 | JGI IMG/M metagenome (GOLD analysis project Ga0316204, IMG submission 205661) | Microbial mat bacterial communities from mineral coupon in-situ incubated in ocean water Damariscotta River, Maine, United States -... | ecosystem: Environmental > Aquatic > Marine >... | reverse complement strand
AGCGGCTTCAAAAGCGGCCGGGCTGTTTTCCAACAGGCCATTGCCGTGCAAACCACGATGGGCGTAAGGCTGTCCTTTGATAAACGCGACCCGATCTGGATCAGGACCGGGGGAAAGCCATCTATCAAGAAGGTTTGAGAGCAACTATGGCATCCACTTCTACTGCTACACCCAGTGGTAGAGCGGCAACCCCGACAGCGCTGCGTGCGTGGATCCCCGCTTTCCCAAAAATGACTTCGATCATATCCGAGCAACCATTGGCGACTTTGGGGTGATCGGTAAAATCCGGTGTGCTGTTCACAAAAGCACCCAGTTTGACGATCCGATCTACGCGGTCCAGCGAACCTGCAAACGCCTTAATCTGTGCAGCAATCATTAGCGCGCAAGCCTTGGCGGCTTCCTGCCCGTCTTCGATAGACATGTTTTCACCCAGGCGGCCGGTAACAAGTTTACCTTCGGCCATGGAGACCTGTCCGCTGATATAAAGCAGTCCATTTACTTCCACCGCTGGAACATAGGATGCAACCGGCGCCGCGGCTTTGGGTAAGATAATGCCCTGCTCATTCAAGGCGGTTTCGATTGTATCACTCATTTTTGTTCGATCTCACGCATGTTGGGATGGGTCAAGTTTTTCCAATGGATCTTTCAATAGCGGAGCCGGTTCCGCCCGCTCCAGTTTATCGATGATCCAGTCTAAAGCGTCGCCCCAAAGATCAATACGAGCATGTGCCATTTTGTTGGTTTTGATATGCTTGGCCAAAATTGGTTCGCCAACCATTTGCAATCGCCAGACAGCGGGATTTGTCTCGGCAACGCTCTGATGTTGATGACCCAAATCATCAACAAAGACTGTCACTGTTGGTTGATATTCGGCAATGATTTTTCTCATTGCTTCTCCCTTGCCGCCCTGATTGCAATGGACGGGATAATCTATGCCAACGGCCCGGAGTTGTTCCGTCCGGGCGACTTGCCGATCGTCCATCAAGTTGGTTAGAATGGCGATATCGGCGTGCTTCGATAAGTCATTTAGTGCGTCCACAGCTCCATCTATCGCTCCCTGTCGGTGCATTTCCGTGTCGAAAAACCCCTGTAAAAGGGGCCAGACATCTTCGCGTGCGACAACAGTGCCGTCGTGTTTATGGCGCAATGCATCAACAAAATCGCCGGATTCGAGATCAAAGTGAATGTGTTTTTCATTGTCCAGCCATTGCTGAAACGGAACAACCATATGGAGCAATACTTCGTCGCAATCGCTTATTAACAAGGGCTTTTTGCTCAAGAAAAATCTCCAGTATGATTTAATTTTTGTGCAGCACCGGCGAGTTTTGCTGGTGACACTCCAATGGCTTGTGCGCAGGCTATGAGATCCGGTTCATGGTTGGTCAGAAATCCTAGTAATGACGATAGCATCTCTGGATCTTCCAAGCCTGACCGAAGTTCTCTTGGGTCTAAGCCTGTCAAGGCCAGCAAGCGTTGGGCGCGATCTTCATCCTGCAGCACCCAACCTAAAGCCTGAAGCGCCAATATTTCTGGATCTCCGCCAAGATTGTGATTTGTTTCCATTTCGGCTTTCGCCTAAAGGGTTGGTTCGCGATTGCAAGAGGACAATTAGACTGTGGCAAAAAGAGTATTGGTGGTTGAGGACAATGAACTGAACCTCAAGCTGTTCTGTGACTTGCTGCGTGCGCATGGTTTTGTTGTCGAACCGGTTAAAGATGGCCGCGAAGTGCTCGACAAGGCTCGTAGCTTTGTTCCGAATCTGATCGTAATGGATATTCAACTACCGCATGTCAGCGGGTTGGAGCTGATCGAGCAAATCAAGAAGGATCCTCAGCTGAAGATTATTCCGATCATGGCAGTGACTGCCTATGCGGGTAAAGGCGACGAAGACCGGATTTTAACAGCCGGAGCCGATGCGTATGTTTCCAAACCCATCTCGGTCGCCAAATTTATCGAATCAGTGCAAAAAGTTCTGCACCGTTAGCAGAATCTATCAAAAGCCTATTTGATTTTGGCTTCTTTGAATTCAACATGCTTGCGCGCGACCGGATCATATTTGCGCATCACCATTTTCTCGGTCAAATTGCGCGGATTTTTCTTGGTTACATAGAAAAAGCCGGTATCTTCCGTGCTGACGAGTTTGATCTTTACAGTGGCTGACTTCGCCATGGCGGGTTCCTCAAAACATATGCTGAAATAAAAAAGCGACGCGCTTGGCGCCGCATGTGTTGGGCGCGCTAATGCTGAAAAGGTGCGGATTTGTCAAGAAAAAGCCGAATGGCTGGAACCGCAAGGAAAAATTGCTGGAATTTACGGTTCCTTAACCATGTTTTTGCATGATTGGGTGTCGATTAGGGACGCTCTTATGGATCATGATCAAAACTTACTCGTACAGGCGGAAATGCTAACCTTGCTGGATGGAATTCCGGCTTCTCTTATGGATGAACATCCGCTGCAATTTATGCTTCACCTAGATCAAGTGCGCTTAAAAGCATCGCAGCACCATTTGAAAGCGTTGCACGATCTTGTTTGCGCCTGCGAATCAGAATTGCAAAAGACACTGGAAACGGGCGGTGGTGTGACGGTTGCCAAGGCTTATCTTACAGCGATGCGCGAAACATTGGATTGCGGGCCGCTAGACGCGCAAATGTCGGAGGCGATGATGGCAAATGTGGCTTTACGGCTAGGCGGACAGCCTTAGCGCTCGATTTGTGGATGCTTTCCTCACTTCATTGTTTGCACTCGCCCTTGCCGAGATAGGCGATCGGCCACAGATTTTATGTGCCGCGCTGGCTATCCGATTCGATCGCGCCTCTCCCGTAATCTGGGGCTTGGGTCTTGCCACGCTGGTCAATTGTTTCATTTCCGCTTTTTTTGGACAAGCGATCCATCAATGGATCAGCTCAGATCCCCTGCAGCTATTTTATGCGCTATCTTTAGTGTTGGCAGGCTTCGGAATGCTCGCATGGAGGCGGCCGGTAGACCTTCTTGAGAACTGGACACTGAGCCCCTTCTTTATCTCTTTTTTTGGTCTTCTGATCCTGCAATTCGGTGACAAAGGCCAGTTCATATTGGCGGCAACGGCAGCGCGAACGGATATGTGGATTTTGTCTGCAATTGGCGGATGGATCGGTGTTATGATTGCTTGCGTGCCGGCCCTGCTCCTGCAGGAAAAGTTGGCCAAGATGGTTCCCATCAACCGGATCCGGAAAGCAGGTGCTGTAATATTTTTGTTTGTCGGCGCATTTTTGGCGCTTGGTGCCTGGGGCATAATTTAAAATCTGCTCAACCGATCAATATTATCATTGTTAATCGAGACAGGCGATCATAGATAATCGGATTGTCCGTTGGATAGGGCGATGATTCAGTGTTATTTCATTCTCCGACACAGAGAACTGATGGAGTAATTTATGACAACCGGAGACAATGCAAAAAGAGCCGTTGCTGAAGCGTTAAACGGGATTTTGGCCGATAGTTTTGCGCTTTATCTGAAGACAAAAAACTTCCACTGGCATGTATCAGGTCCCCATTTTCGTGATTATCATTTAATGTTTGATGAGCATGCGGCCCAAATATTGGCGACCACAGATATTATGGCCGAGCGGGTGCGCAAAAATGGGCATCGCACGCTAACATCAATTGGAGATATTGCCCGTCGGCAAACCTTAGCCGACAATGATGCCGATAAAGTGGTGGCTGAAGACATGTTGTCAGAGCTTCGATCCGATAATCTAAAACTCGTAGCGACTTTGCGGGCGGCCAAAGAATTGGCCGGTGAGGCGGGAGACAATGCCACAGACGGAATGTTGGATGATTGGACCGATCAAGCAGAAGAGCGCGCTTGGTTTCTTTTGGAAATGGCGCAAAAATCCTGAATTGTGCTGGCGATCAGGTACCGGATTCGCATGGGATCCTCCCACAAACTGCTTGGAATCTGTTGCCATTACGTCACAATTGCAACCAATATTTTGATCTGTGAATCCATGTAAGCTGTGAATTTCTGCGGTTTCGCTCGATTTTTCCAATTTCAAATCACTTTTGTCTTTGCTTTCGCGGGGAAAATTCAGCAAAGATGCGCGTCATATGTCGGCATTGATCGATATTTACCGGGGAAAATCAAAACTCTAGAAATTCATAATTTATATTAAGGGAATGGATCCATGGCTAGGACGCTTCACTCTTCTAAACGCTCATCTTTCATGCGCAATGCTGCTGCAGGAGCACTGGCTGCTGCAATGTTTGCTGCGCCGGCACAGGCTATTGTTCCGAATGACAATTTCACGCCAACTGAAATTATTGACAATACTGGCGCTAACGGTGTCGGCATGTTTTTCCGTAACGACGGATTTGTCTGCACCGGTTCGCTGATCAACCCAAGAACAGTTTTGTTTGCTGCGCACTGTGTAAACAGCAATCCGGAAAGCGATTTTAGCGAAAACAATTTACGCTCGGCATTTTCTTTCAATGATAATGCCCTTCCTGGATTCATAAACTGGATCAACAATGGTTTTACGTCGAACCCCGACCTGTTTGTTTATAATATCAGCCAGATTTACTACGATCCTAGATCGCTGGCGGATCCGAACGCATTTGGATTCTTGGAAGCTGATATTGCTCTGGCTGCGCTCGATGACCCAGCTCAGAACATCCCGACTTGGGCACTACTTTTCTCGCCTTTACCTGCACCGGGCCAGATTACCGATCAGGACGGAACTGGTTATCACGTCAACATAACTGGATATGGCCGTTCAGGCAGTGGCACAACGGGTGCCAGCCAAGGTATCGACTGGCGCCGCCGCGCAGCAGAAAATATGCTTGGTTCGCTGACCTCATTTGATGATCGCAATACCTTCCTGTTTGGACAGCCTTTCGGTGACTTGCCGCAAGTTCTGTATCGTCTGGATTTTGATGATCCGAACAAAACCAATCCATTCGATTTTAATCTCTACAAAGATGAACCGCGGATGCGTGAAGCAACAACGGCTGGCGGTGACTCTGGCGGACCATTGATACTTGATGCAGCTAATAACAGTCTTTCAACCGAAGATCTTCAGATTGGCGTATTGTCGGGTGGTTCACGTTTCTTTGGCCCTCAAGTCTTTTCAAGCTATGGCACAGAAAGCTTTTATCAGCCCTTATTCCCTTATTGGGACTATATTACAGCGACCAATCCATATCGTTACGTCAGTGCAACTGCAGGGGATGGCGATTGGGATGATCCAACACACTGGCAGGTCGATCTTGATCCTGCTTACCGGATCATCGACTCCAGCGGCGCTGTTGTAAACGGAATACCGACAACAATTGGTGGTGGTCCTGAACAGGATACGCCTCAATTTGGTGAAGTCTGCTTCGATCCCGAAGGCGCTAATCCTGGCGACGGCTGTCAGGACCTTGGTTCGGGCAATCTGACACCTCCTGCTCGTGAATCCGGCGAGCCTTTGCAATCTGGTATCGGTCAGGCAAACCTGCCAGGTAATCCAGGCGCTGCGGAAGTTGCCCAAATTGCAGCAGGTGGCGAAGCTTCATCTGCCGTGGTTGAGGCAGCGGCTGTGACAGCAAGCCCTGAAGCGCAAGCTGCCGGTCGCCCTGGGATTGCTGCCAATGCTGCAATCCGCGGTGAAGGTATGATTGTCGAAGATGTGGCCATCAGCACGGGTGTAACCATGGCCGATGATGTTGCGATCAGCACAGGTGTAAACATTGTCGACGATGTCGCAATTCGTGGTGGTGCTCAACCTGTTGGGGATATTGCGATCAATGGCGGTGCAACGCCGATTTCCATCGTCGCTGATGCGAACGGCGGACCGGACGGTGCAGAAGAACAACCACAGGCTTCCGATGGCGGTGAACCTGAGTTCTCCGATACGGCCAATCCCGCACCAACACTGGCAAATGGGCTGCCTGGAGCTACCAACTTTATCCCTAACAATGTCGATTCCGACATTGATGGTGTTTTGGCAGGTCGTCGATATTTCGAGGTCACACTCAATCAAGCCGGTACAACGACTCTTAACAGCACTAAGACGATTGACCGTCTCAATGTGGGCGGTGCGGCCGGATTGGTCATTTCGGGCACTGGCTCTCTGACCATGGAAAATGATGTCAATCAAACTGGTGGCCGTGTTGCAGTCGATGGTCTGCTGACGAGCGCAAATGATTACACATTATTTTCAGGTGTGCTTTCAGGAACCGGAACAGTTACGGCACCATTTTTGACCAGCATGGCCGGCGCTATTGCACCGGGCACGATGGGTACAATCGGTACGCTGGCGATTGACGGGAACCTCATTTTGGCGTCCGGATCAACTTATCTTGTGGATATCGGTGCATCTGGAAATTCCGATCTTCTCACTGTAACTGGTGAAGCGAACATCGGCGGCAATGTGGCGCTTGGTAACGTCGCTGGATTCCAGACTGTAACGCCGAGCACATATCGTATTTTGACCGCAAATGGTGGGGTAACAAATCAATTTAACGGTGTGTCGAACTTGTCGGCGATCTTGCTTTCAACTCTCACGTACAGTGCAAATGCTGTCGATCTGACGGTGCGCGCGCAAAGTTATCAGAATGTTGTTGATGGCAATAACCCTGTACAGGTTAGCTATGCGGGCCTGATGGACCGCAATCGAGGAAACGGGGCTGTCGCTGGACTATTCTCGTTCCTTGATTTCCAGAATGCCGCGACAATTCAGGCAACCTTTGACAGCTGGGCTCCGACTACCGAGTCTACAGCACAAAGCATGGCTCGCGGAATGTTGACCAATCTTTCTGATTTCCATCAGAATCGTCTAAGCTTTGCAGATCGTTCTAACAATGGCGGCACAATCGCTGTTATTGGCCAGCCAGTCCAGTTAGCGGCTGCTTCGCTTGGTGGATTCGGTGTAAGCGGAAGCTCCAACGCTATTACCAGTGCTGCAGCATCTTCTGCGCAGAGCGAAGTTCGTTCTGGTGGCATTAATGAAGATATGGCCGTGTATCTGGCCGGTGGTTATGTCAACGGTGATGGCGGATCGATGCCATTGACTAACGCAGGAGCGGGTGCTGATGGAGAAGATGAATTTGACGGCTTCTTCATTGCGGGCGGTTTGGAATATTATTTTGACGAAGAATCCATGATTGGTGTCTCGGCTTATTATTCTGATGTGGATGCGAACGTTGCTCTTGGGCAGCAAGCCGAATCTCGGTCAATTTTGGGATCTGTCTATGGCCGTACCAAAACCTTCTGGGATCTGGTTCTGGATGCGCGTGTTAGCGTTGGTACATACAAAGCGGAAACGCTTCGCAACGTAGCATTGGGCGCACAAACCTTTAGGCTGACGACTGACGACAGTAGCTTTGTTTTTGCATCTGAAATCGGATTGAGCAAAGAACTAGATCTGCTGGGGGCGATAATCGCGCCGGGTATCAAAGGGCGTGCTGCGAAGGTCAATTTCGATACTGTCAATGAAGCTGGTGGCGGTCCTGCTCTGACGATTGTCCGTCCTGACTATAATAGCTTGCAAGGATTGGCTGGAGTTGAGTTTAAGAGCAAACCAAACCGGCCTCTCCAGCTGCGCGCTTCTATGCACTATGTGCATGAGTTTAATGACAATCCAAATGTCTTCGGAGCCAATTTTGTCGGTGGTACCGCACCATTGGCGCCATTCGCTCTGACGAACCCGGATCGAAATTGGGGAGAGGCTAGTATCGGTGTTCGTTACAATGCCGGAAGCGTCTCCTTTGATCTGTCCGCGGATTCAACGCTTGGCCGTTCCGATGTGGATAGTCAGGTTTATTCAGGAGCGGTTACCTTCCGTTTCTAATTCGGTGATTACAATTCTCGATTGAGAATCAAAAAAGGGCCCGCCGGTGTTACCAGCGGGCCCTTTTTATTTGGCCCAATCTACATTTAGAAAGAGAAGCACATAAAAAAGGCGGGCCAAAAGCCCGCCTCTTGCTATTTGTTCAAGCCGTTAGCTTGACTTAGCGTGCAACCAAATTCACTGCTGCAGTCTTACCGCGTTGGTCCACCTCAAGTTCGAACTCCAGTTTATCGCCTTCTTCAAGACCATTCATACCGGCGCGCTCAACAGCGGAAATATGCACAAATGCATCTGGCTGCCCATCATCTCGCTGAATGAAGCCGAAACCTTTCATGCTGTTGAAGAATTTAACGGTTCCAGAGGCTTTTTCCCCCGTCAGTTCACGGCGCGGCGGTCCATCACGACCACCAGAGCTGCGATCCTCCACTTCGATCAAATCACCTTCGATCTCGATATCTGATGCCGAGACTTTGCCGCCACGGTCTACCAATGAATATCGTAGGCCTTGTCCTTCGGCCAACCCTTTAAGACCAGCCCGTTCAACCTGGCTGATATGGACGAACACATCTTCGCCGCCACCATCTTGGACAATGAATCCGAAGCCTTTTTGCGCGTTGAAAAATTTCACCTTGCCAGTGCCCTCACCAACCACTTGGTCGGGCATTCCGCCGCCGCGGTTTCCGCCACCAGAGTTGTTATCAGGGCGCGTATATCTCTCTACGGGAGGACCGCTGTCACCTTGATATCCATCAAAATTTTCGTCGCCGAAACTGTCACGCTTATCCCGGCCTCTTCCCCGCCGGTTTCTGTCAAAACCCATTCTAAAATCGTCACTTTCAGTTCGCCCTTTTGATAAATCCAACGCCGAGATGGACGATATTCCGGCCATTTTCCTACGCGAATCCCTATCGCGCAGACTACATCTATACAGATAAGCTGATAAAAACGCGAACGAAATTGTTCTCGTGCTGAATCACGAGGAGGAAAAATCCATGTTCAACTAAAATAGGAGTGTTTTGGGATCTGGCATTGGTTCCTGTTTTTGAGCTTTCAGCAACGGCATTATGCTGCGTACTATGAACCAGACAAAGAGTGCCATTAGAAGCGGAATGCCAATAAGTACGAAGCTGAGTAACACACCAATAATACCTACAACAAAACCGATAACAAATGTCATGATATGATATTGAAGATGGCTTTCCTCCCAAGTGTCAGCAACTTCGTTTTTCCAAACCAGCGCTAGAATAAATCCAATTAGACCGGTGACGCCGACGACTAGTCCACCGAGGTACAACAACGCAATAATGGTTGATTTATTCAGGTCGAACCCTTCTGGCGAAGGTTCTTGGCTTTCCTTTGTCATTCTCTCATCCCCTCAATCTATAACTTGCTGTTTTCCCTCTGCTCCGGCAAATAGCATATCATCGAAAACAAAGCTTCCCAATAATGGTGTTGCCTTGAGCTACTGTAGCTGATCTCTCCCGTTTGCTGGTGAGTAAAATCACAGGATAGTAGCGGAAGGCCAGATTAACAAGTGAGACAGAATGACTGTATATTTTCATGAAGAAGATCTTCCAGCCGATGTGCTAGCAGATGGCCCGGTGGCAGTTGACACCGAAACAATGGGGTTGATGACACATCGCGATCGGCTTTGTCTGTTGCAAATTTCCGATGGTGGCGGGGATGAGCATCTTGTCCGATTTTCTCCCGACAGCGACTTTTCTGCACCAAATCTTAAAGCGGTTCTGGCAGACCCGGACCGGGTTAAACTATATCATTTCGCCCGGTTCGATCTGGCGGCAATAGAGCATTATATGGGGGTTACCGCGGCACCAGTCTTCTGCACCAAAATTGCATCCAGGTTGATCCGAACTTATACAGACCGGCATGGATTGAAAGAACTGGTACGCGAGCTTCTGGGTGAAGATATTTCCAAACAGCAACAATCCAGCGATTGGGGCGGTCCGGAACTAAGCGAAGCTCAGCGGGATTATGCGGCATCCGATGTTCGGTTTCTGCACCGTCTGAAAGCGGAACTGGAAAATCGATTGATACGAGAAAATCGGATGGAGCTGGCTCAAGCTTGTTTTGACTTTCTACCGCATCGGGCAAGGCTTGATATTGTAGGTTGGCCAGAGGTGGACATTTTTTCTCACGCCTGATTAAGGCCAAAAATTATTGGCGATACACAAGAAGCGAACAAAGTCATTTCATCATGTCAAAAAAGGCTGAAATTCAGAGAAGCAAGCGGCAACACTATGCCGCTCCTGGAGGTTCGCATGATCGGCGCATCAAGCTTCTTTCCTTCGTCCTTCCCACATGCGTGGGTGCACTGGCCGCTATTCTCGCCCTGGCTCCCTTTACACTGGCGGGTGAATTGAGTTTTGTACTCGATAAGGACAGCGTAGACGTTGCGCGTGAGCGCATGCGTGTAACCGAGGCCGTTTACCGAGGAGAAGATAGTCAGGGGCGGCCATTTTCATTGAAAGCCGGTTCTGCCGTGCAAAAAAGTTCCCGCGATCCGGTGGTGGAACTGAAAGATCTTTCTGCGCGTATATTATTGGGTGACGGACCTGCACAAATCCGCGCCAATACCGGAAGCTATGACATGGATCGGGAATCGGTTCGTGTGACAGGGCCCATTCAGGCGGAAACATCTGATGGCTACCGACTAAGCACAAACAATGTTACGGTGGATCTGAAAGAGCGAACGTTGGTCAGTGATGATCCGGTTGATGGCCGTACCAATATCGGTACTTTTCGTGCTGACAGCCTGCATGCCGACCTGAATGAAAGAACAGTTACATTGGAAGGCAATGCCCAGTTGCGTATCCAGCAAAACGGATTAAGGAATCGCTAGATGAAGAAGAATCTTGCATTTGCCGTGTTGTCGACCGTCAGCTTGACAGTAGCAACCTTCACTATCGCTGTTCCCGCACCCGCACAGGTATTCGGGAATCACAACAGCAATGCACCGGTGAATTTCAATGCTGGCCGTATCGAAGTACAAGATCGTACAGATCGTGTGGTTTTGTCCGGCGCTGTCCGTGTTGAGCAGGCCGGTCTTGTTCTAAATGCATCGCGGATGACAGTTGCTTACAGCAATAGTGGCGGGATCGACGTGAACCGGATCGATGCGTCAGGTGGTGTTACCATTCAAAAAGCAGGTGATACGGCGCGCGGCGATGTTGCAATCTATGATCTTAATCGGCGCCTCATTACCCTTGTGGGCGGCGTAACTTTGCAGCAGGGTAATGGAAACAGAATTTCTGGTGGGAGAGTCATAATTGACCTGAATTCTGGTCGCTCAACTATTGACGGTCGCTCAACTGGTACCGCCAATCCGGGAACAACGGGAAATGATGGCCGGGTGACTGGCACATTCACAGTTCCACAGCGGCAAAAACAATAGGCTGCGAGTTCTTGAATCGACCAGCTGTTCCCATCGCAAACCCGAAAATTGATGAAAATGTTTGTTAGAAACTGTTGAGATCATTCTATTTTTCATCAATCATGCATAAAGCTTGCCAATTTCTATCCATTTGGGGCATGTTGTTGACCAATGAACAACAATGAACTGCGCACAAGAGAGCAGATTTGAAGGACCAGAATGGATAATATTCACACTCTTGATTCTCCCGCATCGGCTGAACCGGCATCTGCACTGGCAAGCGATGCCATGGAACACGGGTTAGCCGTGGTTTCCATTGCCAAGAGCTATGATAAACGTGCGGTTTTATCAGATGTTTCTTTGTCAGTGGCACGCGGTGAAGTTGTCGGCCTGCTTGGTCCAAATGGCGCGGGAAAAACGACCTGTTTTTATTCGGTTATGGGGCTGGTTCGTCCTGATGCCGGACGGATCATGTTGGACGGCGAAGATATTACACCGCTTCCGATGTATCGCCGGGCCATTTTGGGCCTCGGGTATTTGCCTCAGGAAACGTCCATTTTTAGAGGCATGACGGTCGAGCAAAATATAATGGCCGTTCTGGAAATGGTCGAACCCAAGGCCGAAGAACGGCAACAGGCTCTGGATCGTTTGCTTGATGATTTCGGCCTCATAAAGTTGCGTGATTCACCGGCCATGGCTTTGTCGGGCGGCGAAAGGCGGCGCTGTGAAATAGCAAGAGCTTTGGCTGCCAGCCCATCTATAGTCTTACTTGATGAACCCTTTGCCGGCATTGACCCAATTTCCATAGCCGACATTCGTGACTTGGTCGTACAGCTTAAAAACCGCGGTATAGGTGTCCTGATCACAGACCATAATGTGCGAGAGACTCTGGATATTGTTGATCGTGCTTGCATTATTTATGACGGGCAGGTGCTGTTCGCCGGTAGCCCTGAAGACCTGGTCGCGGATGAGAATGTCCGCCGTCTTTACCTCGGCGAGGGCTTTGCTTTGTAATCATGGCACTGGGACCACGTCTCGACCTCAGGCAAAGCCAATCGCTGGTCATGACGCCACAACTGCAGCAGGCGATTAAGCTGTTGGCGTTGTCCAATCTGGAGATTGAAAACTATATTGCCGAGGAGGTGGAGAAAAACCCGTTACTGGAAACTGGGGAGGTTTCGACTGAAGTTGATCCGGAACCATCTGAACCAACGCAGGATATCGACTCTGTTCCGAAAGGCAGTGATGAAGTCTTGTCATCCGGACCATCGGAAACCGAAACAACGCTGGATATGCAAGGAGAGGCGGATCAGTTTGCCAGTGCCAGCCTATCCAGCAGTGATGGTGGACTCGACGGGCAATTGGGTTTGAACGGAGCGGCCTCGGGAGCAACATCCGGGACTGGCGGAGAAGCCCCGGATTTTGAGAATATGCTGGTTGCTGAGACAACACTGGCCGACCATTTGATGGAGCAAGCGGGCGCCGTTCTATCCGGAATTGAATTATTTGTAGCGCAACATATTATCGATCAAATTGATGAGTGCGGGTATTTTCATGCTGATATGCTGGAACTGTCACACCGACTTGGTGTCGAGCGCGATTTGGTCAAAAGAATTTTGGTTGAAGTGCAGGCACTGGAGCCAGTTGGCGTTGGCGCACGTAACCTCTCCGAATGTCTGGCGTTGCAGGCAAAAGAAGCCGATCGCTATGATCCAGCAATGGAACGGTTGATCGACAATCTGGATTTACTAGCCAAAGGTGCTTTGCCGCAGTTAAAACGCCTTTGTGGCGTTGATGACGAAGATCTAATGGATATGATTAGCGAGCTTCGCGCCTATGATCCGAAGCCCGGTCTGAAGATTGGGGGCGGAGATGTGCAGGCAATCGTTCCCGATATTTTCATTGCAGAGCGTGCCGGCAAATGGATCATCGAGGTAAACAGTGCTACGCTGCCAAAAGTATTGATCAACCGCACCTACCATAGTGAACTCAAGGATGGTGCGCAGGACAAAGCCTCAAAGGAATGGCTCAACGAATGCTTGATGGATGCCAATTGGTTGATCAAGGCGTTGGACCAGCGTCAGCGGACCATTGTCAAAGTCGCCACAGAAATCGTGAAACAACAGGAAGAGTTTTTTCGCCGGGGTGTTGAACATCTTCGTCCATTGACGCTAAAAAATGTTGCCGATGAAATAGAGATGCACGAATCGACAGTTAGCCGGGTGACATCTAACAAATATCTGTCTTGTTCACGCGGCACGTTCGAACTGAAATACTTCTTCACCAGCGGTATTCAATCCTCGACTGGCGGGGAAGCCGCTTCAGCAGAAGCCGTCAAAAGCCATATCAAGTCGCTTATCGATGCCGAAGACCCGAAGAAGATATTGTCTGATGATAAGCTTGTTGCGCTTTTGAAAGAAAAGGGATTTGGCATTGCCCGGCGCACCGTTGCGAAATATCGGGAGGCATTGGGTCTTGGCAGTTCGGTCCAACGTCGCCGCCAAAAAGCGTTGGAAGGCAAAGCGGCCTAGAGTGCTTTTCTCAGTACAATAAATTCAAGCTCTTTGGTTTTCGGCAGACCAAAGCGCGGATCATCCATCGGAAAGGGCCTGGTTTCTCCGGTGCGCTGATAGCCTCGTCTTTCATAATATGCGATCAGGTCACTGCGTTTGTCGATTACTGTCATTTCCATCATGCCGCTTGACCATTTTTCGCGCACAAATTGCTCGGCGGCTGCTATGATTTGTTTGCCAATTCCGCCAGCTTGCATTTCCGGATTTACGGTTAGCAGGCCCAGATAACTGACGGTGTCAGTGACCCGGGACAATTGCACACACCCAGTTAGTATATTGTCAGCGAGCGCTAACAAGATCACTTGATTCTCGTCTTTGACGATCTCCAGCAAGGCTTCGCGGTCCGTTCTCTGCCCGCCGAGAAGATCCGCTTCATGGGTCCAGCCTTTACGCGCACTGTCTCCGCGATAGGCGCATTCAATCAGCTTATGAAGCGCATCTATGTCTGAAGATTTTGCGGTAGCAAATTGCATCCTAGATCTACTCCAACTGCTCGGGAATCTTCATTACCCGATAAAATTCCGCCTCAGGCTGCGACAAGCAAAGCCTCGCTGAGATCCCACAGCCGCTCAGCGGCTTCATCATCGCAAATATGCGGCGCTGCGCCAGAGAAGGGAGGGGAATCTTCGGTAAGGACGGCGGCAATGTCGCAGTCCTCGCAATATACACCCGGCTTGTCATTCAGTGCCGGTGACGTAGCGGCCCAAAGCGTGGTCGAGCAGCCCTGTGTCGTCGACTTGAAACCGTGTTTTGCGAGGTCAGTTGGCGTACCATCGGGATTTAGCCATCCCAACTCCACTTGCTCGTCAACCGGAAGGTGGCGTTGCAGCGGTGTAAAAATGCCGCCGGGATGGACGGAGAAAGAGCGCCCTTCAAAACTATTCATTCGGCGGTTAAGCGCGTTGGCAAACAAGGCATTGGCGCTTTTGGCCTGTGCGTAAGACTCCCATTTATGATATTCTCGAATTTCAAACTGAATATCAGCCCAGTCAATCCCGCCGCGCTGATGGGCGATCGAAGACAGAGCGATCACGCGCGGTGCCACGGCTTTTTCCAGCAGTGGCATCAAACCTTTGGCCAAAGCAAAATGGCCCATATGGTTTATACCAAACTGGCTTTCCCAGCCAGGCCCGACACGATCCAGCGGGCAGGCCATCACGCCTGCGTTGTTGATCAGCAAATCCAGATGATCCAGCTCCGACTTCATCTGGTCCGAAAACGTATAAACGGACGTTATGTTCGATAGGTCCATCGTCGCCGCGTGAACATCACCCTCGATATTCGAGAGGTTGGCTGCAGCTTTGACTTCATCGCGAACCGGAACGAATACCTTTGCACCCTTGCTGGCCAATGCGCGCACGGTTTCCAGTCCGATGCCGGAGTAGCCGCCTGTAACGACAGCGACCTTGCCGGTTAGATCAATGTCAGCCAGAACCTCATGCGGTTCGCTTTTTGGTTGGAAGCCGGAACCGATGGGCTTCTGATCAGCAACTGACATAGCTATTCCTTTTGGTTTTTCGCTTTACGATTCTGGCTTCAATCCCACTATTTCCGAGACCGGCATATAATCATAGGCCAAATCGTCGGCCACCGCCTTATATGTCACATGACCATTCCAAACATTCAGTCCCTCGGCGAGATGATGGTCGTCACGCAGCGCCGCTTCCCAACCTTTATTGGCAATCGCCAGTGTGTGCGGCAAGGTGACATTGTTCAATGCGTAGGTCGACGTTCGGGATACAGCACCCGGCATATTGGCCACGCAATAATGGACAATATCATCCACCACATAAGTTGGGTCCTGATGGGTTGTGGCTTTGGAGGTTTCAAAACAGCCGCCCTGGTCGATAGCGACATCGGCCAGCACAGAACCGGGGCGCATGGTTGAGAGCATGTCGCGGGTCACCAGCTTGGGCGCCTCTGCCCCGGGGATCAAAACCGCGCCAATAACCAGATCGGCATCGGCAACACATTCCGCCAGATTGGCTTTGTTCGAGAACCGTGTTTTCGCCCGTGCTTCGAAAAAGGTGCCGACCGTTTCCAGCACATCCGGATCGCGATCGAGGATTGTTACGTCCGCGCCCAATCCAACCGCCATTTGTGCTGCATTGAAACCAACCACTCCGCCGCCAATCACTGTCACTTTGCCTGGTGCCACGCCGGGAACGCCGCCGAGCAATATCCCGCGACCGCCATGGGCTTTTTCCAGAGCGGTTGCGCCAGCTTGAATAGACATGCGCCCCGCGACCTGACTCATAGGTTTGAGCAGTGGCAGTCCACCTTTTCCGGTTACGGTCTCATAGGCAATGCATACCGCTTTCGATCTAACCAAATCCTTAGTTTGTTCGGGATCGGGCGCGAGGTGAAGATAGGTAAACAATATCTGCCCCTCACGCAGCATGGCCCGCTCACCGGCTTGCGGTTCCTTGACCTTGACGATCATGTCGCATTTCTCAAACAGCTCGGCAGCGCTATTGGCTATGGTCGCTCCGGCCGCCTGATATTCTGTATTGTCTGCACCAATGCCCAGGCCCGCTCCAGCTTCGACTAGCACATCATGGCCGTGAGCGACCAGTTCGCGGACAGATTCGGGAGTAAGACCGACGCGATATTCGTGATTTTTGATTTCTTTGACGGTGCCTACGCGCATGGGGAGGTTCCTTTTATTGAGTCTGATCCGCTCTCAATATCAGCATTATATGACTGGCGCGAGTCATGAACGTAAGAAAATTACACTATTCCGCAACTTTCCTAATTGGATAATCAACCGAGCAGATATTGCCATATCCCCCATGTGCCTCGATAAATTGCAGCAACGAAGGGCTATAGCTGGCGAGATATTCGTAACGCGGTTGCTCGGCGACGGGCAGTTCGCTGGCCATGCGGATTGACTGGATCTGCGTGTGGCTGGACTTATCTTTGTAGAAACCACCCGCACCATCGCCCAGCGGCAGGTTGACGGCATGTTCCAGCCCGTCAATCACACGTCCGACAAAACCAAATGTCATATCAAGGCTGCGCGCCGCTTCACCGGTGATGATCGAAATCTCGGCTCCGCTCCCGGCATCGGGCGGGTCATAATGGGCGGGCGATAGTGATCCGCGACAGGTCAGTGGGAAATATTTGATCTCGCCGCCGATCGTCTTGCTGCCAATCGGCCAACCGCCGCCAAAGCCAACCTTCGCACCATAGCTTTCATAGATCATCTTCATCAGCGGCTTGATGTCGGTTTTTCGATATTGATTGCTGTAATCGACCGCCGCTTTCAAGGCTGTGGCATCAGCATCACGCTTTGCGCCCAGCGCAGCATTGAAATACTCGCTTTCGGGAACCGTCTCCAAAGTCTTGGGCAAAGTCTTGTTATCCGGATTGCCACCAAATTGCGTGACAAAATCCTTTGCGACGCGGTAGATTTTTGTGCCATCCCACCAGCGCGCCTGCGCCATTTTGCGCACATTGCGGACATGCGCACCAGACAGATTTGCGGGCAGAAGCTGCATGATGATCTCGCGCGTGCTGCCATCGTCCGCATCGGGCAGCGTGAAAATCACAAGGTCACCGACTGGAATGGGAAGCCAATGTTCGGCCGGTGCAGCGGAAAGGACTTCCTCGGGTGTTGGGCCTTTCTGTTCCTCTTCCTCAACCGCTATATCGTCTTGCGCGTGGGCTATCGAGCTAGGTGACAGATTCGCAAAAAGAAAGAGAAATGGCGCTGCCAGAAAAATTTTACTGTGTCTTTTCATAAACTTGGCTCCGGCGTGTAGGTGACAGAGGTTACACCCTGTCACCCTGGAAAAATCATCAAATGCATGACGGATTGCAATCATATTTCCTGTATAAATCCATGATGCAAAGTAGGAAAGACATCTGCGGTTCTGATGAGCGATCAATACCGTTCACCCTTGTCAGGCATGGATTGATCCGAAACTAGTCGGCCTCCTTCACCCGCCGAACCGGCACGGGAATATTGCAGATATCCGCACCACCGGCCGGCTTGATAAAAAAAGGTGGTTCGCGATTGGCGCGGCGGTTGGCATATTTGGCGAAACTCTCGCCCTCGGTGGAAAGATATTCAAAGCGTGGCTGTTCGGCTGCGGGTAACTCACTGGCCAGACGGATCGACTGGATGGGTACCTGTTCTTCGGGCGTTTCATAGAAGCCCAATGGTCCGAACCCGCGCGGCAGGCTGGAGAGATGGTGCATGCCTTCGATGATCCGCCCGACCACCGCAATATTGCGATCCAGATGCCGCGGCGCATGACCGATCACGGTGTACAGTTCTGCCCCGCTGCCCGTATCGGGAGTGAGACTACGGCCTACGCCGACCGTACCGTAGCAGTGGACGGGCCAATGGGATCGTGTCTTGGTGTCATTAACTCCAATTGATGATGCTAGAGGCCATCCGTTTTCGAACAACCCCATATCTGAATAGTTGTCCACGCCATATGATCCAGAAGACCAAACAATGGTATCGGGCGGATCCTCAGAAGTTATTTGTTGAATATAATCTTCCTCCGCCATCACCTCCAACCCATCGGGCAGTGGCTTGCGCTGGCTCTCCTCTTGTGCCGGATCGCCCCATTGCACGACATAATTATCCTGTACCCGGACGATGCGGGTGCCATCCCACCAGTTGGCCTTGGCAAGCTTTCGGATATTGCGGACCCACCCCTGTGAGAAGGGCGGCGGCATCAGCTGGATGATGATCTGCCGTTCCTTGCCCTTGGCATCGGGTTGAAGCTTCATAATCAACAGGTCGCTGGCCGCTATGGCCTGCCACTCTTCCGGTGCGGCCTGATCGACAATCTGTCCCGGGCTGAGCATTTTTGGTTTTGCAGTATCTTGAGCCGAGAGTGGAGGAGCGGCAGCAAGGGCCGCGAGTGAGGCTATGGACATTAGTTTTTTCATGGCCGCACACTAACCCCATCGCAAAGAGCAAGCAATCTCTTGCGAAAGCGCGTTTCAACCACTAGGGGAAGCGGCGCTGTCTGATATTCGACCAAATCCACGATTCAGACAGATATGCGGAGCCGTGGCAGAGTGGTCGATCGCGCACGCTTGGAAAGCGTGTATAGGGCAACCTATCGAGGGTTCGAATCCCTCCGGCTCCGCCATTTTCATAGAAAATGGTTCAATATCAATTTGGTTTGCAAAGAACAAACGGCACAGATCAACCATTGATTGGCTTTTCATCTCAGCTGGACTTGCTTCAGCGAAATATGGCTAGAATGATCAATATGAGTTGAATGCCCGATACCGCGCTCAAACTTTGAAACCAAGGATGCGTCTTCTGCGCAACAACCATAAACGGTAATCGAAGCGTGACAGAGATGAATAGATTTCCCCTCGCGCCGGACGATGCGGGACGCGGTTCCGGCAAGCTTCCTGCCTTCTACACAGATATTATACCGGCCATCACAAAAAGAGCCGGGAACTGATCCCAGTTCGGCTTCAACCCCCATTTTTCTCAAGCCTTCCAACAATAGATCGCATAGCTCGCGGTAGCTTTGGTTGGGTAGAATGACGGCGTTTTCGGAGGCAGTTAGCAGGGAAATATTTAACACGCCCGGTCGATGCACGACTGTCGTGCCGCCAGTGGACCGTACAAATACCGGCCAGCCTCTTTGCGCGCTGCGCCGGGCGGTTTCTCGATAGTTGGGAAAACGGGTGAACCGCTTGGTAGTGACCAGGCATCTCTCATTTTCCCAAAGCCGCAATCGCGAACCGCCAATCAGTTGTCCTGTGGATTGTTCAATCATCAAATTGTCGGCATCAATAGCTGCCTGACCGTTACATTCTTCAACCTTTTGACCAGGGGCAAGGGCATGACATAATTCCAGCATCAACTGGTGATCAACGTGATTCTTACTCAAACGATGGTGCCGATAATCTGTCCCGGAGTAACAACCTGATCTTCAGCAACCTCGATATCCAAAATACCGTCTGCGGGTGCGGTCAATTCAAAGCTGGTTTTTTCTACCATGATTTCACAGACAATATTGCCCGCCTGAACAGTTGCTCCATCGTCGTAGATCCAGGTTGCAAGTGCCGCCTCCTGATCCTCTTCCCACTGGCCGCGGGGAACTATGATATCTGTCATTTCTGGTCTCCGATCATAGACAGGATGCCGTTTCGGATTTTTTCGGCATTGGGCAGGACCGAATGTTCCAAAACGGGAGAAAACGGAATCGGTATGTCGGGGTGTGCAATTCGTTGTGGCGGGCATTTTAATGGCCCGATGTCACTTTCGCAGACCGATGCTATCACCTCTGCTCCGACGCCAAAGCTCAGATAATCATCATCGACAACCAGCAACCGTCCGGTTTTGGAAACAGATTGGATAACAGTTTTCCGGTCTAGTGGAGCAATGGTGCGCAGATCGATAATCTCCGCTTCTATGCCGGCATCAGCCAGTTTGACCGCCGCCTCGAGCGCATGATGCACCGTGGCACCAAGCCCGACTATGGTAACGTTACTGCCCTCGCGTACTATATTGGCCTTGCCAATCGGAACATCGTAATCACCTTCGGGTGTATCGGAGATTGAGCCGGCGATGGTGCCGAGCCAACCCATCCCTTGCAGGGCTTTATGGAACATGAAGATAACGGGATTGTCATCGCGTACCGCACTGAGCATCAATCCTTTTGCATCATGGGCGTTGGAGGGCATGACGACCTTCATGCCTGGCAGATGGCCGAAGGTTGCATAAAGGCATTGGCTATGTTGACCGGCATCGCCATATCCACCCCCGACAGAAGTCATCAACACCATCGGGCAAGCCACCTTGCCTCCGGAAAAATAGCTTTGCTTGGCGGCAAGATTATAAATCGCGTCCATGCAAACGCCAAAGAAATCGACAAACATCAATTCAACAATCGGCCGCATCCCGCTGGCAGCCATGCCGACAGCGGCGCCGATAAAGGCGGTTTCCGAAATCGGCGTATCCTTTACCCGGTCGGTGCCAAATTGATCAAACAAGCCAGTGGTGGTACCGAACACACCGCCCATCTTGCCGATATCTTCGCCGAGCAAAATGACCGATGGATCGCGTTCCATCTCCTGTCCGATGGCCTCACTCATAGCCTTGGCAATGGTCAGGCGGCGTTCGGCCGGCGGTGCTGTTTTTTGTGTATCAGACGAAGACATGGTCATAGGCCTCCTCTGGCTCTGGATATTGATTTTCGCGTGCGAAGGAAAAAGCCTGATCGACTATGTCGCGCGCATCCTGTTCCGCGCGTTCGAGATCCGCTTCCTCAAATCCATCCGCGAGCAAACGTGCCCGGTATTTCGGAATTGGGTCCAGTTCCTTCAGTCGTTCGACTTCGCCGTCTGGACGATATCCTTCGGGATCGCCCATAAAATGACCTTCCAGCCGGCTTGTTTCAATTTCAATCAGGCTGGGTCCTTCACCGCTTCTTGCGCGATGCACGGCTTCGCCGGCAATCTCAAAAATCGCATCCGGATCGTTTCCGGCGACATGGTGACCCGGCATATCATAGGCAGCCGCGCGGACAGCGTTACTTTCCACCGCGGTGCAGTCGGATTTTGAAACCGATATCCCGTAGCGGTTGTCTTCAATCACGAAGATAACGGGTGCTTTCCAAACCGAAGCCAGATTGAGCGCTTCATGAAACGCTCCTTGATTGGCCGCTCCTTCTCCGAGAAAAGCCACCGCGACAGCATCGTCCCCCGCCAGCTTCGTTGCCATCGCTGCGCCAACAGCGGGACCAAGTCCTTGCGCAATAATCCCGGAACAGGAAAAATTCACGGCCGGATCAAACAGGTGCATATGACCACCGCGTCCGCCCGCAAGCCCGTCCTTTTTTCCAAATATCTCGGCCGCCATGGCATTCAGATCAACCCCTTTGGCAATCGCGATATGATGCGGCCTGTGTGTCGCGGTGACCGTGTCACTGTTTCGCAAATGTGCGCACAGACCGACCGCACAGGGTTCCTGTCCATCGGACAAATGCATCTCGCCAGGTATCGGTCCCTTGGCCATGTTGAATACCGGCGACTTGCCTTCAAAATAGGCCGGTTTGATCAGGTCTTCAAAGTACCGGCTCTTGACCATATTGGCATACATCCACAGCCGTCTGTTCTCGTTGCTATTCATCGCGCGACCCAACCTCCATCAATGACCAGTTCGATTCCGGTGACAAATCGCGCTTCGTCCGATGCGAGGTACACCGCACCCATCGCGATATCTTCGGGATTACCGACCATGTTTAGCGGACATAAAGATGCGACCGCACCCCATGGATCCTCAGCGGGTACGGAACCATTTTCGACCCATCCTTCGACCGCCAATTCCAGCATCGGAGTCCTGATGCATCCCGGGTGGATCGAGTTGCAGCGAATAGCCGCTCCGTGGGCTGCCCATTCGATCGCAAGGCTTTTCGACATATGCCGCACGGCGCCTTTGGACGTATTGTAGGCGAGCTGATCAGGATAGCCGACCAATCCGGCGATCGATGAGATGTTGATAACAGAAGCGGTAGATTTCTCTTGCCCGGACTTGCGTAATAAAGGTTCCAGTGTCTGGCATCCCAGAAACACGCCATCAACGTTTACCGACATGATAGTACGCCAGTCTTCGACACTATGGTCTGCCATCGGTTTGACAAGCTCGAGGCCTGCATTGTTGACTAAGACATCAAGCTTCCCAAACTGGCTTTCGATCATTGCCGCTGTTGCATGCCAGCTTTCCAGTGAAGCAACATCGAGATTGCAGGAAGCCCCGCCAATTTTTTCTGCCAGAGCGGCGGCGCCTTTTTCATTGATATCGCCAACGATAATCTTTGCACCTTCCAGCGCCATTGCCTCGGCGATACCGGCGCCAATGCCTTGCGCCGCTCCCGTGACCAGGACGATCTTGTCTTTTAGGCGACCTGCCATAAACCCATCCTCTCAATTGTTGGAGATGGCCTAGGGCACGGCAAAGACATTTGCTTGTGTCAGCGCGGCAACAAATTTGTTTTTGCGTGAATGCAGCCGGTGCGAGGATTAAATTCCGCTGCCCATATAATGGGCTGACTGCTTATAGTCCCTTGGCGACATCCCAAACTCATTTTTGAAGGCATGGCTAAAGTGGGATGGGTCGGCAAATCCGCGGCGCATGGCAATATCTGTGATGGAAAGACCGGACTTCATCGCATCGCCCAAATCGGCTTTTGCGGCGTTCAGCCGTCGCCTGCGGATCCACGAGCCGACGCTTTGATCGGATTGCTCAAACAGCCTGTGCAGATATCGCGGGCTAAACTGGAAAGTTGCTGCAATAGATGCAGGCGATAGTTCCGGATCACCAAGATGTGCGACAATGTATTCCTGCACCCGTTTGAGTACCGCTTTGCGAAAGGTGGAACTCGATTGATTGGCATCTTCCGGCTTGAAGGCAGCGGCCACCAGTTCCACTGTTGCACGCAAGACTGCCGGCCGATCTTCTGGTTCAACAATGTCGATCGTTTCATGGATCTGACGCAAGTGAGAATGTAATATGGCGCCCAATCCTTTGGTGCCATCGACGCTTAGACCGCACATATCCTCAATGCCGGGAATCATAAGCATGGCTTCGTCCCGCGGAATGAGAAGCGAATATTGATTCAATCGGCTGCTGTTCTGGAATCGTGCCGGGCGGGTACTATCCCAGATAGAAATGCGCCCACTATTGATGACGGTGGAATTGATACCTTGTTCCAGCAGACACTCCCCGCCGGTAAAATAGAGCAGGCAGAAATAATTCTCGTCACTTTTGTTGATATCCTGGGTCGAACGAAACCCGGTTACGGGGTCCGCAACAATATGGGTCAACATATAGTCATTGACCGCACGGCGACGGACTTCGGCAATATAATGGTCATTTTGATCTGACTTCAGATCCCAATGAAAATGTGTTCGATCCAGCACTTCCTGAAAAGCCGGCAGCTGCCTGGTCGGAGGCAATATAGCTGATTGCCAGCGCTCATCCTCTAGCTCCATTTTCCTCTCCCTGCCGGAAATCTATGCGGTGAAGGGAGCAATAGCAAGCCGCACGGTTCGAATGACACATAGAATCAAATAACTTGTCACAATGGCACAAGTTCTGTGGCACCGGTTCACTATGCTACAATATTCAAGCCGCAACGACGCATGAACTAAGTTGGAATTGTGGGCTATCAAAGAAGAAATCCGAACGATCACGGGTAAGATGATTGTCGGACAGGAAGAGGATCAAGTCCATGAAAAAGCATATCCATAAGTTACTGGCCGGGTCGGCCGTCCTATTATCACTATCCCTCCACGGCAACGCCATGGCGCAAGATGGTGATGCCGAAACCGCAGCCGAGGACGGCAATCAAGGCGGTGTGAATGTCATCGTCGTGACCGCCCAAAAGCGTGCGCAAAATTTGCAGGATGTTCCTGTATCGGTCACCGCTTTTGATGATCAGATGATCGCCGAGGCCGGTTTTACCAACAGCCTCTCGATTGGTGATCAGGTTCCCAATTTGGAAATCAAGACATTCGGTGGCGTACCCAATATTTTCATTCGCGGTGTCGGCAATAACGATTTTAACAGCTCGTCCATTGGTCCCATCAGCGTGTACCGGGATGACGTTGTCGTTGCATCCACCGGCAGCCAGATATTTTCTTTGTTCGACCTAGAGCGGATTGAAGTTGTTCGCGGACCGCAAGGGACATTGTTCGGAAAAAATACCACAGGCGGCGCGGTTCAGTTTTTTTCCAAGCTTCCCGGAGATGTTTTTGAGGGCAATGCCCGTGTCGGTTACGGCCGATTCAACCTGTTCGAAGGCGAAGTCGCGGCGTCTTTGCCGATCACCGACAATTTTTCTGTTCGGGTTGCCGGCATGGTGCGTAGACGCGATGGTGAGAAAACCAATATTTTCAACAATAGCGACGCGATCAATGTCGACGAGGCAGCGGCCCGGGCCATTTTCCGGCTCCGTCCGGGGCCCGATACCGATATCCGGTTGACCGTTGGCGGTGGCCGTGATCGTAGCGATTATCTGGAAAACAAACCCGTTGGCGTCATCAACGGCGGCGATCTATTCGGCTATACCGATCCATCTCCCAATGATGACCGGATATTGAATTTCAATGGTCCATCGCGGAATTTCTCTGACAATGTGTTTGTGAATTTTGATGTTCAGCATGATTTCGGTAACTGGTCGATCCGGTCACTAACCGGTTACGATAAAAGCGAGGTAGACAACGCGGTGGACGTAGATGGCGGGCCGCTGCGTATTGATGAAATTGTATTTCTGACCGACGCCGAGCAATTCACGCAGGAACTTCAGCTTTCTTACGATGACGGAACGCTTAATGCGATTGCTGGCCTTTACTATTTCTATGAGGATTTCAACGCGCGCAGCAATGCAGACCTGGTCGGGGAACTGACATTTGCACAAGGTGCCTTACCGCTGATTACGCAAGCGACACGTAAGAACAAAGCCTATGCGGCATTCGGTCAGGCGACATATTCGGTTATGCCGGAACTGCGTTTTACCGTCGGTGCTCGCTATACGATCGACAAAGTCAGGGCCACCCATCAGGCCGACCTGATCCCCAATTTTTTCGATATGAATATTCCCAACGGCGCGCCGGTTGCGCTGGTCCCTTTTGCCAATTTGCGAGACACCTACAAATCATTTTCATGGCGCCTGGGGCTGGATTATGACGTGACTGACGATGTCCTAGCCTATTTCAGTGTCGACAAAGGGTTCAAGGCCGGCGGATTCAACATTGGCATTATCACGAGCCTGGCCGAACGGACGCAGGTCGATCCGGAAACGCTTATTTCCTATGAAGTGGGATTGAAATCGACGTTGTTCGACCGCAATTTGCGGCTTAACATCTCTGCCTTCTACTACGACTATAGCGATTTGCAGGTGTTGTCGGTGAACACGCAGGCCGGCAGTGCGGTTCCCACGCTCGGTCTCGATAACGCAGCGGATGCGACGATAAAGGGCGTTGAAGTCGAGGCCTTTGCCACACCAACAGACTGGCTCGATCTCGGATTAAATTTCGGCGTTCTGGATGCGAAGTTTAAAAACTATCTCTCGGGCGCGATTGACCCTGTGACCGGACAACCACGTGATTTCTCTGGTAACAGAATGCCCGGTGCGCCAAAATTCACGCTTTCTGCCAACGCGCAGGTAACGGTTCCTGTCGGGCGCTTCGAGACCCGCTGGCGTGCCGAATATAATTTTACCGGCAAGAAGTTCTACAATAATGCTGAAGATCAGCTGGTCAGTTCGCAAGAAGGCTATGGCCTGCTCAATCTTAGGGCTTCATTGGCCGACCCGGACAATGATTGGGAGTTTGCGTTCTGGGCAAAAAATGTTTTCGACAAAGCCTATATTGTCGATGCAACCGACTTACGCGGCTTTGGCCTCGTACCTCGCTACTTTGGGGAGCGCGCTACCTATGGTGCCGAACTCCGGATTGCCTTCTAATCATTTTTCCAGGAGCCGATAATGGAAACTGCACCAGAACTGCTGACTTCGCCTGATGACCTGAAATGGTTCAATCTGGTTGAAGGCATAGATTTCAAACTATTCTATACCAGCAAGGAAACGGGCCGCTGGACCGTCATGTTAAGATGCCAGCCAGGCAGCTTTTTTCCACGCCACCGACATCTGGGTGCGGGCGAATATTATGTCGTCGAGGGCAAGATGGAATACCGTATGGGAACGGCATTGGAAGGCACCTATGGCTATGAGCCACTGGATGCCATCCACGACCATACTTCTTTCCCGGAGTTTACATTGCTGCATTTCACCAATTATGGTCCGGTAGTTTTCCTCGATGAAGACGATAATGTAACATCAATCCTTGATCATTCCTATTTGACGGATATTACTAACGGCCGTGAATAAACCATCAAATCAGTATGAACAGGTCTGGCAGTCCAGCATGGACAATAGAGACCAGTTCTGGCTCGATGCAGCATCGGATATAGACTGGATCAAATCGCCGCAAACTGGTTGGGACGAGCAGAAGAAATGCTGGTTTCCCGATGGAGAGTTGAACAGTTGCTATAATGCCGTTGATCGGCATGTATCCGCCGGACGGGGTGATCAACCCGCCTTGATCTATGAAAGCTCAGCCACCGGCCATCGGGCTGAATTTAGCTATCTGGAACTGTTAGACCGCGTTGCCAGAACGGCGGGTATGATTGCGGCAACCGGCGTCCAAAAAGGCGACCGCGTCGTCATCTATATGCCGATGATTCCCGAGACCGTATTTGCGATGCTGGCCTGTGCGCGGATCGGGGCGATCCACTCGGTCGTCTTTGGCGGTTTCGCACCAACCGAGCTGGCCAAACGGATTGATGACGCTGAACCCAGGTTGCTACTCACCGCTTCGGGCGGAATGGAAGGGCAGAAAATAATTGAATATAAGCCGATTGTTGATCAGGCAATCGCACTGGCGGAATATGAAATCCCGTCCGTTATCCTGTTCGATAGAAGCATATTGGACATAGAGCTTGATGGCCCCGGTTATCAGGATTGGCAGCAGTATTTCGATGCGGCCGAGCCTGTGGACTGCGTGCCTGTCCGTTCGTCTGATCCTTTGTATATTCTCTATACATCCGGAACGACCGGCATCCCGAAAGGCGTGGTGCGTGACAATGGTGGACATGCCGTCGCTCTGCACTGGACGATGCAATCCATTTACGGCCTAAAACCGGGAGAGACATATTGGGCGGCCTCCGATGTCGGCTGGGTCGTGGGGCACAGCTATATTGTTTATGCGCCATTATTCGCTGGAGCGACGACCATATTGTTTGAAGGCAAGCCAATCGGGACACCCGATGCCGGAGAGTTTTGGCGTATCATGGAGCGCAATAGGGTGGCTGTATTTTTCACTGCCCCGACGGCTATCCGGGCCATTCGAAAGGAAGATGCAGATGGTACATTGTTGCCGGAAAGCAGGCTCCCGGATTTGCGGGCCATTTTTCTGGCCGGAGAACGCGCCGATCCGGATACCATAAACTGGCTGGAAGATTTGCTTGATCGTCAGGTGATCGACCATTGGTGGCAAACCGAACTGGGTTGGCCCGCTGTAGCGACCTGTCTTGGACTGGGCGACACAAGGCACAAGGCCGGTAGTGCCGGTTTTCCCGTTCCCGGACATAAATTCCAGATTCTCGATGAAGCGGGTGAACCGGTTGAAGGGACAAGTTCCGGAAATATCACCATTGCAACACCGTTGCCACCAGGCTGCTACCAAAGCCTCTGGAATAATCAGCCCGAGTTTGAAAAGGCCTTTGCCAATTATCCGGGTCACTATGAGACCGGCGATAGCGGTTATCGTGACCAGGATGGGTTTCTGCATGTCATGGGGCGCACCGACGATATTATCAATGTCGCCGGACATCGACTGTCCACGGGACAGATGGAAGGCTTGATTGCCGAAGTTGATGGTGTTGCGGAGTGCGCTGTTATCGGTGCTGAAGACAGACTAAAAGGGACAATACCAATGGCTTTTGTTGTGGCCAGTAACGCTGCTGACCCCGCCGAGCTACCGAACCAATGCATCAGCAAGGTACGCGCAGAATTGGGGGCTGTGGCTTCGCTCAAAACGGTACATTTGATTGAAGCATTGCCAAAGACGCGATCAGGGAAAATCCTGCGTTCCTCCTTACGGGGGATCGTCAATGGTCAGAAAATCGATATACCCAACACCATCGAAAATCCGGATTCATTAAAGAAGATCGCGCTGAGTATCTTCAGGTGATCATTCGTTCGATAAACCAGTAGGTGGCGATTATGCCTATTCCATAGGCGGTCATGGTTTTGGTTGGTTGCAGCAATGTTTCTCCAAAACGCTTGATAAGGGCAAGAACGGCGAGCCCGACTGCCACGATCAACAATTGTCCGATTTCAACGCCCAGATTGAAGGTTAGCAGCGCGAGCGGAATGTCATCTTGCGGGAGGCCGATTTCGGCGAGGGCACCGGCAAAACCAAAGCCGTGTAGCAAGCCAAACAGGAAGGCAACAATCCATGGGAAGCGCTCCGAAAGGCGCTGCTCGTCAGGTTTTGCTTTGACTATCTCAACCGCGAGAAACACGATCGATAACGCTATAACCGCTTCCACTGGCTGTGATGGTAGCGAAAGATAGCCAAGCGTCGTGCCGATTAATGTAATGCTATGCGCTATCGTGAAGGCAGTGACTGTCTTGGCCACTAACCAGCCCCCTTTCAGGAGCAGCACCAAGGCCAATACGAAAAGCAGATGGTCAAAGCCGAGAATGATATGCTCGATGCCGATGATGGTATAGGTCGACGCGACATTGGCGATCTCATCCTTGCCGGCAATGGTCGCGACCGGTTCGTCCGGTGTCAGGCGCAGGGTCTGTACTTCTTCTTTTAGCGGCGCAATTCTGACCAAAGCGTCCGTGGATGAGAGCTCCAGCGCCTTGAGTCCGATTTTTTGTCCGGCCAGCGGACCGTCACAAGACAAGGTGATAGTGGTCAGTATATTGCTGGCTGCGAACCGTTTTTCGGGTTCGCCGTTAGGGCTGCAATTATCGGGGATGATTGCTTCCCCGGTTGCACCGAGCCGCGATTGGGCGGAAGCTTTCCACAACAGCTTCCAGTCTCCGTCATCCTGTTGTGTCATTTCAACATAGGCTGGCCGCAATTCATCCGCCAGAGCCGGTGTTCCGAGCAACAGCAATCCGATAAAGGCGAGAAAATATCTCATTCTCGGCCCACTATCTGAATGTCATATTGCGAACGATAGCGTTCAAGTGCCCGGCTTTCCTGTTGCTCCTTTTGTTTCGCTCGCCAGTCGTTGGTTACCGCTTGCCGCACATCATCTAGCTCTGCCGGTTTGCCTGGATCTTTGACGGAAATATTAATGAGATGCTCACCAAATCCTGAAGATATCGGACCAACCCATCTTCCCGTTTCCAGCCTATCAAGGGCTATAGAAAACTGTTCACCAAACTGACGTGCGATGTTCATGGTATCTGCGTTAGTCAAAGATTTGGGCAATGATATTGGTTTGGAAATATCTGCCGCTTGAATCGTTTTATTGTTCAAACCTTGGAGTAGCTTTTCCATCTCCAGGCCGTCCAGAGCTTCACCCTGCCCGAGATAGAGTTGTTCAAAATCATATCGAGTTGAAAGGCTATACCGTTCAGGATTGTCATCCATCCATTCCTGCAACTCAGAATCGCTGGGCTCACGTTCCGCCGCATCCTGATTGTCGAGAAAACGCATTTTGGTGAACATGCGTCGACGAATCACCGCATCGTTGCGATCCAGACCCAGGCGCAGGGCTTCGCGATAATAAATCTCCTCGGAAACCTCTTGGTCGATCAGTGCATCCAGTTCCCGTCGGGTGGGCGCGCGCCGAAAATTCTGAATCCATCCCGCGCCCAGACGGTCAACGTCGGACTGATCAATTGAAATGGTGTAATCAGCAGGATCGCGATTGGTACCTGTCGCCCAGAAAAATCCGAACACCAGCAAAGCGCCGCCCAGAAAATGAATCAGTGGTTCCTTCAGAATATTGGGCATCTTGCTTGACACGAATCCCTGTTGCCGTTCGGAATGAACCTGTCGAACATATTGTGTTGAAGTGCTTCGACGGGTTTAGACCGGACGGTGCGTTAGCGCGTTTTATGCTTTGGGCGTATACCAGATCGGTGACGAATAAGCGCGTTCCTGTTGGACTTTTATGACATCGTCTGGAAGTGTCAGTCCAAATTTCAACGCATCATATAATGGCCAGGTTGGTGTTGGAATTTCCAGTACACGGACATAATAAAACGCGTTTTGCGAAGCGTCGAAATCGGGGTCTTGCCAGAAGGTGACCAGCTCTGGTGCGCCGCTATCCTTGTCCCAGGTACCCTTGGTCAAATCAACAGTATTAGGAACAGGAGTCAGTTTTCCGTCAGCGCCAACGCTGCGATTTTCGGCATCGCTCCAAGAGACATTGTATATTTTTTCCTGTGACTTGCCGCCGGCATCTACCCAGCCCTTCACGACCTGAACACGATCTAGACCAGCGCTCTCAGGATCCATCATCGCACTGATCAAGAACTTTGGCGCTACACCGTCGCCACCCGAAAGATCGCCGCCCATCGGAACGCCTTTCTCATATCCCGTGGCCACAAGATTCGCTGTGTCACCTTCGGCAAAATCAAATCCGCCAAAAAAACGCACTGTCATCCGCGGGCCGGTGGTCGCATAGACTTCACGGCGCTGGAAGGCGTCGAATATGGCTTCCCGGCTGTTGCTGGTGGCCCATGCTGCAGCGTAGCCGCTGGACAGATAGTGCCACCCAAAGCGTCCTTCTCGCGTGCCGAGATTCTGCGGCTGCATGGCACGATCTTCGCGGTTGAGTTCATTTTGGCTATGTTTGCCAAAGAAATTGTCTTCATCGGCGGTAGCCAGAGAGGTATGGCTATCGGTGGATCCGATCATGCCGAACTTGAATGGGTTGGCCCCGATGGTTTGCATAAGCTCCAGGCCGCGCTTCAGTGCTTCACGTGCATAGCTTCCGGCATAGTCTTCGGGTTTGGTATCGCCGGTGCAACTCAGATTGCACTGATCCCAACCCGCATCACCAAAGCTGGCAAATTCATCATTGGGTGAGAGAAACGGATGGGCTTCGCTATCACCCTTGATCTGGGTAACCTCGACGACCGGTTCGTATTTGGCACGAGTTTCGGCATAAGCCTTGTCTATCGGGCTGCCGTCATATTTCTGCATCTCAAACATGCGGCCGTTCGAGACGTTGCTGTTGTGCGGCATGGCCAGCATCCGGCCGCCTGTGTCTTTCTCATAAGCCGCCATATGTTCCCATAGTTTTTCCGGATTGCCGGTAAAGCCCTGGGATGAATAAGGCAGAACCTGTGTTGCTTTTTCCGCCCCGTCCCGGAACATCACCACGCGGTGAAGATTATCGCCGTTCGGCATGGGAGTATATTCATACCCCATAAAGGCCGTGAACTTGCCCGGCTCGTTATACTCGTCGACCGTCTCGCCATGAGCTTCCCACAAATCCTTTGTCCGTTCTTCCTGTGCCTCCGGATCGGTCAAATTGGCAGGCAAAGTTCCTTTGGCCGCACCGTCAATCAGCTCCGCTGTGACGCGAAGTGCGCCCTCGTCGCTTTCGTTGAGCATATCATGCCACCGCAACAGGAACTCGTCACCCAGTAAAGCGATGCGTGGCGCTTCCTTGATCGCCTTGGTCGCGCCCATGGCATCGCTGTGATCGGCGATAACCAGGAAATCGAGCGGCCGGGACAATTTCGCCTTGGCACCTTTTGTCGCCGTCACTTCTTCGCCGCGGGCAAAGCGCAATGCCTGTTCGGCATTCAAGCGATTGCCGAAACCGAATGCATCAACGCTGTTGTCGGTATGAAGGTGGGTATCGCCCCAGAAAACCTGTTCGGGATATTCGGTATTCTCGACACTGCCGTCCGATCCGTTGGGATCATCGCCGACATATTTGCATCCCGAAATAGCCAATGCCGCACTGCAAGCAGCCAAGAGTAAAGCTTTGCGCATGTTCAATTTCCTCATCCTTTGCCGGAAAACTATAGGGTCAGAGCATTCGGTGCAAGAGATTCGTCATCGCCTGTGCCAACAACAAGATTCCGTAGCGTCAACCCAGCAGTCGCCCGAAAAAGCTTTTTTCGCGCAATATGGTTTTAGCCGCATTATGGCCGGGAGCACCCGTAACGCCACCACCGGGATGAGTTCCCGATCCACACATATACAGGTTTTTTATCGGGCCCTTATAGTCGGCATGGCCGACAACCGGTCTGGCCGCCCATAGTTGATCCAAAGACATCCGGCCGTGAAATATATCACCGCCAACAAGCCCGAATTTCCGCTCCAGATCGAGAGGAGACAGGGCTATCTGCCCCACGATTAAGTCTTTGAAACCGGGGGCATTGGTTTCAACAACATTAAGTATTGCGGAAATAGCGGCATCGCGCTGGTCATCCCAGCTTTTTCCATCCGGCAGTTCGGGCGCAAATTGCTGGCAGAACAGGCTGGCGACATGTTTGCCCGGTGGCGCCAGGCTGTCATCAACCAGACTGGGAATCAGCATCTCGACCACTGGCTCTCTGGAAAAACCATATTGCCGTGCATCCTGATACGCGCGGTCCATATAGTCGAGCGATGGCGCCATGATGATACCCGATTGCAGATGGTCGCCGGCCCCCGCCAAATCGGTAAATTCCGGCAATCCATCCAGGGCCAGATTCATCCGAAACGCACCGGAGCCGCATTGATAGCCCTTGATCATCTGACGGAATTCTGGCGGGAGATGCTTGTCGTCAATCAGGCGGTCATAGAGCAATTTGGGTCCGACATTGGCGACGATGCGGTCGGCGTGAATAGCCTCTCCGGACGTGGTGCGAACGGCATAGGCTCTCCCCGCTTTTACCAGCACATCCTCAATGGGTGTTTCCAAAGATATTTCGACACCTGCCGCTTCACAGGCCTGAGCCATTAACTCAGTGATCCGGCCCATTCCGCCGATGACATGACCCCATTGCCCTTGCTTGCCGTTTACTTCACCAAAAACATGATGCAGCAGGACATAGGCACTGCCGGGGGTGTCGGGGCTCGCATAGTTGCCGACAATCGCATCAAATCCGAAGGCGGCCTTGATCGGATCACTCTCAAACCATTGATCGAGCAGTTCCCGTGCGCTCAGCGTAAACAGTTTGATGATATGATGCTGGTCAAGGGAAGACAGTTTAACGAACCTTCTTCCTTGCTGAATGGCAGCCAGCAGGGAAGCAGCGCCGCCTGCGCTATTGGGAGGAATCTGCAGCGCCAAATCGCGTAAGACTGACGCCGCGGTTTCCAGCATTTCATAATAGGCGGGAAGGCGGTCCGCATCTCTAGCGGAGAATTTCCGGATTTCCTTTTGCGTTGCTTCCAACCCGCCACCCACCAGAAGGTAACGCCCAACCCCCAGAGGCAGAAAATTGCTCATGGGTCGCTCGATCACCTTATAACCACGCGCTTCCAAAGCCATATCTGCGATGATCTTTGGTTGCAAAAGTGACACCGTATAGCTGGCCGTGCTGTTGCGAAACCCGGGATGAAATTCCTCGGTCACGGCAGCGCCGCCGACAATGTTTCGGGCTTCCAATATGCGGACATTCATACCCGCCTTGGCGAGATAGAAGGCGCAGACCAGACCGTTATGGCCTGCGCCAATGATCAGGGCATCAAGACTGGCGGTCATAGTTTATGCGGTGGCATCGAAATAGGGGCGGTCGCCCTTTATCGTTGCCCGCTGCATGATCCGGCGTGCGGGGAAATAGTCGGAAGCGGCAAAATGCTGGCAAGCCCGGTTATCCCAAAAGGCAATCGCGCCTTTGGTCCAGCGGAACCGGCACTGGATTTCCGGATTGGCGGCGGTGGCATAAAGCCGCTTCAAGAGGGCGGCACTTTCTTCGGCTTCCATCCCGACAATATGGCTGGTGAAGGCGGCATTCACATATAGTGTACGCAAGCCCGTTTCCGGATGGGTGCGCACAACCGGATGGGTTTCGGGTGGATACTGGTCATGCAGTTCTTCAGGCTTCTTGTTGAGCCGTCGTGCGAATACACGAGCGATATCGTGAACCGCTTCCATTCCGATAATCTGATCCCGAATATGCTCGGGGAGGTTTTCATAGGCCAGATTCATATTGGCAAACAGCGTATCCCCTCCCACCGGCGGTATTTCGATGGCGTTGAGAACCGAACCCAGCGAGGGCTCTGCCCTCCAGGTAACATCGCTGTGCCACATATTTTCCTGCCCCTTGCTTTTGGGACCGTGCTCGATCCGCAATATTTCCGGATTGGGCTGGTCTTTGGGGGTGGCCGGATGGATTTCCAGATCGCCAAAACGTTTTGCAAAACCCAGCAGCTCTTCCTGGGTCAAATCCTGATCGCGCAGGAAAATAACTTTATGATCAAGCAAGGCTTGCCGGATTTCAGCAATGACATCATCGCTCAATTCTGATGCGGCTGACACGCCGACAAGCTCGGCACCAATGGCTGGGGTCATTTGTCGGATTTCAAAACTGCAGATATCTTGCGTTCGTTGTGCTAAACTGGCCATGGCTATCCTCTCAACATTTTCAGATAGCGATTAACACAAAAAGCCCGGCAACTGCGAATCCCGATTCAGGGATAACCCAAAAACAGCTTTCGCGTTTCAACATCCCTTTGCTATTCGATCATGAACCGAGCCGACAAAACCTATAGGAGACATAAGTGGGATTGCAGGAAACAACGATGAAGCCCGCTTTGGAAGTGTCCGAGGAAGAACGTGAACTTTGTGAGCGGCAAGGTAATGGAGTTGACTATGATGGGCTGGCAAGCCTGCATTATCTAGGCAACTATCAGCGGGACATTCCTGTTAACATCACTCGAATGATGGAAAATGCCCATGATTGGGAGCACCTGCCTTTTGTCCACCCCACTGCTTTTGCCGCGATAGAATTGGTTGACAGTGGCGGCTGGGGCTGGCGGACAAAAGTTGCATTGCCGGGAACCGGTGAAACACAATTGATCCAGTTGCTGGTTGACAATGAACAGAATTATTGGGCGACAACGGTGCTATCCGGTTCCGGCCAGGGGGTTCATATCCATACACAGGCGACGCCAATTTCCAAGAACAGCATCCATATCGACGTCCGTTTCCATCTCGAAGATCAGCCGGAATCGGAAGAAATGGCAGCCATGTCCCTGGCCTATCTTCAGTCGCTTTATGCGCAGCTCTATGATGAAGACCAGATATTGATGGAAGGGCGGCAGCAAGCGCTCGATCGTCGTCTTTCAGGCGATAGGTCTGGATTGGAAGAGCTGGATTTGGGTACGATCGATCAATTGGAGCAGTCACTGCCCCATGTTTTTGAATTTGATGGTAGCCGTTTTTGTATCAACCGTCTGGCAGGCCAGTGGGTTGCATATGCCGCAACCTGCCCGCATCTTCTTGGTCCTTTAGAACAGGCAACAGTTGAAGCCGACGGCAGCGTTGCCTGCCCGTGGCATGGCTATCGTTTCGATATCAAGTCCGGGACAAATCTGGACGGGAAATGCAAGAACCTTCCGCCAGCCCCCCAGATAGTCGAGCGGTCTGGCCATGTGTTTGCGCAGATCTGAATCAGCCGGTTTCTGATTTCAAAGCCTGAATCTGCACTATCAATCTTGGGTTTGTGCATTGTCGTTTCAGATGTTACGACAATGCTAGTTAAGTAAAAATAAGGGTTCCGCCACAATGAAAGCATATCTTCTTCTAGCATCCACCGCCATTTTGGCAGCCTGCAGTCCTACTGGTGCAGGAACTGAAAGCGCCGGCAGCAGCGCTGCAACTAACGTGGCCGAATCCCCCGAGCGCGATGTCGCGGCCGAATTGGCCAAATTTTTCGATGATTATGACAAGCAGGAATTGTCCTTTTCCCCTATTGGCAAAGCCTTTCGCGGTATCAGGGATGAAGATTATGGCAAGTGGGGCGATTCCAGCGATGCCGCCGCAGTCGCCCAATATGAGCGTGGCCGGAAAGCTCTTGCTGATATGGAAAGCCGGTTTGATCCCGCCAGCCTAAACGATGCGGACAAGCTTAGTTATCGTCTGTTTCAGGCCCAGGCTGAACGGGCCAAGGCAGCTTACGCATTCCGCAAAAACTATTATATTTTTGATCAGATGAACGGTGTTCAGAGCCGCTTGCCCGCTTTGATGATCAACATTCACCGTGTCACGAACAAATCCGATGCAGAGGCTTATATCAGCCGTCTCGCTGGTGTTGGCCCGCAAATGGACGAGCTCATTGCGCAATCGCGAGAACGCGCCAAAAACGGTGTAATCGTTCCTGATTGGGTTTTCCCCTATGTCATTAATGATTCCAAAAATGTCATCACCGGCGCCCCGTTTGATGATGGCACGGACTCTCCCATCTTCGCGGACCTGAAGAAAAAGGTGGGTGCCCTGGATGTATCGGAAGCCGAAAAATCCGATCTTGTTGCGAGGGGGGCAGCAGCGCTGACCACCAGCTTCGGGCCCGCCTATGAAAAACTGATTGCCGAAATGGAACGGCAACAGGCATCTGCGGTGGACGGCGACGGGGTCTGGCGCTTCAAGGACGGGGCCGCCTATTATGCCGAGCGGCTGAAAAATTACACCACAACCGACTTAACTGCCGACGAGATTCATCAAATTGGCCTTGAAAATGTCGCTCGTATTCATGGCGAGATGCGCACAATCATGAAAAAGGTCGGGTTTGAAGGTACGCTAAACGAGTTTTTTGTTCATCTGCGGACCAGCGATCAATATTTCCACACCAGCCGGGAAGATTATCTGGCCGAAGCCAATGCCAAATTGGCAGCAATGGAAAAGAAACTCCCAGAGTTTTTCAATACCCTTCCGAAAGCGCCTTTTGTCATCAAGCCGGTGGAGGCATTTCGCGAAAAATCAGCGGGTAAAGCTTTTTATCAGCGCCCGGCGCCAGACGGTTCGCGGCCGGGTACCTATTATGTCAATCTCTATGATCTGAAAGGCATGTCCAAGACCGAACTCGAAGCGCTGGCTTATCATGAGGCGCTTCCGGGCCATCATCTGCAACTCGCCATTCAGACCGAGTTGGGAGATGTGCCGCCATTCCGAAAATTTGGCGGTGTAACTGCTTATAGTGAGGGATGGGGTCTCTACACAGAGGAATTGGGTAAAGACATGGGCTTCTATACCGATCCCTATTCGGATTTTGGCCGATTGGGCATGGAATTGTGGCGGGCATGCCGTTTGGTGGTTGATACCGGGATGCATGACAAACGCTGGAGTCGGGAAAAGGCAATTGCCTATCTAACCGAGAACACACCCAATCCGGACAGCGATATTCGCAAGGCCATAGAACGCTATATTGTCTATCCCGGTCAGGCCACCGCCTATATGATTGGCAAGCTGAAAATTCTGGAATTGCGCGGAAGGGCGCAAAAAGCACTGGGTTCAAAATTCACCATGGGAGATTTCCACGATGTGATTTTGAAGAGCGGCCCTGTCCCGTTGGATATCATGGAAGAACGTGTTGACGATTGGATAGCAGCGAATGGATCTTAACTGTCGCTCGCGTGAAAAGATGCCAAGCTTTGACTGGCAGACAGGAAACTTGACTTCATAATATCAAGATTGGCCATAAAATGTGTCGTTTTTGTCCAATATTTCAATGAACGAACAGGTGCATAAGTTTTTTGCGACCCGAAGACCTCTGATCTGTGATTTATCGCTGGATCGGAGATCTTTTCCTTAACAGCCTGGTTGAAATTTTCAGCCAGGCTTTTTTTTCTCTTTTATTTTCAGTTATAAAGGCGCAACCATTGGCTGACTGGTTCTTATAAGAATCAGAAAAAAGGGATCGCGTTTTGGTTAGTTTGAAATATTATGCCCCTGCTGAGGATGTGCGGAGCCTTGTCTCGGTTTACTATTTTTTTGATGTAGAAGAACCAAATTTCGCCGACAACGAACGTGCGGCGATAGCGCAATTGCGGTTCATTCTGGAGGGAAAGGGTAAGCTTAGCTTCGCCGACAGCTCCTCTTATCCGGTAGAGGGGGCGATGTTGGTTGGGCCATCGACAGGCGCAATGCATTTTGACGTGAAGGGACCGTTTCGAATGTTCGGCGTTGGTCTGTTACCCCTGGGCTGGGCCACAACTACAAAAAAACCGGCAGCCGACTATGCGGATCTCGTGCTTCCTGCACGGGAGGTTTTTACCGATGAAATTGAAAAGAATCTCGATACTTTGCGTGGGTGCAGTTCAGCGGAAGAAATGGTGGCTTGGGCGGATAAGGTCTATCGATCAATGAAGCCGCGCATAAGGCCGGAAACCGTCGCATTCACTGAGATGGTTGACGAGTGGCTCTCATCCGAGCCATCCCCGCCGGTGAGCGCTTTGATGGAGATGTCCAGTCAAAGTTCTCGCCAGGTGTTGCGACTGGTCAACAAGCTTTATGGCATGCCACCCAAATATTTGGCACGAAAATACCGTGCTTTGCGCGCCGCCAGAGCCTTTGCCGAAGATAATGAGGACGAGCTGCTGGAGCTGGAAGACGCATTTTACGATCAGTCCCACATGATTCGGGAGATCAAGTTTTTTGCCGGCGTGACACCGGCAAAATTGCGTGTGTCAGAAGGGGCAACCGCCAAATTAATAGACAAGCGCAAGGATTTGAAAGGCAAAATTCCGCCTTTGGTATCCGATACCTGATCAAATGGGCGGAACAGATGGAAGCCTGACAGGCCCTGAAATCAAGGGCCAAGAATGAACAAGTCTTGCCATGTTGGATAAAGTGGACTAAATCAATCTTGTTTTAAATCTACAACAATTGATTCGAGAAAAATGCGCCTTTCCAACCTTGCCGACTATGCTGTTGTGCTGATGTCCGCTGCAACGCGGCATTGCGGAGCAGCGCTATTGGCGGAAGGGAAGCTGAATGCGGCGAAACTGTCGCAAGAAACCGGTGTTCCGCTGCCCACAGCGAAAAAGCTGGTCAGCAAGTTGACCACCGCAGGCCTGATCGAATCAACCCGCGGCATTGGCGGCGGTATAAGATTGGCGCGTCCGCCATCTTCGATCAGCCTTGCCGATATTGTCGAGGCGGTCGAAGGGCCGTTGGCGATTACCAGCTGTGTGATTGACGGCAACCATGACTGCAAGCTGGAGACTGGTTGCACCGTGAAACCGCATTGGGGCATTGTGAACAACACTATCCGAAACGCGCTGGACGCTGTTAGCCTGGCTAGCCTTTCCGACCTGCCCACCGCACCGAAATTACAAGCAATGGAACAAGCATGAGCGAAGATCTCAAACTGGATGACCGTGATGACGAGCGGGCAGAAATGAACGCCGAGGCTCAGGAAGCGGTCGACAAGGCCTCGACCTATGAATTCGGCTGGTCATCCGACATTGAACAGGATTTTGCGCCCAAGGGTCTGAATGAAGGCACTGTGCGGTTTATTTCAGATAAGAAGGGTGAGCCCGAATGGATGCTCGACTGGCGTCTGAAAGCCTTTCGCATGTGGCAGGACATGGAATCGCCAGACTGGGCCAAGCTCGACATTCCGATGATCGACTATCAGGATGCCTATTATTATGCAGAGCCCAAGAAAAAGCCCGAGCTGAATAGTCTGGATGAAGTCGATCCGGTCATTCTCGACACGTATAAAAAGCTTGGCATTCCGATCGCCGAGCAGGAAGTACTGGCCGGTGTCAAAGGCGCCCGAAAAGTTGCCGTTGATGCGGTGTTTGACAGCGTGTCCGTTGCCACCACCTTCCGTGAAGAACTGGAAAGCGCCGGCGTGATATTCATGTCGATTTCGGAGGCGATCAAAGAGCATCCGGAGCTTGTTAAAAAATATCTCGGAAAAGTCGTGCCGATGCGCGATAATTATTTCGCGACGCTCAACTGCGCGGTGTTTAGCGACGGCACCTTTGTCTATATTCCCAAAGGCGTTCGTTGTCCGATGGAGCTCAGCACGTACTTCCGGATTAATGCCGAAAATACCGGACAGTTTGAACGCACCCTGATTGTCGCCGACGAAGGATCTTATGTCAGCTATCTCGAAGGCTGCACCGCACCGCAGCGTGATGAAAACCAATTGCACGCCGCCGTGGTTGAACTGGTCGCGATGGATGATGCGGAAATCAAATATAGCACCGTGCAGAACTGGTATCCGGGTGACGAGAATGGCTTGGGCGGCATCTATAATTTCGTGACAAAGCGCGGCTTGTGTCAGGGCAAGAACTCAAAAATATCCTGGACACAGGTCGAAACGGGCAGCGCCATCACCTGGAAATATCCCAGCTGTGTGCTTAACGGTGAAAATAGCGTTGGCGAGTTTTACTCGGTCGCGCTGACCAACAACCATCAGCAGGCCGATACCGGCACAAAAATGATCCACAATGGCAAGAACACGCGCAGCACGATTATCTCCAAGGGGATTAGCGCGGGCCATAGTGACAACACCTACCGCGGGCTCGTTCGCGTCGGCGCCAATGCGGAAAATGTTCGTAACTTCACCCAGTGTGATAGTTTGTTGCTGGGCGATAAATCCGGTGCGCATACCGTGCCCTATATCGAAGTGAAAAACCCGACCGCAACGATTGAACATGAAGCGACAACCAGTAAGATTTCTGACGACCAGATGTTCTATGCCCAGCAGCGCGGTCTGGACGAGGAAGAAGCGGTCAGCCTGATCGTCAACGGCTTTGCCAAGGAAGTTCTGAAGGAACTGCCGATGGAATTTGCGGTGGAAGCACAGAAATTGCTGGCGATTAGTCTAGAGGGGAGTGTGGGGTGAACGGCGCGTTTCTTTTTCTGTTGTTGGGCGCGCTAGTTCTATTTCCGTTTGCTTGTCTATGTATCAAAAGTTTTTTTTCCGGAAAGGTGACCGGTGCCGGGCCATTTGCAGGACTGATCGATGTCGATCGGGGCCAGAAGCCTAAGCAATTTTGGACGCTCTGGTTCCTTTTGCTTTTCGCAGCTTTGATCCCATTCGCTACAAATCTATTTTTTCTTACAAAATTTCTTTTTCCTGAGAGTCAGTAAAAAATGCTAAAAATTGAAAACCTTCACGCCACTGTCGGCGACACTGAAATCCTCAAGGGGCTTTCCCTCACCATCAACGCGGGAGAAATCCATGCGATCATGGGCCCCAATGGCGCGGGCAAGTCGACTCTGGCTTATGCGCTGGGCGGTCGACCTGGTTATGAAGTGACCGGCGGCAGCGCGCATTTTGACGGACAGGATTTGCTCGATATGGACCCGCATGAGCGGGCCGCAGCGGGCGTCTTTCTCGGCTTCCAATATCCGGTCGAAATTCCCGGCGTGAGCAATCTGCAATTTTTGCGCGAAAGCCTGAACAGTCAGCGCAAGCAGCGCGGCGAGAAAGAGCTCTCGGGTGCGGAGTTTATCAAGCTTGCCAAAGAAAAAGCCGCGTTGCTCAAGATGGACATGGATATGCTCAAGCGCGCCGTGAATGTCGGTTTTTCGGGCGGCGAGAAAAAGCGCAACGAGATGGTGCAGATGGGCATAATCAATCCCAAGCTCGCGATTCTTGACGAGACCGATAGTGGTCTGGACATCGACGCGCTGCGTATTGTCGGTAGCGGGATAAATTCGATCATGCGCAAACCGGACAAAGCGGTGCTGTTGATCACCCACTATCAACGCTTGCTCGACGAAGTGAAACCGGATTTTGTCCATGTTCTGGCCGATGGGCGCATTGTCAAAACCGGTGGTCCCGAACTTGCCTTGCAGCTCGAAAATGAAGGCTATGAAGCCATAGCGGAGGCGGCTTGATGGCTAATTACTTCGTCATGCCAGCGGATGCTGGCATCTCCGGCGTCGGTGCATTGCCGTCTGAGACCGCAGCCTTCGCTGGGGTGACGGTGTCTTCTCATGAGGTACAATCATGACCCTCGCCCAACCTCTCCCGACCAGGCGCGATGAAGCTTGGCGCTACGCCGATCTGAAGGCGGTCGAGAGCATCTGGCAAGCCGTGGAGGCGCATGAGCCCATTATCGTAGCCGCTGGTGATAAAGCCGAGCAGACCGTGATATTGGAGGCGGGTGACGCACAAATGCGGCGACTGCATATTATTCTCGAAGAAGGCGCGCGGATGGATCTGGCTTGTCTGGCATCAGCGCCGGTTTATGGCCGGATAGATATTGATGTTGATGTCGCTAGCGGGGCTCATTTTGAATTGGGCGGCGCGATTGTCGGAAGTGCAGACCAGACATTGGAAATTGTGACCTACCTTAATCACCATGCGCCCGATGCGACCAGCAATCAAACCGTGCGCAGTGTGCTGTCTGGAAAGGCGACGGGCAGTTTTCTCGGCAAGATCAAGATTGCCCGTGACGCCCAGAGAATTGACGCCGAGCAGTCGGTCAAGTCGATGCTGCTCAATCGCGGCGCAACGGCCAATGCCAAGCCGGAACTGGAAATTTTTGCAGACGATGTAAAATGCGCGCATGGTGCAACCGTGGGTGAGCTCGACAAGCAGGCGTTGTTTTACATGGCCTCTCGCGGGCTTGATCCGATAGCTGCCAAGCGGTTGATGCTCCATGCTTTTGTCGCCGATGCCTTTGTCGATTTGGGCGGTGAGACCAGTGCCGTTGAAGAACAGGCGCTTGCTGCGCTGGAGGCGTTGTTGTGAACGCGCCAACGACCATATCCCGAACTTATCGGGCAGATTTTCCCGGCCTGGGTGAAGATTGGCACTATCTCGATAGCGCCGCCACCGCGCAGAAACCAAAGGCTGTGCTGGACGCTATCGCGCAGGCCTATGGCCCGAACTATGCCACAGTCCATCGCGGTGTCTATGAACGTTCCGCCAATATGACACTGGCCTATGAAGCCGCACGCAAACGCGTGGCGGGATTTTTGAATGCCGCACGCCCCGAAGAGATTGTCTTCACCAGCGGCGCGACCGACAGCATCAATCTGGTTGCTGAAAGCTGGGGCAATGCAAAGCTGAAAGCCGGCGATCTTATCATGCTCTCGCAACTCGAGCATCATTCGAATATCGTGCCGTGGCAATTGCTCGCCGAGCGGGTGGGCGCGCATATCGATGTGGCCCCTTTAACAGATGATGGTCAGGTTGATCTCGACTGGATCGAAGCGCATTTGACCGAGCAGCACAAGTTGGTCGCGCTGGCGCATGTTTCCAATGTGCTGGGGTCGCTGCTTGATGCAAAACGGGCCGCGGCGATCGCGCACAAGGTTGGCGCAAAGCTGCTCCTCGATGGCTGTCAGGCCGCACCGCGACTGCCGGTTGATGTGCAGGCACTGGGCTGCGATTTTTACGTCTTCTCCGGTCACAAGATTTACGGACCGACCGGCATTGGAGCGCTCTGGGCGCCCGATGAAACACTCGATGCGATGCCGCCCTGGAAGGGTGGCGGTTCGATGATTGACCGGGTGTCTTTTGAAGGCACTACCTATGCACCACCACCGGGCCGGTTTGAGGCAGGAACACCGCATATTGCCGGTGTCGTCGGACTGGATGCCGCGATCCAATATGTCGAGGGCATTGGTCTCGACGTGATTTCGGATCATGAAAATGCCACTCTGGCCAAAGCGCGTGAAGCGCTTGCGGGTATCAACAGCGTCCGGGTTTTCGGACCGGATAAAAGCATGGGTATATTGAGTTTTGCAGTCGGTGACGTGCATCCCCATGATGTCGCCACTATATTGGATGAAGGCCCAAAAGGTAAAAGCGTTGCGATCCGTGCCGGCCATCATTGTGCGCAGCCACTGATGGACTATCTCGGTGTACCGGCAACGGCGCGGGCGAGCTTTGGCATTTACAGTGATGATAGCGATGTCGCGGCTTTGGTCGATGGTATTAATCGTGTGAGAAAGATTTTTGGGTAAGGTGAGACTATGAGCGAAGAACGCAAAATTCTGGTGGAGGAGGTGGATTCGGTCGCGAAACCGCCTTTGGCAAAAGTGGATGATGCCGTGGATGAAAAGCCCGAACCTGTTGTCGCGCCATCACCCTATGAGGCCGAGAGCGATGCTGCGAAATTGGGCCGCAAGAAAGATTATCTCGAAGGTTTTCTGGCGCAGCAGCCGACTGCAGCACCAGCTGGCGAGGCGGGCGGCGATCTCTATGAAGCCGTGGTCGATACACTCAAATCCATCTACGATCCGGAAATCCCGGTGAACATCTATGACCTTGGCCTGATCTATGGTGTCGAGATTACGCCTGACAATCATGCCATTGTCACCATGACGCTAACCACGCCCCATTGCCCGGTGGCCGAATCCATGCCCGGCGAAATTGAGCTTCAGGTCGGTAGCGTTCCCGGCGTCGGCCATAGCGAAGTAAACCTCGTCTGGGACCCGCCATGGGATCCGCAAAAGATGAGCGATGAGGCAAAACTCGAACTGGGCATGCTGTGAACGATACGGCTACTCTTACAGTGACCCGCGTGACGGAGGTTGTGCGCGCGGATTATGATAATCCGAAACATGCAGCGGATATCGTCACCATGCTGCGCAGCTATGCGATGGATGAAATGGGCGGCGGAGAAGATTTGTCGGCGAAGGCGCAAGGGGCACTTGTTCCCGGGTTGAAGGCAACACCGGCCGCGTTCTCGCTACTGGCCTATATCGGTGAAGAGGTCGTGGGTCTGGCCAATCTGATGACAACCTTTTCCTCCTTTGCCGGAAAGCCGCTGCTCAATATCCATGATATAGCGGTGTCGAAAGAACATCGTAGCAAAGGCATCGGGCGGAAGCTGTTTGATGAGATTCACAAAATTGCGGATGAAATGGGTGCCTGCAAAGTGACCCTGGAGGTGCTCGAAGGCAATGCACCGGCGAAGGCACTCTACGCATCGCTCGGCTATGGAGATTATGTGCTGGACCCAAAAATGGGCAAGGCCATGTTTTGGCAGAAAAGGCTTTAGCTATGACTGACACAAAAACAAAAACGCGCGAGATTCCTGCAGCGATCATCCTGACCCCGGCAGCGGAACAGCGCATAGCGGACCTGATGGCCAAGGCGCCAGATGATGCAATCGGGGTAAAACTATCCACCCCGCGTCGTGGTTGCAGCGGGCTGGCTTACTCGGTCGACTATGTCACCGAGGAAGTGGCTTTTGATGAAAAGATCGTCACCCCCGGCGGCGTGTTCTACGTCGATGGCGGTTCTGTGCTTTACCTGATTGGCAGCACCATGGACTGGCAGGAAGATGATTTTACCGCTGGGTTTGTGTTCGACAATCCCAATGCCAAAGGCGCTTGCGGGTGCGGGGAGAGCTTCACGGTTTAAGTTCTCGTGATCGGATTGAACCATTTACACTTTTCACCCGACTAATGTCATAACGGCAGAGGAGAGGTGCAGATATGACGGTTCACAAATTCGATCTCCAGAGCGCGGAGTATATGCGCAATAACTTTCCGACTCTCGCGGCGATGCGGGATGCCGGACCGGTTATTCGGTTGAAAATCCCGCTGATGGGAAAAGTCTGGTGCGCAACAACGCATGAGGCGGTGAGCGATTTCCTGAAGGGTGCCGACAAGTTCGCCAGCGATGGCCGCAATGTTGAGGGCAATCACAGCGCCATTCCGCGCTGGATGCCGAAAAATATGAAGCTGCTCGCGGAGAATATGCTGCTGATGGATGACCCCGATCATCGCCGGCTGCGCAAACTTGTCGATGGGCCTTTTCTGGCACGCAGTATCGATGCTTACCGTCCCGATGTAGCGCGGATCGCTGATGAGCTGCTCGATCAGATGGAACGCGAGGGCAATGACGATATCGTCAGCGGCTTTGCACGGGCATTACCGCTGCGCGTGATATCTGACATTCTCGGTCTTGCGGGTCAGAACCGCGAACAGTTTTTGAGCTGGACCGACAAGATGACCAAGTCGCTGGGTGTCGTGATGCTGATCCAGACCATTCCGGCGCTGGGCAAGATGATGCGCTATATTCGCGGAGAAATTGCCGCCGCCCGCACGGGTGAAAGAGACGGTCTGCTGGTTGATCTGGTCAACGCAGAGGCCGATGGCGAGCAGATGAGCGAGGATGAATTGGTGGCCATGGTCGCAATCCTGTTTATCGCCGGTCACGAAACCACGACGCATCTGCTTTCGACCGGCGTAGTGACGCTGTTCGAACATCCCGAGGCACTGGAGGAGCTGAAAGCCGACTGGTCACTCGCACCGCAAGTGGTGGAGGAAATGCACAGACTCAATTCCCCCGTGCAGATGACCAAACCACGGGTGGTGCGCAATGATATGGAATATTTCGGTCAGCAACTGAAACGCGGTGACCGGATAATCGCCAGCCTCGCCGCCGCCAATGCTGATCCGGTGATGTTTGCAAACCCCGAAGTCTTTGATATCCATCGCGACAATGCCGCCCGCCATGCCGGATTTGGAGGCGGCATCCATCTTTGCCTCGGCCTCCACCTCGCCCGTGCGGAGGGGCAGGTCGCGCTGGAAAGATTGTTCACGCGTTATCCAAACCTGCGGATTTCCCAGCCTCCCGAACAGCGTAAGTGGATCAAGCGGATCGGCATTCATGGTTATCAGGCACTGCCAGTGGATTTCGGGATTGCTGGGGTGAAAGTCGCGGCTTAAGTCCAAACCAAAGATGAAGCAGCAAAGGTGTTGGCGTGAACGCAGTGTGCTGTTTCGGAAGGGTATCTAGGAGTCCTGGAGTCCACGAATTTCTATCAACCACATATCTGGTACCGCTCCCAGTCGCAGCGGCAGGATGCTTGTTCCAATTCCTGCACTGACGATAACTGTCTTCTTGTCTTCCTCGATTTTTCCGCAGGCATATCGATCTCCATATTCTGACATGGTTGCTGGCGCGCCTAACACGGGAAGCACAATTTGCCCGCAATGTGTATGACCAGCGAGGATCAGACTTTCCTTCTTGGGCAATTCTGGCACAATATCGGGGCTATGGCTCAGATAGATCGGATAGCCGGAGAGCTCTGCCATTGACTTTAGCACAGCAGGAACATCGGCACGGTCAGTGAAATCGTCGTCTAACCCGCCAAGAGCAATGGGACCAACCTGTATCGCTTCATTGGTCAGGATGGTTATGCCGACGTCGTTCAGGGCTTTGCTGATCGCTCCTGTATTGCGCCAATGATCGTGGTTGCCGAGGACTGCATATATCCCCTGATCGGCTTTCAACCTGCTCAGCGGTGAAAGCGCTTGTTGAGCCGAGTATAGTGTCGTTGCAGTTCGTTTGTCGCTGACGAAGTCTCCAGCGAATAACACCAGATCGGGGCTTAGCTTGTTCATCTGTTCAACAATTCTCGCCAACCGTTCGGGCGGCATATCGGGCCCGGCAACATGCACATCAGAAATCAGTAACAGCTTCAGTTTGGGCGCGCTTTCTGGCCATTCCGAAGCAACCACCTGCGTCTTTCGAACCACTGGATCGCCGGTTGCGACCGAATACATATAGCCGAGCAATGCGATGCCGGCGGCGATAGCTAACAGGAATAGGTTTTTGAACATTTCTCAGCCGTAACAAAAAAGGGCGCGAAGATCACTCCTCGCGCCCTGCTATTGTATCAATGTTGGTTGTTCAAACCTTACCGGTCAACTCCGGCACCGCATCAAACAGATCCGCAACCAGCCCGATATCCGCAACCTGGAAAATCGGTGCGTCTTCGTCTTTGTTGATCGCGACGATGGTTTTGGAATCTTTCATGCCCGCTAGATGCTGGATCGCGCCGGAGATGCCGATGGCGATGTAAACTTCGGGCGCAACGATCTTGCCGGTTTGACCGACCTGATAGTCATTCGGCACATAGCCTGCGTCGACCGCAGCGCGCGAAGCGCCGATGCCAGCGCCTAATTTATCAGCAAGTGGCGTGATGACTTCCTCGAATTTCTCGCTCGAACCCAATGCGCGGCCACCGGAAACGATGATTTTTGCGCTGGTCAGTTCGGGCCGTTCGGACTTGGCGATTTCTTCGCTGACGAAGCTGGACAGACCTGCGTCCGCTGCGCCGCCAACGGCTTCAACGGAAGCGCTGCCGCCTTCGGTTGCGGCCTTGTCAAAAGCCGTGCCGCGCACGGTGATGACCTTCTTCGCATCGGACGTGGTTACGGTCGCAATTGCGTTACCCGCATAAATCGGCCGCGTGAACGTGTCTGCGCTTTCAACCGAGAGGATGTCGGAGATCTGCATCACGTCGAGCAGGGCTGCAACGCGGGGTGCGATATTCTTGCCGGTGGTGGTTGCTGGCGCGAGGAAGGCGTCGTGGCTTTCCATCAATGTCGCAATCAACGGCGCGGCATTTTCGGGCAGCTGATTGGCAAGCGAATCGTCATCCGCAACATGCACGGTGCTAACACCGGCAACTTTCGCTGCCTGTTCACCCACACTGGCACAGCCGGAGCCGAGGACCAACGCGTGAACTTCACCCAGTTGTGACGCGGCAGTGACAACGGCCAGCGTTGCGTCTTTCATCTCTGTGTTGTCATGTTCTACTAATACGAGCGTTTTCATCAGATGGCTCCCACAGCTTTAAGTTTCGCGACCAGCGCATCAACGTCTTCGACAATTTCACCTGCCTGGCGAACCGGTGGCTCGCTGACATTGGTGGTGGTAAGACGCGGAGAAATATCGACGCCGTAATCGGCGGGCGTTTTCTCATCGAGCGGCTTTTTCTTCGCCTTCATAATATTTGGCAGCGACGCATAGCGCGGCTCGTTCAAACGCAGGTCAGTGGTGACAACAGCGGGAAGCGGAAGTTTCACCGTTTGCAGACCGCCATCAATTTCGCGTTTCACTTCGATGCTGTCGGCGTCGAGTTCGACGGTGTTTGCAAATGTGCCCTGACCCCATCCGAGCAATGCGGCGAGCATCTGACCGGTCTGATTGCTGTCATCGTCAATCGCCTGCTTGCCGGTAATCACCAGCTTCGGTGCTTCTTCTTCGACGATTTTGGCAAGGATCTTGGCAACGCCCAGTGGCTCGACTTCTTCGTCGGTCATTACCAGGATCGCACGATCCGCACCCATGGCGAGTGCCGTGCGCAATGTTTCCTGTGCCTTTTGCGGACCAACGGAAACCGCAACAATTTCTTCTGCCTTGCCAGCCTCTTTCAGGCGGATCGCTTCTTCGACAGAAATTTCATCGAACGGGTTCATCGACATTTTGACATTGGCGAGATCAACGCCAGTGCCGTCGGATTTGACCCGCGGTTTTACGTTATAATCTATGACCCGTTTGACGGGCACCAGGATTTTCATTGCTGTTTCCTTTTCTAATTTCTCTATCCTGTTAGCTTACGCTAACGTAAACGTCAAATATTTGTGCTGCGGTGCAACATTCCGTCTTCCCCTCCTCTTTAGGGGAGGGGATCGAGGGGTGGGGCTTCGTTAATTCAGGCGGCCTCTTTCACCTGTGCGACAATTTTTTGCGCCGCATCGCCCAGATCTTCGGCAGGAACAATCGGTAGGCCGCTATTTGCCAGAATCTCTTTGCCCTTGGCGACGTTGGTGCCTTCCAGACGGACCACCAATGGCACGTCCAATTCGACTTCCTTCGCCGCGATCACGATACCTTCGGCGATCACATCGCATTTCATGATGCCGCCAAAGATATTCACGAGAATGCCTTCCACCGCATCATCCGCCAATATGATCTTAAAGGCAGCGGTCACTTTTTCGGTCGTTGCGCCGCCGCCTACATCGAGGAAGTTGGCCGGGAAGGCGCCGTTGAGTTTGATGATATCCATTGTTGCCATGGCCAGGCCTGCACCGTTGACCATACAGCCGATATTGCCGTCGAGCTTGATATACGCGAGGTCATATTCGGATGCTTCGACCTCCGCCGGATCCTCTTCGGTTTCATCGCGCAGTTCAGCCAGATCGGGGTGGCGCATCAGCGCATTACCGTCGAAACTCATCTTGGTGTCGAGGACCAGCAGCTGTTCGTCTTTGGTCACAACCAGCGGGTTAATCTCTACCATCTCGCAATCCATCGCAAGGAAGGCGTCATATAATTTCTTGCCCAGTTTTTGTGCTTGCTTGTTGAGATCGCCTTTTAACTGAAGTGCAAAAGCAATGGCGCGGCCATGATGCGGCATAAAGCCTTGTGCCGGATCAATGGTGATGGTGCGGATTTTCTCTGGAGTCGAATGTGCAACTTCCTCAATATCCATGCCGCCTTCGGTCGAAACCACCATCGCGATACGCCCGGTTGCCCGATCAACCAGCATGGAAAGGTAGAATTCTTTCTCGATGTCTACGCCGTCGGTGACGTAGAGGCGATTGACTTGCTTGCCTGCTTCACCCGTCTGGATAGTGACGAGTGTGTTGCCCAGCATCTCTTCGGCATTGGCACGTACTTCTTCGACCGACTGCGCCAGCCGAACGCCGCCCTTGGCATCGGGGCCGAGTTCCTTGAACTTGCCTTTGCCGCGACCACCAGCGTGGATCTGCGCCTTTACCACATAAAGCGGCCCGGGCAGTTTCTCTGCTGCTGCAACGGCTTCTTCAACAGTGAGCGCCGCGTGACCGGCGGGAACGGCAATGCCGTGTTTTGCGAGCAATTCTTTGCCCTGATACTCATGGATATTCATGGAGAGAGGCTGAGCCTTTCATTGGATTGAAAACGGAATTGTTCTGAGCGCGGCTAAAGCACAGTTGGGTAGGGATTTCCAGCCCTAGCTTTCACCAAAACCGTCAATATTTGCCGACCCGGTTGCGGATGAAACTTTCAAAGCCGCATAGACATCGCACAGCGGCGTTCTGCGGGTAGTCCATTCTTCACTTCTTCCTGCAAAATGTCCCGCAATCGCGGCGTCAGTTCATTCACTTCCAGTGTGCGAAAGCCGAGTTTCTGGTAGAATTTTTCATTGAAAGCCAGATCGCGAAACGTCGTCAGAGTTAAAGATGCCATCCCATTTGAAGATGCCAAATTTACGGCTGCCTGCATCAGGCGCCGGCCAATACCCCGGCCCTGTTGGCCGCTTGCGACCGAGAGCTCGATTATGTGCAAGCTGTTTTCATCAGATTCCACGCGAGCCGTAACAAATCCGACTAGAGGACCTTCCGATTCGGCAACCCAGACCGTTCCTTCATCGATACATAGCGCGTGATGTTTTGCAGACATGACTTCGTCATCCGCAATCCATTCCAGGCCGGCTATGGAACGGAAAGCCGCTCCTGCCGCACGCTCTATATCGGGCAGCGCTGCCGCGTCTTCTATTTCAGCTTTTCGAATTGTTACATCAGACATGCCGCGCCTATTTCACCGCACAGATCACACCCGAGGAAGTGACCACACCAACAATCTCCGGATCACGTAAGGACCGGGTCTGCTTCACAAATTCATTGAAACTAATGTCTCCTGGATCGCGTTTGCGGAGTTTGCCCAGCCCGTTCAGCTTGTTAAGCTGACCCAGCGACAGCCGGTCCACCATCCGCCCTGCCATGCAGTGCGAAATCGGTTCGGACAGGCCGATGCTCATCAGGCCTTTTCGCACCCGGGTTTCCGGTGTCGCGCAAGCAGCAAGAACTGCCACAAGCGCGAAACCAAGGGAAAGGCGCGCCGCCATCATTTTTTTGAGCGTGCCAGTTCAATCGCATCGAGGATAACCTGCTTGGCTTCTTCGGCATCACCCCATTTGCCGACCCGAACCCATTTTTCAGGTTCCAGGTCTTTATAGTGCGTAAAGAAATGCTCGATTTGCTGCATGATGATTTCGGGCAAATCATTGCCTTCGCCAATTTTCCGATAATAAGGAAATGTAGCATCAATCGGGACGCAAAGTAGCTTCTCGTCGCCGCCATGCTCATCCTCTAGGTTCAACACGGCGATGGGACGGCAACGCACGACGCAGCCCGGCATAAAGGGTGAGCGCGCTACGACCAGAGCATCGAGCGGATCACCATCGGGCGAAAGCGTGTGTGGAATAAAGCCATAATTGGCCGGATAGCGCATCGGTGTATGCAGGATGCGATCAACAAATAGCGCGCCGCTATCCTTGTCAAATTCATATTTTACCGGTTCGCCGCCAACAGGGACTTCGATAATGACGTTCAGGCTTTCCGGCGGGTTATCGCCGATAGCAATTTTGGAAATATCCATTGGAGGTCGGGTTCCTTATTTAAATTTCGGCTGTAACAGCCTGTCAATGCCCCGTATTCTGTCACCCTCTCCGGTGATTTTTTCGAGCGCCGGATAGCGCAATCCATCGGCATATGCGACCATAAAATTATGATAGGCATCACCATTTTTGGCAAATATTTCAATGGGCCCTGTTTTGCCGCGATTTTCCTCGATCGCCTGTTTCAAGACATCATCACTATAGGCTTTGCCATTCACAGCGGAAATTGTGAGCCCTGCTTTCAATCCAGCCTTCAGAGCCGGGCTGTCCCACATAACTGACTTGATCGCACCGTTCCTGCCCATCACCAACCCGATACCGTGGCTCAAATCCATCTGTTTGCGCCTTTTGTCATTGGCCCGGATATATCGCGACGGTTTGTCTACATAGGTTAGTTGATAGCCTCCCAATATCAGGCCGTTTTTGGGCGCTTCTTTGGTGACTTGATAAACACGTTCCCGAACAAATTTGTCCCAGTCATATGGCTGGACCGATTGCAGCGTATCGATCACATCCTGTTCGGTATAGGTGACGACACCCCAATCCCCATTTTTGCCTTTGAAAAATTGCTTGGCAAAATTTCCCAGTGATTTTTTACCACCCGATTCACGCCGGATAATCTGGTCTGCCTCCAACCAGATGAGCAGGCCTTCATTATAATAATCCTCCGCTCGCTGCCAACTGGACCAAGGTTTTGGCTTTCGGGCAGCGATGATGGGATCGTGCGTGGTATCGATCAGCGGACGCCATTGCCTACCCACGCGGCGATCCATGCCGGCAGCGATAGCGGCCAAGGCATCGAGTGTATCCTGTTTCGAATAGAGTCCCGAGCGTGCGCCCAGAACATAGCCCCAGAATTGCGTTTGCCCTTCATAGACCCAGAGCAGATTGTCGCGTGTTGGTGTTTTGAAGTCCGGTGTCCACATGGCCTGCGGGCGGCGATATTTTCCGTTCCAGGCGTGGACCAGTTCATGCGGCAACAAGTTACGGCGACCGGGACCACTATTCCATTCGGTGAAATATTCACGATTCACGGCATTTTCGGATGATCGATGATGCTCGATGCCGATCCCGCCCATTTCCTCGGTCAACGCGAGCAGAAAATCATAACGATCATAGGGATGGCTGCCAAACAAAGCCTCGGCCTCACGGACCAGTTTTTGATGTTTGACCAGCTGGTTCTTCTTCGGTTTCAGGAACTTGGCATCATCGGCGACTATGTCGAGGTTCACGCGGCTGGAAAGCTTGTGAGTCTGAAAGTGTTTTCCGGCAAAGACCGGACTGTCGACCAAAGTGTCAAAATCAGTTGGCAAATAAAAATAGCGGCTGCCTTCGCGTTTTGATGTCCGGAGGCTGGAAGCGGCTTGCCAACCATCGGGATAGATGGCGGTTGCCTGCACCGGTATTTGACGGACATAGTAGCCGGCAGGGTAAAGTGCGACCTGGTGCCAGCGTAGATTGAGCATGGATGGCGCCATGACAATCCGGCCCTGGCTGGATTTGGTGGCAGATACAAATTGAAACCTGGCAACGACTTCGGATACGCCGTCCGGCACATCGATATGAAACGCATAGACATCCAACGCATCGCGAACCCAGGGAATTTGTTGCCCTCCCGCCGTTATCTCCAGACCAGCAACTTTTTCAATCTCCCCGCGCGGGGCATGATTGCCGGGCAGCCATTCGGGATAAAGCAGCGTCATCCGTCCTGATTTCGCTGTGGGTATGATCTGGGTAATCTTGAATACGCCCTGTTCATTATCGCGCGCATCCACCACCAGTTGCATCGTGCCGGGATAGGGGGTGTCCCGTGCTTCCGGGATAGTCTGTTCGGGGGCGACATAGATCGGCTTGCTCAACTTGTCGGGCATAGCCTGTGCGGGGGCTAGTGCGGTAAAAATCATGGTCAGGATCAGGCCAGTAAAACCAGTGATACGCATATACAGAAAAACTCCCTGATTGAATCGCGGTGGGAATGCCGAATTTTCATGAACAGGTCAAACCCCCTCCGGAAGAGAAAGGGTTTGAAGAAGACTATTCCGATTTTCCGGATCACCCGCTAAAGGCTCCCCATGGCAAAGGTACAAACTCCCAAACCCGTGCGCGGCACGCAGGATATATTTGGCGAAGAGCAAGAACGGTTTCAGCATGTCGTCGAGACATTTGAACGTGTCCGGCGGCTCTACGGGTTTAAGGGTGTGCAGATGCCGGTTTTTGAACCGACCGCTGTATTCGCTCGCTCGCTCGGTGAGACCACTGATGTGGTGTCGAAGGAGATGTATTCGTTCGAGGATCGCGGTGGCGACAGTCTGACCCTGCGTCCAGAATTTACCGCCGGTATTTGCCGCGCTTTCCTGACCAATGGCTGGCAGCAGCATGCACCGATGAAATTGTCCGCGCACGGGCCGTTGTTCCGCTACGAACGCCCGCAAAAGGGGCGTTATCGCCAGTTCCATCAACTCGATGCCGAGATTATTGGTGCAGGCGAAGCGGCGGCGGATGTCGAGCTACTGTGCTTTGCTGACCAGCTGCTCAATGAGCTTGGCATTTCCGAAGGTGTGACTTTGCAATTGAACACACTCGGCGATGCAGAAAGCCGCGATGCATGGCGCGCGGCTCTGGTCGAGCATTTTTCCGATCACGAGGCGGAATTGTCGGAAGATAGCAAGACGCGGCTGGCAAAAAACCCGCTGCGGATTTTGGATAGCAAGGCACCGAACGACAGGGCGATTGTGGCCGATGCGCCAACGATTGATGCTCATTTGACCAGTGAAGCTTCGGAATTTTTTGCCGAGGTGACTGAGGGTTTAGACGCCTGTGGGGTCTCTTGGAAACGCGATAGCGGATTGGTGCGGGGCTTTGACTATTATCGACACACCGCGTTTGAATTTATTCCCGATGCGGGCAGCGCGGCAGCGGAGAAAATGGGTAGCCAAAGTACGCTGTTGGGCGGTGGCCGGTTTGATGGATTGATCGAAGCGCTTGGTGGTCAGCCTACGCCTGCTGTTGGGTGGGCTGCCGGGATTGAGCGGTTGGGGATGTTGCTGGAAAACGTTGACAGAAATATTGAAACAGTTGCTGTGGTTGTCGAGCACAAAATCGCTATGGCCAAAGCTTTCGAAGCAGCTAAACTCTTACGCCTAAATAACATTGCGGTAGATATTTATGCGTCAGGCTCTCCAAGAAAACGTTTTGACCGAGCGACAAAGTCACAAGCGACGGGCATCGTGACATTTGATCGCGGACCAACCGAGGGTATTGCGCAAATGCGAGTTAGAGCGGATGAGAGTCAGCCACTTGCCAAAAAGCTACATAAAATACTGGCAGAGATTGAATGATTCAAAAGCCTTCCGAGATATTTCAAAATCGTCACCCTGAGCTTGTTTCAGGGCACACTTCTCCATTCTCACAGGCTGTGATTGGGGCGCGCCAGACCACCGAAGGTAAACAAGTTCACCATGATGAACTTAAACATAAGTCCCTCCTCTTTAGGGGAGGGGTTGGGGTGGGGGCTGTCGTCTGCAGTGCTCTGTTTCGATGGCCCCCACCCTCGATCCCTCCCCTGAAGGGGAGGGAGGTTTTATGACCACCATCACCCCCCAGCGCATCGCCCAAATCGAAGCGCGTTTTGCTGAGCTCCAAGCCATGATGGCCTCCGGGAATCTCGATGGCGATAAGTTTGTCGAAGTCTCGAAAGAATATGCCGAGATTGAGCCCGTCGCCGAAGCCGCCACGACAGTCCAGAACCTGCGCGCCGAGCAGGAAGGTCTCGATGAAATGCTCGCCGGGGATGATGTCGAGATGAAAGCCATGGCGGCCGATGAAGTGGATAGTGTCAAGAAAGCGCTGGCCGAAGCAGAGCATGTGCTGGCGCTTAAATTGCTTCCTCGGGACACTGCCGATGATCGTTCAGCCATGCTAGAAATTCGAGCAGGAACAGGTGGCGATGAAGCGGCACTCTTCGCCGGCGATCTTTACCGCATGTATACGCGCTATGCTGAGTTACAGGGTTGGAAAGTAGAACTGATCTCCGCCAATGCATCGGAAGTGGGCGGGTTCAAGGAAGTCGTGGCCAATATCAACGGCAAGGGCGTATTCGCAAAATTCAAGTTTGAGAGTGGCGTCCACCGTGTCCAGCGTGTGCCGGAAACAGAGTCGGGCGGGCGAATCCATACGTCTGCAGCCACCGTCGCCATACTGCCCGAACCCGAAGAGGTGGATATCCAGATACGGACCGAGGATTTGCGCATCGATACCTATCGGGCCAGCGGTGCGGGCGGACAGCATGTCAACAAGACCGATAGTGCGATTCGGATTACCCACTTGCCCACCGGGCTGGTCGTGCAATGCCAGGATGGCAAATCGCAGCACAAGAACAAGGCGCAGGCGATGAAGGTTCTGGCCGCAAGGCTCTATGAACAGGAGCGCGAAGCTGTGGCCAGTGAAGAGGCCGACGCGCGCAAAGCCATGGTCGGTAGCGGCGACCGCAGCGAGCGCATCCGCACGTACAACTATCCACAAGGCCGGGTGACGGATCATCGGATCAACCTCACACTGCATAAGCTCCCGGAGATTATTGAAGGTGGCGGGCTGGCCGATATGATAGATGCGCTGATCGCTGAGGATGAGGCCAGCAGGCTAGCCAATCTGGATGGGTAGCAAAGAGACTCAAACCCCTCCCCTTCAGGGGAGGGGCAAGGGGTGGGGAATATCCAAAGAACGCCTGGCTGTTTTGCATGAGCGTGCCAAAAAGTTGCGACTCAATCCTACTGAACCTGAGAAAATTCTATGGCGACATTTGAATAGATCGCAATTGGCCGGATACAAATTTCGCCGCCAAGCGGTGATTGGTGATTATATCGCCGATTTTTCATGCCCGTCCCGCTCTTTAATTGTCGAAGTTGATGGTGATACACACATTGCCGAAAAGGATGTAGCAAGAGACCAGAAACTGGAACGGTTCGGGTATCGAACACTGCGTTTCAGCAATAGCGATGTGATGCAAAACATGGATGGTGTTCTGGAGCAAATCGAGATGGCGTTGGTTAAGGGTAATAGGCCCCACCCCAACCCCTCCCCTGAAGGGGAGGGGCTCAGTGCTGCCCAGGCGTTGCGAGAAGCAGCGCAAAAGCTGGATAAGACTTCTGATACGCCGCGATTGGATGCAGAGTTGCTATTGGCCCATATACTCGGATTATCGCGAGAACGGCTTTTACTTGATCTGCCGAAGCTAAGGGCGCCAGATGAATTTGAAGCGCTTGTTGCGCGCCGCGAAAAATCAGAACCCATTGCTCATCTGGTCGGTACCAAGGAATTCTGGGGCCATGCGTTCACGGTTTCTCCCGATGTTCTGATCCCGCGTCCCGATAGCGAGACATTGATCGAGCAGGCGGTGCAGCTATTCGCAGGAAGACAACCAGCCCATATCCTAGATCTCGGAACAGGCAGCGGAGCCCTTTTGCTCTCCACCCTTTCGGAGTTCGCCGATGCAAAAGGCACCGGCATTGATGCCAGTGCAAAGGCGCTCGAAATAGCCCATAATAATGCTGATAGGCTCAACCTTTCCGAACGAGCGCAGTTTCACTTAATAGACTGGAAGGCATCGAACTGGGTGAAACCGTTGTCCAGTCCATTTGACTTGATTCTCGCCAATCCTCCTTATGTTGCCACAGATGCAGAACTTTCGCCGGACGTTGCCGCATATGAACCGCATCAGGCACTATTTGCCGGGGCAGATGGGTTGGATGATTACAGGATAATCATTCCCGCTTTGGCCGATTTGCTCACTCCTGCTGGCCTTGCCCTGCTCGAAATTGGATTTGATCAGCGCGATTCTGTATCAAATATCGCAAGAGAGAATGGCTATGTAGTTGAATGTAAACAAGATTTGGGCGGAAATGATCGATTGCTAATTCTGGCGCGCTAAAAAGGGCTTGGTTTTGCTAAAATGTCGCGCTAAGACTCGCACAGGCCCAGATGATTTCTGGCTTTTCCCTTAAATTTCTGGCCTGTTCCCAACTCGATAAACTTGCTGACTTTCGGCGATTATTTGTCTTGTATGGGCTGTTGCGGGCGTGTTTGTCCGTAGCGCAATTGCTGGCCGTGGGCCGGCGCTGGTGAGGAAGACCGCGTATTAACGGTATAAGGATACCCAGAATTTGATGAATAATCGTCAGGCGCGTGGCCGTGGTCGCGGTCGCAACAACAATAACAACCGCAATAACAATCGCGGTGGCGGTGGTATTGACCGTGATAACCGGATCGATAATCGCGCGCGCGGTAACGCGGCGCAAATGCTCGATAAATACAAGAAAATGGCGCATGATGCACAGGTGAATGACGATCGCGTCAACGCCGAATATTATCTGCAATTTGCCGATCACTATTTCCGGGTGAATGCCGATATGCAGGCCCGCCGTGAAGAACAGCGGATCGCGCGCGAAGAACAACGCGCCGCCAATGGTCAGGATCGCGACGATAACCGGGACAATGTGCGAGACAATGAAGGCGACGAAAATGACAATCGTCGTGGCCGTTCGCAACGCAGCCGTCCACAACGTGATGAGCATAACGACCGCAATGATCGGGATGACCAGCCTGAAGAAGCCAGCGAAGAGAAAAAGCCGGTTCGTGCACGTCGTCCCCGAAAAGTTGCAAACAGCAAGGTTGCAGATACGGCATCCAATGGCGATGCGTCGGAAACGAACGAAGAGCCAAAAGGATTGGATGCTGGCGTATTGCCGCCGGCCATTTCCATTACCAGCAATTCAGATTCTGATGCTGTGAAGGTGGAAAAGAAACCCGCGCGCAAGAAGCGGGTTGTGAAGCCCAAAGCAGCGGAAGCCAGCGCAGAAGAAGGTGACGCAGCCTAAAGCGCCTTGCGCAACCAGTCAGGCAATTCCAGGCCGTCCAGATCATCAACCCGGCGATGCTCGACCGATAGGCCGAGGTCCGGATAAGCAGCGCGCTGGCGTTTCTCATCCGCCTGATCCAGCGGTACGACAACCATCCGCCGGTTGACCTTCTGCCGGTAGTTCATGCGGGCGGTATTTTCCTGCCCAACATAACAGCCCTTGGTGAAGCTGACGCCGTTTAATTCGGCAGCATTGCATTCCAGCCAAAGCGTTTTTTCCGCACCCAATTCCGCGACCCCTTCGGTAACGCCCATCGATAGGCGATGCGCTTGATATGATTTGTTGGCGGTGTCACCATTTTCCGCCTCTGCAAGCCAGCGATGACCAAGAGCAGGAAGGCGCGGGTCGGCGGGATACTCATTTTTGTCTTTGGTCCAATGAACGACATGTCGCTCATCCGGCCCAATCTCTATCTTGCGCCGTAGACGATAGAGTTTCAATCGTTTGATCAGTGCTTCCGACACTGCTGCCTCGCAGTCGATCAGGATGTCTGCTTCGTCAGCCCACAAGAAAAAGTCATACATGACTTTGCCTTGCGCGTTGAGAAGCGCTGACCATTGCGGCGTGTCCGGCTGCACCAATTGCAGGTCTTGTGTCACCAGCCCCTGCAGAAAATCCCGAATATCCTCCGCTGAATCAGTCGCTGAAATCCGAATGATATCGCGGTTGGAAAGCTGTGTATTTTTCATGGTATCAATCTAGTCTTTCGTGCTGGCCGGAAAAAGGCGAGATTAAGTGGTGACGGTTGTTTTCGATGCTTGGCCCCAAAATGTCTCGATAGAAAACAGACCGAGGCTGATCCAGATTAATCCAAAACAGATCAGGTGCGATGCCGTCAACGGTTCCTTGTAGACAAACACAGCAATGACAAATTGCAAACTGGGCGCAACATATTGAAGAAGACCGACGATTGTGAGGCGCACTTTTTGAACCGCAGATGTGAACAGCAACAAGGGAATAGCGGTCATGATTGCTCCGCCAGCAAGCATCAGGTCGATTGACAGAGATTGACCAAAACCGGTGGTCTGCGTCGATGATAGCAGCCACAAGAAATAACCCAGTGCGATGGGAAAGAGCAATCCCGTTTCTACGGCCAGCCCGACCATCGGCCCCACAGGAGTGATTTTGCGGATCAGGCTATAGAGACCCCATGATCCGGCCAGCGCCATACTGATCCAAAGCGTCTGCCAGGCTTCGACTGCCAAGACCGAAACACCCGCTGCTGCGATAGCCACCGCGATCCATTGATTGCGGGTGAGCTTTTCTTTCAGTGCGACCATGCCCAGAAATACACTGATCAACGGGCTGACAAAATAGCCCAAGCTGGCTGCAAGGATATGATTTTGCGTTACCGCCCAGATATAGATGAGCCAGTTGGCCGCGATCAGACAGGAACTAAGTAGCAGGTAAAGCCGGGTTTTGGGATGCATCAACGCTATTCTCAGAGCGGGCAAAGATTTGCGAAACCAGAGAATGACAAGCAGCAGCGGGATACACCAGATGATGCGATGCGAAACGATTTCCAAAGGCGGAACGCTTTGCAACAACTTGAAATAGATAGGCATTACGCCCCACAACAGGCACGCCAATAAGGCTTGTGCCAAACCAAGACGGTTTATTGTAGCGGGGGTATCCATATGCCGCGACTAGGCCTGTCGACCACCGCTGGCAATCAAGATTTGGTTTGTCCGGGGAAAGCTCTATCGCTGGATGAGGCTAGATCAAGCCACCACCCATCCATAGACGAAGCGCACAGATGCCCATAACAACAAGGCAGAATTTCATGCCGCTGCTTTTGGATGAGATCAGGCCGAATAAAACGCCGATACCGGCCAGCGCAATGATGAACCAATTGGTCCAGCCAAGGAGCGGGATGAATCCGATAATAGCAAGGACGAGGGCGATCAGCCCGATAAGTATAGAAAGTAAATTAGCCATAACTGTATTATAAGCATAACTCACCGGGAATTCAAGGGTTTGCGCTTTTGAATTTCGTCCTTAAGGTCGATTGTAAAGGAGAAATGCCATGGCACTGGATATCTATGTGGATCCGACACGCGAGAGTTTTGAGGCCTTTAAGACGCTGCCTCGTGACACGCCGATCAATATGTTGAATTTGCTGATATTCCGCGAACAGGCCCAATATCCGGACGGTCATGCAAACGCTGGAAAAGGGTGGAGCGGTGAACGGGCCTATGCGGAATATGGTACGACCAGCGGACCGGTGTTGAAACGCGTCGGGGGTACTATTCTCTGGCGCGGACAATGGGAATCGACCCTGATGGGCCCGCAACAGGAAAAATGGGATGGTGCCTTTATTGCACGCTATCCCAATGGTGGCGCTTTTCTGGCCATGGTAACCGATCCCGAATATCAGGAAGCCGTGGTGAACCGGCAAGCGGCAGTTCTGACATCGCGCCTGATCCGATTTGGCGAAGTAGATGGGCCCGATACATTTGGATGAATCCCATTTTGGAACAATAGGTTAACGAAAATATACCGGATTAACCTTATATTCTAACGGAAAATTAAGCCTTTTCAGTGCATTACTCCTACCAAATTCAGGAGTTTCTCGCATGTCACAGATTACCCGTTCCATTCTGTTGTCCGCAACAGCTTTTGCGTTGCCACTAAGTTTGGCAGCCTGTGGGACCAGTGAAGATAATGATGCCGAACTGGCACAGTTGGATGAAAACCTAACCGATCCAACTTCTGATCCGGCGATGAACGATGCTCTGGAAGATGCGATTCTGGTCGATCCGGATATGACTGATCAAGCCAATAGCAATGCCATTCGCGGAGCCAACGGAGCCGTCGATGGATCGGTTCCTCCCGGAGCTAGCTATGCTGGTGCAGCAGAAGGCGGCAAGGCGGCGGCCAATGCTCAATTCAAAGGCAAAATGCTCAGTGCGCCCGAACCTCGCCTGATGACGTCCGATGATGAATGTTCATCCTGTGGTGCCAATGACGGTATGACCCTTGGTGCGAAAGCCGAGGCACAATATGCCAAGCGCGGAAAGGGCACATGCGATGCAAAGCTTAGCTATGATATGGGATGGGCCGATCGCATGCCACCCGAGTTTCCGATTTTCCCCAAAGCCAATTTGAAAGAAGCAGCGGGGGTTGAAGGCGGCCTTTGCGATTTGCGGGTTGTCAGCTTTACGACAGCATCATCAATGAAGAGCGTTGTGGACTATTATTACACGCATGCGAAACGTGGCGGTTACAGTGCGGAATATCTGTTGCGCGGCGGCGAGCATGTTCTTGGCGGCACACGCGGAAATGACGACGGCGCATTTGTGATTACGCTGAACAAGAGATCGGGCGGAGGCACAGCTGTTGACATAGTCGCTAGCAACGGACGCTAGGAAAAAGAGATTACAGAGCGTTTTGGGGCGGCTTCGGCCGCCCTTTTTTATTCGGGTGTGTCGCCCATTTGAGCGACAATATTGAAGATACGCTTGCTGTACAGCCACTGCCCGTCAACTTTTCGAAACTCGTCATCATAGCGCCCGCCCGCCATGCGTGTGACGCCCTTTTCGACCAGCACTTCATGGGTTTGATAACGTCCGGATGCCGTGTCACCGTTCACTTCGAGGCTGCCGGAAATTCCCAGAAAACTGACCGCATCAAATGCACTCATTGCCCCGTTCCACAGATTGACGATATTGTCCCGACCGACCACTTCGGTGCCCATGAGTGACCAGACTGCATCTTCTGTCCAGAGCGCGCCCCAATCATCGGGATCCCGGCGCAGTACGGCGTCGCAATAACTGTCATGCAATTCTCTGATCGCCAACCGGTCTTCGATTGATCCTGTAAATGCCATCTCTTATCCTCTCATTTTTCTGAAGAGGATTACACGGCAAAACCGTCTGTGACGCAAGTTGGCATAAGTGTTAGCGGTGCGTGCTAGTCGCCGCTGATCCGTTCGATATCGGCACCCACCGCTGCCAATTTCTCTTCAAACCGCTCATAACCGCGATCAAGATGATAGATGCGCTGCAACCGGGTTTCGCCCTCGGCAGCCAGCCCGGCGATGGCGAGGCTCATGGAAGCGCGAAGATCAGTGGCCATGACGGGTGCGCCGGTCAGTTTTTCAACGCCACGTACAACCGCTGTCCGGCCCTTTGTCTCGATGTCCGCTCCCATCCGGTTGAGTTCCGGGACGTGCATATAGCGGTTTTCAAAAATGGTTTCGGTGAGCACGCTCGCGCCATCGGCCATGCAGAGCATCGCCATAAGTTGCGCCTGCATATCGGTGGCAAGGCCAGGATAGGGTGCCGTTTCCAACGTCAATGGCTGCAGCTTTCCATTGGTCGCGACCTTGATACCTTTGGCATGTGGTTCAACATGCAGGCCAGCCTGCTTGAGCGCATCGAGCGTGGCTTCCATTTCATCTGCCTTTGCTGCTAGCAAATCGACTTCGCCACCGGCAATGCCAACGGCGCATGCATAGCTGCCCGCTTCAATGCGATCCGACATCACGCGATAGGTGCAACCATGCAACCGGTCGACACCGTGAATGGTGAGGGTGGACTCGCCAATTCCCTCAATCTCGGCCCCCATGGCGACCAGCATATTGCAAAGATCGACAATTTCGGGTTCGCGGGCTGCATTTTTGAGCATGCTGGTGCCATTTGCAAGAACCGCAGCCATGAGCGCGTTTTCGGTCGCGCCGACAGAGACAACCGGGAAGGTAAACTCTCCGCCAGGCAAGCCGCCATCTGGCTGGCGTGCTGTCACATAGCCGCTCGTTGTTTCTATGGTTGCGCCAAGCGCTTCAATTGCTTTGAGATGCAGGTCAATCGGCCGGTTGCCAATGGCACAGCCGCCCGGCAGCGACACGCGACATTCACCCGCACGGGCCAGTAACGGACCAAGCACCAATATCGATGCCCGCATTTTACGGACGATATCATAGGGCGCTTCGGTCGAGGTAATCTTGCCAGCCTTAAGCGTCATGACCCGACCGAAATCTTCCGGTCTCGCTCCTTCAATCGTAGTGGAAACTCCCAACTGGTTGAGCAAATGGCCGAAACTATCGACGTCTGCGAGACGCGGCAGGTTGCGCAATGTCACGGGTTCTTCGGTAAGCAAGGCGCAAGGCAGAAGCGTTAGGGCACTATTTTTTGCGCCTGAAATCGGAATGGTTCCAGACAGCTTGTTGCCGCCGCGTATCGAGATAATATCCATGCGCTAGCGTTTAGCGAAAACCATGGCGCTGGCAAGTGGCTCCTAGTAATCAAATCCTGGATTGGTGCGATTGAGTTTCCGCATCAGGCCTGGCCAGATCAAATTGTCACCAAGACCCTGTGCAAAAGCAGGCGCATTTTGTTGAAAAACCCGCGCCGCCATTTCTTCCGATTCCTCGTGGAGCTTGTCTTCGCCGCCAACAGACTGAGCGAGAATTTGCGTTTTGCAGGCATTTTCCAGAAAATACATACGCAGGAAAGCAATCGCGCAATTGGTGCCCAACGTCAGCGTGCCGTGATTGCGCAAGATGAGCAGGTTATTCTCTCCCATGTCATTAATCAGCCGTTCGCGTTCGTCGAGATCCAGCGCGATTCCTTCATAGTCATGATAGGCTACGTCATCATGCACTTGCATAGAGAATTGGGTGTAACGGCGCAGGCCGTCTTTTTGAACAGAAACAGCAATGCCATAGGGCGTGTGCACATGGATCACACAGCCCGCATCTTCGCGCGCGCTGTGTACGGCGCTGTGGATCGTGAAACCGGCCGGATTGGTGAAATAGGGGGTGTCCTGTTTGATATTGCCATCAAGATCAATTTTGACCAGCGATGATGCGGTCATTTCATCAAACATTACACCATAAGGATTGATCAGGAACCGTTCCTCACCATCCTCATCCGGCAGACGTGCGGAAATATGCGTGAAGACGAGATCGGTCCATGCGTGCATTGCGCAAAGCCGGTATGTGGCTGCAAGGTCACAGCGCAGTTTCCATTCCACATCGGACACCTTGCCCTCCAAACGCTCAATCTCGTTCGGATCTGGAATGTTGAAACCGGCTTCAACGCCTACGGCGCTGTCAGTGACTTGATTTGCTGCGGTTGCCATGATCATGATCTCCTAAATGATTCGATTCCATGAATAGACCATTTTCTAACGATTTTACCAGACACGAACACGTTTCCCGGGTGCAAGATAGAGTTTGTTGTCGGGTTGGACATCAAATGCATCCACCCATGCATCAATATTCCTTACCACCCAGGCCCGTTGGGTGGACGGCGCATGCGGATCGGTGAGCAGGCGATTGGCCAG
>Ga0316204_10001410_pt1 | contig 65636 bp, 59 predicted proteins | sample 6monrhotite_MG_2_FD_205661 | JGI IMG/M metagenome (GOLD analysis project Ga0316204, IMG submission 205661) | Microbial mat bacterial communities from mineral coupon in-situ incubated in ocean water Damariscotta River, Maine, United States -... | ecosystem: Environmental > Aquatic > Marine >... | reverse complement strand
CAAAGGTTTTCAGTGTGTGCCATGCCGCTGCAAACAAACACGAGTATACGACATCATCATGGCATTGCACCCAGGGGTTCAGCTCATGGGGCAAGGTGAAAACCAGATGGTAGTACGGTACGGGCAGTAATTTCTCCTGCTGAGCATCACACCATTGCCGGGTGGCTTTTTGCTGGCATTGGGGACAGTGACGATTACGACATGAGTGATAGCGATGCTGTTGAAAATCACAGTTATCGCAGTGGACAAATTGTCCGCCCAGTGCCGGGGTGCGGCAGGCGGTTAAATTAGGTTTTGAAAATGAAAATACTCATCGCCGAAAACAATCCAACCATCCGCATGCACCATCGAGAGCAGCTAATTGCCTGGGGATATGACGTTGATCTGGCTACTAATGGCAAAGAGGCTGTTGATTATGTTCACATGAGCAGGATGAATTATGACCTCTGCCTGATGGATATGAATCTGCCTGTGATGGATGGTATCGAAGCAATTCAGATGATCAGACATGGGACTGGCTATCTCCCGGTTATCGCCTGTAGTACAAGCCCGGAATACAAGATGCGTTGTCTGGAAGCGGGGGCCGATGAATTTTTGGTGGCGCCTTTTGATTCTGAGGGTTTGAGGGAAACGCTGGAGGAGTTTTCGGTAAAGCGGGTTGTGCTTTATCTGGAGGAAGAAAATTTGTCAATATGCGCGGTCGGCCCTGCCGATAGTGCCGAGTTGCATGAGCTGAGAAGGCTGAATAAAAAAGGATTGACGAAGTTTATGATGGAGGATGTCTCTTGCCATTTTGTTGCGCACCAAGGTGTACGGCACAAGTTGTTTGATGATTTGAGTCGTGGTGATCCGGTGTTTACTGAAATACTTGATCGTACCCGGTGCGCACATAGTCTTGTGAAAATTTATGCGTCACAAATATCGGTGAAAAAGTTGAGCCTTACTCCTTCGCAGTTTCAGCAACGACTTAAAGAGGAGGATGAAATGCTGAAAAAATATGAGGCGTTTTAACTTAGCTTACCTATGCTCATGAATATTAAATATGAATATACCCGTGGCGTTTGAAATTTAGGTTTTATTACGCGCTGTTTTGAATAATGTTTATTTGCGGTCAATGTTGTTCCGTTAACTCGCCATAATCGCTGAAATCACTGGATTCTGGCCTTCGCCGGAATGAGGGAGAATTACGATTCAGACTGTTTTCATCTTCCTGTTTCCCGCATCTTCTCCAATACGCAGCAGGCTTGGTAATAATATCAGTGTAAACACGGTGCTTACGCTCATACCGCCGACGATGACGGCGGCGAGTCCACGATACAATTCTGTACCGGCACCGGGCATCAACAACAACGGTAACATGCCGAATATACTGGTAAGTGTGCTCATGAGGATGGGACGTAACCGTAAATGTACGGCCTGATTCACTGCGTCACGACGTTTTAATCCTTCACGCTCAGCGGTACGTGTTTGATACACGAGCAGTATGGCGTTGTTGACGACCAACCCCAGCAGAATAATGAAACCAATCATGGTGAGCAGGTCCATGTGCTGGGTGATGAACAGGTTGACTATTTGCAGGGCGAGTACGCCGCCGACGGTGGCCAGTGGTATTGCGAGGATCACTAACAAGCTGTCGCGAAAGGAGCGGAATAACGCGCTCATTAACAAATACAAGATCGCGATGGCCAGGAGAAAGCTTGCGCTCATACTTTTCAGTGCAACATCCAGCTTTTCTGCGGTGCCGCTGTAGTGAATTTCGCCGTCCTCCGGTAATAGTGGTTCAATTTGCGGATTCACTTTTTCTTTGAGCACTAACATGGTTTGTTCCAACGACATGTCTTCCGGTGCTTTTACTTCCAGGGTAATGGTGCGTCGACGATTGAGGCGGCGGATTTCATCCGGCCCAGCGGTACGCACGACATTTGCCAATTCGCCTAACGGTAAGATGCCACTGTCGGGTGTTGCCAGCGGGATCGCGGCCAGTTCTTCGGGCGTTTGCCAGTCTTGCCCGCGGAGAATGATATCCAGGCGTTGCTGGCCGTTAAAATAGTCGCCGACAAACAGGCCGTCTCCCAGTGCGCGAATAATTTGCGACATGTCGCTACGTGTCCAACCTGCTTCACTGATACGACGTTCATCCGGTATTAGTCGCAATTCCGGCTCGGCAAGGTTCAGTCCAGGGCGCGGGCGTGGTGGGCGCCCGGGAATGGTTTGCATCACCGCCTCAAAACCGGCCTGTGCAGAATCGAGTAACGAGTCGATGTTAGAACCCTGGATGTCGATGTCTACCGTACGACCTCCACCAAAGCCACTGAACAACGATGAGCGTTGGGCAAAGGCGATAGTGTCTGGGAAGCTGCCGATGAGTCGGTTGATCAACGGTACCAGTTGGTCGGATTTGTCTGGGTCTACAGTACGCGCGCCCATAAACACACCTCGGCCGAAGGCAACGAAGAAATAATTGTCCACTGCGGGCTCGGCTGTGCCATCAATATAGGGTTGCATGCGTTGTGCCACCACTTGCCCCAGTTCTTTTTCCAGTGTGTCCACACTACTGCCGGGCGGCGGCAGGATAAATGCGAAGACCAGGTTGCGATTGCCGTTGGGCAGAAAATCCGCTTCGGGTTTAAGCCATGTCGCGAGCGCTAACGGGATGGTAATCAGACCGACAATCCACAATGCGCGTCGCCGTGGTGTGTCGGTGAGGCGCATGACAAAGTTACTGCCAGCATCCCACCAGTGAGCATGTGGGTCGTCCATTTTGATGTTGCGCAACCAAGTGGCCGCTGCTGCGGGTAATACGGTGACGGCTACCAGCAGCGATATACTCACGGTGGCGGCGATGGTCAACGCCAGATCCGCGAACAATTGTCCCGCTTCGTCTTCCAGAAAGACGATGGGCAGGAAGATTGCCACAGTGGTGGCGGTGGAGGCTAGTAATGCGCCCCAGACTTTGCGTGTGCCTTCATCGGCGGCCTGTGCGCTGGGCATACCCCGTTCACGCAGGCGCACGACACTTTCCAGTACTACGATGGCGGCATCCAGCACCATGCCCACGGCGAAGGCAAGTCCCGCCAGGGAGATAACGTTGAGGGTGCGACCCGCTGCGTCTAGCAGCATAAAGGTGGAGATCACGCAAATGGGAATGGCGATGGCCACCATCAATGTGGCGCGGAATTTGCGAAAGAACCACCACAACACACCGACGGCGAGCAATATGCCTAACAATAAGTTGTTAGATACCATATTGATGGAGCGGTCGATGTAACGGGTTTCGTCGTAAACCTGCTCAAAGCTTAACCCGGCGCGTTTCAGTGGGCCTTCACGCAGCTCTTCGGCAGCCTGACGCAGACCTGCCATAACTTCCAGCACGTTAACACCTGTTTCGCGATGTGCATTAACCGCCATTGCTGCATGACCATTTTGAATCACAAAGCTGTTACGATCCACCATGCGCACTTCGATGTCAGCCACATCGCGCAAATACACGGGCTGACCTTTGCGCCAGTCCAGTACCATTTTGCCCAAATCATCGACATCGTACTGACCGGCAAAACGCAGGGTGTAACGGCGCTTGCCGACGTCAGCAAAGCCGCCTGAGGTATCTTTCGCGCCGCCAGCCAATTGCGCCACTCTGGGCAGTTCAATGCCGAGGCTCGCTGCCTTGTAGGGATCAAAGGTGACGCGCAGTTCTCGCTCGCGACCACCACGGACTTCGGACATCGCCACACCCGGCACACGTTCGAAACGTGTTTGTATCACTTCTTCCACAAAGTTTTGATAGCTGGCGACATCGCGCTCATTACCTTCCACCGGCTTTAAGATGAACCAGGCTATTGCACGCGAGCGGCCACCGATAGCGTTGATGGTGGGCTCGCTGGCATCAGCAGGGTAGCGTTGCACACGGTTGAGGCGCGACAGGACTTCCAGCAGCGCACGGCGCAAATCTGTACCGACCTGAAAAGTGAGCGTGATACTACCTCGTCCTCGTTGCGCACGGGCAAGAATTTTGGTCATGCCCGGCAGGCCGCGTAACACATCTTCCTGCGGTTCGACGATTTCAGACTCCACCTCTTCCGGCGCGGCGGCACGCCAGACAGTGCTGATGGTGATTTCCGGGAGCTCAACTTCGGGGGTCAGTTGAACGGGTAAGCGGCCCAGGCTGATCAGGCCAAACATAATGGCCAGCAATACGCCAACCACTACCGCGACGGGATTACCAAGTCCTAAACGGGTGAGCTTCATGAGTGTTTACTTTATGTTAGCAATAAAGTGGGCATGAAAAACGTGCCACCTTACGGGGTTTCATCCAGAATTTTCACGGTGCTGCCTGGTCGCAACCGCTCACCGCCACGTACTACGACCCGGTCCCCTGCGTTCAGTTCACCAGACACCGCCACCAGCGCACCATTGGCAACACCCAATGTTACTGCCACACGTTGCGCCTTGTTATCTGCATCGATACGAAACACAAATGCACCGTCACGGCGCAATACCAGTGCATCACGCGGTACAGCCAATACGCTTTCTGCTGTTGCTGTGGGTAAGGCAATCCGTACTGTTTGCCCTGCCGTCCAGATGCCATCATCCAGGCTGATGCGCAGATCAAGTAAACGTGAGCGCCCATCACCAGCCGCCACCAGGGCACGCACCGGTGCACTGATTTCCCGACCATTGATGGTGAGTGTGAGCAAATCACCCTCGCGCACAAAGTCCAGTGTTTGCAGTGGTACCCACGCCTGCACTTCCAGTGTCTGGCTGTCGATGACTCTCACGACATTATCACCCACTACGGCACGCTCTCCACGGCGCATCAGGCGCTCTACCACGACGCCTGAAAATGGCGAACGAATCACATGTCGACGCAATTCTTCCTGTGCTTGCTTAAGCCGCACCCGTGATATTTGTAATTCGTTACGCGCTACTTCCCGGTCAGCACGCAATTCGTCCAGACGGGTTTGTGCGGCATTGTTTTGTGTAGCCAGGCGTTCGTTACGACGCACTTCACTTTTGAAAAATTCCAACCGCGCCCGGTCCGCTTCAATCTGCGCCTGAAATTCCTCTATTTTCAGTTTGACAAAGGTCGGATCAATCCGCGCCACTACCGCGTCTTCTTTTACCTGGGTACCCACTTCTTTCACCAACACCAGCTTACCAGCCACTTCTGCTGCCAGTCGTACTTCATGACGACTGATCACAGTACCGGCTACCGTGGTTTGCGCTGCCATTGACATTTGTTTTGCTTCGACCACTTTAACGGGTGAGCTACGCCCACCTCCCGGTGCAGCCTGGGCTATGGCCACGGCCAATAACAATAAAAAGGGCAATGTCCACCCTGTGCGTATCAAGTATTTTTGGTGTCGTGTTATTGCGATAGGGGCGTTTACATTTAACATACGTACTCACTCATTCCTCGTCCGTTTCCCACGGTGTAATCTTATGGCCGTTAAGCTGAATGTCGCCACCGGTTACCGGCAGTAAAAAAGTCAACACATGATGCAGGCGTTTTTTTCCCGTATGTACGGTCTCGTATTCGAGCATGTAGAATTTACCAGAAAAACGCGTATCTGCCTGGCTGCGCCGCAGATGATACGCTCGCATGGGGCCGCGTTCAGCCATCAGCACTTTCAAATTATCCAGCCACTGTTTCGAAGATCGCTTGGCGAAAAAAGCGCTATTGTATTGCTTGATGACAGATTCGTCGTCACCACGTTGTATGGCATCAAACAACGTGCCTGCCAACACTTCTATGGCGGGATTGGTGGAAACATTGAGGGCGCGTTCTTCACCTTCCTCGCAGGCCGTCAGCGTTAATAACAGCAGTAGGCCCAAAGCCGGGCTCCATTGATACCCTTTCTTTTCAAAGAACAAAAACATGATATTTACTGTGCTCATCGTGATTTAAAAAAACGATGTCAAGACTAGCACATGACCTGCGCAGCAACGATGATATTAATCGTCAATTTGACGATGCGCGATCCAGTCGTCGATAGGCGATGGCTTCGGTGAGATGAGATGTGGCGATATTCTTTTCACCCGCAAGATCGGCTACCGTGCGCGCTACCTTGAGAATACGATGATAAGCACGCGCGGACAGCCCCAGCCGGTCGATGGCCTGTTCCAGCAAATGGCTGTCTGCATCACTCATGCGGCAATGTTGTTGCACGTCACGGTTTTTTAACATGGCATTGGCCTTGCCGCTGCGTGCGACTTGTCGGCCTCGTGCCACTTCGACACGCTGGCGCACTGTTGCAGAGTTTTCACCGGTTGCTGCGGTAACGCGCAACATTGCCTGCGGCACACTGGGTACCTCCACATGCATATCAATGCGATCCAGCAAAGGGCCGGAAACTTTGGCACGGTAGCGCTGCACCTGCTCGGCGGTGCAACGACAGCGACCATTACTGTGGCCAAGGTAACCGCAGGGACAGGGATTCATCGCCGCCACCAGTTGAAAACGTGCGGGGAATTCCGCCTGCCGTGCCGCACGGGAGATAGTAATACGGCCTGATTCCAGCGGTTCGCGCAACACTTCCAGTACTTTGCGGTCAAATTCCGGCAGTTCGTCTAAAAACAATACGCCGTGATCCGCCAAAGAAATCTCTCCAGGCCGCGGATTACTGCCACCCCCCACCAAAGCCACGCCGGAGGCAGTGTGATGCGGTGTGCGAAAAGGTCGCTGCCGCCACTGCTCCACACTAAAACCCCGCTCGCTAATGGAGGCCACCGCCGCCGCTTCCAGCGCCTCGTCCTCATTCATAGTGGGCAAGATACCGGGCAAGCGACTGGCAAGCATGGTTTTGCCGGTGCCCGGCGGCCCCACCATCAGCAGACTATGCCCCCCGGCAGCAGCGACTTCCAAAGCACGTTTGGCATGCTGCTGGCCTCGCACTTCACTGAGATCATCTGACGAGGATTCACTGCTTGTCTGCGCCTGCCGTAGCACCGGACTCAGTCTCTCGATGGCATTGAGGTGAGCACACACTTCCAGTAAATGTGCTGCTGCCAGCACTTCCACTCCATCCACCAAACTCGCCTCGACAGCATTTTCCTGCGGTACAATTAAAATACGTCCGGCATCACGGGCAGCGATAGCAGCAGGCAAGACACCGCGCAAAGGGCGCAATGCCCCACTCAATGCCAGCTCTCCCACAAATTCATAACGTGACAGGATATCAGTGGGTAATTGACCGGTCGCTGCGAGAAGCCCCAATGCAATGGGCAAATCAAAACGCCCGCCTTCTTTGGGTAAATCAGCGGGGGCAAGATTGATAGTGATGCGCCGCCTCGGAAAATCAAACTGCGAATTGAGCACGGCACCACGCACCCGATCTTTACTTTCTTTCACCGCTGCTTCAGGCAGCCCAACAATGGACAAGCTGGGTAAGCCATTGGAAAGATGAACTTCGACGGTTACCAGAGGGGATTCAATGCCCGATTGGGCTCGGCTGTAAACCGTTGCGAGTGACATGGCGCTCCTTGCCTGTTTTTTTGTCAGGGACACGCCCTGATGGATGTCTCAAGGTACATTGCTAACCGCACACCTCGCTGAGATCGTCAGACGAAGATACACCGCTTATCCTCACCCTGCCGTAGTACCGGCTCAGTACCTTGACGGAACTGAGGTGAGCGCATACTTCCAATATCAGGCAGGCCGACGATGGACAATGATCGCAAGATTAACCCGAAAAATGATTATAGGGTGATTTGCCATGAAGCCGAAGGCATGACCATTGCAACTGGTGAAGAACTGATTTCATTGTTTGACTGCGCCCGTCAGTAGTTGGAATCTATCACACGTTCATCTAACTTGCTGCTACTGGACAAAATTGAAGCGCAAATGAATTTGCTATTTCCCAAACCTGTTGAATACGCTGGCGGCTACGTCGGATGAAAAGGGTCATAAAAATCAGTCACCCTTTTTCTTATTATCAGAATGAACTTTGAACTTTTTCCTGCGTTCTTCTGGTGTATATTCTTCCAATTCATCGGGAAAAAGTTCGGCGTCCGTCTTGTCAAGGTTTTCAATATCGCCAAAGATTGCACCGCCATTTTCAAACTCAGCGGGTTTGTAGTCTTCACCGAAAATCTTTTTTGAAGTCTTGGCGTGTTCTTTTCTTAGCCATTCTTCAAATTCGGGCGTGCCTTCTAATGGCCTATCGTTACTCATATCTTACAAATCCATAAAGCAAAAATTGCCTTTTTCATTAAACAAAAAGTCTTGCTTGCTTAAATAGTGATTCTTCACTGTGTCATTAACAGGATTCATAATCCGCAATTGAGTTGCCCCAATTGCCCGTGCATAGGCAGCACCAGCCGCAATAGTTATATCAGTTGCCAGACCGTCAAGGGCTGTTCCCATTGGGGCTGATTCAATGTAATCTAACCGGAGTTTTCCACCACCCCATCTGGGCCTGCCAATGCTTGCAGCGCAAAGAGTTTGACCACGATACCAGATTGACAGTTCAAAGCGTTTTAGGTGTGATCTGTACTTTTTATGCACAGCATCCCAGTCCCATGCGACCCGCTTAAGCCCCGTTTTTTCCCACTTTCGTAATTCTCGTTGTGTATTGAAGGTAAAGGTATCAAGCTGTATTTCATTTTTAGCACGGCTTGTTGGCGTTTATTTGATATGACGGGTCTTAGATCATCATGTGCAATTTTTAACGCCAATTCTCTAAGCGACTCAAACCTATTTTTTACTTGGGTATAAGTGGGCTTTAATTGGGCTGTCACAACGTGGTTCCTTTAATCTCGTGAAATTGGGTAGTAAAAAATGACATATTCGTGTCGTAACAATATAAAACTAGCCCGCTAGTTTACAATATTTCATCAATTATGTGGGCAAAGATTTTTGGTGATACGCCGCTTCAGGCTGGTCAACGATGGACAGACTGGGTAAGGAATGGACACGTAATAACTTCAACGGTTGCCAGCAGGGATTCAATGCTCGATTGGGCCCGACTGTAAATCGCTGCGAGTAACATGATGCTCCTTGCCTGTTTTTTTTGTCAGAAACCTGTTCTGGCGTGGGTCATATACTCACGTTATATTTTTGTTTGGCAATAATACCAATTAACTGCCGTCCAAGTATCGATTTCGACGCCCTCGCTAATGGTTGTTTGTTCTCCGCAGTAAGTACCAACAACGTATTTTCATCGGTTTCAAAAGCAACGCCCTCTCCCACTAGGTTTGCAGCAATCATATCAATGCCCTTTCGCTCCAGTTTTTCCCGTGCATATTGTTCAAGGTTTTCTGTTTCCGCAGCGAAACCGACGGTAAAAGGGGCATTTTTTAATGCGGCGACCTCAGAGAGAATATCGGGGTTGCGCTGTAATTCCAATGTGAGCGTATCTCCGGTTTTTTTGATTTTTTGTCCAGCAATATTTACTGGCCGATAATCGGCGACGGCGGCTGCGCTGATGAAAATATCGCTGTTAGTGACATGCTGCATAACAGCATCAAACATTTGTTGTGCGCTGCGCACATTGATGCGTTCAACACGCGGCGGTGTAGCAAGCGAGGTGGGGCCGCTGATTAAAATGACTTTTGCTCCTGCTTCGGCGGCTGCTTGGGCGATGGCATACCCCATTTTTCCGGAACTGCGGTTGCTGAAATAACGCACAGGGTCAATGGCCTCTTGCGTGGGGCCTGCAATAAGTAGTACTGTTTCTCCAGACAGTAATCCGCTTTCAAAAATGTCAGCGGTGTGTACAGCAAGCTGGCTGGCTTCCAGCATGCGGCCGGGGCCGGTTTCGCCACAAGCCTGATTTCCTTTACTGGGGCCGAATTGCAATATGTCACGCCGCTTGAGTTGTTGCAGGTTTTCCTGAGTCGCAACATTGGCCCACATTTGCTGATTCATGGCCGGAGCGATGGCAACAGTGGAGTCTGTGGCCAGACAAATGGCGCTGAGCAAATCATCTGCACGACCTTGTGCGAGTCGGGCGATAAAATTGGCACTGGCAGGCGCAATCAGAATGGCGTCGGCCCAGCGTGCCAGTTCGATATGGCCCATGGCGGCTTCGGCTTCTGTGTCCAGCAGATTTGTGTGTACGGGGTTTCCTGATAACGCCTGGAAGGTCAGCGGGGTGACGAATTCAGCGCCGCCTTTGGTGAGTACCACACGCACTTCAGCTCCGGCATCTTTGAGACGCCGGACCAGTTCGGCGGATTTGTAGGCGGCAATGGAACCACTGACGCCGAGCAGGATATGTTTGTTATTGAGGCTGATCATGGTCTGTAGTGTATTTGAGTATAAGTAAACGGCTTCAATCCGCAGTTTAACTGAATTATGGTGTTTTGGATAAAAACACTGAGCAGGAATAAAGGGAATTTGATAATGAAGATTATGGATTGGCCTGAGGAAGAGCGCCCACGGGAAAAATTATTAGAACGCGGTGCCTCAGCGCTATCGGATGCAGAATTGCTGGCGATATTTTTACGCACAGGTATCCCCGGCAAAACGGCAGTGGATTTGGCACGTGATTTGTTAAATCGTTTTGGCAGTTTACGTGCGTTGTTAAATGCGGACCTGAAACAGTTTTGTGAGGCGCCCGGCTTGGGTAAGGCGAAGTTTGCCCACTTGCAGGCTTCGGTAGAAATGACGCGGCGACATTTTTCCGAAACGTTGCAACGTGGCAATGTGTTGAAAAACCCAAAGCAGACACAAAATTTTCTGATGGCACATTTGCGGGATTATTCGTTTGAGGTTTTCTCCTGTTTGTATCTCGACAACCGTCATCGGGTGATTCAGTTTGAAGAGCTGTTTCGTGGCACCATCAATGGTGCGAGTGTGCATCCACGGGAAGTAGTGAAGAAAGCATTGGGACATAATGCAGCAGCAGTAATTTTTGCGCACAACCATCCATCCGGTATGGCTGAACCCAGCATGGCGGATCAAAAAATAACCCAACAATTAATCGATGCATTAGCGCTGGTGGATGTGCGGGTGCTGGACCATGTTGTCGTGGGAGACGGTATTACAGTGTCATTTGCCGAGCAAGGTTTGATATGATTTTTGTTAGAACTCAAAAAAGGAGAAATCGTGAAAAAATTACACATCGCTATTTCCACAAACAAAATAGAAGAAACAATGCACGATTATAGTGTGCGCCTAGAAAGAAATGGAGCCATGCTCATTTGTTCCAGGTGAGTATGCACTGTGGCGCACAAAGACCTTGAGTGTATCAATTCGCCAAGATCCAAATGTACTCCGGAGGTACTACGACATCTAGGATGGGAAGATTCATCTGCATCTGAATTTACTCAAGAAACGGATATTAATGGCATTGTTTGGGAAAGATTTAATGCACAACATCAGACAGACGAAATCAATGAAATTTGGCCAAAAATAAACTATGAACCCAAATGAACCCAAATGAACCCAAATGAACCCAAATAAAAATGCTAGTTCCAACACGGTGAGTCAGCGGATTACCAAAAACGTGTCTCTTTTGGCAATCCGCTGACTCACGACGTCATGGTCAAGGGTTGAGCTTGCCCATAGCATTGTCAAGCGCAGTGATGGTTTGTGTTAATTCATCCTGCACATCTTCTTTTGGTATTTCTTTAGTCTCGTCTATTTCATTTTCATTGGAAATCCAGCGTAAAGTAATCACACTGATATTGTCAGCTTCCGGGTAACTGCGAAATTCGGCCTGATAAGCAATGCGCTCAACCGCTTTGGCCAGTGGGTTCTGGGTTAATGTATCTGCAATATTTTCTTTTGTGAGTGGCCCCCACAGGCCGTCACTGCACAGTAATAACATGTCATATTTTTCTAACGGCATTTTGTCGCTCACCGTGGGAATGGGAGGGTGTTTCTGGTAACCCACGCAACGTGTAACCAGGTGCCGTTGTGGATGTTTATCCATTTCTTCTTTGCTGAGCTTGCCTTTGCGACGCAGTTCTTCAATTTTTGAATGATCAAGCGTACGCACAAACGGTTTGCCTCCACGGAAAAGATACAGGCGGCTGTCACCCACATGCGCCCACCAGGCATTGCCTTCCTGGATCAGGCACGCCACGCAGGTGGTGCGTGGTTCAATGGGTGGGTACTGCTCATTGCCAGCACGTAGTACGGCGAAATGCGCATCGTTGATCAGGTCTTTAAGCAAGGCAGCAGGATCGGCTGCGGGCAATTTGCTGCGTTTAAATTGTCGCAACATGCGATTGACCATGGCTTTGGAGGCAATCTGCCCACCGCGATACCCACCCATGCCATCCGCTAAAACCAGTAATGCGACATTATTGTGTTCCACAACACCGATGCGGTCTTCATTAACAATACGATTACCAAGGCGGGAGGTTTTGGCGAGTTGATATTTCATGTCAAAGTGGCCGGGTCAGAGTATCGACAATTTTACCGAGCAAGTTACTACCTTCATCATCTTGCTGATTGATGGCATCCAGAAACTCGTCAACTGTTTGCGGGCGCAACAAGGGGTCTAACTCCATCGCCCAATCCATTGCCTGCAAAAGGCTGGCCGAGTAACGCCGTTTAAAAGCGTTGGCGGCAGACTTCATTTTATCCTTCTCATTCCGTTCCTTCGCAGACATGGGGGCAACACCCTCAATACAGGCGCGCATGGAGGCTCCAATGGCGTAGATATCGGTCCAGGGGCCGATATATCCGCCAAGATTGTATTGTTCCATCGGAGAGAACCCAGAGGTAACCACTTGGGTAACTTGTAGTTTACGACTGGTATTGCGGGGATGCACTGCTCCAAAATCCAGAAGTAACGGAATACCGCCGGAACACAAATGGATATTGCCGGGTTTGATGTCCAGGTGCAGAAACCCCGTTTCATGCACGACTCGTAGCCCTTCCAGCAAAGGTGGGAAAATGGTACGTAAAAAATTTTCACTGAGGCTGCCGCTGCGGCTTTTGATATAACGTTGCAGATTTTTACCGGGACGATATTCCATTACCATATAAACGGTGCCATTGGCGCGGAAAAAATTCAGCACACGCACAATGTTTGGATGTTTAAGTTTGATCAGTGCAGCAGCTTCCTGCAAAAACAGGCGCATGCCTTCGTTGTGATGCTCTTGCTGTTGTTCGCCCTGTGGCATAACAAAACCATCGGGCAGGCGTTGCGCCAGTTTGTTGGGCATGTATTCTTTGATGACGATTTGCAGATCGTTTTGTAAGTCGGTAGCGAGGTACACAATGCCAAAACCACCAGCACTCAATGTACTGCTGATGCGATAATGTTCCAGTTCAGTACCGGCAGGAAGGGCAGTGTCAGGCTCAATCATAAATACATTACAGTTTTTGATCACTGTGATCTGTTACAAAGACCGGTTCTCCGCGTGTCGAATTGAGGTTACACTGCGCGTTTGTTTGCAGTACATAACCTTTCGGGAGCAATGAAAATGATTCACAGTATGACTGCGTTTTCCCGACAGGAAGGCGATACTGAAAATGGGCGCCTCGCCTGGGAATTAAGATCGGTCAATCACCGCTTTTCTGAAGTCAGTTTGCGTTTGCCGGAGGAACTGCGTTTCCTAGAACCGAAAATTCGGGAGCAAATAGCCAAACGAGTCAAGCGTGGAAAAATTGATGCGACCCTGCGTTTTCAAACCACCGATCAGCTGGCAGGCAATGAACCAGCATCGTTGGAAATTGACAAGGCTCTGGTGGAGAAATTGGCTCATGTGAGCCGAGAAATTGATCAACTATTGTACAGCGCTGCCCCTATCAACGCTCTGGAGATATTACAGTGGCCGGGTGTGTTGACAGTGCCGGAAAAAAATACCCAGCAATTGGCTACCAATGCACTGGCCTTGCTGGAAACGGCATTGACAGATTTGCTGGATTCGCGGGCGCGAGAAGGTGAAAAACTCAAAGCGGTCATCGAGACACGTTGTGCCTCCATTGATGCGCAGGTGAAAATCGTCACGGAGCGTTTGCCCACGATTTTACAGGTGGCACGAGAGCGCCTGGAAAACCGCTTGGCGGAAATCCGGGATGAACTGGACCCGGCACGGCTGGAACAAGAAATTGTGTTACTACTCAACAAGGCCGACGTGGACGAAGAAATCGAACGCCTCAAAGCTCATGTTGACGAAATACGGCGGGTGTTAGGCCAGGATGAGCCAGTGGGTCGGCGGCTGGATTTTCTCATGCAGGAATTGAATCGGGAAGCCAATACGCTGGGCTCAAAATCGGTGCATACCGATACCACGACCGTTTCAATAGAACTAAAGGTGCTGATCGAGCAGATGCGGGAGCAAATTCAAAATATCGAATAATCAGCTACGTTTGTCGTATCGGGGTCTGTTGGCATTTTAAGCGCAGGTTAACAATATTTACGTTTTTGGGAGTATCTGCATGACACAGCAGCAAGGTGCCAACGGCACGCTTTACATTGTTTCGGCCCCCTCCGGTGCAGGTAAAACGAGTCTGCTGAAGGTATTACTTGAAAACGCGGATGGTATAGGCGTATCAGTGTCTCACACTACGCGGGCAATGCGTCCCGGCGAGCAAAATGGTAGGCATTATCATTTTGTGGATGAAAACACTTTCAGACAAATGATCACACAGGGAGATTTTCTGGAGCATGCCCGGGTCTTTGATCATTATTACGGCACATCGCAGGCAGCGGTGATGACGCTGCTGGCTTCGGGACAGGATGTTATTCTGGAGATCGACTGGCAGGGAGCTCGCCAGATACGTGAACGTTTTGCAGATGCGGTGGGCATTTTTATTTTGCCGCCCTCCAAAACGGCATTACGGGAACGACTCACCGGGCGAGGTCAGGATGACGAAGCCATTATTGCCCGGCGCATGCAGGATGCGGAGACCGAAATGTCACACTACGCTGAATTTGATTATGTGGTGGTAAACGACAACTTTGATACCGCTGCGACCGATTTGCAGGCGATAATCAGCAGCCAGCGGCTGGGGATTAAACACCAGCGTGTGCGGTTAAAAGGTTTATTGGCCGATTTGTTACCCAATTTATTGGAGTAATGCGGTCCGCCTGTGCTTTATCCGAAGTCATCAAGGCTTCTTTAAAACTGGTAAAGCCGAGCGCGTTTTTGTACAATTTTCCGCCCTCGTGAAAATTCGCCGGTTTTGCGGCATCGTTGGGGCCTCATTCAAATTATCAGAATTCGTTTTTTACGATTCGCATTTTAGGAGTTTTACATCATGGCACGAGTCACCGTTGAAGATTGTCTGGAAAACGTCAATAGTCGTTTTGAACTGGTGTTGTTGGCGAGCAAGCGTGCCCGGCAACTGGTCAATGGCAAGGAGGCAATGGTGGACTGGGAAAATGACAAAGCCACGGTTGTTGCTCTGCGCGAAATTGGTGAGGGCAAAATCAGTAACAAAATCCTGGAAAAAATGGCTAATGATGAACATCTGGCACGCGAAGCTGCTGAAGCAGAAGCTGCCGAAGCAGAAGCTGCCGAATTTGCCGAGCGACATGAAAGATAACAAGTGTGACAGGTAAAAAAACTCTGGGAGGTATAAAGCAATTTCTGTGTGTACACGTCTCTCCCCAATTGTTTTATGTCCCGGAAGGGGTTCCTCTCAAACAGAACGAAAGGATAAAAGCTCTCTTTGTCAGAATGCTCATTCCCCATCAAATACTTTAATATAAAGAGAGTCCGGTGTTTCTAATCCATGATCTGTGTACTCTGCTGGAAGGGTATCTTGAACCGGATCAGGTAAAAGAAGTTTATCGAGCCTATCTATTTGGCGCGGAAGCCCACGAGGGTCAGCACCGGCTTAGCGGTGAACCCTATATTTATCATCCACTTGCTGTGGCCAGGATTCTGGCCGAAATGCGTATGGACTACAACACTATCATTGCAGCTCTGCTGCATGATGTGATTGAAGACACCGACACCGTTCGAGAAAATCTGGCAAGCAACTTCAGTGAAGAAGTCGCCGCTCTGGTGGATGGTGTTACCAAGTTGACCCAGGTCAAGTTTGGCAGCAAAGCCGAAGCGCAGGCCGAAAACTTCCGTAAAATGATCCTCGCCATGGCGAAGGATATTCGCATCATTCTCATCAAGCTGGCAGACCGCCTGCACAACATGCGCACTCTGGATGTAATGCGACCCGATAAAAAACGGCGTATTGCGCGTGAAACGCTGGATATTTATGCGCCCATAGCCAATCGCCTGGGCATGAAAAATATCTGCTTAGAGTTAGAGGATTTATGTTTTGAGGCAATCTATCCATTACGTTACCAGGTACTGGACAAAGCGGTAAAACAAGCCCGCGGGCATCGCAAGGAAATCATCGATAAGATCCGCATTGCCATTGAAGAGCGCTTGCGCAGTGAAGGACTGGATGTTCCGGTCATCGGCAGAGAAAAGCACCTCTACAGCATTTACCAGAAAATGCGCAATAAGGTGTTAACATTTAAAGAAATTGCAGATGTTTTTGCGTTCAGACTGATTGTCGACAAGGTTGATACCTGTTATCGCGCATTAGGTGTCGTACACAACCTGTACAAACCGGTGCCGGGTCGATTCAAGGATTATATTGCCATACCCAAGGCCAATGGTTACCAGTCCTTACACACCATTTTGTTCAGCCCTTACGGCATCCCCATTGAAGTTCAGATTCGTTCTGAAGACATGCAGCGTGTGGCAGAAGCCGGCATTGCTGCGCACTGGTTGTACAAAACAGGTGATGCCACACCGGTGCATGCCACTGAATGGCTCAAGCGTTTGTTGGAAATGCAGCAAAATGCGGGCAATTCTGAAGAATTCCTTGAGAATGCAAAAATCGATTTGTTTCCCGACGAAGTGTATGTATTCACTCCTGAAGGAGACATTATGAATATTTCGCGTGGTGCAACGGCGCTGGATTTTGCTTATGCGGTACATACTGATGTGGGCAATACCTGCGTATCGGTAAAGATTGACCGGCGTTTGTCACCATTGCGCAGTGTATTACTTAACGGGCAAACGGTGGAAATTATTACCGCACCCGGCGCAAACCCGAACCCAGTCTGGCTGGACTTTGTCACCACAGGCAAAGCGCGCGCCAACATACGCTATTTTTTGAAACACATGCATCAGGATGAGGCAATCAGTTTGGGGAAACGTCTAGTGGAAAAGGCCATGGCTGCTGTCTCAGTTTCCTGGGACAAGTTTTCACCGGAGTCACAGCATGAAATCCTGAATAGCCTGAATGTAAAAACCCTGGACAATCTTTATGAGGATGTCAGCCTGGGAAAACGGGTAGCATCAATGGTTGCCCGACAAATTGCCGACTTTCAGCCAGGCAAAAACTTGCACAATCAGGAAAGAGCCGGCGTGAAAAGTATGTTCAATCGCTATGTGCCAGATTGGATGAAAACATCAGCAAACCGTTCAATCAGTCGTCCGTTGGCTATTCGTGGCACGGAGGGGTCGGTTGTCACTTATGCCAGATGTTGTCATCCTATTCCAGGTGACCCGATTCTGGGTTTTGTGAGCGCGGGTCGAGGCATCGTCATACATTTGCGCAGTTGTAAAAACGTGGGTGAATTCAAAAATACTCCGGAACGCTGGGTTGACGTACAGTGGGAAAAGGATGCCGAGGGTTTTTACCCAGTCGACATTCGTGTGAACACGGCAAACCAACGCGGTGTCTTAGCGACAGTGGCGGCGGCTATTTCAGACCTTGAATCCAACATTGAAAATGTATCCATTACAGAACATGATGGTCGTTATTCTACAATGATGTTTACCGTATCCGTGAGAAACCGCGTGCATTTGGCGCAGTTGATACGGCGTATAAAAGCTACTGATGGTGTGATAAAAATTGCACGTTCAAAATCATAACTATTAATATTTAACCTGGATCGCGCATACGGGATTCAGGTTTAAAAACAGGAGAAACTGATGAGTCAGACCGTTGATGCTAAAATAAAAAAACGTGAAGCAATACATACTGATGCGGCACCCGGCGCCATCGGTACTTATTCGCAGGCAATGAAGGTGGGTGACACTGTGTACCTTTCCGGGCAAATTCCGCTAGTGCCGGAGACCATGGAAGTACTTGATGGGGATATGGCTGCACAAATCCGCCAGGTGTTTGATAATCTGCAAGCGGTTACCATCGCGGCAGGAGGCAACCTCGCGAATATCGCCAAGTTAAATATTTTTCTTACGGACCTTTCTCACTTTGCGCTGGTGAATGAAATAATGGCCGATTACTTTCAGCAGCCCTACCCGGCGCGTGCTGCGGTAGGTGTCGCCAGCCTGCCCAAGGGTGTGCCCGTGGAGATGGATGCCATTATGGTGCTAACTTAGATTTAGATACTGACTTAATTGTTGCGTGCGCCTTGGTCAATCCACTGACGCAATATCTGGATTTGCCCGCTGCTTAATGGTGCTTGATTACCGTGCGGCATATTAATGGAAGGATTCGCACGTCCTTCAATCAAAATAACCAGGGTGCTGGACAGGCTGTCGCCGGGCTTGATGACTGGCCCAAATTTGGTGCCTTTCAATAGCTCTTCGTAGCTCGACAACTTCAAGCCACTGGCGATGGTACCCTGACCCTTTTCATCATGACATTTCAGGCAGTGTTGAACGAGAACAGGCTGAACCTCTTTGGAAAAACTGATCTCGGCAGCGGGAGGTGTGCTGTCACAACTACTGAGCAGCAATACGGCAGCGAAAATGGACAAATTTAGACGAGTCGTTCGATATGGGTACACGAGGTGCCTCCGGTGATTATCTCTAGGAGAGTATAGTATGAATCGTTGCATATATTACGCGTGATTATTAATTGAGAATACCACCTACACTTTGGAGAGAAGGTTTCGAAGACCTGAACCAATCATTGAAAACACTGGCAATCGCACACAACAATAACCCTCAAAGGAAATTTCTGAATGTTTACAAAAGAGCATTGTAGCCACTTTTCCATGTTACCCATTGGCATGCGAGTGATGTTTACCAGCACCCTGATTGTGCTAGGAGTGGGTTATCTATTTGCGATGATCCATATTTTTGCCTCACATGCCGGTCGGGATGGAAACCCAAATTTATCAGTGAATGATTTGATTATTGCCTACAGCGGCAGTAAATCAGACACCCGCCTTGAGGGAGCCTTGAAGGGGCCCATGGCCAACATGCTGCCACAGGATGAACGAGATGAAATCATCGCCTGGGTGCGTCGCGGGGCGGTGCAGGAAGAATACTTAGCGCATATTGAGCCGATTATCGAAAAACGCTGCATGGTCTGTCATAACGGGTCAAATCCGCATATAGCAAGTTTTAAAAACTATGAGGGTATAATGTCAATGGCTGAGCTGGATACGGGCATGGATATTTTTACTCTCGTGCGTGTATCCCATATCCATTTATTTGGCATTACATTTATTTTTTATATCGTGGGTTCAATTTTTTGCCATGCTTACATTAAACCCATTTGGCTAAAATGTGTGGTGATGGTGACGCCTTTCTTGGCAATTTTGCTGGATATCGGCTCCTGGTATCTCACTAAAGTTTATCCACCATTCGCGTGGGTGGTGATGATTAGCGGTGCATTGATGGGTGTTTCATTTGCTATACAGTGGATAATTTCGATCTATCAAATGTGGTTTTACACATTACCCAAAAATGTACAAGACGACGGCGGACATGTATCTTGATAAATGCGCTTCATGTAAATCACAGAAGAAAACTAAAGGAGAAATGAAATGACAATATCCATTAAAAAACTTTTGCTAAGTGCGGCAATGTTGGCAACAACGTTAATGTTGGTTGATGCGCATGCAGGCGATGCTGCTGCAGGCAAGACAAAAAGTGCCACCTGTGTCTCTTGCCATGGCCTAAATGGTAAGAGCAGCATACCCACAAACCCTCATCTGGCTGGACAACAAGAAGCATACCTGATCAAGGCCATCAAGGATTATCGTGATGGTCAGCGTAAAAACCCGATGATGACCCCCATGGCTGCAGGATTGAGTGATACTGACATTGCTGATCTGGCCGCATTTTTCGCCAGTCTAAAATAGGGCGCTCAGAGAAAAACGATGAGCCGATGGCTCATCGTTTTTCATAAACTTCAGCGGCCGTGTACAATCGTAGCGAATCCCTCCAGTGGATAGGCTGCCTTGAATCAACCTGCACCAATATCGGAAAATCCCCAAAACCAATCACTGACCCGCTTAAAAGGGGTAGGCCCCAGCGTGGAACAAAAGCTGGCCAACCTGGGCATTCATTGCATTGCCGATTTATTATTCCATTTGCCGCTACGTTATCAGGACCGTACCCGTACTGCCGTGCTTGGCAGCTTGCGCAATGGGGACGAAATTACCGTGCGTGGTGAAGTACAGCTCACCGAAATAAAATATGGTCGTCGCCGCATGTTATTATCGCGTATTAGCGATGGCACCGGTTTTTTAACCTTGCGGTTTTTTCATTTCAGCGCACAACAACAGGCGGGGCTGGCACGTGGTGCCTATGTGGAATGTTTTGGCGAAGTGCGAGCAGCAGGTGGCGCACTGGAAATGGTGCACCCGGAATATCGCTTGATAGAAAGCAATACCGAACCGGTCAAAAAAGAAGCCCACTTGACACCGGTGTACCCCACCACGGAAGGTCTGCGCCAGTTAAAGCTGCGCACCTTGATTCATTCAGTATTGGCAGAACCAACATTGTTTGCTGCACAACTCATGGAATTTTTACCCACGAAAATATTGCAACAGGAAAAAATGCCTACTTTGCAAGCAGCCATTCATTATGTGCATAGCCCACCTGTGGATGCAGATGTACATGAACTACAAGCGGGCAAACATCCTATGCAGCAACGCCTTGCTTTTGAAGAATTGCTGGCACATCAAGTCAGCCTACGTCAGTTACGTCACGAACAGCAACAAAAAGCGGCAGCCGCAATGTGTGTCAAAGGCCGTTTAAAAGTGGCTTTGGAAAAAAATTTGCCCTTTGAATTAACCGCGGCCCAGCGACGGGTGATAAATGATATAAAGCAGGATCTGAATCAGCCACATCCTATGCAACGCCTCGTGCAAGGTGATGTGGGTAGTGGTAAAACCATTGTCGCAGCGATGGCGGCCTTGCAAGCAGTAGAAGCAGGCTTTCAGGTAGCCGTAATGGCGCCCACGGAATTGCTGGCCGAACAACATCGCACCAACTTTACGCAATGGTTTTCCGCACTGGACATATCGGTATTTTGGCTCTCCGGCAAAACAAAAGGATCGACGCGTAGAGATACTCTGTCAGCGATGAATGATGGCAGAGCACAAGTGATTGTAGGCACCCAGGCCTTGTTTCAAGAAGGCGTGGAATTTAGACAACTCGGGCTGGTCATCATCGATGAGCAACATCGTTTTGGTGTGCATCAGCGTTTGTCATTGCGTAACAAAGGTGCGAGTAATGGTACGCACGGTGAAAGTTACCCGCATCAGCTGGTAATGACCGCGACCCCTATTCCACGCACTCTGGCACAAACAGCATACGCCGACTTGGAAGTATCAATTATTGATGAATTGCCGCCGGGTCGCAGCCCGGTGGAAACAGTGGTGATTTCAGAGCAACGCCGTGATGAGGTCGTGGCGCGTACCCACAAGGCATGCCAAGGTGGTCGACAAGCTTACTGGGTGTGCCCGTTGGTGGAAGAGTCTGAAAAACTGCAATGTCAGGCGGCGCAGGAAACGGCAGAGGCCTTGCAGATGGCACTGCCGGATTTGCGCATCGGCTTAGTACATGGTCGACTCAAGGCAGCGCAAAAAGCCAAAATGATGGAGGTTTTCAAGGCAGGAGAGATTCATTTACTGGTAGCCACCACAGTGATTGAAGTAGGCGTCGATGTGCCCAATGCCACGCTGATGATTATTGATAACGCGGAGCGCTTAGGATTATCGCAATTACATCAACTACGTGGTCGTGTAGGCCGAGGCACACAACAAAGCAGTTGCGTATTGCTTTATGGTGCGGCGTTGTCAAAAACGGCGCGGGCGCGCTTAGCGATTTTGCGGGAAAGCGGCGATGGCTTTGTGGTGGCGCAGCGGGACTTGGAAATTCGTGGCCCGGGTGAATTGTTGGGCACCCGACAAACCGGGCTAGTGAATTTGCGTATTGCCGACTTTCAACGGGATCAGGCGTTGATTCCGCGTATTGCCCGATGCGCTAAAACGCTGTTGAAAGAACACCCTGAAAGTGTTGTCCCGCTGATGCGGCGCTGGTTGGGCAACGGCCTGCAATACGGCAAAGTGTGAGCAAAAATACATGTAAGGAAGGAGTAAATGAATCGTCAGGCCGTTTTCTTGACTATTCAAATACCAGCGTCTACACACTTAGTGAAATCACTGTTATCCCTCTCAGATGGTGATTTCGTTTAGCGGCCTTTCTCCAAGGCCGTTTTTTTGTCTGGCATTATTAGAACCTGTTAACGTTCCAAAAGCGGGACTGAAAACGCATCGGATTGATGAACCACAAAACATCGTCAAAAAGCAGAGTGTACAAATAATAGATACACATAAGCATTCTTGACAAGGTTTTAACGCAGTCAACCTCAATCCAAGGCATTTTCAGTCCCGCTTTTGAAACATCAACAGGCCCTAAAAACCCACCTATTGGGTGGGTTCTTGTCCATTGTTTCGATAAATATCAGGGATTTACTTTTACGGCTCTTTTCTTTTTCCGCTTCCTTTTTGGTTTATTCAGTGCTTTGTCCGCAGAGGCCAAAGCTTTCACGTAGACCGCGGTACGTTTGGATACAACCTTAAGTGCGGACAGCTCTGCAATTGCCTGTGATTTTTCAGCCGTGATTTTGGCCGCTTCTTTTTTATTTGCTGAAATATCTTTTTCTATGCTCTTGAGGGCTTTCCGGTTAGTTGCACTGGAATCCTTATTCACAGCCGCTCTGGCCGACTTCTTCTTTTTCATCAAGATCGCCAGTTTTTTTGCGAGGCGCTTGGATTCAGCTAATAATTTTTTCTTATTTTTGGTTGTATCAACAACCGCTTTTGATGTTGAAGCTGCCTCATTTGCCAAACTGGCAATGGCATCATCTACCGATTTTAATAAATTGTTACTTGATACGCTGGATCTGGCTTTCTTTTTTACGGCCATGAGTAAGGTTCTCCTGTTTGATATAAAGGACGCATTTTGACATTTCTTATAATTTAATGAAAGGGAGTGTTGAATTTAATAAAAGAAAGTGTTTAAGAAAGCTTACAACGATAATTTTGAATGGTGCAACTTTTGAAGAAACCGGGTGAATTCACAACCAGAAAATTCGACATACAGACTAAAATTGGCTCAACCTTTACGCAGTTTTATTCATTTTTTCACTATAAAAGGTACTCTCAATGAATAAAGCGCACCTCTTCAGATTGGGCCCGAAAAAATGCCGAACTGCGTTGTTCATCCTTCATTCGCGATGAGTAAACCTCCCTCCCCACCCTTATCTAAAATACTGGCTCCTGGCATCCGGCAATTTTTCAAGTGCAATGGTGTGACTTCGTTATTGCCCCTCTTAGCAAGTACACCGTTTTTATGCCCCCAGGCCAATACAGAACTAAGGGGTAATAATTTAGGTTTTAACCATTACTTTGCGGAACAGTTAGTTTTGTTGACAGAGGATAGCTTAGGGGTTATGGGGATATTGGACAGGAGTTATATGTATATTGAATAATGGTATCGATTGCGACAATTCGTATTGTCAGTGACAAATTAAAACCATATCCTTTTTTTGTATATGGTTAATTCTGCAATAAACCTGAAAGCTGTTAGCTATGATTCTTGTCAAACAACAACGCCGCCAAAGCATCACTGGCAGGCATGGGTTTGGCAAAATAGTAGCCTTGCGCGAAATTACAATCAATAGAACGCAAGTGTTGCAATTGATATTCTTCTTCAATTCCTTCGGCCACGACATTCAATCCAAGATTATGCGCCAGCATGACAATGGTATTAACGATTTCTGCATTCGTCCCGTCTGCTTTAAGTTCACTGATGAATGAGCGGTCTATTTTCAGCGTATCAATAGGAAATTGATGCAGATAACTCAGCGATGAATAGCCCGTTCCAAAATCATCAATAGCCGTCTGGACATGGTATTGCTTTAACTCCGTAATCATTGAGCTCGCCATGCCAGGATTTTCCATAACCATGCTTTCGGTAAGCTCCAACTTTAGGTTAGCACCATCAATCCGGTTTTTTTGTATGGCAGCGGCAACCTTTTGCACGAGGCCACCATAGGCAATTTGTCGGCTGGAAACATTAATATTAATTGTTGGCATTGCATATTTACCAAGCTGTTTTTGCCATGTTTTCATGAGCCGACATGCATCTTCCAGTACCCAGTCTCCAGTCTCCAGTCTCCAGTCTCCAGTCTCCAGTCTCCAGTCTCCAGTCTCCAGTCTCCAGTCTCCAGTCTCCAATATCATTGATTAAACCGATATCTTCCGCTACCGGGATGAATTCGTCAGGGGATACTAAACCACGTTGCGGGTAATTCCAGCGAATAAGGGCTTCGAAACCACTAATGTGACCGGTTTTTAATTGAATGATCGGTTGGTAATAGAGTTCAAATTCTGTACGTTCAATCGCACGGCGCATATCACTTTCCAGCGCTAACAGGCTTACCGCACTCTCATGCATACTTGAGTCAAAAATTGCGTACCGCCCCTTGCCGTGAACTTTGGCACGATACATTGCGATGTCGGCATCGCGTAAAATATTTTCCGCTTTTTGATGGCTGGCGTCACATAGAACTATGCCAATACTCGCGGTGACGGTCACTTCATTTTTCTCAATAATACAGGGTTTACAGATGGCATCCTGGATTGCTTTGGCAATCAAAATAGCGAAATCAGCACGCTGAAGCCCTTCCAGTAAAACCGCGAATTCATCGCCGCCCAAACGTGTAACCGTATCTTCGGCCCGCAATTTGTATTGTAGACGATGAGCGATTACCTGGAGAAGTTTGTCGCCGACCAGATGCCCGAGACTATCGTTAATCGGCTTGAATCTGTCGAGATCGATAAATAAAACGGCAATCTGACATTCGCGTCGATTACTGCGAGAGATAGCGTGCTCCAAGCGGTTGAGAAACAAGGCGCGATTAGGTAGCCCCGTGAGTTTATCATGAAGGGCTTGATGACGAAGCTGATCTTCCATGTGCTTGCGTTCGGTAATATCGAAAGCGGTTGCCAGGCCTGCTGGCTGTCCTTCAAACTGGATCAGGCTGGATGTCAGAAAAAGCCAGTGCTCGTTACCTTCTTTGTCCAGAATACGAAGTTCTTCGCGGAGATTTTCTTCATTTCTCTGTTCATATTGATGAACCAGACGGGAAATAAATTGCTGGGAATCTTCATCAACCAAATCAACAAGCCCTAATCCAAGCATCTCGTTGTGCGTGTAGCCTGTGATACGTTGGAATGCCGGATTTGTATAGAGAAAACGTTCACGAAACACAATGATTGCACTGTCAGTGGTTTCAGCAAGGATATGAAACTTGTCTTCGCTTTCGCCCAATGCCGCCTGAGCTTTTTCACGCGCCCGCGTTTCCAGCGCCAGAGAAACGAAATCGGCCATGGAGCGAGCAAAGGTATTTTCTTCCGGTGTCCAGCTATGTGTCTGTCCGATATGCTCATTGCATAGAATGCCCACGATCTGACCGCCAACGTTAATCGAGACATCCAGCGTGGAGTTAATGCCTGATGGTACCAGATAAGACTCAAAAAACGCTTGGGTGACAGGATGGGAGTGAGCATTGTCCGTCGCAATGGTTCGTTCTACGCGCGAAGCCTCACAGTATTTTGGGTACTGGTCAGCTTTAAAGATCATTCCTGCTGAATATTGACCTGTGTCCTGTTCATACAATTTTACACACTCAAGCTGACTGTGATCATGATTATATAGCCACACGCTCGCTCGCCGCACCTGCAAACCCTGTGCTGCTGTAGCGGTCACTTTTTCAAAAAAGACATCAATATCACCGGATGTAAGGTGCTTGCTTTTCGTCATGGCCAGAATAAGATTGTTGTGCTTTCGCAAGCGATTTTCGCTGGCATGAAGACTTTTTTCTGCTAATTTTCGGTCACTGATATCACGCACCAGAATAGCGACTCGATCGCCGGTTAGCGGGAAAAGTCGTGCTTCAAAAAAGTCCGGGGTGTCGTTACATTGGTACAAAAATTCAATAATCAGGCTTCTGGCATTAGAGCGAATACCTTGCATGGCCTGTGACAAAGCATTATCGGCACTCAACAAAGGCATATTAAGAAATGATCTGCCGATGACTTCTTCTGCCCGTTGCGACATCGCGCTGCTATCGCCGGCCTGATAATCGATAACGATGTCATTTGAATCAATGAGTACATAAAGGTCTGGCAGCGCATCCAATACGGCACGAATACTGGCATTGGCTTGCAATAATTCATTGGAACTCAAATCGAGAGAACGCTCCACCATTTGATGGTCAATATCGAATTCACGGTAGGTATTATCGACGGCGTCGATGAACGCCGCAAAGGCAGGCGGAATTTGTTTTTCTTCCCCAAACTGTTTGCGAAGCTGGCGACGAAGGAGGCTGTGGTACCTGGGCATCCTCGATGTATTAATCCTGGGTTTCACTAAAAGTCGTAATCGTCATAGTCTGATTATGCAATTCACATTTTGCATCGGGAGTAAATGGACAAATTTCTCCATAGGAATAAAAACCTGTAAGGACGGGTTGCGGCCCAAGCACTTCCCTGACGCCTTCAACCTCTTCTTCCGTTCTTTGCTTAAGCACCATCTTGCGTCCAACGCAGCTGATAAGAATGGCGAGTTCGGCTGTAGACCCACCGATGGCCTGAGCACTGGTTTCGGCCGCAGCCACTGCGCCATCCACAAGCCGGTTGAAATTTGCCTTCATCAGGCGAACATAGCTGCCCTTCGGCACATCACCGGCAAAGATCATGCTCTGCTCATCCTCATCGACGCCGAGAATGGTCCTTACCAGACCGGTATCGCTATCCGCGGAACGCAAACTTAATGGGAACAACAGCCCCGTAGCGGGCAGGCCATCGGCATGCTCACCTAGATATGATTTATACAGCTCCAACGCGGACTTGCCGTCCATTTCATAGAGTACATTACCATTGGCTCGTGTGATGAGGCGTTCAGGCCCAAAAGAATCCCAGCCTCCCAGTGAACCGAAGCCGATGTTGAGCTCTGTGCCATATAAGCCAATCAGCGTAACAATATGAGACTGCGCCTGATCCTGCCACAACACGAGGGTTTCCTCGAAACGGCCAGCGTCACCCGACAAACCACCTGTGATAGTGACATCTGACGGAAGCTTTTCAGTCAACCCGATGACCAGTTCACTGCCGTTGATATTAAGCCCGTCTGACAATACAAAAACGTGTCGAAGCCCTTCATGGGGGATAGCCAGAGCCAATTCTTTACCGCAGCGAAAACTGCCTTCCGGACCACTGACCCTGACGTGTGCGGCTTGTAGCCGGGTGTGTTCGAAATGGATTGCAGTAACGGAAAGTGAGTCGTCCGACACAGTGACATCAAAAATTTCTCCTGCCGTGGAACAACCACTAATAAGCGCTTTCGGATAAGCTTTTCGAATTTCCGCAATATGATATTCATTTTCCAGATGTTTAGTAGAACCAAAAACCAGCACCAAATTGGCATCTGCTGCCAACTTACCCAAGGTTTCAGAAGTCCACCCGGTGGCCTGCGTCCACTGTATTTGCTCAATTTTCATACCAGAGTCATTCCTTATTAACATAAACTGGATGAGGTGGTTTGGGCACTGTGATCGCTATGAATTTGAAGCTGCTGAGAGAAAATGCGCAGCTAATATTGCTTTTTGCAATCATTCATTATTTCTTCGTAAACTCTTCGGTTGCAAAGTCTGGATCTTTAACGGGATTATCATCAGGCAAGCACGTCCCTGGGTGTTGACGGACCAATCCTTCAGGCTCTCTTACCTCAATGCTCACCCAAGTGTGATTATACGACTCCAGCGCAAATTTTCCGTGGGCACGTTACTGTTAACCCGTGTGATACGATATCCAGATTGAAGGGAGTCCCGCCTTCTTCCCAATGGATCGAAATCGATGTTAAATTTTTTGCTAACATAAAGTTGACAGTCCTGCTTGGGTACTGTTATTCACATTAATGTAACATTTAAGGGATTGATATTTTTCGTTGTGGTTATTACTATCTCCATAGTCTTCCCGTAAATTTTTCAGTTGCACCCCCTGAGCCTTTAATGGATTTGAAGCTCTCCGGATTAGATTTTTATCGCTTACTTTTTAGCAGGTATAATGGCACTGTAGACGCCTCTGTGCCTAAGCTTGGTGTTGCCAGTAAATATGTTAACTAATTTAAGTTAAATGGCACGAGCCATCGGCAACATTTGATAGATATCAGCGTGAATGACCATATCGATACCAAAAATTCTCCAAAAAATAGTAGAGAGCACCTATTGGTGTTAAATGGTGTTATAACTTGTCGTGCTTCGTGGGTTCATTAAGCGGATTAAACTTTAACAACAAATTACACAATATTTTTGATATTTAAAGACCGGGTTGATCTACAGACTTTTGATCGAAACTGATAATTTGCCCTCTCCTGATAGATCAGCTACAGCTATCGAGTAGGCACACATAATTTAAGAGTACAAAGCATAGCGATTGCTTTAAGGTTGCTATACTTACGGGAATATTTCGCGGAAAACCTGAAGGCTGACCAGTATATTCCTGACCGTTTGAGAGCATATGTTTGCAGAAAATTCAAGTATTGGCGATCAAGAGCTAGGAAGAAGTTTAATAAACAAGGCCGCATCGTGCTTTGCACCTGGAAAATTGCCAGACGAAATGTAAGGAGGAAAGTTTGCTTATTGCAACTGAATGACGAATAACGCAGCATAGCGTTTTTTTCAGGCGCAACCCGCAAAACCCAATAATACAGCCTCATTAGTTCCGAGCATCGCCCTAATACCCTAAGTATTACACAGTATTTTGAATATGGAGGGCCATTATAATTTATTGAACAAACACAAAGTTTATGAAAACATAGAGCACTGTCAAATGCGGTGTTTTATTGACATGCGGTGTATCTAAATAATAAACGTTTATTGATACACAACAGTAGCTTGCTGGATATGCTTGATCATATGGAAATGTCTTGTCATCGAAAGGAGAGTGAAAGAACCTGATGCTTACTTAACCGGACATTTTTATTATATTTTTATGGATAAAAACACATTGTCGTCATCGAGAAAAACAGTCTTCACTGGCGCAGACCTCATTCTATATTTTCTCGAACAAATAGGTGTTGAATATATATTTGGGATACCCGGTGGCGCGATTGAGCCACTATACGACTCACTTGCCCGAAGTTCTCGAAATGGAGGAATTCGACCGATCGTTACCCGACATGAGGCAAGTTCTGTTTTTGCTGCTGACGGGTACACAAGGCAAACCGGAAAACTCGGAGTCTGTTGTGCAACAACGGGCCCAGGAGCGACCAACTTAATTACCGGTGTTGCCAATGCCTACGCAAACCATGTTCCATTATTAGTGATAACTGCACAGACAGCCCTTCCAACGTTTGGGCGAGGCGCATTTCAGGAGTCATCTGACGCCGGCATAGACGTGGTGGGTATGTTTCAATACTGCACGCGCTACAGCAGCCTTGTTTCCCATACCGACCAGATTGAGCAGAAGCTCGTAACCGCCATAATGACAGCAATTCACTCTCCAAAAGGTCCTGTACACATCAGTGTTCCAATTGATGTCTTACGTGCGGTAGCACGCCCACCTCATAAACACGTTGATCTCAACAAGCTACTCAAGGCAAACGCGACTTGTGACCAAGGCGCATTGCGTGAACTTTATTCAAATATTGTTCAAAATAATAAATTCGCATTGGTGCTGGGAGGAGAGTGCGGAGAAGCCACCGGCCTCATTCTGGAACTGGCCGGACTGCTGAATGCCAGCATTGTCACCACCCCGCATGGTAAAGGTCTGATAGGTTCAAACCTTAGTTGTTACAAAGGTGTCATCGGTTTTGCAGGGCACGATAGCGCGCGAAAAGCACTAAGTAAACAAAATGCAGATATTGTCATTGCAATTGAAACCAATCTTAGCGAATGGGCGAGCAGCGGCTGGAGCGAAGATTACCTCCTTAACAAGCGCTTAATACATATAGACTCGACCGAAGAAAATATGACTCGATCCCCAATGGCAAAATTACACGTCCGGGGAAACATTCTAGCCATTTTTGAACAACTGTTAGAATTAATCAGAAACAACAAACCACTGTTAACCATACCAGAAAATAAAGATACTCTTTCTGGTCTGCATGCAACGCTGACACCTGATGAGCAGGAAATTATGCTCTCTGATGCAGTACCTATAAAACCCCAACGATTAATGTATGAACTAAATCAACTGTTTCCATCGAATACTCGCTTCTTTGCTGACACGGGAAACAGTGTTGCGTGGGCCATACATTATCTTCAGCCGACAGATCGGCGTAGCATCAGAAGGCGCGGCATCAATGCCGGGTTATTTCGCAGCAGTATCGAGTTTTCATCAATGGGCTGGGCCATTGGTTCATCCGTAGGGGCTGCGCTAGGTTATCTGGATGGTCCTGTTGTCTGTATTACTGGTGATGGCAGCTTTATGATGCATGGACAGGAATTAAGTGTTGCTGTTGGCGAAAAACTTTCAATTATTTTTGTCATATTGAATGATGAAGCTTTGGGCATGGTAAAACATGGGCAGCGTTTGAACAACGCTGAACAGATTGCTTTCAAACTTCCGCCGACCAACTTTTGCGCAATAGCTGAAGCAATGGGAGCCCGCGGATATATTGTCAAGTCTTCAGACGACTTGCAAAAACTGGATTTCGACCATTTTATTTCAGAAAGAGGCCCTGTCGTACTCGACGTAAGAATCGATGGAGAAGAAATACCGCCAATGGGCGTGAGAATTCAAGGGCTGGCGGCAGAGCAATAGATATACCCGTAGCGATTGAGATTTAGGTCTAATTGCACGCCCTATTGACTCCATGGCTGCGTTGAAACGCCTTGCAATAGAGCGACTATTACGCGTCATTTCGCCTCGCCTAAAAACGCCTACTGTCGCCTCAGGGCGCCTACTTTTGGTGGTGCCATGAAGCAAATATGACGCACACTTAAACCTAAATCCCAAACGCCACGGGTATATACCAAACAATTTTGGTAACTATCCAGACGGCCTTTACATTTTTTAACCTTTTTTATTAATGACGGCTATCCCGCGTCAGCACATCCATTGCTGCATTAATAGCTTGCAGGCGTTGCTCATCACCACCGCGATCAGGATGGTGCTGCATAGCCAATCGGCGATGCCGGGTTTTAATGGTCGCCCAATCGACAGGGTCGTTTAATCCCAGTTCAGCCAGCGCATCATACCGACTATCATTGCGTATGAAACGCTGCCAGAATTTCCCCAACAATAACTCGACATCATTGGCGTCGGTATTGTTCAGGTTATCAATATCCAGATAATAATCGCGTAGTGGATTGTGTGCAGATGATGAAGGTCTGAGACTACTATTACCCGATAGTAATTGTATGCACAATGGACCAATTTCAAGATAGGTTCCATCGCTGTGCCACAGCTGGTTGTGCAACTGGTAGAGGTTGTGAAAAAGAAAAAAATGCGTTTGAAATAATGATAGGTTGTCGCTCAGACAGTCGGCACTAAAATGAGATTCACCGATGGCGTCCAACGCACGAATCAGTTCGTATTCACTGATACCGGCAGGATAAGCGCGCAACACCTCCAGCAGCCGTTGTAAAAACAATTGCTGTGCTGGAGGGCTGCTGCCGCTCATGTCTGCGGAAAATCGGAGCCTTAGTTGACCTTGATCAACTCGATTTCGAAAACCAATGCTTCATTAGGGCCGATAATACCGCCAGAACCGCGTTCACCGTAGGCCAGTTCAGATGGAATAAACACCTGCCATTTATCACCTTCATGCATTAATGGCAACACTTCTTTCCAGCCGGGGATAACCTGACCAACATTAAATGTGGCTGGCTGGTTGCGACTGTAAGAACTGTCAAACTCACTGCCATCAATCAAAGTACCTTTGTAGTGAGCCGTAATCGATGAGTCGGCAGTCGGCTGTTTGCCTTTGCCCATGCTAATGACTTTGTATTGCAGCCCACTATCACGCGTAACGACATCTTTTTTCTTTTTGTTGGCAGCAAGATAAGCCTCACCAGCAGCCTTGGCTTTTTCACCACTGGCAGCGCGTGCAGCCAGTAATTTCTGCTGCGCAGCTTCCATGGCAGCACGCATTTCCTCAGTGCTTAGTTGCGGCGTTTTGTCACCTAATACGTCATTAATAGCTTGCGACATGGCCTTGGTGTCAATTTCCAGGCTGTCGCGTTTAAATCCCTGGCCAATCTGGAAGCCAATGGAATAACTGAATTTTTCTTTGTCAGTAGCGGGTTTTGCTGCACTGATAGCGGTGCTATGCAGCGTGATAATGGCGGCAAGGCCGCTGAATAATAGTGGGTTTTTCACATTGTTTCCTTGCTTGTTAAAGTTTCAGGGTGGGTAAATAATAATGAATGTTGTTACAAATATTGAGCCCAGTCAAAATCAGGATCACCAATCACCAGAAAATAAGGGTTCAATAGTTCGTCCTTGGTATTATACCGCAGAGGCTGCATATCGGTCCCGGTAATGCGCCCACCGGCTTCTTCTACTACACATTGTGCGGCGGCAGTATCCCATTCCGAGGTAGGCCCCAAGCGCGGATAGATATCGGCGCGACCTTCGGCCACCAGGCAGGATTTCAGTGAGCTGCCCATGCTGATTATCTCGTAATCGCCGACTTTTTGTAGAAAAGCTTCCAGTGAGCCACCGCGGTGTGAGCGACTGCCAGCAATAACAGCACTGCCCGCAGTTTTGCATCGAGTATGAATGGCAATGGCTTCGCTTCCGTTATCACCTGTATCACTCCGGTTTTTTTTGAAAGCACCCATGCCGCGTGCAGCATAATAAATAGTGCCCGTAACAGGGGCATAAACGACACCGAGCACCGACTCATGACTGTCGATCAGTGCGATATTAACGGTGAATTCGCCATTGCGCTTGACAAACTCACGAGTGCCATCCAGAGGGTCTACCAACCAGTAGCGTTGCCACCGGGCACGCTCCTCAAAGGGAATGTTGGCAGATTCTTCCGAAAGAACAGGGATATCCGGAGTGAGTCGGCCCAGTCCTTTGATAATGATATGGTGAGCGGCCATGTCAGCAGCAGTAAGGGGGGTATTGTCAGATTTTTGTTCGACATCAAAATCGGTATTATAGATCTCCATAATGCCGCGTCCCGCCACAATAGCCAGCTCAATAATACTATCGATTAACTCACTGCTCACCATATGCTCCCCTGCTACTGTGAAATAAGAATAAAACGCAATGCTATGGGTATAGTTACGCGGTTTGTGTTGCCAAGTGTGCCTGCACCATAAATAAAGCAGCAATGCTACGTGCTTCTGTACATTCTTTTTGCTTTAACAGTTCAGGCAAAGCATCCAATCGCCAGGGTACTACGTCTATTTTTTCAGGTTCATCGCCATCACGTTGCTCTTCATAGAGATCTTCTGCCAGCACAATATGCGTTTCATGACTGAGGTATCCCGGTGCAACCGTTAGGCAGGTGAAGTACTGAAGATTGCGGGCGCCGTAGCCTATTTCTTCCATGATTTCACGATTTGCAGCATCAAGTAAGGATTCGTTGGCTTCGACACGCCCTTTAGGTAACGCCAGCTCGTAGCGATGAACACCTGTGGCATATTCGCGAATCAGTAATACCGTGTTTTCATCGAGCATCGGCACAATGAGCACAGCACCATTTTCAGAACCTACCAGTCGTTCATGACTGACTTCGACGCCATTGGAAAAACGCAGGTCACGTCGCTCGACCTGGAAAATATTGGTGCGCGCAATAATCTCTGAGTGCAACACTTCCGGCTTGGTACGTAATGATCTTGTTTGAAGGGTTTTTTCACTCATGGTGAGCCCTTTCCTGTTTTTGAGATGCCTGCTGGCTGATGATGTACATGCCAAATAAGCATCAATTCATTTCATGTTGGTGCCATAGTAGCTGTTGGGTAGTGTGATAGCACGAAAAAAAACTGAAAAATGTTTTTGTGACGTTGCTTAAAATGCCAAAAGAGTCTATAAAACAGGGCAAATCGATGAAGGTCGGTTTGTTAACAGTATTACTCGGCCGTAAACCGGATTCTGTTCATCAAAAATTTAATGATACTCAAGTAATTACCCAACCGGGAGAGTGCAAATGGTAAAGAAGAAAGCAGTAAAGAAAAAAGCCGCGAAAAAGAAAGTCGCAAAAAAAGTCGCGCCGGCAAAGCGCATTGCCGCAATTAAAGAACCCATGACAAAAACAGCACTGTTCACCAACATTGCGGATAGCACTGAACTCCCCAAAAAAGATGTCGTAAAGGTATTTGAAGCTCTTTCAGATATCATCAATGGCCACATCAAAAAGAATGCCGTTGGTACATTTACCTTACCGGGCCTGCTCAAAGTGAAAACCGTGCGCAAGCCTGCCACCAAAAAACGCAAAGGTGTTAACCCCTTCACTGGCGAAGATACTATCTTCAAAGCCAAGCCAGCACGTACGGTGGTCAAGGTTTTACCATTGAAAAAAATGAAAGATATGACCAACTAAACATTTTTTGCATTATCTTTGGAAGAATATTGAAAGCGGGGGCCGATGGCCCTCGCTTTTTTTGGTTAGAAATGGAGAAAAGCGTGGTATTTGCTTTATCCAAGAGAAGGCAACGTATCAATAGGCCAACGAGGCTGTGCACCAAAATGTTTGTTTTGTCTTTGTCCTGCGGTCAACCGTAGCGAACCGGCAAAGGCAATCATTGCGCCATTATCAGTACAAAATGCTGGACGAGGATAAAAAACCCCGAATTGCTCTTTTTCCGCAAGCCGGGAAAGGCGCTCCCGCAGAGTATGATTAGCACTGACTCCACCGGCAATCACCAGCCGTTTCAGTCCGGTCTGTTGCAGCGCACGTTTACATTTAATAACAAAAGTGTCCGCTACAGCATCTTCAAAGGCACGAGCAATGTCAGCATAAGTTTGTTGTGGATTTATGTCGCCCACCGTGTTGTCACGTAGCGTGGTAATAGCAAAAGTTTTCAGTCCGCTGAAACTAAAATCGAGCCCAGGGCGTTGAGTCATAGGCCGGGGAAAATGGAAACGATCCGGGTTGCCTTGTTTTGCCAGTTTTGCCAATGCTGGGCCACCTGGATAATCCAGCCCCAGCAGTTTGGCCGTTTTGTCAAAGGCCTCCCCAGCAGCATCGTCGAGTGTTTCTCCGAGAATGGTGTACAGCCCGACACCGTTTACCTCTACCAATAGAGTGTGTCCGCCAGAAACCAGCAAGGCGACAAAAGGAAATGCAGGCGGGTTTTCTTCCAGCAACGGAGCCAATAGATGCCCTTCCATATGATGCACAGCCATTGCCGGTACGTCCCAAGCCCAGGCCAGACTGCGACCGATGCTGGCACCCACTAACAACGCGCCCACCAGTCCTGGCCCAGCGGTATAAGCGACGCCAGTGATATCCTGTTTGCCACAGCCTGCATCATCAAGCACCTGTTGAATCAACGGCAGGGTTTTACGTACATGGTCGCGAGAGGCCAGCTCCGGCACCACGCCACCGTAATCGGCATGTAGTTCAACTTGGCTATAAAGGGCATCCGCGAGCAGTCCGCGCTCGTTATGGTAAAGCGCGATACCGGTTTCGTCGCAAGAGGTTTCGATACCTAAAGTCAGGAATGGAGTTCGATATGACACTTTTCTGTACTCTGTGAGAGGTTTTTTGGTCGGATGTTTTGCATTTGTGCGTTTAAATGACTAGAATTCCCGGCTCGCTGCGTTGGCTGAGGACTTTATCCTGTGACACCGCAAAGAAAGAATGTATCGCAAAGTATGTTTACTGTAAAAGGATTGGAAGACCAATGCCGAATGTCCGTGTAAGAGAAAATGAGCCCTTTGATATCGCCCTGCGTCGTTTTAAGCGCTCTTGTGAAAAAGCTGGTGTGCTCACTGAAGTACGTCGTCGTGAATTTTACGAAAAACCCACTCAGGCCCGCCAACGCAAAATGGCTGCTGCCGTTAAGCGCCAGATGAAAAAGACTTCCCGGGATATCACGCGTCGCAAGCGCCTCTACTGATTCCCGATGTTTGCTCCTCGCTGGTTACAGCAGGGGGTGGAAATTTCCTTTCTGTTTTCCCCCATTGCTTGGGAACCTGTCGAACTTAGGCGACCATAGCAAGGGAAGGCCATTCTGAGTCCATTTTCTTAATCGTTTGAAGCGAATATTTTAACGAAAAGGATCGAAAGAATGGACCAGAACCGATTTTCCACAACAGATTCATCTTAAGCCAACATTTCCCAGGTAACCTCATGGCTGATTCAGCGCTCAAGCAAAAATTGATTGATGACATGAAGGCTGCAATGCGCAGCAAAGACAAACCACGTCTGGGCGTGGTGCGTCTGGTGCTGGCCGCCATCAAACAACGTGAAGTTGATGAGCGCATTGACCTGGATGACACGCAAGTACTGGCAGCGCTGGACAAAATGGTCAAGCAACGTCGTGATTCAGTAAAACAGTTCAAAGATGCGGGGCGCCAGGAACTGGCTGATCAGGAAAGCTACGAGATCAGCGTCTTGCAGGAATATCTGCCCACAGCACTGGACGAAGCCGAACTCGATACGTTGATTATTACTGCTATCGACAGTACCGGTGCTGAATCTATGAAAGACATGGGCAAAGTGATGGCTATGCTTAAGCCTCAGGTGCAGGGGCGAGCGGATATGGGCGCGGTGAGCCAGCGGATTAAATCACGCTTAAGCAATTAATCCCCAGCACAAGTATTTTTTCATTCGTCGGATATAAGCCAAGGGAAAAGAGAAAAACTGCAGGAATAAAGCCTTTGCCCAACCTGCTTCAGGAACATGCGCGTTCCTTACCATTCATCTTCCCCCTTTTCTCTTGTATCTTATCAACCCATGTCCGGTCGCATCCCCACTTCCTTTATTGACGAGCTGTTAGTGCGCGTAGATATCGTCGATGTCATCGACAGTCGTGTGCAATTAAAAAAGACCGGGCGTGAATACCAAGCCTGCTGCCCCTTTCACAACGAAAAGACTCCCTCGTTTACTGTTAGTCCCGACAAGCAGTTCTACCACTGTTTCGGTTGTGGTGCGCACGGCTCGGCGCTGGGCTTTCTCATGGAATACGAGCATCTGGGCTTTGTGGAAGCCGTAGAAGAGCTGGCTGCCGGAGCAAGCATGGAAATACCGCGTGAAGCGGGCCAGGTTTTCAGCGAGCAAAGCCATCAGGATCTTTATGGCGTAATGGAAAAAGCGGCTCAATATTATCGCCAGCAACTGAAGCAACACGAGCAGGCAGTACAGGCGACGGACTACCTCAAGAACCGCGGCCTCACCGGCAAAGCGGCCGCTGCGTTTGAGCTGGGTTTTGCGCCACCGGGCTGGAATAATCTCGGCACATATTTACTAACCCAGGGCGTAAGTGAAGCACAACTGGTGCAAGCCGGGCTGATCGTGAAAAAGGACGGCGGTGGTTATTACGACCGGTTCCGTGAGCGCATCATGTTCCCGATTCGTGATCGGCGCGGTCGGGTGGTGGCTTTTGGCGGACGTCAATTGGGTGGAAACGACGGTCCCAAGTATCTCAATTCCGCAGAAACGGCAATTTTTCACAAAGGTCGCGAGCTTTATGGTCTGTTTCAAGCTCGCAAAGCGGAGCGCAAACTCGAACGATTACTGGTAGTGGAAGGTTATATGGACGTGGTGGCGCTAGCGCAATTCGGCGTGCACAATGCAGTGGCGACTCTGGGCACAGCCACCACACACGACCATCTGGAGCGCCTGTTCCGGGTAGTACCGCAAATCATATTTTGTTTTGACGGTGACCGCGCCGGACAACAGGCAGCGTGGCGCGCATTGGAAAATGCCCTGCCAGTATTGGGTGAAGGACGACAGATTCTGTTCATGTTTCTGCCCGATGGCGAAGACCCAGATACCCTGGTGCGCAAAGAAGGCAAAGACGGATTCGAGGCACGGGTCACAGACGCCACCTCATTTTCCGACTATTTTTTTGGCGAGATCAGTGCTGCCGTTGATATGGCGAGCATTGACGGCCGGGCACGGTTGGTGGAACAAGCGCGCCCACTACTGGAAAAACTGCCGAAAGGTGTATTTCGTCATATGATGGCCGCACGCTTGGCGGAAATTGCAAAAGTTGAAGCGTCAGCCCTCGGGGGGCTGATAACAACAAAGCATTCACCATCGCGGGCTCCGCTTCGACCAACGCCGGTTAAAGGTGCACCATCTCTCATGCGCACAGTGATTCAGCTGTTATTGCACCAGCCAGCACTGATCATGCACATCAATGACTGGTCAGTACTGCAAGAACTGGAACAACAGCCCGGCCTGTCTCTATTACAAAGACTGGTTGAATTATTACAACAGAACCCACAACTTAGTTGCGGCGCCATTGTCGAACACTGGCGCACACAAGGACAAAGCAACAAAGAAGCGGGGCACCTTGCCCGCTTGGCAGGACAATCGCTGATGCTGTCTGAGGACGGGCTGGAAACCGAGTTTGTCGCAGCAGTGGAAAAGCTGGCCGTGCTACGGGACGAACAGCGCTGGGAATACCTGGAATCGAAAGTGCAAATGGGTTCGGCCAGTGATGCTGAAAAAAGTGAATATTTTGCGCTAAGCTCCGCAGGTCACCAGCGGTAAATCGAATATTAAACATACACTATCACTATAAGGCCGAAACTGGTCGCCAAGGTTGGGGAAACTCGGGTATAATGCCCGGCTATTTTTGGATCGTTGTCGGGGGCTGGTCAATTACATGTCTATGAATGCAGAGCAACAATCGCAATTAAAACTGTTGATCGCGAAGGGTAAGGAACAGGGCTACCTGACATATCGGGAGGTCAATGATCACCTGCCCAGTGGTATTGTCGAGACAGATCAGATTGAAGACATCGTCCGCATGATCAACGATATGGGCATCGTCGTGTATGAAGTGGCCCCAGACAAAGACAGTATTGTGCTATCTGAAGATGGCGTGTCCACCGATGAGGATGCGGCCGAAGAGGCTGCTGCTGCACTGGCCAAAATTGACAGTGATTTTGGCCGCACCACCGACCCCGTGCGCATGTATATGCGTGAAATGGGCACGGTGGAATTGCTGACCCGCGAAGGTGAAATTGTCATCGCGAAACGCATAGAAGACGGCATTAATCAAGTAATGAATGCCCTCTCACATTATCCCGGCACTATTCGCACAGTATTAGACATTTTCGAAAAAGTGGAAACGGGCGAAACCCGCCTTACCGATTTGCTTTCTGGTTTTGTTTCGGAAGACGATGAAATTCCGGTGCCAGCCCCCGCTCCGGCGGCAAATAAAACCGACAAGACGCCTGAGGACGGCAAACCCGATGGTGATGACAGCGAAGAAGAAGCTGTAGATACCGGGCCCGATCCCGAAGAAGCCAAAGAGCGTTTTGCCTCCATCAAAAAGCTGGTTGCCCGCCATAACAAGGCTGCAGAAAAATATGGTCGAACAGATGAACGCTGCGCAAAAATATATACTCAGGCGATCAACGAGCTGGCGGAGGTCAAACTAGTCGCCAAAGTATCGGAAATGCTGATATCCAATGTACGTGAAATCGTGAACAATGTACGCGCCCACGAACGAGTCATTATGGATATTTGTGTCAGCAAGGCTCGCATGCCGCGCAAAGATTTCATCACTTCTTTTCCCGACAATGAAACCGATATGGACTGGTTGCCGCGTCAAATTGATGCCAAGAAAAATTATTCCGTGGTACTTGCAAACTACTCGGATGAAATTCGTCGCTCCCAAACCAAACTGGTGGGTTTGCAGAAAGAAGCCGGTATCTCTATTGGCGAAATCAAAGAAATCAACCGCAAAATGTCCATTGGCGAAGCCAAAGCTCGTCGCGCCAAAAAAGAAATGGTGGAAGCCAATCTGCGTCTGGTGATTTCCATCGCCAAAAAATACACCAATCGTGGCTTACAATTCCTCGACCTGATCCAGGAAGGCAACATCGGTTTGATGAAGGCCGTCGACAAATTTGAATACCGTCGTGGTTATAAGTTCTCGACCTATGCCACCTGGTGGATTCGTCAAGCTATCACCCGCTCTATCGCGGATCAGGCGCGCACCATTCGTATTCCTGTGCATATGATCGAGACCATCAACAAACTCAATCGTATTGCGCGACAAATGTTGCAGGAAATGGGCCGCGAACCCACGCCGGAAGAATTGTCGGAACGCATGGAAATGCCGGAAGACAAAGTACGCAAAGTGCTGAAAATCGCTAAAGAGCCCATCTCCATGGAGACCCCCATTGGTGATGACGAAGACTCGCGTCTGGGTGATTTTATTGAAGATGCCAACCTGTTGTCGCCAGTGAATTCGGCGACTTTCGAAGGCCTGCGTGAAGCTACGCTGGACGTGCTGGATGGCCTTACCGCCCGTGAAGCCAAAGTATTACGCATGCGCTTTGGCATCGACATGAACACGGACCACACACTGGAAGAAGTGGGCAAACAATTTGATGTGACGCGTGAGCGTATTCGTCAGATCGAAGCCAAAGCCCTGCGCAAACTGCGCCATCCCAGCCGTTCGGACAATCTGCGCAGCTTTATCGATGCAGAAAAAACTGAACAATCTTCGTCGGGCTCCTCATAAACGGTCGTTGCCAGCCCTGCAATTTTCCTGATTGCAGGCAAAAGGTGTTAAAATTTCCCATGTTTGGGCCTGTAGCTCAGTTGGTTAGAGCAGGGGACTCATAATCCCTTGGTCGTAGGTTCAAGTCCTACCGGGCCCACCATTAAAATCAATAAGTTAGATGATCCCGCCTAGTGTGGGATTTTTTATGTAGACGCCGCGTAGACAAGATATGGGCGATAAAAGCGGCCTTGAAAATTCTCGTGCCCTTGATTCGATTTAAGATAATACTGATGTAAAATCATTAAGTTACACTTTCTTGCAGTGTTTTCATTCTCACCAAAGGCAGCAGATTGTGAGCCGTTTGTTTTAGCGCCTGTTATTCGTCCTAGGCCACTATTGTAAAGTTCTTCCGCCAGCATCCGATACAAATAATAACATGATAATTGCTTGCATTATCTGCACAGTATTATATGATCTAGACATCGGGTTACAAAACTTTATGTGGAGGCCGTTATGGCTGCTTTATTAGAAAGAATGGATCAATCGGTTTCAATTACTGACTTTACTCGCACCGCTAAGCGCTGTTTCGATGCTCTAACTAGTGGAAAGCAAGATAGGTTTGTTGTTATGAAAAACAATAATCCTTCTGCGGTTGTTTTACCTGTCCATATATTTGAGGCCATGCAAAATGAACTGGAGGATTTGAGGCTTCAAGTTGTCGCGGTTGAACGCTTGACTGATTTTGATGCCAGCAAAGCGATCAGTCACGCTGATATGCTTGCTCGATACTCTGTAGAGGGTGAGTAGTTAATGGTTTGGGGTGTTACCTATCATCCCGATGTCAGAGGTGACCTTGACAGTATTGGTCCTGCTGAAGCACGTCGAATCCTTAAAGTTGTGGAAGAGCGGATCATCGCCGGTTCTCCGGATAAGACGGGTAAACCATTAAGCGGTAACCTTGCGGGTTGCCGCCGTATTCGTGCAGGGTCTTACCGAATCATCTATAAGGTGAATGGTAATAGCGTCGAAGTGCTTATACTTGGTGTTGGTCCAAGGCGTAATAAAGAAGTATATAAAAATGCTGGCAAGCGTACCTGAGAACTAAAGATAATAATTATCCTCATAATCCCTTGGTCGTAGGTTCAAGTCCTACCGGGCCCACCATATAAATAATTTTTACGTGAGTATGCGCACGAAAGCATAAGTTGGCCAAAAAAGGACAAACTATGGTTATCTGAAAGCATAGTTTATCCACTTTACACTAATACCCCACGCGCCCTTTTAGAGAAACTACCGCCACCCAAAAGAGCGAGGCCGTTCTTCAAGTACCCCTTCATTTTATTTTTGATAATCCATTCGCCAAGTGCAATTATTATGTTCTGCGGTTTGAATGCTGAACGAGGCACGGTGTATACCTATGCGATTGTCCTCAGCGTTATGGCGTTAATTTGAGTGTTCCTGCATGTTGTTGATTGCTGCCCGCGCCTTTTCCCCGCTACAATCGCCGCATGAACCCCAACCAACACATCAAACCCACCGAGTTCGCCCGTCGTCGTAAACGCCTGATGCAGATGATGGGCAAGGCCAGCGTTGCCATCTTGCCCGCCGCGCCCATGCGCTTGCGCAATCGTGATGCCGAACATCCTTACCGGCAGGACAGCGACTTTTATTACCTCAGCGGCTTTAACGAGCCCGATGCTGTGCTAGCGCTGATTCCCAAACGAAAACACGGCGAAGTGATCCTGTTTTGCCGCGAACGCGACCCCGAAATGGAAGTCTGGCACGGTCGCCGCGCTGGACTGGAGGGCGCTATGGAGCACTACGGTGTCGATGACGCCTTTCCCATCGGTGACATCGACGACATCCTGCCCGGTTTGCTGGAACACAGTGAGCGTGTGTATTACGCCATGGGCTGCGACACCCAGTTTGACCAGCGTGTCACCAGCTGGATCAACCGGCTCAAGGAACAATCCCGTGCAGGTGCGCATACGCCCAGTGAATTTGTCGCTCTTGATCACTTGCTGCATGACATGCGTTTGTACAAAAGCCGCGCTGAAATCAGCGTCATGCGTAAAGCCGCGAAAGTTTCTGCTCAGGCGCACAAGCGTGCCATGCAACAGTGCCAGCCGGGCAAAATGGAATACGAGATCGAGGCGGAATTTCAGCACCATTTCAAACTGCACAACTTTGCCAATGCCTACACCCCCATCGTGGGTGGTGGTGAAAACGGCTGCATTCTGCACTACATCGAAAACAGCGCCGAACTGCGTGATGGAGACCTGCTGCTTATCGATGCCGGTGCCGAAAACGAGCTTTATGCCGCCGATATCACTCGTACCTTTCCTGTTAACGGCCACTTCAGCCCTGAGCAAAAAGCGCTGTACCAGATCGTGCTCGATGCACAACTGGCTGCCATCGATAAAGTACGTCCCGGTAATCACTGGAACGCCCCTCACGAAGCCGCCGTGCGCATACTCACCAAGGGGCTGATCAAGCTCGGCCTGCTCAAAGGTAATCTGCGCACACTCATTAAAGAACAGGCCTACCGCACATTTTACATGCATCGCACCGGCCACTGGCTGGGAATGGACGTGCATGATGTGGGTGATTATAAAGTGGGTGATGCTTGGCGTGAGCTGGAACCCGGCATGGTGCTCACCGTGGAACCTGGGCTGTACATCACCCCTGGGACAAAAGTGGACAACCGCAAGATTGCGAAAAAATGGCAGGGCATCGGCATTCGCATTGAAGATGATGTATTGGTCACAAAAGACGGCTGTGATGTATTGAGTAAAGATGCGCCCAAAACCATTGCCGATATCGAGGCATTGATGGCAGGAGCATGAATACTACCACCGACTACGACCTGATCATCATTGGCGGCGGCATGGTGGGCGCCAGCCTAGCCATCAGCCTGGCCAAACAGGCATTGCGTATTGCACTCATCGAAGCAGCCCCTCTCCACAAATCAACACCACCCGGCTACGACGACCGCGCCATCGCCCTCTCTTTTGGCAGTCGGCGCATTTTTGATGGCATGGGGCTGTGGACGCACATCGCGCCACAAGCCACGAACATTCAACGCATTCACGTTTCCGACCAGGGGCATTTCGGTTTTACCCGTTTGGATGCTGCGCAAGAAAAAGTCGACGCGCTGGGTTATGTCGTGACCGCACAGCAGCTAGGTGCAGTGCTAATGAATCAACTCCAGCAATGCGATAATCTAACACTGATCAGCCCGGCCAGACTCACCGACTTAAAACTCGGCAGTGATCATGCCACTGCGGTCATTGAACATGGCCCGGATAACAACAATGGCAACACGGAATCACTCATCAGCAAACTGGTGGTTGCCGCCGATGGTGGCAACTCTTATGTGCGCAACCAACTGGATATTCACACCACTGCACACGATTACGGACAGAGCGCTGTCATCGCCAACATCACACCGGAAAAATCACATCGACACATTGCCTATGAACGTTTTACCCGCAATGGCCCGTTGGCGCTGTTACCCATGCCGGACAACCGCTGCTCACTGGTGTGGACACGCACACCGGAAGATGCGCAGCGTCTTTTGCAATTGAGTGATGAAAACTTTCTTGCCGAACTGCAATCCTGTTTCGGTAAACGCCTGGGTCGTTTTATCAAAGCCGGCAAGCGTCACAGCTATCCATTACAACTGATTCAGGCGCAGGAACAGATACGCGCCCGACTGGCACTCATCGGCAACGCCGCACACACCTTGCATCCCATCGCCGGTCAGGGGTTTAACCTCGGTCTGCGCGATGTCGCCGCCCTCGCACAAAACATTGTTGATGCCCTCCATGTGGGTGATGACATCGGCGCACTGTCCGTGCTTGAAGCTTACGCACAATGGCGGGAGCGGGATCATCGCCAAGTCATTGGTTTTACCAACACGCTGGTACACACTTTTTCCAACCGCTTTCCACCCCTTGTGTTAGCACGCAATTTGGGACTGGTCGCCACCGACATTGTACCGCCGCTCAAACACCTGCTGGCCCGGCATTCCATGGGCATCGTTGGCAAATTGCCCCGGCTGGCGAGGGGACTGCCGTTGTGACCAACGCAGCACAGGTAACACCCAAAAAATACGATATCGTTATCGTTGGCGGCGGTATGGTGGGCAGCGCATTGGCTTGTGCCTTAGCTAATAGCACATTAAAAATCGCCCTCATCGAAGGGCACGAACCACCCACGCAATGGCCCGAAGACTCTTTTGATCTGCGTGTCAGCGCTATCAGTCCAGCCTCAAAAACCTTTTTTCAGACACTGGATGTATGGGATGCAATGCACGAAATGCGTGCCACTGCTTATACCGAAATGCACGTATGGGATGCTGGTGGCAACGGTAGTATTCATTTTGACAGCGCCGAAATCGGCGAAGCCAATCTTGGCCATATTGTTGAAAACCGTATCATCAACAAAGCGCTGATTGACCGTGCCCATACTTTTGACAATATCGATATTTATTGCCCGAACACCCCCTCAACGCTTCAGTTCGCCAATGACCTTGCCCAACTGCAACTAGATGATGGCACCCTGCTCCAGGCTGCACTTCTGGTGGGTGCCGACGGTGGACAATCCTGGGTACGACAGCAGGCTGGCATTACCATTACTATCAATGACTACCAACAAACTGCCGTAGTCGCCAGCATCACTACAGAGTATTCGCATCAACACACAGCTTGGCAACGGTTCTTACCCAGCGGGCCCCTGGCTTTTTTACCGGTAAGCGAAAACAACATCAGTTCCATTGTCTGGAGCACCAGCACCGAAGAAGCAGAACGCTTATGCGAGCTGGATGAAACGGCATTCAGACAAGAATTGGAAATCGCTTTCGAACAAAAACTGGGAAAGATCCTGCACGCCGGGCCACGCGCATATTTCCCCATCAAAGGCCAACATGCAAAAAATTACGTCAAACCTCATCTCGCCCTGATTGGTGATGCTGCACATACCATTCACCCACTGGCAGGACAAGGCGTTAATTTGGGGTTTGCCGACGCACAATGTCTCGCAGATATCATACTCACTGCATACGCTGCTCAAAAACCCATAGGCAATTTCAAAACCCTGCGGCGCTTTGAACGTACCCGGCGTGGCGATAATTTATTGATGTTGGAAGCCATGGGTGTATTTAAACAATTGTTCAGCAACAACACACCAGGGCTGCGTGAATTACGTAATATTGGACTTGATTTTGCTGATTGTTCCACGCCCATCAAGTATTTTTTTATGGCAAAAGCATTAGGGCGATAGAAAAAAATTGGAGAAAAACTCGGTACTGTTTCTCGTTAGCCTGAGTCTTGATCTTCCCATCATTTCGACACAGTCCGGAATCCAGGGTTTTCAATAACTGATTGGGACCAGCTTGCGCCATTGTTAAGAAAAACTATAACTTGGCAAGCTCCCGGTTCATTTTTTCTTCGATGCGTTTTTTATATTTCAGATAATCAATTGCCTGCACTTTATCGGTACGCCTCGCACCTAACAGCGTCGGTGATAAATCCACATCGGTAATATAAATAGGGTAACGCTGACCACTACCCCGTTGCGTTAACACATAGCGTACGACTTCCCGAAATAAATTTTTACCATAATCCAGTGACGAAAACTCCTGATCATTACAATACACCGTAAATTCAGCATTTTTGTCCACCATGTCACCAATTACCTGGACATTAAAATAACGTGGGAGCCGGTCAACATCTGGTGTCTTTCGGGTAAAGTTATATTTATTGGAACCACGTTTTTTAACTCTATAAATTTCCAGTGCATCTAACATCAAGCTGGCGTTTTCATCGTGAAACAAAAAACTTTGCCTACTCAATACAGCATCAAAAAAACGGCTGTAATGATTCACCAGCGCTTCATCTTCAAAGTACGGTACACGCTGATGAAACAATGAACCATTTTCATCCAGCACAAAGATATCGACCTCACTGCCTAGACAAAAATAAAACATCTGAATAAATCCGGTACGGTTTTTTGATAAAATAGATGGCAGTGGCGTATTCAACAGGGCATGGCGATCCACCTGAATAGGACGGAAAGTATCTTGTGGTGTTGCCAGTACTTCCAGCAGATTTTCATAGGTAGTCTGACGCGTGTAGGTAAATGCACCCGTATCTGATTCCAGTAAAAAATAGGACTTTTCTACCTGCAAAATATAGCGCGCTCCTCCCCTGTTATTCACATTGGAAAATGTAGCCGCTACATCGTTATAGAGTTCTTCGATGCGCTGTGCAATGGCCCTGCTGTGACTGGAAGAATAACTGAAGGCCTGTAACGAGGGTGGCATCTCTACATGGTCTGCCGTATTCCAATACATATATTGTGAGAAACAATCCAATAAGCCTTCGATGCCTACATATTTGTATGTGATAACTTCCTGCCAGCTGGTGACCACCACCAGATCAAAGGTCAGCGCCAGATTCAATGAAAAACCACTGTAATTCATTACATCGGACTGAGCACTCACCAAATCTGTGCCGCGCCGGGAATGGCGCGGCAATGGATCAATACCCACGTTGGCAAACAGGCAACCCTTCTCAATCAATGGCGGGTTATTAAAGTTTTCAATCTCAGTTTCCTGTAAGTGTCCATCGGGAAATAATGATTGCAAGGCATCCAGAATTGAACGTGTTTCTTTCAAACCCAAAATGCTGTCACTCAACAACAATGTGATAATGGTACGCAGTCCAACCAACCGGTTAAAGTGGCACCAGGCAAGCACCTCAACAATGCTGCGTGCGCGTTTCAACGAACCACCCTGCTCATGCCCTTCCACTAAACCAGGGTATAAACTCCACGATTCTTCAGTATCTTTTCCTTTGCTTTGAATAATAGTGATATTGCTTTCAACAATATTGGCAGAAATACCACGATTAATGGTTTCAATTTTACCGGCCTTACGTTCAAATGCCGCATACAATTTTCGCCCCAGAATATTGAGATCTTTTTGTTCGATACGTGCCAGCTCTGAATGTGTACGAGCAAACTTTGATAACGCCATATAGCTGTGCGTTATTTCATCTACCAATACCCGACGCTCTTTTAACACCTGGTGTACATTCCATGATTTTCGATCATCCAACATTTCGATATGTCCTTCCGACCAATGCCAGGCTTCGGCCAGCTCGAGCATTCGCTCCCATCGCCAATTCCGGTTCATCCTTGATTGGCGACTCAATACCAACTCCACTTTGAAATAAAAACAGCGGCGCACGACGTCCAAACGCTCCGGAGATTTTTTCCCGGTCAAATAATGCTCCAGTTTTTCCAATAAAATGGTATATGGATCGATCATATCCATATCTTTTATTCCATCGTAAATCGCACGCTTGTATCGCAGGCTTAATAGATCACTATGTGGGTATTCTGCTGCATAAGCCTCCATCAGCAGCATTTTTAATACGGACTTGTAGGGTGAATCAATGCCTTTATAAACTTGCCATAGTGCCGCACCAAAAAATTCCTCCGCAGGGATTTCACTCAGCCCACCAAAATCGATGACTTCATTTTCCGGAATAAAACGCTGCTTGATCAGTCGTGACACATATTTTTTATAATTTTTTTCTTCGTCCGGTGGTACCAGCCACCATATAGGATAACGCCCGGCCACCAACAGACTTGTGCGATAAAACTCTTCCAACAACAGATGATGCTGAGTGCTGCCACTGCTTTCACGACTCAGCTCAACCACATTGCCGCTACGAAATTCTTCTGCATCCATCAGAAAAAAATGCACCTCCAAACCAACAGAGGTACTCCATTCTTCAATCGCCTCACATTTCCCAGCAAGCTGAAATAACTGCTCTTTATCCAGCCCCGGGCGATGACAAACCCAGACATCAAAATCACTTTTTTCTGAATGGGCAATCGTGCCCACACTACCCATCAAAAAAATGGAGTGAATATCAAATGTCCTTAAAGCCCTTTTTTTGTAATCAAAACTTTTAGCAATACGCTTACCGGCCTCCAAACCTTTTTTGGTAGGCGCCCAGTTTGATATTCCGGCCGGTGTTTGCTTGGATACGAAACCGGGCAACATGGCATGATTGATATGAAACAATATCGGTAACAATTCCAGGAAATCACGATTGCGCCAACTCAATACCCCTTCTGCACGACGCAGGCGATCCCGGTTAATTGCCAAAAAACGCTTGCGTACCGCCCGAACATCCAGATGGTCATAACTGTGTTTTATGCGTTTTGTTGTCGACATATCAGGGAGACTCTGTATTTTTTCGATTTTCCATTCATCTTTTTGCACACACGGAATACATGTTGTGATCGTAAAAAACACTTCACCGCTTTATTATCTTCGGCACCATTCTTTAATGTTTGAACCGTTAAACAAGCTACAATCAACGACGACAAACACTAAAGTTCTATTGCTGAAGACCGCTGATAAACCCATGTTCCCACTGACAATTTACGCGCAACGAGACAATTGAAATAAAATCAATGGGTTACGACACACCCTGACAATTACTTGACGCCCAGACACACATACCACCTTCAGGAGTATCGCTGAATGGATGAACCCAGCCCCGAGATCAGCCAACACATTCTTGCCAATGCCCCCATAGCCATCATCATTACCGATGACGATGGCTTGGTGCTTTGGTGTAACAAAACCTTGACGGCATGGTTGGATTCTCCACCGGGACACTGTGTCGGGCGCACTGAATTAGCGCTGCTGGGAAAAAATGCCTCGGCAAATCAAAGTAATAGTATGCCAGTAGACAACGGTCCCTTTACTCTGGGTTATACGCAGTCGGGCACCCGGCGTCGCGTGATACGCTACCCCCTGCCTCCTAATGATGGCCGATACACCATTTGTTATCTTGATGTCAGTGAAGAAGAGATGCTACGCAATGATCGCAATCAACTGGCGCAGCAACTGGCACAACACGATACGGTGGATATCCTGAGCGGCCTGCTTAATACACAGGCCATCAACAGAGGGTTGGAGCCGCTGATTTCACGCAGTCGCCGTTATCAAAACCCATTGTCCGTGGTCACCATGGATATCACCAACCTGGACGAGATTATTCAATCCTCCAGTCAGGTAGCGGCTGACAAAGTGATTGTTGCCATCAGTCAAATGCTGCGCGACCAGATACGCTGGGCAGATATGGTGGGGCATTTAAGTGCCGGCCAGTTTATTTTTATTTTACCCGAAACCAATAAAGAGGCTGCCGTCGCGCTGTCCGACAAGCTTGTCGGACAACTTAAAAACTTTACAATAATGATTGATGAGCAAACCGGCGTACAGGCCGTAGCCTGTTTTGGCGTCACCACCTGGGCCAAGGGTGATGATGCCCGCTTATTGATGTCACGCTCCAATGGCGCCGCACAAGCCGCCCGTCAAAGTGGCGCCTTTACAGTAGAAGTTATCTGATACCTTGTAATCACTCGACCTGATCTTCAAAATGTACCGTAACTACTCAGCTTGCCGTTGATTTTTTTGAAACCGTTGCCCAAAGACAAAGAAAAAGCACGGAATTTACCCGTATAAATAAGCATTTTTGACGCCGTAACCGGGTAAATCAACGCTAGGCTGAGCTGAGTCATTGCAATTCCTTTACCCTTTGTGCTCCCCATCCGTAGAGGGTTTCCGCTATACTCAGAGTTCATATTCGTAATACCGCTCTGGCAGATTGCCCTGCGGTCTGGAGGCAATCATGTCCTTACAACACCATCTGCCACTGAATGCGACAATGCGAGACAACACAGTACGACATATCCTGTTTGGTTTGCTGATGATCATCGGCGGATATGCAACCGCTTTTGCGGATACAGCGCCTTACCATCTGCCGTCCACCCAAAAAAGTGAAGGCGTGTTTCTTGTTGCTACAGAACAATTGCATGGCAGCAGTTTTCAACAAACAGTTATCCTGTTAACCCATTACAGCAAACGTGGAGCCACCGGACTTGCCATTAATCGACCTGCTGGCATACCCCTGCAACAAGCTTTTCCCGGCGTTCGGCAATTACAACAACGCACTGATCCCTTATATCTCGGCGGCCCGGTAAGCACCAATGCCATTTTTGTATTATTACGTACCCAACAACCCGGTAAGACCATGCACCACATCGCCGATGACATCTATTTTGCCACTGGAAGAAATATTTTTACGCGTCCTCTTGAACCTGAGACACATAGCATGACACGCACTTATGCAGGCTATGCAGGCTGGGCTGCCGGGCAACTACAAAATGAAATCAATCGTGGTGACTGGATTATGGTGCGTACTCATCCAAAAATTATTTTTGAAGAAAATTCTGAAAATCTGTGGCAACGCTTAAGCAAACGCTGGACCGGGAAATGGATTTAAGGACCGCGCACGAAATAAATTCCCTGTTTGGCACCTGGATTTAGTGCATATTCGTTCGTTCTGATTGAAAAAAGTGCAGGAACACTCTCTGGGGCACAAGTAGTCGTTCTATTTCGAGCTTTTATGATTGAAGAACGGGCGCCACCAAAAGTAGGTGCTTTTAGGCGACAGTAGGTGCTTTAGACAAAGCCGGGATGCAAACAGAGAAGTTATTTCGTGCGCGCTCCTAAGCTTCCAGGTGCTACATTAATACGGCCTTATTCATCTCCCTCATCGAAATCGTCGGGTAGTTCATGTGCCACGCCTTTGTGGCAGTTGATGCAAGTCTGACCTTTTTCTGCCATTTTTTTATGTTTACGTGCAGCACGTCCTTGCTGTTCTTCAAAATCCATGGATTCCATGGCATGACAAATACGACACTCACGAGAATCTGTTTCTTCCATCTTCTGCCACACAACTTTGGCCATTGTTAGTCGATAGGCATCATATTTCTCTTTGCTGTCAATGGTACCAATAAAATGATGCCAAACATCTTTGGATGCGCGAATCTTGGCAACCATCTTAGGAACAAAATCTCGTGGCACATGACAATCCGCGCAAGTTGCATGCATCCCTATACGATTTTTATAATGCACCGTACCTTTATATTCGTCATAAGCAATCGTCATTTCATGGCACGAAATACAAAACGATTCGGCATTGGTTGCATTTAATACTCCCTGAAAAGCAATAACCATCAAAGCTCCTGCAATGAGTGTACTGACGACGACAGACAGAGAGATGCCCTTTGATAATTTATTCATAATATGAATGTAATTGCTCAGCGTAATGACATTCGAATCAGGTTTTTCCAAACATATCCATGGTAATCCCCTTGTACCAACCAGCCGCAAATCTGGCCTCTTTGAGCCGTGTTTTCCGGGATGCGGCTTCAGCGCTCAAACCACCAGACACTTGTTTCAGCTTTCCATTTTTTAAGCGATATACCTCTGCTGATGAGAGAGCATATTTGGGACTGAGAAGACTATAAATACCCGTACTATAAGTTACGTCTGGCATAGTTCCACCACTCAGTTCAATAACAATAGCTGCCGCACAAATTTTACCCTGAGTGTTAGCGCTATGCCCTGTTTTTTGCATAGGGTCTGCAATACAGGCATCACCGATGACATGAATATTTTTTTGTAACTTGGACGCAAAATTTTGTTGGTTTACAGGACACCAACCAGATTCATTCACCAGACCCGCTATTTTTGCAATTTCCCCTGCACGTTGCGGTGGAATCAAATTGACAACATCCCCTTTAAGGCTACCCACTGTGCGTCCTGTTAATGACAATGTGCTGGCATCTGCTGATACAATTTCCCCTTGTTCAGAGCCATCAACCCATTCAATCATGTCCCCGTAGAGTTTTTCCCAACCTTTACGGAACAGAGACAATTCCTCAGAGTTTCCGCTGGAATCAACAAGTAAAATCTTCGAGGACGGCTTAACCTTTTTTAGATAGTACGCAATTAGGCTGGCTCGCTCGTAAGGAGCCGGAGGAGCACGAAAAGGTTTACGAGGCGACGCAATAATCACTTTACCGCCATCTTTCATTGCCTCTAACTGTTGTCGCAACAAAATTGTTTGCGCACCAGCTTTCCAGGCATGCGGCATAATTTTACTGTTTGCTTCACTGGCGCCTTCAATTTCATTCCAATTAAAGGAAATTCCTGGAGAAATGACCAGTCGGTCATATGTGAGTGTTTTACCACCTTTTAGTTTAAGTTTTTTTGCGATGGGATCGACTGAGATCGCCGTATCGTGTACGACATTAACACCATAATTTTTACGCAAACCATCGTAATTATGGGTAATAAAGTCCATAGATTTCATTCCCGCCAATACCGCATTACTGAATGGACAGGTGACAAACTGACTATTTGGCTCGACCAAAGTCACAACCAGACTGGAATCATACTGACGCAAGTAGCTGGCACAGGTCGCACCACCAAAACCACCGCCAACCACCACCACACGAGCCTTGCTCCCTGCCGCAGCACAGCTGGAAAAAATCAGGCCGCTGGTAGTGGAAATTACACCAGCGGTCCCCAATAATTTAATAAATGCCCGACGATCAATCTGGCTCATCCACGCCTACCTTTGATTAGTTGTCTAAAGCTGCGAAATACTCTGCTAACATATCAATTTCATCATCACTCAATGCTTTAGCGTATCGTCCCATGATGGTGGATTTTTCGTCGCCAGATTTAAATCCAAATAAACTTTCAGTGATATCGTTTTTCTCCAAACCTTTCAATTCTGGAATTTTTCCCGAACCCACTCCGTTTGGCCCATGACATGTTAAACAGGCATCGGCCATAATCCTGATTTTATTTGGTGCAGCCGCCATAACGACATTTATTGAGAACAATAATGCTACGGTACTAGCTCCCGCTAAATGAATAAATATATTTTGTTTCATAGATATCCTTAAGTATCCATTTAGAAATCAACCTCTGCGCAACTCATCTCCCGCCTCAATCTTCTCTGCCAAAAAACATGGGATTTACACCTGAAAAAATAAAACCAAGCAAAAAATGTGCTTGGTTTTCATTTTTTTAAACAATCATATTAATCAACGCTTCGTTGAATAAGCGATATTACAGGCCAACATAGAGCTGGAGAGTCAAACGATTATCTTTATCTTCACCAGTCGGCGTATCAAAACGATCCCAGTATTCGATATAGGCTTTAACATTTTGCGTCAGGTAACGGGTTACGTTTAAAGTCAGCTCATTATACTCATGGCTGCCATCATTTTTCTCATAGTTGTCCAAACGTATCAACTGCACCCAGGTCGGCATACCTTTCTTGGTTTTCATAACGTTATAAGCCTGAACGGAGAATGCGTTATTTTTATCTGTGCCACCTATTATGTCATCCTCAGCCATGGCGTAAGCTGCCTGAACACGGACATCTTTCAAATCAGCCTGGGCATCGATTACCGTACGATTGAAGTTCATGGCACCAGCTTCACCATCGAGAATGTAGCCACCAACCATGATGTTCTTTTTCACATCGAAGGCAACACGTGCATTCATGCTGGTACCATCACCGGGCTCATCACCGGATACACCTTCAACATTATCTGCTACACCGCCGAGACCAATGTTATAGAATAATTTATCATTGGCAATACGACCCGTCATTGCCACATTTTGGCGTTTGGAGCGTAATTTCCCGCCATTATCAGCCCCTCCAAAACCTTGATCAATCACACTCACACTGCTGCGAGTCAAACGGAAATGATTACCTAGCAGACCGTAGCCATCAGCCCAGTTGGCCTGGCTCCAGGTCATTTGCAAAGTGGCTGCGTTGCTGAAACGATAAGACAGCGCAGCACTGCCCACTTCAGGTGAAAAGCCAGATTCATCTTCAGCTTCAATTTCAGCGAATACAGAAACATTCTTACCGACGGTGCCTGCAATAAATAATTCCACTTCATGGATTGCACGAACCATGCGATCACCACTGTCTTTTTTATCATAAGGGCGCGCAACGATCAGGCCACTAATAGGAAAATCACCGGCTTCATAATATGAGGTTATCTTTCCTTCTTCTTCCAGATCTTCCTTAAAACGATAACTTTGTTCTTTGAATTTACGACCCTTGCTATTCAATTGGGGCCATGCGTTATGACAGTATGAGCAGTTTTTTTCGTACTTGGCTGCAAATGACGGCACAGCCTGGGCAGTCCCCATCATGACAACACCAGCAATGACCACCAGCATACTCAACATCAGTCCTGTCTGAATACTTCTCATAAAACTCTCCTTTTAAAATCTCTTATTATTTTTTACGTTTCTGCTTACACTTATTACACAAAAACAGACACTTCTATTGCTCGTGATTTTGATTAAAGACAAGTAACGCTGAACAATTAAAACCGCACCATAAATTTATCACGGCTCATCGTTCGAACCTGTTAAAGCCTATAGGTACAGCAATATTCTGGTACTAATGGATCAAGCAGACACTTGGAGAAAAATATCTCTGAACAGAGATACAACTACAATTAAGGGTTTGCTGATGTTAAGCTATCAACCTACGCCCCTTGCTTGCAAGCTGATATTCCCCGGCAAGTACCTCATGCTTTATTGCAGGTAGTGATACCCTTAAATTGATAGATAAAATAGTAGGCTTGAGGTTAGAGTAAAACAAGCTTTTTTATCTGAAAAGAATTAGGTAATTTTCCCTGCAAAGCATCATAGAAACCCTTTTAAAAAATAAACTTCACCCATTAAATTTTTTACAAGGCAATGATATTTTACTTGTAATCCCTATTTTTACTGAAAATAAATATTAATTAATTGGAATTAATTGACTCCACCAGGAAGGTGAAGGTCGGCGCTGGATTTTACTTAATAGACCACAAAGAAATCTATCCTCATATTTGTTTAACTTGAAACGAACGTCCCTTTAACTTTCCCTGTTCCAGTTTTTTCAGTGCGAGCTTGGCAGTCTCACGATTAATTGCCACATAGGACCAATTGTCGGCAACAATAATTTTCCCGACTTGGGCTCCTGCAACGCCATCTTTTCCTGTCAATGCACCAAGAATATCGCCCGGTCGTACTTTTTGTTTTTTACCGGCATTAATCTGCAAAGTGATCATCGTCGGCTGATAAGGTGTTTTATTTAACAAGCTCAATGATGGCAGCGTTTCATTCTTGATGTCTTGTTTAAGATAATCTTCCAGCATTGCAATTTTGTAGACTTCTTTGTCTGTATATAACGTGCAGGCAACACCCTTTCTGCCAGCCCGGCCCGTGCGGCCAATACGATGCACATGTACTTCGGTATCGCGTGATAAATGATAATTAATCACCGCATCCAGTGCATCAATATCCAGGCCGCGTGATGCCACATCGGTCGCCACCAGAATTGATGCGCTTTTATTACTGAAACGTACCAATATTTGATCGCGGTTTTTTTGATCCAGGTCACCGTGCAACGCCAGCGCACTAAAACCTTGCCGAACTAACTCATCAGCCACTTTTTGTGTCTCATGTTTGGTATTACAAAATATCAAAGCGGACTCGGGACACTCTTTCAGTAACAGCAAACGCAAGGCATCCATGCGTTGCTCATCATTATTTAATTGATAAAATCGTTGTTCAATGCTGGCTTCAGTATGTGTCGAAACCACTTGTACCGTCACCGGATCAACCATAATGCGCTTCGCAATAGCTTGTATCTGCTCAGGGTAGGTGGCGCTAAATAACAACGTTTGGCGTTCGCAAGATATGTGCTCGATAATGGCATCCAGCGTTACCTGAAAACCCATGTCCAACATGCGGTCTGCCTCATCAAGTACAAAAGTCGTCAAGTGCTGCAAATCCAGTATACCTTTGCGCAGATGCTCTTCAATGCGCCCTGGTGTACCGACCACGATATGGGCTCCATGCGCCAATGAACCGATTTGTGGTCCAAAAGGCATGCCGCCACAGAGCGTGAGTATTTTGACATTATGGATTGCACGGGCCAGCTTGCGCAGCTCCTTTGCCACTTGGTCTGCCAACTCTCTGGTCGGGCAAAGCACTAATGACTGCACACAAAAACGTTTTACTTCCAGCTTTTCTAACAAACCGAGCCCAAAAGCTGCTGTTTTTCCCGAACCGGTCTTACCTTGCGCGATTACATCTTTTCCCGCCAAAATATGCGGTAGGCTTTCTGCCTGTATGGGGGTCATCGCCAAATAATTCAGCGACGCAAGATTTTCAAGCAACTCAGCACGCAGCTTGAGGGATGGAAAATGGGTTTGACTCATTTTGTTAAACAACCGATGTGATGTAGAGAATAAAAAAAATCAACTCGCATTTTTGCTGCGCAGGTATTCTTCATAGGTGCCGTGAATATCGACAATGCCAGTCGGCGTCAGTTCGATAATACGCGTCGCAATGGAAGAGACAAATTCACGGTCATGACTGACAAAAATCAATGTGCCGGGGTAATTTTCCAATGCCAGATTAAGTGACTCAATAGACTCCATATCCAGATGGTTAGTGGGCTCGTCCAATAATAAAATATTGGGGCGCTGCAGCATCAGTTTACCAAATAACATACGCCCTTGCTCACCACCGGAAATGATATCAACGGTTTTATTGATATCATTTTGTGAAAATAACATGCGGCCCAGAGTGCCACGGATGACCTGTTCGTCATCACTTTCTTTTCCCCATTGGTCCATCCAGTCATATAAATTTTTGCGTTCTTCAAAATCAGCAGCATGGTCCTGTGCGTAATAACCGACGTTTGCATTTTCAGACCATTTCACCCTGCCGGTATTGGGCTCCAAGTCACCGACCAAACACTTCAGCAGCGTTGATTTGCCAATACCATTAGGACCGATCACCGCGATACGTTCACCCACTTCCACTGTGAGATTAAGACCTGCAAACAGCTCTTCATCAAAATGTTTACTGAGATTTTCCACTTCCAGTGCTAGGCGATGAAGTTTTTTATCCTGTTCAAAACGAATAAAGGGACTTTGACGGCTGGAAGGCTTCACTTCTGCCAGTTGAATCTTACCAATTTGTTTGGCGCGCGATGTCGCCTGTTTTGACTTTGAGGCATTAGCCGAAAAACGACTGACAAAGGCTTTAAGCTCGGCAATCTGTGCGCTTTTTTTCGCATTGTCTGTGGCCAATTGTTCACTGGCCTGCGTAGCCGCTGTCATATATTCATCATAGGAACCGGGGTAGACACGTAATTCACCATAATCCAGATCCGCCATATGCGTACACACACTGTTCAGGAAATGACGGTCATGTGAAATGATAATCATCGTGCAATTACGTTCATTTAACACCCCCTCCAACCAGCCAATAGTATTGATATCCAGATTATTGGTGGGCTCGTCCAGTAACATAATATCAGGCTCTGAAAATAAGACCTGCGTCAGCAATACCCGTAATTTCCAACCAGGCGCCACTTCACTCATCGGGCCGAAGTGCTGCTCAACAGGAATGCCAACACCCAGTAATAATTCACCTGCCCGCGCCTCGGCGGTATACCCGTCCATTTCAGAAAAATCATGTTCAAGATCAGCCGCGCGCATACCATCTTCTTCACTCATTTCCGGTTTGGCGTAAATCGCATCACGCTCAGACTTTACTTTCCATAGCTCTTCGTGGCCCATGATCACCGTATCAATTACACTGAATGCTTCGTACGCGAATTGATCCTGCTTTAATTTGCCAATGCGCTCGTTTGGGGCTTTTGAGATATTGCCTGAGGAAGGCTCCAGATCACCGCCCAAAATTTTCATCAAGGTCGACTTGCCACAACCATTGGCACCGATCAGCCCATAACGATTGCCATCAGCAAACTTAACGGAGATGTCTTCAAACAATGGCTTAGCACCAAATTGCATAGTAATATTTGCAGTGGATAACACGATATTCTTCCTATAAAAAATAATTAATGAATAGACACAGGGTCATTAAAATAACCGACGTATTTTTCAGGCATCGAAAATATGCCCATGTTAACTTTCTTGTGTGCGCCCAGCACAGGCATGAATTTACTGAGTGAAAATCCCATGTAGAGAAGATTTATATGATCTGATTATGTTGCGGCGCTAATGTGACACTAATGCATAAGTTTATTTTAACTTGGCATTTGCATTAATTCTGAAACTTCAAGAGACCCGCCAACATCAAGAAACGGGCATTTTTTTGCAACAGAAAGCGCCTCATCCAGAGAGCCAGTTTCAATGATAGTGTAGCCAGACATTGTCGTTGTGCCTCCAGTGGTAACACTACCATCAGAATTTACGGTACTTGTATTTTTAAGTGGATTAGCAGGACTAACAACTGAATCTCCCAATGAAGACAACCAATCCATATATTTTGCCATATGCTGCTTACCTTCCTCTGGGCTGGAGGGCTGCTCACCACCCAAATAAACAATAATGTATTGAGACATTGACATCTCTCCTTTGTTAAGCATTAATTTTACTAAAGCTTGTAGCGAACCAAGCCACTACAATCTGATTGTATTAAACTCGCTATTTCATGTGAGAAAAACCCGTTATTACGTGCATGCCTCTTACTTCACCACAACATTAACCAATCGCCCCTGAACCACAATCACTTTCATCACATTCTTTCCTTCGATAAACCGCTGCACATTCTCATCAGCCAGGGCTGTTTTTTCAATTTCATCTTTTGTTGCATCGGCGGCGACAGAAATTTTCCCGCGCATTTTTCCGTTAACCTGCACAATTAACCCAAGAGTATCCTGCACCAACGCACTCTCATCCGCCTGTGGCCAGCTAGCAACCAGAATATCATTTTCATGCCCCAGGCTTTGCCACAACGCATGAGTGATATGCGGCACAATGGGTGACAATAGACGTAATAAAAAATCGATGCCCTCAGCATACACCGGGTCATTGACATCTTTTATTTGCGAAAGGATATTAACCATTTTCATCGCCGCAGCGACAACAGTATTAAACTGATATTTCTCTACATCGCGATCAGCCTGTTGCAATAAATTATGCAGTTCTGCGCGGCATTTTTTCTGTTCGGCGGACAACACACTGACATCTATCGTTGCGCCATCGGTACACCATTGTTGCAATACGGCTTGCCGACCTTCGTCATGCACCAGTCGCCACACACGTTTTAAAAATCGATATGCGCCTTCCACGGCATCATCGTTCCATTCCAACGACTGCTCCGGTGGCGCTGCGAACATAGTGAACAAGCGCACGGTATCAGCACCATATTTTTTAATCAGCTCCTGTGGGTCCACGGTGTTGCCTTTGGACTTGGACATTTTTATGCCATCTTTGAGCACCATGCCTTGTGTGAGTAATTTTTCAAACGGTTCATCGATGTTCAGTAGTCCGGCATCACGCATCAGTTTAGTAAAAAAGCGTGCGTACAATAAATGCAAAATAGCGTGTTCGATGCCTCCCACGTATTGATCCACAGGCAGCCAGTAGTTGGCACGCTCATCAAGCATAGCTTCGCTGTTATCTTTGCAGGCGTAGCGTGCAAAATACCATGAAGATTCCATGAAAGTATCGAAGGTGTCAGTCTCACGCTCGGCCTTGTTACCGCACTTTGGACAAACCGTTTCGTAAAATTCCGGCATCTTTTTGATCGGCGAACCTACACCTTCAAATTTGATATTTTCCGGCAACACTACGGGTAACTGATCTTCCGGCACGGCTACGGCACCACAACTTCCGCAGTTGATGATGGGAATGGGAGTACCCCAGTAGCGTTGGCGGGATACACCCCAATCGCGCAGTCGATAGTGGGTTTGCTTGTTACCTTTACCGTCTTTTTCCAGCTGGGCGGCAATCGCATCAAAAGCCTCCGCAGAGGTCAAGCCTGTAAAATGATCAGAGTCCACCAATAGACCCTTTTGTGTGAAGGCCTGCTTGCCCAGATCAATGCCACTGTCGTCCACCGGTTTGATAACCTGCTTCACTGGCAAACTGTATTTTTGCGCAAATTCAAAATCACGTTGGTCATGTGCAGGTACTGCCATCACCGCGCCTTCGCCGTAGCCCATGAGCACGAAATTGGCGCTGTAAACAGGCACAGTTTCACCACTAATGGGGTGGATCGCTTTGAAGCCAGTATCCACACCCTTTTTTTCCATGGTTTCCATCGCCGCTTCAGAGGTTTCCATGGTTTTACATTCAGTAATGAAGGCAGCTAACACTTCATTGGTTTTTGCGGCTTTGCTGGCCAGAGGGTGCTCGGGGGCGACGGCCACGTAACTGACACCCATCAACGTGTCAGGGCGGGTGGTGTATACACGCAATGATTCTCCGCTGTCAGCCACAGTGAATGCCACTTCCACACCTTCGGAGCGGCCAATCCAGTTGCGCTGCATAGTACGTACCCGCTCAGGCCAACCGTCGAGTTTGTCGAGATCGTCCAGCAGCTCGTCAGCATAGTCGGTGATACGCATAAAATACTGAGGGATTTCCTTGCGCTCCACGGCGGTATCACAACGCCAGCAGCAGCCGTCAATGACCTGTTCATTGGCAAGCACAGTAAGATCGTGAGGGCACCAGTTCACTGGCGCGGTTTTTTTGTAAATCAGGCCTTTTTCAAACAGTTGGGTGAACAACCATTGCTCCCAGCGGTAATATTCGGGATGACAGGTGGCCAACTCACGCTCCCAATCATAGCCAAAGCCCAGGCGTTTGAATTCGTTGCGCATATAGTCGATGTTGTCGTAGGTCCACTGGGCAGGTGGCACCTTATTTTTCATCGCGGCATTTTCTGCGGGCAGACCGAAAGCGTCCCAACCCATCGGTTGCAGTACATTTTTGCCTTTCATGCGCTGGTAGCGGGCGATCACGTCACCAATCGTGTAGTTGCGTACATGTCCCATATGCAGGCGACCACTGGGATAGGGGAACATGGACAGGCAGTAGAACTTTTCTTTATGCAAATCCTGTTCAGGGTCTTCGATGGCGCGGAAGCTACCTTGTCTCTCCCAGTATTGCTGGGCCTCGGTTTCGATTTGTTCGGGTTGGTACTGCTGCTGGGGGGGGTCGCCTGACATGAGTGCAATAAATCCTGTAACAGTGTGTTTTAAAAAGTGCCTGAAGAAGTTTGAAAAAAGACGCACAGGATACAGCACTCTCCTATCCTGGCACCAGAATCAGCTTGAACCTAGAATCCGCAGCTGAACGGCCTGTAGAGTGCGTTGGATTTTGTGACTGGCGAGGCGCGATGAGGAGTAATAGCTTGCCTATTGCGAGACGATTCGCATTGTACAGGATGTACCGGTGTCGCGAAGGACGTGCGAGAGCGACCAACGCGGCCAGACGCAAAAGGCAACGTGCTATACAGGTCGTAGCGACTCATCCAGCAGGTGAACTCTCCAAAACGATAAAACAGGATGTTGATCAAAATGTTAATACATCCTCTAAGCGGTCAACTGCGGAATCTAGGTTGAACGCCCTCTCTTGCTTAGTGCATTCCGGCAATTGTCACATCACTTTGTTTCCAAAGTGTTTTTGAGAAAATTAAATGAAATTTCGGTATGAAGGTGCGGATATGTTGTGTAGCATCAAGCGATTGTCGTCATTTTAAGCAGATCCCTCTCACAGGTCTCCCCGAACTGAAAGATGAACAAAGACACAAAACACAATTTGTCTCAAAGTAACATCAATGAAAAACATTTCCGGGGTATGGTCGAGTCCACCGCAGGCATTCCCTGGATTGTAGATTTTGCCGCTTTCCAATTCACCTACGTGGGCCCACAAGCAGAAAAAATACTCGGTTACCCTGTGGAGCAATGGTACGAAACCGATTTCTGGAGTAAACATATCCATCCTGATGATCGACAGGCCGTTATCGACTATTGCATGGAGGCGTCACAAAAGGGTGAGGATTACAATTTCGAATACCGTATGATCCACCAGGATGGGCACAGCGTGTGGATTCTGGATTACGTCAACATCGTTATCGAAGGCAACAAGCCAGTGCGACTGCAAGGTTTCATGTTTGATACCAGCAAAGACAAACAGGCAGCGCAAGCTTTGCAAGAGCATGCAGCATTGCTCAATGCCATGTATCGCGCCTCACCCGACATGATTTTTATTCATGACAGCGACGGATGTATTCTCGATGTTAATCACAATGCGGCACAGCGCTACAATTACACAATGGAGGAAATGCGCACACTCAGCATAGCGGACGTCTCTGCCGACCCCGACAACCTGCCAGTAGTAAGCGAATGTATGCAACGGGTCTTGGCCGGTGAAGAGCTCGACTTCGAATGGCAGGCCAGGGACAGCAGCAACAAATTTTTCCCCGTAGAAGTTCGCCTGCGTAAACTGGAAGGCGGTGGCACTTCTGGTACTCCAGCAGTCATCGCTACCTTACGTGATATTACGAAGCGCAAACGCACTGAGGAATCCATCAAAAATATTGCGGCCGGTGTTTCCGCAGAAAGTGGTGATGCCTTTTACCAACAGATGGTGACACACCTGGCCAAACTCTTTGATGCCGATTATGCGTTTATTGGCCTACTCGACGAAAACAACCCCGAGATCATTAATACCCTGTCAATATTTGCCCACGGTAGCATCGCAGAAAATATGTCTTACTCCCTGCTTAATACACCTTGCGCCGAGGTTGTCGACAAAGGCCCCCTCTACCACCTCTGTAATGTACAGCAACTGTACCCGAATGCTCAATTACTGGTCGATATGAGAGTAGACAGTTTTATTGGCGCCCCATTGCTTGACAGCAATAACCGAACCATTGGCCTGATAGAAATACTCGACAGCAAGCCAATGAACCTGCAACAACAGCTTACCGAGATTCTGGAAATTTTTTCCGCAAGGGCTGCTGTAGAACTTGAACGCGACAAAATTCATCGGCGACTCGAAAATACGCGACAAAAATTGGCCCTGCATGTGCAACAAACCCCGCTCGGGGTTATCGAATGGGACCCTTGTTTTTGTGTAACAGACTGGAACCCCGCCGCAGAAAAAATCTTTGGCTACAGCAAGCAGGAAGCACTGGGAAAAACCGCTACTGAACTGATTATTCCCGATGAGTCCCTGTCCCATGTCAATGCCACTTGGCAGGCTCTGTTGGAAAATCATGGAGGCACTCGCAGTACTAATAGTAACATCACCAAAAACAAAACAAATATCACCTGCGAGTGGTACAACACTCCTCTGGTAGCAGATAATGGGGAGGTGATTGGGGTTGCTTCGTTGGTGAGTGATGTGACCAAGCGTATCAATACCGAGATAGAACTTGAAGTGCATCGCGAGCATTTAGAGGAATTGGTAGAGCAACGCACCATGGAATTAACCAATATCAATCAAGAGCTGGAGTCATTCAGCTACTCCGTGTCACATGATTTACGCGCACCATTGCGCCACATTGATGGTTTCAGTCAGGTATTGCAGGAAGATTATGCCAAACAATTGGACGAAGAAGGACAGCAACAGTTACAACGCATTCGCAATAGTGCGCAGCGTATGGGGCAGCTCATCGATGATCTCCTGGTACTATCCCGGGTATCCCGTGGCAACATCGAACGTGAACCACTCAACCTGTCTAGTATGGCACAGGATATTTTTAACAAACTACAACATTATGATACTGACCGTAAGGTCAGCATTAGCATTCAAAGTAAAATATTAGCCACGGCAGATCACCGGTTGATACATGTTCTGCTGGAAAACCTCATTGGCAATGCATGGAAATACACTTCCAAAATTGATCATGCAAATATTTGCTTTGATGCGAAAATAAATGAAAAAGATGAAACCGTATTTTGTCTGCGCGATAATGGCGCGGGTTTCGACATGAAATATGCCGAACGATTATTTACCGCATTTAAACGCCTGCATTCTGATCGGGAATTTGAGGGCACGGGTATTGGTCTCGCCACGGTACAGCGTATTATCAATCGCCATGCAGGGCGTGTATGGGCTACAGCGGAAATAGGAAAAGGTGCGGCTTTTTATTTCACGTTGGGTTAGGGGTATTTTCGATTGATAAAATGGTGGCACTTGAAACTTCAGAGCTTGACACATATCCTGTCTTTCATTTTTCAATTTCACATTGATTCACAAGGAGTTCTTCATGAAACCTGACATGCTCTACCATAAATCGCGAATGGCTTGTGGTGTGCTTGCCCTTGGCGCACTGTCTCTTTTCAACAGTGTGTCTGCGTACGCTGCCAACGATATTATCGTCAGCCGCCCACACAGCATGTCATCAAACATCTACCTTGGTGTGAGTTTAGGAAATGCCAAGTATGATGAATTCGATGATTCCAGTGCGGCCCTCGGCCTTTTTGGTGGATTCCACATCAATGAAGTGCTGGCGGTCGACTTTGGCTGGGCGGACCTGGGAGAAGCCTCACAGGAAACTGCTAAGGCGGAAGTATCTGTACTGCAAGTTGCTCTGTTGGGGAAACTACCTGTCAGCACTGATTTTTCACTGTTTGGCAAAGTTGGACTCGCCCGATGGGAATATGACCTAAACACGACTTCACTGTCGGGCAGTGACGATGACATCAATGTATATTTTGGCATTGGTGCTGATTACCACATCAGTGGCCGATCCGCAGTACGCTTTAGCGCTGATTTTTACAATATGAAGCCCACTATATCCAACACTACCCTTACCAAAGAAAATATTTCCCTGTTTTCAATTGGCTATATTTTTCAGATGTAGGCAGTTTCACTATGGGTATATACCCGCGGCAAACAAACGACAATAAAAAAGCGGGCCGATGGCCCGCTTTTTTATGCGCTTTCTATACTAAAGTCGTATCAGCCTAAAGACCGAACAGAGATTTCTCTTTGGACTTACGAATTTCTTTTTCATCAGACCATTCAACGATACCGCTCTGCAAATGCATCAGTTTTAACGTGAACTTGTAATAAACATCCTTGCGGCTGCTGTTACGCTTCA